>Ga0302266_10001324_pt1 | contig 22965 bp, 20 predicted proteins | sample III_Bog_E1_2_FD_194559 | JGI IMG/M metagenome (GOLD analysis project Ga0302266, IMG submission 194559) | Peat permafrost microbial communities from Stordalen Mire near Abisko, Sweden - III_Bog_E1_2 | ecosystem: Environmental > Terrestrial > Soil > Wetlands > Peat | place: Sweden: Abisko... | reverse complement strand
CTTCACGATCACGCGCTTCTTCCGCTGTCCGTCAAACTCCGCATAAAACACGCGCTGCCACTGTCCCAGGTCCAGTCGTCCCCGCGTAACCGGCAGCGTCGTCTCGTGGTGCAGCAGCAGCGCCTTTAGATGCGCGTCCGCATTATCTTCACCCGTCTGATGATGCTTGTACCCAGGCCACCGCGGCGCCAGCTTCTCCAGCCATACTCCAATGTCTTCAATCAGCCCGCTCTCGTTATCATTCACGTAAACAGCCGCGGTGATATGCATCGGCGAAACGAAGCATAGTCCGTCTGCGATGCCGCTCTTGCGCACGATCTCTTCAATGCGCGGCGTCAGGTGAACCATCTCGTACCGCTCTTTGGTTTCGATCGTCAGATACTCCGTGTGCACCTTCATTTGCGTTCTCCTGTTCTCCACTGCCCGGCCCCTGTCGTTATGATGAATACAGTACTGAATACTCCCGATGCCACAGGAATCCTCGCGCACCGCTGACGACCTCTATTATGCCGCTATTGACCATCTGGCCGATGGCCGGCCCGCCGCTGCCGTTGACTCTTTCCGCGCCGCCCTCGCCCTCCAGCCCTCCTGCCTCGATGCCCGCCACGGCCTCATCCTTGCCTTGGATGCCGCCGGCCTGATTGACGAAGGCATCGCTGCCGCGTTGCAACTCACCGCTGACCAGCCGGACGATGTGCTCGCCTGGACCAACCTTTCCATCCTCTACCAGCATGCTGGCCGCATCTCCGATGCAGAAGCTGCCTCGGCCCGCGCAAAGATTCTCGGCTGGAAGCAGGAGCTGCAAACCAACCGCGAAGGTAGGGCCGCTGAATGATTCTCCACGCCGCCACCAGCAATCCCGGCAAGCTGAATGACTTTGCCACCGCAGCCGCCGCTCATGGCATCACGGTACTGCCGTTGCCCGGCCTTGACGCCATCCCTGCCCCGCCTGAGGATGAACCCACCTTCGCAGGCAATGCGCGCGCCAAGGCGGTCTACTACTCGCAGCAAGCACCCGGCCTTCTGGTCATGGCAGACGATTCCGGCCTCGAAGTTGACTCGCTCGACGGTGCTCCCGGCGTACGCTCCGCCCGCTATGCTGACGATCAGCACTTTCCCGCCGCGCCTGCCAGCACCACCGCAAACTCGCAGAGATTTGCGGCCAATATAGACGAGCGCAACAATGCCTGCCTGCTGCGCGCATTGGATGCCGCGCCCCCAGCCTGCCGCAAAGGACGTTACCGCTGCGTCCTCGCCGTAGCCTGCGACGGCCAGGTCACCCACACCGCCGAGGGCTCCGTCGAAGGCGAAATCCTCACCGCCCCGCGCGGTACCGGCGGCTTCGGCTACGATCCCCTCTTTTTCATCCCGGAATTGCAGCAGACCATGGCCGAAATCTCCCTCGAAACCAAGCATCAGCTCAGTCACCGCGGACAGGCTTTTCGTGCGCTCCTCGCGCAGTTAGCCCGATAATCGCGCAGATTCTAATCACTTTCCTTGACGATGCTTTCGCGCAGGCGAAATAATGACTCGCACTCTTCGCAACAGGTAAGACCTTAGGAGTTCCCCGTACGATGGCCACTGCCACGAAGCCCGTTTCTCATTCGCTCTCTCCCGGTGTTAAACCACTACAGGCAGGCGAAGGCAATTCCTTCATGTGGCGCAAGCTGCATTCTCTCTCCGGAATCGTGCCCATTGGTGCCTTCCTGATTGAGCACATCATCTCCAACTTCGAGACATGGAACGGTCCTCTCGCCTACGCGCAGCAGGTCAAATTCCTCAACTCCCTGCCGCTCGTCCGCATCCTCGAGTGGGCCTTCATATTCATTCCGCTCGCCTTTCACGCCCTCTACGGCGTCTACATCTGGTGGCGTGGACGCTCCAACGTGAACGTCTACCCCTGGGCCGGCAACATCATGTACGCCCTGCAGCGCTTCACCGGCCTCATCGCGCTCTGCTACATCGGCTACCACGTCTGGAGCCAGCGCTTCCACGGCGTCAGCCTGCCGGAGCATCCCGGCGCCGCCTTCCACAAGGTGCAGGCCGAGCTATCGCACCCCTGGATTCTCGCGCTCTACATCGTCGCGATGGTCGCCACCACCTGGCACTTCGCTTACGGCATCTGGCTCTTTGCCGCCAAGTGGGGCATCACCCCCGGCACCACCGCCCGCAAGCGCTTCGGCTATGTCTGCGCCGCCTTCGGTACCGTTCTCTGCGTCATGGGCCTCATCAGCATCTACGCCGTCGTCTACAAATATCCCAACGCCCCGGCAGACGTCATGCCTGAGCAGCAACCGGGTATTGTATTGTCCGTACCAGCGCCTGCAACGCCAATCGCCGCCACCCCGGCACCCTCCACTCTGCAACAGTAGTTTTTGGATTAAGCAGTGGGCTTCAGCCCACTGAATCAGACTTGCCTAACACGGGGCTTTAGCCCCGGAGGAACGAAGAACATGGCAGCAACACCACGCATCATCGTTATCGGCGGCGGCCTGGCCGGTCTCTCGTCCGTCATCAAGATTGCAGAAGCCGGCGGCAAGGTTGATCTCTTCTCCATCGTCCCGGTCAAGCGTTCGCACTCCGTCTGCGCGCAGGGCGGCATCAACGCCGCCAAAGACCTCAAGGGCGAGGGCGACACCGTCCTCAAGCACTTTGACGACACCATCTACGGCGGCGACTTCCTCGCCAACCAGACCCCGGTCAAGAACATGACCGCGCAGGGCCCCGCCATCATTGACCTCCTCGATCGCATGGGCGTCCCCTTCAACCGCACGCCAGAGGGTCTGCTGGACTTCCGTCGTTTCGGCGGAACCCTCTATCAGCGCACCGCCTTTGCCGGAGCCACCACGGGCCAGCAGCTCCTCTACGCTCTTGACGAACAGGTCCGCCGTCACGAGTCCGAAGGCAAAGTCACCAAGTATGAAGGCTGGGAATTCCTCTCCGTCGTGCTCGATTCCAAGGGCGCGTGCCGCGGCATCGTCGCAATGGACCTCCGCTCCATGGAGACCCGTACCTTCCCCGCTGATGCCGTCATCATCTGCACCGGCGGCAATGGCGCCATCTTCGGTAAGAGCACCAACTCCGTCGTCTGCACCGGTTCTGCGCAGTCTGCGCTCTACCAGCAGGGCGCCTACTACGCCAACGGTGAATTCATTCAGGTTCACCCCACCGCCATTCCCGGCGAAGACAAGCTCCGTCTCATGTCAGAGTCCGCTCGCGGCGAAGGCGGCCGCGTCTGGGTTCCCCGTGACAAGAATGACAAGCGCACCGCCACCTCCATCCCTGAAGCTGACCGCTGGTACTTCCTGGAAGAGTGGTATCCAAAGTACGGCAACCTCGTGCCCCGCGATGTGGCCACCCGCGCCATCTTCAAGGTCGTCTATGAGCACGGCATGGGCCTTGACGGTCAGCCCATGGTCTACCTTGACCTCACCCACATTGATCGCGCCACCCTCGATCACAAGCTCGAAGGCATTCTCGAGATCTACGAGAAGTTCGTCGGCGACGATCCCCGCGAAGTCCCCATGAAGATTTTCCCCGGCGTGCACTACACCATGGGCGGCCTCTGGGTTGACTTCAAGCAGCAGACCAACATTCCCGGCGTCTTCGCTGCCGGCGAAGCCGACTACTCCATTCACGGCGCCAATCGCCTCGGCGCGAACTCCCTGCTCTCCTGCATCTACGGCGGCTTCGTCGCCGGGCCGGAAGCAATCAACTATGCCAAGTCGCTTCCCGCCATGGAAGGCGACGGCGGCCACGCTGCCGAACTTGCCCGCCAGAATGAGCTGAATAACAAGCTGCTGAACAACAAGGGCACTGAAAATCCCTTCAAGCTCTGGCGCGAACTCGGCGAGACCATGACCAAGCACGCCACCATCATCCGCTACAACGCCGGCCTGCGCGAGGCTGACGCCAAGATCGTCGAACTGCTGGAGCGCTACAAGAATGTGAACCTCAGTGACAAGAGCCAGTGGGCAAACACCAGCTTCGCCTTTACCCGCCAGCTCTACAACATGTTGCAGCTCGGCCGTGTCATCGTGCAGGGCGCTGAGCTTCGCGACGAGAGCCGCGGCGCGCACTTCAAGCCCGACTTCCCCGAGCGCGATGACGAAAAATTCCTGAAGACGACCAAGGCCAGCTTCGACGGCGCCGCGCCGAAGTTTGAATTCGAAGAAGTGGATATTCAACACATCAAACCGCGTCCGCGCAACTACGCCGCAAGTGCATAATTTCAGAACTTGTCATTCTGAGCGCAGCGAAGAATCTGCTGTTTGCTCATTGCACCACGGAATTCAATCATGCACTTCAGCGTACTGAACGGCATTGGGATTAAGCAGCGGGCTTCTGCCCGCTGAATGAGAACGAAAACGCTGGGGCTTCAGCCCCGGAGGAGCAGGCAGAATGTCCGAAAAGACTATCAAGGTTGAGATAACCCGCCAACTCACCCCCGAAGGCAAGCCCGTCGTGGAAAAGTTTGAGGTGCCCTACCGCAAGAACATGAACATCACGTCCGTGCTGGGTGAGATCGCGCTCAACCCCGTCACCTCTGACGGCAAGCCCACCACGCCCATCACCTACGACTCCAACTGCCTGGAAGAGATCTGCGGTTCGTGCTCCATGCGCATCAACGGCAAGGCGCGCATGGCGTGTTCCACGCTGGTTGACAAGCTGGAGCAGCCCATCAAGCTTGAGCCGCTCTCCAAGTTCCCTGTCGTCCGCGATCTCGCCGTAGACCGCTCCGTTCTGTTTGAGAATTTGAAGCGCGTCAAGACCTGGGTCCCGGTCGATGGCACCTACGATCTCGGTGAAGGCCCGCGCCAGTTCCCGCAGGTGCAGGAAGCGCTCTACCCCTTGAGCAACTGCATCAGCTGCTGCATCTGCATGGAGGTTTGCCCTCAGTTCAACGAAGACACGAACTTCGTCGGTGCCGCCACCATCGCGCAGGTCAAGCTCTTCAACAATCATCCTTCCGGCAAGGTGCTGAAGGAGGAGCGCCTGCGTGCTCTGGCTGGCGACGGTGGCGTGCAGGAGTGCGGCTTCGCCCAGAATTGCGTACAGGCCTGCCCCAAGCAGCTCCCTCTCACAGAAGCCATCTCCGACGTCAGCCGCGACGTGGCCGTGCAGAAGGTGAAGGACCTGCTCACGCTGTAAAGTTATTTCCGGCAATAAAAAAAGTGGCCCCGATGGGCCACTTTTTTATGCACTTTTCGAATGCTACTTGCTGAAGATCTGATCTTTCTCATTGCGCTTCATCCGATCGCCCGCGCGCGTTGCGCTGTCATTTGCAACCTTGTCGATGCTCGGCTTAATCGCATCGCCCTCTTTGTTCTCAAGTGCTTCAGACGAAGCAATCTCGCCTGTCTTGCCGGAATTAAATGTCGGTGCCATAGTGGTTTTACCCCTCTTAGCTCAGACGGCATATCCCCCCGCGCGAGTTGTCCCACGGCTACATCCGCTTCAGCACCGCTCCCATCAGCGCATCAAATGCCTTATCCGGCAGCAGCTTACGCAGCCACAGAATCGGCTTCGCTCCTCCGCCCATCACGTAGCGCGTCTTCGGATGCGTCGAGTTCACCGCTTTCACAATTGCATCCGCCACCACCTTCGGCGGCTTTGCTCCCTTGACCGCGCTCTTGAATATCCGCAGATGCCTCGTCACCTGTTCTTCATACGCTGAACCCTGCGATGTTTTTTCCAGGTTGGCGGCCGCAATACCTACCCACTCACTGGTAATCGCGCCCGGCTCAATCACCACCACATGGATGCCAAACGGTTTCACTTCCATGCGCAGGCAATCGCTCAACCCTTCCACCGCAAACTTCGTCGCGTGATACCACGCGCCCAGTGGCTCATGCATTTTCCCACCGATGGAACTGATGTTCACCACCGTCCCACCGCGCTGTGCGCGCATGGCGGGCAGCACCAGTTGCGTCATCCGCGCCAGTCCAAACACGTTCACGTCCATCTGCCGCCGGGCTTCCTCCATGGGCACGTCTTCAACTGCCCCATGCGATCCATATCCGGCGTTGTTCACCAGCACGTCCACGCGTCCTGTCGCAACCAACACCTGCTCCACCGCTCGCGACATGGAATCTTCGTCCGTCACGTCCAGCGCCAGTAATCTCGCACCGGCCGTCGCCAATGCCTGCATACGCTCCGTCCGCCGAGCCCCTGCGTACACCACAAATCCATCGTGCAGCAGTGCCAGCACCGTTGCTTCCCCTATACCTGCTGACGCGCCTGTAACGATCGCAACTTTCATGTGCATCTCACTTTCTCTATGCTCATTGGACGCTGTCTTTCCGCCCGGCGATACAAATTATCGATATTTCCTCAACTTGCATAATCCCTGCTTCCAATCGTGTCATTCTGAGCGCAGGCGGGTCCCGGCAAACAGTATTGTGTTCGTTGGGGTACAGCCGAAGAATCTGCTTCTGCCTTTGCCTTTTGTTTGTCATCCCGAGCCAAGCTGAGGGACCAGCTTCTGCCTTTGTTGCTTTTTGTTTGTCATCCCGTAGCGCAGTGGAGGGATCTGCTTCTGTTTGTCATCCCGTAGCGCAGCCGAAGGATCTGCTTCTCTCTGCCGCGCCGCTCGCATCGCCACAACTCTGGGTGCCCCATTCATCACGCAGCCTCATGCGGGATGAGTGGGACCTCGTCGCAAATGCGACGACCGCCGTTGCCTTTGCTTTTGCTGCTGTTCTTGCTCTTGCTGCTGTTCTTGCTCTTGTTCTTGCTCTTGCTCTTGTTCTTTCTGTTGCTGTTGTTCTTGTTTTAACTGCCGTCATTCCGACCGAAGCATCGCGGCACCTTGCGATGCGCAGCGAAGAATCTGCTTTTGTCTTTGCCTCTAACCCTCATTTGCTTTTGGCCTTGTTCTTATCCGTGAAAACCCGCGCAAATCCGTGCTTCTGTCTTTGCCTTTGTCTCTAACCCTCTTTTGTTTTTGGCCTTGTTTTTATCCGTGAAAATCCGTTCCATCCGTGGTTCAGTTTTTGCTTTATCCCAAAATCACCCCGTTCACCCCAATGCTCCCCATTTGCAGTCCGTATCGGTCCACGCTCCATCCGCGATTGCTCCGCAATCTGTCCATGAAAAACTGCGTACTTATCCGGCGGCGCCCCCAAATTTCCGCGCAATTTGGCGTACTTTCTTCTCAAAATCACTACAATTGAAATAGCGGCAACCCTGCTTACCTCATAAGGATGTCGCTATAGTGTTTAGAATGAAATATTTACCCGTAAATATCTTGTTTGCAAATATTTAGCCCGAATCAAACACGCTAAACCAATGAAAACAAGATATTTAGCATTTCAGGTGGGGGGAGGGGGTACCCCTGCCAAAGGAAAAGGCGCTCTTTGCAGAGCGCCTTACTGTTTTTGTAGTCTCAGCCGACTACCAGCTTCCGCCGGTCTGCAGGAATTCGCTCGATACGGGATTCTCGTAGAACGAATAATCGCGCGTGACCACGGTCAATCCGCTGGGTGAGACAAAGTAATTCTTCTTGTCTTCCACCGGATCGTAGCCAATCACGGTTCCGTCGGGCACATGTACATCGCGGTCGATGATGGCATGGCGAATGCGGCAGTGCCTTCCGATGTTGACGTGGGAGAAGATGATGCTGCTGTCCACGTCGGCATAGGAGTTCACGCGCACATCGTTGGAGATCACGCTGTTGCGCACCACCGCGCCCGATACGATGCAGCCTGACGAGATGATGGAGTTGATGGCCATGCCGGTGCGGCCCGGCTCGCCGAAGACAAACTTCGCCGGCGGATACTGGCGCATGCGCGTGCGCATCGGCCAGCTCTTGTCATACAGGTTGAAGGTGGGGGAGACAGCGCCGAGGTCCATATTCGCCTCGTAGTATGCCTCCAGCGTGCCCACGTCCCGCCAGTAGAGTGCCTGTTGTTTGTTCTCGTCCACGAAGTTGTAGGCCTTCATTTTGAAGCGGCCCAGGATTGCGGGCAGAATGTCGTGCCCGAAGTCATGGCGCGAGTCCGGGTTCTCTGCATCCTTGATCAGTTCGGGCAGCAGCACGTCGGTATTGAACAGGTAGATGCCCATGGAGGCGTCCACCATCTCCGGATTGAAGGGCGACCGAATCGTAGTTGTCTTGGGCTTCTCATCAAAGCCGATTACGTCGCCGTTCTTGTCCACTTCCACTACGCCAAAGCGTGCAACATCATCCGGATGAATCGGCAGCGTGGCCAGGGTAACGTCTGCGCCGGTGCGGTTATGTTCTTCCAGCATCAGGCCGTAGTTCATCTTGTAGATGTGGTCGCCGGAGAGGATGAGCACGTGTTTCGGCTCTTCTGCGCCGATGGAGTAGATGTTCTGGTAGACCGCGTCGGCCGTGCCCATGTACCAGTTGGAGCTTACCCGCTGCATGGGCGGCAGGATCTCGATGAACTCGCCCAGCTCGTTGGCCACCACCGGCCCCCACCCCTCGCGAATGTGGCGGTTCAAACTGAGCGCCTTGTACTGCGTCAGGATGTAGACGTGGCGCAGGTCGGAATTGATGCAATTGGAGAGTGTGATGTCGATGATGCGGTATTGGCCGCCAAAAGGTACGGCAGGCTTAGCGCGATCGCGCGTCAGTGGGAAAAGTCGTTCGCCGGCGCCACCGGCCAGCAGCACACCAAGTGTATCTCTCATTCCGTCGCGGTTCCTTTATCTGTGGACTTCATTTGTGATATTCAGATGCTCGAATCCACTGAATCGGCCATTTATAAAACACAATTACCTAGTGAAGACTATGCCAACAAATATACCTGCCTGCATCCGCTTCTGAATAATCCACTGTCTCAAAAGTAAAGGGCGGACGACCATAACGGTGCGTCCGCCCTTTCTGTGCCTTGAAGCCGTGCCACGGCGGGTGGGTTTCTAGCTGGCTTCGTCTGCGGATTCCAGGCCGCTATCACTTGCAGGCGATTCATCCGGAAGTGTTATACGCAGGGATTTCAGGAATTGCAGATCGCTCTGGGTGAAGGGGCCAGTCTCCGGTTCGCTCGTGCTCTCCGCTTCTGCCTCGTCCACCTCGTTCAAACCGATGGTGGCTTCCAGCATCAGCATTACGTCGAACCCTTGCTCGCGTATGTCTTTCACTACGCCCGCAACGTCTTCCGATTCGGAAACCGTCTCATGGATCGCCTCGCCTAACTGCTGGATAAGGTTTTTCACTTTTTGGTTCAACGCCACCCCCATGTTTTTCTGCGGCTAAGGTGCTGGAACTGTCTCTACACACTACTGCGAAGCTGCTGGCTCCGCAATGTGAATTACTTGTTCCATTTTAAAGGGGCAACGAGCTGGATTCCTCCCCCATGCAGAATTCTTATACGAAGGTTAGCGAACTGGAATGGTAGCGGCTAGGCGCGGGTATGGTGGTCGGCCCAGGCTTCTTCCAGCCGGTGGGCAAGCACTGCAACCGGGTGCGGCTGCATACCGCGGTAAAGCAGCCATGCCGCCATGGCTGTGAGTAAGCCGCCGAGTACGTATGGGATACGGTTCATCGTGTTTCTCCTTAGAGGGGGAAATGCGTACAGTGTCACTTGGATGCTGCGAATGGGCTTCGCGTAAGCCGGGCGGTAGAGACTGGGGACAATCCTGTAAACTGCTCCCATGGATTCAGTACGTTTCGGTCGCGCGTTGGGAAAGGGTGCTCGCGCTGCCGCCAAGGGGCTGTTTGAGGCGGTGGACGCTGTTGCCTCCCCGAACCCCAACCCCCCGAAGCCAATGCCGCAGACGGGCTCCAGAGCACCGCAGGGCACGGTACAACAGACGATTAAGACCGTAAGCCAGGGCGCGGCAGCCTACAGACAGCAAAAAAAAGCGGTTGCAGGCGAGGCCGGCCGGCTGGGACGTTCGCTGCTGGCCCCATTTGCCCGTGCCGGCAAGGCACTATGGCTGGAAGTAACTGGCGTTTTCTACGCTATTTTCGCGCTCTTTTTCGTGAATTATGCGTGGCGGTTGCGCGGTGCGGCGCGGGCTGCGGCGGGTAATTCCGTGGATCACCAGCACTTCTTTGCGGCTTTGGCGGCGGCGGTGGTCTTCGTCTACTTCACCCTGACATCGTTTGTGCGGGCCCGGCGGATACAGCGTCGTCGCTGAGCGGTACACTGATCTCCCCCATGCCAAAACCCACGCCCAACGCCGGCAAAGCGACGCCAGAGGAAAGCAGGACGACCTCCGGCATTCCCGTAAAGATTGCTTATGATGCGGAGAGTTTGACAGGCTTTGATCCCGCAACCGAACTGGGTACCCCCGGCGAATATCCCTTCACGCGCGGCATCCAGCCCACGATGTACCGCGGCCGCCTCTGGACCATGCGGCAGTACGCCGGCATGGGCGATGCGGAGGAATCCAATAAGCGCTATAAGTTTTTGCTGGCCAATGGCACCAAGGGGCTTTCGGTTGCGTTCGATCTGCCCACGCAGATCGGCTATGACTCTGACTCCCCCTACGCCCTCGGCGAAGTAGGCAAGGTCGGCGTAGCGATCGATTCGATTGAGGATATGCAGCGGCTGTTTGACGGTATTCCGCTGGACAGCATCTCAACGTCGATGACCATCAACGCTACCGCGGGCATCCTGCTGGCGCTCTATGTGGCAGTAGCGAAGCGGACGGGCGCTGACGTGAAGAAGCTTTCCGGCACCATCCAGAATGACCTGCTGAAGGAGTACATTGCGCGCGGTACGTATATCTATCCAGTGCCGCATGCGATGCGCATCATTACGGATATTTTTGCGTGGGCGGCGAAGGAGGTACCGGAGTGGAACACCATCTCCATCTCCGGTTACCACATGCGCGAGGCCGGTTCTACGGCGGTGCAGGAAGTAGCGTTTACGTTGGCCAACGGCATGACCTATGTGCAGGCGGCGATTGACGCCGGGCTGGACGTGGACGATTTCGCACCGCGGCTCAGCTTCTTCTTCAACGCGCACAATAATTTTCTGGAAGAGGTCGCGAAGTTTCGCGCCGCGCGGCGGATGTGGGCGCGCACGATGCGCGAACATTTCGGCGCAAAGAACCCGCGCAGCTGGATGCTGCGCTTTCATGCGCAGACTGCGGGCTCTACACTGACGGCGCAGCAACCCGAGAACAATATTGTGCGCACGGCGGTACAGGCGATGGCTGCCGTGATGGGTGGCACCCAGTCTCTACACACCAATGGATTTGACGAGGCATTGGCGCTGCCGACGGAAGATGCGGCCCGCATTGCGCTGCGCACTCAGCAGATACTGGCGCACGAATCTGGCGTGGCGATGACGGCCGATCCGCTGGCTGGAAGCTATGCGGTCGAGTCACTCACCAATGAGATTGAAGCGCGCGCGAATGCGTATCTGGAAAAGATCGCGGCGATGGGCGGCATGTTGCGCGCCATCGAGCGCGGATACGTACAGCAGGAGATTCAGCGGGCGGCATATGAATACCAGTGCGCCGTGGATGCCGGGCAAGCAGTGGTGGTTGGCGTGAACAAGTTCACGCGCGAGATTGAGCCGGAGATTCCGACGCAGCGCATTGACGAAAATTTGGAGCGGCAGCAGGTGGAGCGGCTGCGTGCACTCCGCCAGCGCCGCGATGCTGGTGTGCACGCTGCCTCACTCCGCGCCGTAGAAGATGCCGCCCGCAACAGTACCAACCTGATGCCGGCGATACTGCAGGCGATAGAAAGCTATGCGACGGTGGGCGAGATCGCGACAACGCTACGCACGGTCTTCGGCGAGTATAAAGAAACCATCACGATCTGAGAATTCAGAGCTGATCGAGCCACCAATCCGGGTGCCCCATCTTCGCCGCAGTTTCATCGCGGCTAAGGTGGGATAGCATCGCGTAGCGATGGCCGCGCGTCGCGCGCTAAGGCAGGAAGCGGTACCCATCTACCACTCCTTCACCGCGCTATCCGCCTGCACATCCTCAGCCGGCCCCTTCCAGCGCAGTACCGGCTTGCGCGCTGCGCTGGTTTCATCCAGCCGCGAAAGCCGTGTGGTGTGCGGCGCGTTCAGCAGGTGTTCAGGATTCTCCACTGCCTCGCGCGCGATCTGCTTCATCGCATCCACAAACAGGTCAAGCTCTTCCTTCGATTCGCTTTCCGTTGGTTCAATCATCATGGCGCCATGGACGATCATCGGGAACGAAACCGTATACGGATGAAATCCGAAGTCGATCAGCCGCTTCGCCATGTCGCCCGTCTTCACGCCCGTCTTCGTTTGCAGCCGGTCTGAGAAGACAACCTCGTGCAGTGTGCGCGTCGTGAAAGGCAGCTCGAACGTATCTTCTAGCCGTGCGCGAACATAGTTCGCATTCAGCACGGCGTCTTCCGTCGTCTGCCGCAGCCCATCGGGTCCATTGGCCAATATGTACGCCAGCGCGCGGATGAACATGCCGAAGTTGCCGTACCACGCGCGCACCCGCCCCACGCTCTGCGGACGGTCGTAGTCCAGCGCCAGCGTGCCGTCTGCATTTGTGCGGACGACGGGCGTCGGCAGAAACGGCTCGAGAAATTTTTTGCACGCAACCGGACCGGAACCGGGACCGCCGCCGCCATGTGGTGTGGAGAAGGTCTTGTGCAGGTTCAGGTGCATTACATCCACACCAAAATCGCCCGGCCGCGTCTTGCCGCACAGCGCATTCATGTTCGCGCCGTCCATGTAGAGCAGCGCGCCCTTCGCGTGCAGAATCTCCGCGATCTTGTGAATGTCGGATTCGAATACGCCGATGGTCGATGGATTGGTGAGCATCAGCGCGGCGGTTTCGTCATCCACCATACGCTCCAGTTCAGCAAGATCAACCATGCCCTGTGCATTCGATTTCAGGTTGGCGATGGTATAGCCGCACATTGCCGCTGTCGCAGGATTGGTGCCATGCGCGGAGTCGGGAATCAAAATCTTGGTGCGCGCGTTGCCTTTTGCCTCGTGATAGGCGCGCACCAGCAGGATGCCGGTGAATTCACCATGCGCGCCGGCGGCGGGCTGCAGCGTGACTGCCTCCATTCCGGTGATCTCCAGCAGGCATTCGGAGAGCAGCTTCATAATGCCCAGCGCGCCCTGCGAAAGAGATTCAGGCTGGTAGGGATGCGCTTCGGCCAGGCCTTCAAGCCGCGCCACAAACTCATTCACCCGCGGGTTGTACTTCATCGTGCAGCTTCCCAGCGGATACATGCCCAGGTCGATGGCGTAGTTCCACGTGCTCAGGCGTGTGAAGTGGCGAATGATTTCGATCTCCGACAGCTCCGGCATCACTCCCAGGTCTGCGCGCGCTGCATCGCCGAGCAGCTTGGCGGCGTCGGCGGCAGGCACGTCGAGCGGCGGCAGCTTGTAGCCACGCTTGCCCGGCGAAGACTTCTCAAAAAGGAGGCCTTCGTTCTGATTGACGTGGGTGGTCGCTTTGCGCGGTGTTGCAGTGAACTTTGCTGTCGAATTTCCCATTAGAACTCCACCATTTCGCCGTCGATTGTGAAGCTGCCCGCCTGCGGACCGGTTACATCTTCTTCGCGCAGCGAGACTCCGAAAACAATGCCATTTTCAAATTCAATGGTCAGCGCCGAGAACTCTTCCAGCTGCGCCTGCACCACGGTATCGCCAATCTGCGCGCAGAGCATGTCGCGATAGCCGGGCTCGCCGAAAGCAAAGGATCCATCTTCCAGAAGCACAGAGGGCCAGGTGTACAGCGTGACCGTGGGGCCATCGAAGTCGAGCACGAGATAGTCCTGCACAAACGAGACAGAAATAAGTTCTTCGCCAATAATCTCGCTGAACTCTGCCATTACTTCACCTCGTGCAGCGCGTTAGCCGCTGCGTCAATCTGCGCCTTCGTCGTCAGTTCCGTGCAGCACCACAGCGTCGCGTTCTCCCCCAGCTCCGGATACCACTTCGCCAGTGCCAGCCCGCCGATGATTTGCTTGCCCAGCAGTGCGGCGTTGGTTTGCGCCGCAGGCTTCGGCAGATTCAGCACAAACTCATGGAAGCGCGGCGCGCCGTCAAACAGCAGCTTGCCGCCGCTCGCTTTGGCGAATTCACTCGCCGCGAAGTGTGCCTTCGCCAGGTTCTGCTCGGCAAGCTCCTTCATGCCTTCCTTGCCGTAGACGGTCAGGAAGACCGTCGCCATCAGCGCCACCAGCGCTTGATTGGTGCAGATATTCGATGTCGCCTTCTCGCGGCGGATGTGCTGCTCGCGGGTGGAGAGCGTGAGCACAAAGCCGCGGACACCGTTCTTGTCTTTGGTTTCGCCCACAAGTCGGCCGGGCATCTGGCGAACAAACTTCTCCTTGCACGCAAGCACGCCGCAGTAGGGTCCGCCAAACCCGACGGCTACGCCGAAGCTCTGCGCTTCGAGAGAGACAATATCTGCCTCGACTGGCGGCTTCACGATGCCGAGCGAGACCGCCTCTGCGATGGAGACGATGAGGAGCGCACCCTTCTTGTGCGCAATCTCCGCCACGGTAGCTACATCTTCAATCGTGCCGAAGAAGTTTGGCGACTGGATGAGTACACAGGCGGTGTCGCTTGTAATGGCTGCGTCCAGTGCGGCCAGATCGACGCGGCCGGTCGGCAGATAGCCAACCTCGCTCAGCGGAATGCCCTGATGCTGCAGCGCGGTGTGGATCACTTCGCGATACTCGGGATGCACCGTCCGTGCCAGCACCGCGGCATTGCGCCCGGTCACGCGTACGGCCATCATTACGGCTTCAGCCGCTCCGGTGGAGCCGTCATACATGGAGGCGTTGGCGATCTCCATGCCGGTGAGTTCGCAGATCATGGTCTGAAACTCGAACATCGCCTGCAGAGTACCCTGGGCAATCTCCGGCTGGTAGGGCGTGTAGCTGGTCAGGAATTCGCCGCGCTGGATCAGGCTGTCAATGATGACGGGCCGGTAATGGCGGTATGCGCCTGCGCCCAGAAAGCTGGTGTACGTTGCGGCGGCTGCGCCGGAACCGATCTCGCCCGTCGCGCTGTTCCCGGCAAAGGCTTTGAAACGTTCAATGATCTCTGATTCGGCATGCTGACGCGGAATATTCAGATCGTGCTTGAGCCGGTACTTGGCAGGAATGGTGGTGAAGAGTTCATCGACAGAGGCAACGCCAATGGTGGCGAGCATCTCCTTGCGATCAGCCGGCGACTTAGGAAGGTAGCGCATTCCACCTCAAATTATTTTTAGAGCTGTTTCATTTCAAAGATGCATCTGCCGGTCTAGTGCCCGGTTTCTTCGCTCACAAATGTCTCGTAATCGGCTGCTGAAAGCAGGGAAGCGGCTTCATCCGGCGCGCTCAGCGTGAGCTTGATCATCCATGTGGTATTCGCGTCGGTATTGATCTTTTCTGGAGCGCTATTCAGATCCTCATTCACCGCGGTCACGGTACCGCTCATGGGCGCGTACAGGTCGCTCACTGCTTTTACTGATTCCACGCTGCCGAAGGTCTTGTGCGCTTCTATGGTGGCGCCGACCTTAGGCAGGTCGACAAAGACGATATCGCCCAGCGAGCTCTGTGCATAGTCAGTGATGCCGACGGTGCCATTGGTCCCGTCTATCTGGATCCACTCGTGTTCCTTGGTGTAGAGGTAGTCGGTAGGATACGCCATGCGATATTCTTCTCCGTTTGCTTTAGATTGTAGTGTTTCGGGGAATGAGGCCCGGTGCAAAACTTGGATAAATCCGGTGAAAACCCGCGCCAGATTTAGGTTTTAGTGCGCTTGTAGAACGGTGTGGAAACTACCTTCGCCTTCACCGCTTGTCCGCGAATCTCCACTGCGACTTTGGTATCGAGGGCTGAAAATTCCACCGGCACAAAGGCCAGCGCAATGTTTTTCTTCAGGAATGGTGCAGGCGAACCGCTGGTAATCACTCCGATGGCATGGCCATCGAGCGCGAGCACGCGGTAGCCGTCACGGCCAATGCCGCGCTCCACCATCTCCAGCCCTACGAGTTTGCGTTGCGGGCCGCCGGCAGCCTGCACGGCGAGCAAAGCATCGCGCCCCACAAAATCGCCCTTGTCGAGTTTGGCGTAACGGCCCAGATTAGCCTCAAATACATTTACACTGTCAGAGATTTCGTGGCCGTAAAGCGCCATGGCAGATTCCAGCCGCAGGGTATTACGCGCGCCCAGGCCGCAGGGCAGGATGCCGAACTCCGCGCCTGCTGCCAGCACCTCGTTCCACACGCGGGCAGAGGTTGGTTCATCAGACGGAATGTAGATCTCGAAGCCGTCTTCGCCGGTGTAACCCGTGCGGGCAATTAGCACGTTATATAGGCCGCAAACCTTGCCCCAGGTGAACCAGTAGTTCTTGATGGTGCTCAGGTCAGTGTCAGTCAACTTCTGCAGCACCTGCGCAGCGCGCGGTCCCTGGATCGCAAGCTGGGTGTAGTAATCAGAGTAATCGTTGATGTGCGTCCCCGGCATGCTGCCTACGGTGTCGCGCACCCACCGAATATCCTTCTCGCGCGTACCAGCATTGATGACCAGCAGGTAATCGTTCTCACTCAGCTTGTGGACCACCACATCATCCACAAAGGTACCGTTGGGGTAGAGCATGGCGGAGTAGTGTGCCTGGCCAACGGCGAGCCTGGACGCATCATTCATACACAGCCGGTTCACGGCAGCCAGCGACGCCGGGCCCCGGAACTGAATATCGCCCATGTGCGATACATCAAATAGCCCTACGCCGGTGCGCACGGCCATGTGCTCGGCAATCAGGCCGGAGTATTCGACCGGCATATCCCAGCCGCCGAAATCCACCATTTTGGCCTTCAATGCCCGGTGGGTTGCGTTCAGTGCGGTGCGGCGGAGTGTGGAGGCTGCGGCGGCTTCAGTCAAGGTCGGAATCCTTCCAGCGTGCGAGCGAGTCTTAATCGTAGCAGTGGTAGTTTGTGGGCGGCAATGTGGATCGTTCGCCTGGCTCCTGCGACGTTGTAACCTGAAGAAGCAGGAACCTCAAGGAGCCCCGAAATGTCAGTCTTTCACGATCAGCGCGACGCGCTGGAACAGCATGAATTCATGATGGGTGTGGCCCGCGGCCGGCTCGCCGTGACCTTGGATATGCTGACCGATGCCCTGATCATGGTGGGCCAGCACGGTGTGTATTGCACCAGTTCGCGCAACCCTGCCGTGCCCGCACTGGATCTCCAGGTCGTCATCTCGCAGATCACCGGGGCGAAGGACCTGGTCTCCTCCGTGATGGAGGAGCTGCGCAAGCAGCGGGAAGCACAGGAAGAGGCAGGCTAGGGCAGCGCAAACTCCGCATGGCCCGTGTAAACCAGAAACTGGCGCGCCCGTAGCTCAGATGGATAGAGCGGCAGCCTCCGCATCAGCCGAAGCAACGCGGAAGAGCTCACCAGTCGCTTCAGTTTCGAGTTCTCCTGCTCCAGTTTCTATCATCTCAACTGGTACAGAAAAGACCGGGCACTCCACATGTTGACCGCAACCGGGACCGGCTCGACCGCCCCTTCATTGAGGGGAGGCGAACCGAAGTAGCCAAGTGTTTCCATAAGGCCTTCTCTGTCGGGTAGTCGGCGACCTTGAACTTCTCCTGCTTCATCTTTCCGCGGACGCGATAGTGCCACTCCCACACGTCATCTCCACGCAATCTGTGGGCGTATTTGGCCAGAAGCAGATTGAAGTCTTCCTTTTGGGTGCTGGCTCCATTGAGAAGACGCTGCTTCACGGATGCGGCGGTGTTGGTGGGGGGGGGTTGCTCAAATGAGAGACTCCATGTATGGCCGTATGACGTTAGCAAGCCAAAGTGCTAGACTTTGATATAACGACTCAGCTTCCCGGCTCAAGAGCTTCCCACCGCCAGTATCCTGTACGTGTACTGGTCCCCTACCTCAATTCATCTTCTTCTGGCTATCAAAGCAGCGCATGACCATCGAAATCATGGCCTTCACGGCGTGTATCTAGTTGCGTACCACCGCTCGGCATAATGCATCGCAGCGGGAATCCCCCAGGGAACGCTGGCTTCGGCCATACAGATACACAGCACAATTCGTACAAAAAGAAATCAGGCTTCATGATTCCTTGCTCCTCTTCTCCCCGTGAGACGAGCCTTTTGGGTTCGTCTGCTGCTACTGCTGCATCTGTCCAATCCATTTCACTCGCTGCGGACATCGCGCCAAAGCGGGGAAACATGTCTTCCAAATGGGCAAAGATGGCAGCAGTGTGTCTGCTCGCGGCGGGAATCCTGAGCGGAACTGCGCGTGCACAGACCGCACCGGCGACAGCCGTTGGTTCGACCAGCACTACGCAGACAGTTACCGTGACTATCAAGACAGCGGGAACGACCAACGCTACTCTAGGCACGGCGATCCAGGTACTTACGCAGGGCCTGACGGGGTACGACTTCGCTTATGTCTCCGGTGGAACCTGCGCAGCGAATACGGCTTACGCGGTCAACGCGACCTGCACGGTACAGTTCACCTTTGCGCCACTGGCTCCGGGAATGCGGCTGGGTGCGGTCGAGCTGTTCACGGCTGCCGGCACTGAGCCGATTGCCACCGCCTATATATACGGAGTTGGCAACGGCCCCCTCGCGGCTTATACGCCGGGTATCATCTCCACGATCGCCGGCCAGACGAACGGCACCCAGTTTGGCTTTAGCGGCGATGGGGGAGCAGCGACCGGTGCGAGGTTCTTCAGCCTCGTCGATGTTGCCGCGGATGCCTCGGGAAATCTTTATCTCTCGGATGCGAACAACAACCGCATCCGCAAAATTACGAGTGGCATGATCAATACCGTGGCCGGGGGCGCCGCGGCCACCACGATCGGACACGCCTGTGCCAGTGGTGGCGGCACGGCGACGGACACCGTGGGCGATGGCTGTCCAGCGACCACCGCGCAATTGATATTTCCTGAGGCGGCTGCGATTGATGGTGCCGGCAATCTCTACATCGCGGATGGCAACAGCAACCGCATTCGCAAGGTCTCGGCTGCCACGGGTGTTATCACCACCGTGGCTGGCGGCGGCTCGGCCACCACCAGTGGAAACGCCTGTGCCAGTGGTGGCGGCACGGCGACGGATACCGTGGGCGATGGTTGCCAGGCGGCTCTCGCGCTATTGGCGGCTCCTGACGGGATTGCGATTGATGGCGCCGGCAATCTCTATATCGCGGATCTAAGCAACCAGCGTATACGCAAGGTCTCGGCCACCTCGGGGATTATTACCAGCGTAGCGGGCAACGGTACCGCTGGGTATACTGGCGACGGCGGCCAGGCAACCAGCGCCGAGATTGCCTACCCTTATATGGGGCTGGACTCTGCCGGCAATCTCTATATTTCGCAGGGAACTCACGCCCTCACGAGTTATATCCGCAAGGTGACCACAGCCGGCGTGATCAGCACGATTGTTGGCGGTGGAACGGCTACATTTACCGCGGGAAGCGCCTGCCCCGGTACGCCCGCTGACACGGCGACCGACACCATCGGAGATGGCTGCCCTGCGTATAACGCCACGACGCCCACAGATAGCGCAAAGCTGAGCGGCGTCAGCAAGATAGTCGTTGACCCTGCAGGCAATCTCTACTTCTCGGATCAAGGCAACAATCGCGTCCGCGAGCTGAATGTTGCTACAGGCATCATCACCGCTGTGGCAGGCAATGGAACCAGCGGAACTTCATCTGGAGATACTGGCGATAATGGAGTGGCCACGCTTGCACAGGTGACCTCTTCCAACGGGATAGCCCTCGACTTCATGGGCAATCTGTACATCCCGACTCAGCCGTTTAATAACTATGTGCGCCAGGTGAATACCGCCAACAGCAGCCTCACCTTCGCAGGCACCGCTTCCGGCACCACCGGTGCTCCGCAGACGGTGACGATCTCGAACAATGGCACCGCCGGTCTCACTTTTCCGCCGCCCGGCATGGTCGGCGCGATGAATCCAAGTCTCTCGACCAACTTCTCCTACAGCAACAGTTCCACCTGTCCGCAGATCGGATCCAGCTCCAGCGCCTTTATCCTGGCCGCGGGCGGCAACTGCTCCGCGATGGTCAGCTTTTCGCCGACGGCGCAGGGTAGCATCTCCGGCTCGCTGATTGACGCGGATAACAGCACCTCCGGTACATCGCAGACGGTAGCACTCACCGGCACGGGGACGCCGCCTGGTACAAGCCTCGTGCTCGTCATGACAAACTCGCCTTCCGCATTCGTGCAGGGAGGAGTGGGCCAGGCCTACACGCTCACTCCGTCGAATGCCGATGGCGTTCCGACATCCGGAACACTCACGATCGTGGATACGTTGCCTGCTGGTTTCACCGCGACGGCAATGCTCGGCCCCGGCTGGACCTGCACGCTTGCTACCGTAACCTGCACCAGCACGACCCCGATCGCCGGTGTTGCAAACGGCAATCCGATTACGTTGACGGTCTCCACTTCGGCCAGTGCGGTTGCCGGCACCAATAGCGCCACGCTCTCCTCCAGCTCAAGTGCGGACGGCTCCAGTTACACGGCCACGCTTTTGACGGCCGTGACGGCGCAGCAGATCGCTTTCGTCGTGAACAATACCAGCGATCCTTCCAGCTCCCATGCCGCCCACTGCGCCTCGGGCAATGTAAATAACTGCACGTTGCGTGATGCATTGACCGCCGCAAACCTGGCAAGTACCGCCAGCACAATTACATTTGATCCCACGGTATTTCCCACCACGGGTACAACGCCGGCCACCATCACGCTGATAAGCACCCTGCCTACCATCACCGCAGTCGGCAATGCGCTCACGATCACTGGTCCGGGACAGTCCCTGCTGACCCTCTACGGCAGCGGTGGCGTATTTACGGGAATAAACGTCAGCGCAACCACTGCCAACGTTGCTCTCTCCGGCATGACCTTCAGCGGCTTTGAGGCATCGGCCATCCGGTCGATAGGCACCCTGACCGTGTCGAATGTGACGGTCACGGCAGGTACGGGCTTAGACCCTGTCTACAACAATGCAGGAACGCTCACGCTGAATAACTCTACGGTAACAAACAATATTGTCTCCTTGACAACCAGCGGTACGTACCTCAGCGGTGCGGTCTCCAGCAGCGGCGGCAGTCTCAGCATTAATAACAGCACCATCACCGGCAACACCTTCTCTGTGACGGCAGCTGGCATATCCATTGCTGAAGGCGGCGGCGTTACCAGTACCAGCGGCACGCTGAATATCACGGGCAGCACGATAAGCGGCAACGCGCTCACCGTGACAGCCACTTCCACCGGCAATTCTTCTGCCTTGGGCGGTGGTGTCTACAACGGCGGCACCGCGACTATCACCGGCAGCACCATCGGCAGCAATGGCGCAGGCAACTCTATCGCAATCACCAGCGCCGGTGGTGTTCCTACGGCGCAGGGCGGCGGCATCTATAACAGCAGCGCCGGCAAACTCACGATCACCGGTAGCAGCATTGGCACCAGCGGCTCAAGCAATACCATCTCCGCCGCTGCAGGCGGTGCCAGCAAAGCCAGCGTCGTTTCCGGCGCCGGCATTGCGCAGCTCAATACTGCTGCTGCCAGCTTCAGCATGAGCGGAAGCACCATCTCCGGAAATTCCGGCCTCTGCGGTAGCACCACCTATGGGTGTACGGTTGCAGCCTCCACCGGGTGGGGTGGAGGAATCTACAGCGCGGGATTGCTCACACTGGTCGGAAACACGGGAGCTGCCAATACCATCTCTGGCAACACCGTCTCTTCCAACACAAGCTCCACGGCCAATATCTTCGGCGGCGGCATCTATGTAGCGTCTGGCGCAGTCACGATAACCAATGCCACGATCTTCGGCAACACCGCCGGGTCAGGCGGCGGCATTTACATTACCGGCACCGGCGGCGCTGCGCTGGTAAACGTCACCATCACCGGCAACACGGGCAATACCGCCACGACCGGTGTAGGCGGCATAACGCAGGGTTCCACGGGAACCACTGCTCTGAATAACGTCACGCTCTACAACAATACGGGCGCCATTACGGGATTCACTGCCACCACCGTCGCCACCGGCCTCGACAATATCCTCATCGGCTGCGCGAGCGCCAAATGTCCGACCGGTGCGACCAACATTTCCAGTACGACGAACCTTAACCTCGGTTCGCTTGCGAACAATGGCGGCAGCGTTCTGACGCTTCTTCCAGCCTCCGGCAGCACGGCAATCTCTGTGGCTGTCAGCAGTTGCACCGCGACGACGGACGAGCGCGGCTATCCGCGTGAAACCACCACATGTGATGCAGGCGCTGTGCGGGTCACGGCACAGACCGCGACGGTAACGGTGCAGATGCCTTCGTCGATCGTCGTAGCCACGGCGACGGCATCGCTCTCAGCGCAGCTGTCCTATACGGGTATCGCGCCGGCAGGAACGTTCACGTTCCAGATTGATTCCGGCACAGTGGTTACAGCAACCTGCTCGGGCTCAAGCTCTCCGTTGACCTGCTCTGCAAGCTATAGCACCTCAGCGCTGTCGAGCGGCACGCATACGATCACAGGTACGCAGAATGCTGATGCGAACTATGACACGGTAGTGGGAACGAATACGCTCTCTGTCAGCCAGGGTTCGCAGACGATTACCTTTGCACAGTCTGCATCACAAATATTCGGCACAACGCCGACGCTGACGGCGACCGGCGGAGCCTCAGGCAATGCGGTGACGTTCACGTCAGCAACTCCAGCCGTCTGCACCATTACCGCTAATGGCGCACTGACCTTTGTCACTTCGGGCACCTGCACCATCAATGCGAACCAGGCTGGCAACAGCAACTACACGGCCGCAACGCAGGTTCAGCAGAGCTTCACCGTCTTGCCGGTAACGCAGATCATTACCTTTCCCTCGCCTGCGACACCAGCCATAGCTGGAACATCTGTGCCGCTTTCGGCAACGGGCGGTGGCTCTGGCAATCCGGTCACGTTTTCAGTCACCAGCGGACCTGCAACAGTGCACGGTACCAACGGTTCTTTCCTCACCTATACAGGTGCGGGAACTGTGGTTGTTGCTGCGGATCAGTCAGGGAACTCCA
>Ga0302266_10001317_pt1 | contig 23031 bp, 23 predicted proteins | sample III_Bog_E1_2_FD_194559 | JGI IMG/M metagenome (GOLD analysis project Ga0302266, IMG submission 194559) | Peat permafrost microbial communities from Stordalen Mire near Abisko, Sweden - III_Bog_E1_2 | ecosystem: Environmental > Terrestrial > Soil > Wetlands > Peat | place: Sweden: Abisko... | reverse complement strand
TAATGCCCTCCGGCCTAGTAAAATCAACATGAAACCAGCCTCATCTCCGGCTTGGGAGGCCCTTTGCTTTACTGGCTGCTTTACGAAAAGCTGTTTCCGTTCTTTCACCCGTTCCGCATCTTCCGCTACCTGACCTTCCGCACCGCCTTCGCCTCGGGCACGGCGCTGCTGATCGCGCTGTTTATCGGCCCATGGGTGATCCGGAAGCTGCGCGAGTTCCAGATCGGCCAGTTTGTTCGCGACGACGGGCCGCAGTCGCACCTGAAGAAGACCGGCACCCCCACCATGGGCGGTGTGCTGATTGCAATTGCGATTCTGCTGCCCACCGTACTCTGGTCCGATCCCGCCAACCCTTTCGTCTGGATCGCCGTCTTTTCTACCCTGGCTTTTGGGGCAATTGGTTTCGTTGACGACTACATTAAGGTCGTTCAGAAGCGAAGCCAGGGCCTGACGGTGCGCGCCAAGCTCCTCTGGCAGGGCCTCGCCGGGGTAGCGGTGGCGGTTTCTCTGGTGATTCTGGATAAATTTAAGCTTTTTTCTACGCATTTGACCATGCCGTTCATCAAGAGCTGGCGTCCTGACCTGCTGTGGCATGCGTGGCCCAGCACCATCCCCCACCTCGGCCTGCTGGCCTTTCTGCCTTTCATCGCCTTTGTCATCTTCGTGTTGATCGGTTCGTCCAACGCCGTCAACCTGACCGACGGGCTGGATGGGCTGGCCATCGGCTGCACCATCATCGCCGCCGGCGCCCTGACCGTGCTCACCTACGTCAGCGGCAACGTGGTCTTTGCCGACTACCTCGAACTCCAGCACATGCCCAAAGTGGCCGAGCTGACCATTTTCTGCGGTTCCATGGTGGGCGCTTCCATCGGCTTTCTCTGGTACAACGCCCACCCGGCTGAGATCTTCATGGGCGACGTGGGTTCGCTGGCCCTGGGCGGGGCCATCGGCACGGTCGCCATCATCATCCGCCAGGAGATGCTGTTGCCCTTCATCGGCGGCATCTTCGTCATCGAAGCGGCCTCCGTCATCCTTCAGGTGGGCAGTTACAAATTGCGTAACAAGAAGCGAATCTTTAAGATGGCCCCTCTCCATCATCACTTTGAACAAGTGGGCTGGAGTGAATCCAAGACCATCGTCCGCTTCTGGATCGGCGCCCTGGTGTTTGCATTGTTTGCACTCACTACCCTGAAATTGCGTTAAACCAGCTCCATGCAGCGCAAAATAGAAGAAGCCCGAGGACAAGACCCGATGTTGGAACTTAAAGGTAAAAAAGTCCTGGTCGTCGGACTGGGAAAATCCGGTCTGGCGGCAGCGTTGTTTCTGCGCCGGCGAGGCGCGCAGGTCACGGTCTCCGATGTGCGCTCGGCCGAGGCGCTGGCCAAGGAGATTCCCGCCCTGATTGAGGCGGGCATCATGGTCGAGACCGGCGGCCACGGCCTGCTCACCTTCCGCCGCCAGGACCTGATTGTGGTCAGTCCCGGCGTGCCGATGGACACTCCCGAACTGGCGCAGGTCAAGAGCTTCGGTTTGCCGGTCATTGGCGAACTGGAACTGGCCGCGTGCTTCCTCAAAGGCAAAATTCTTGCAGTTACCGGTTCCAACGGAAAGACCACCACCACCGCGCTGCTGGGAGAAATCCTTACGGCTGCCGGGTTGCCCACGCTGGTTGGCGGCAATATCGGCGTTCCCGTCGTGGCCCTGCTCGACTCCAGCACCGATGAAACCTGGTCGGTCCTTGAGGTCTCCAGCTTCCAGCTTGAAACCACCGAGAAGTTCCATCCCTCCATCGCCGTGATTCTTAACATCACCCCCGACCACCTGGACCGTCACGGCAGCTTTGAAAACTACGCCCGCATCAAGGAGCGCATCTTTGCCCAGCAGACCGCCGAGGACGTCTTGGTGCTGAATGCCGACAACACCCCCTGCGAAGAAGCTGCCTCGCGCGCGGTGGCCAGGGTCTATTGGTTCTCGATTGAGCATCCGGTGCCGCAAGGAGCCTGGCTGGAGTCGGGGTATGTTGTCTATCGCTCCGCCAAGAATGCTGCCGTGGAAAAGATTATGCCGCTCAGCGGTATTCCTCTTAAAGGCGCGCACAACGTGGAGAATGTGCTGGCCGCGGTGGTTGCAGCGCGTCAGGCCGGCGTGCCGGCTGAATCCATTCGGTCTTCCGTCGAGAAGTTCGAGGCCGTCGAGCATCGCCTGGAGTACGTCGCCACGCGTAACGGCGTCGAGTTCTACAACGACTCCAAAGCCACCAACGTGGACGCCACCGCCAAGGCTGTCGCCGCCTTCAGTGACGGCATTCATCTCATTCTTGGTGGCAAAGACAAGGGTTCTCCCTACACGGTGCTATCCGATCTGTTGCGTCAGCGGGTGCGCGCGGTTTACACCATCGGAGCGGCAGCGGCCAAGATCGAGTCTGATCTGCGCGGCGTAGTGACCATCCAATCCTGCGAAACCCTGGACAAGGCTGTTGCCGCCGCTGCCGCCGCCGCGCGCCCCGGCGAGGTCGTGGTGCTGGCGCCTGCCTGCTCCAGCTACGACCAGTTTGATAACTACGAGCAGCGCGGAAAGGTCTTCAAGCAACTCGTCAAGGAATTGAAGGATTGAGCCATGGCCAAGCGCATCGGAGGCGATAAATGGTTGTTCTTTACCACCGTGCTGCTGGTCGTGGTGGGGCTGGCCATGGTCTTTTCCGCCTCGGCGGTCGTGGCCCAGGATCGGTATCACTCCCCCTACACCTTCATCGGCAAGCAGGCTCTCTGGGCGCTGGCCGGTATGGCGGCCCTGCTGTTTCTCTCGCGCCTCGACTACTCGTTTTATAAATCCCCGCGCTTCATCTTTCCCGCTTTTACCCTCACCACCATCTTGCTGGCGATGGTTTTCTTCTTTGCAAAGTCGAACAATGCCCGCCGTTGGATTCGCCTGGGCGGGTTTTCCTTTCAGCCGTCGGAACTCGCCAAACTCGTGCTGGTCCTCTTTCTCGCCTGGTTTCTTTCCACCCGGCTCGACAAGATCAACAAAGGGAGCACCCTCTGGCGTGCCTGCATCATTCCGCTGGTCTTCATCGCTCTGATCGTTCTTGAGCCCGACCTGGGTACAGCGCTGGTCATGGCCGGCGTCACGGCCATGATGCTGTTTCTGGCCGGCCTGAATTGGAAGTTCCTGATTGGCGGCGTCTGCGCCCTGCTGCCTGTTCTGGCCTGGGAGCTCTTCGGAGTCTCCTGGCGTCTGCAACGCATACTGGTCTTCGTGCGTTTCTTTTTCCATCCAAACTGTGATTTGAAGGACACTGGAGCCGCCAGCTACCATACCTGCCAGTCGCTGATTGCCGTCGGTACAGGCGGAGTCGGCGGACTCGGCTTTATGGATGGCCAGCAGAAGCTCTTTTTCCTGCCCGAGCCCTACACCGACTTTATCTTTGCCAACATCGCCGAGGAGATGGGCCTCATCGGAGCCATCTTCCTCCTCTGTCTTTTTGTGTACTTCGGCTATCGCGGCCTGCGCACGGCCTATCGTTCCCAGGATCCTTTTGCGCGCCTGGCCGCCTTCGGCATCACCATGACCATCCTGCTGCAGGCCTTCTTTAACATCAGCGTGGTCATCGCCCTGCTGCCCACCAAAGGCATTCCCCTGCCGCTGATCTCCTCCGGAGGAACCTCGCTTTGCTTCACCCTGGCCAGCATCGGCATCCTGCTCAACATCAGCCGGAAGGTGGATTGATGGGGAACATGCGCGTACTCATCGCCGGCGGAGGCACCGGAGGCCACATCATTCCGGCGCTGGCCGTGGCTCGCGAGCTGGTCGCCCGCCACGATACAGAAATTCTCTTCGTCGGCACGGCGCGTGGTTTGGAGAGCCGTCTGGTTCCCGAGGCAGGCTTCAACCTGAAACTTGTGGATGTAGGCCAGCTCAAGAATGTATCCCTGCTCACCCGCCTGCGCACGCTGATGGACTTGCCCCGCAGCATCTACGCATGCAAGCGGATCATCCGCGAGTTCCGGCCCAATGTCGTTTTTGGCGTGGGCGGATACGCCTCCGGCCCGGCGATGGCGGTGGCCTTGCGGCTCAAAATTCCGGCCATGGCCTTCGAACCCAACGCCATGCCCGGCCTCGCCAACCGCCTGGTGGGCAAGCGCGTCCAGGCTGCGGCGGTCAACTTTCCCTCGGCTGCCCGTTGGTTCCGCAACGCCGAAGTCACCGGAATTCCGGTCCGGCAGGAGTTCTTCGCGCTCACGGCTCCAACCGCGCCCCACCTCTTGATCTTCGGCGGCTCGCAGGGCGCGCGCATCTTCAACGAGCATCTGCCCCGCATCATTCAGGCGCTGCTCGACGCCGTCCCCAAGCTCACTGTTCTCCATCAAAGCGGTTCACGCCACTTCGAGCAGACCCAGGCCGCCTACGCCGCCAGCGGCGCAGACCCAAACCGTTGGCAGGTTCTGCCCTTCATCGACGACATGCCTGGCAGCTTTGCCCAGGCCACGCTGGTCATGGCTCGCAGCGGGGCATCCACGGTGGCTGAACTGGCTGCTGCCGCCAAGCCTGCCCTGCTGGTTCCCTTTGCCGCTGCCGCCGACGATCACCAGCGGCGCAACGCTGAGGAAATGGTGAAGGCCGGCGCGGCCCTGATGCTCGTCGAGCAGGACCTCGACATTCCCGGCAAGCTGCTCACCGCTCTCATCGGCCTGCTGAAAAGCCAGGAGGGCCTGGCTGCCATGGCCGTTGCGGCTCGCACCCAAGCCCATCCCGACGCCGCCCAGCGCATTGCCGGCCGCCTCGTTGCCCTCGCGCACCCATCTTAGTTAGGCCGCTTGACGATCTTCGGCAGGCGGGGATCAGTCCACAGCGCGGTGAAAGCCGGGTCCTTCCACACACTGGCCATTTCCGGGTAGTTCCCCTCTTTGGCTCTGCGCAAATACTCCAGGGCTCCCTCGATGTTTCCGCGTTTCATATACGACTTGGCAATCAAAAACGAAATGCGGGCACGCTGCTCCGGCGTCGATACCTGGGCAACAACTCCCTCGGGACTGGTGCTCAGCACATCGGCGTCTAGCTCCAGGGCGCGGGCGTATTCGGTCATGGCGTAATCGACCTCGGCCAGCCCCATCCAGGCATTCGCAAGGTTGAGATGAGTATGCGCATTGGTCTCATCCAGCGCCAGCGCCTGCTTGAAGTAGTTGATGGAAAGCTTGTACCGCCTGTCCAGAAGGTCCAGGACGCCCATGTTGTTGATCGGAGCAAAGAATTGAGGGTTGAGTTTGATCGCCCGGCCAAAATACTTGCGCGCTAATGCATTCTCTTTCAGTTGAAGCTCGGCGATGCCCATCTTGTTATAAAGCTCGGCGCTTTTGGTGTTCACTTTAAGGGCCGACTCGTAGTGGGAAAGGGCAGATCCATAATCTTTGTGCAAGCGATCCAGGTCGCCCTTTTCCTCTGACAGCTTGGCCGCCGCCTGCTTGTCCTTCTTAGCCGCTGCTGTGGCGGGGTTTGTTTTTGCGTATGCGGCCGCGCCAATCAGCAGGCTCATCGCTGCCAGCATCATCACTAGTCTTCTCATGGGTCACCTCTCCTTTGGTGGAGCGCTTGCCGGCTCCGGCACTCTGCTCCCTGCGTTCATTCCAGTAAAGACCGCCGGCGAAAACTCCGCAACGTTATACCTGCTACCTGTCCGTTTCGCCGGGGTTAAATTATCCCTCGCGTAACCGAACTCCATGCCCTGCCAGAGCTTACAACAGACTGCTATGCGGCACCATGTGCCTCACCGGTAGAAACAGGGAGGGGTTACCCGCCGTTACATGCCGATTTCCTGCGCCTCCTCAACCGTTAAATGCTGTAAAAACAATCAATGCGCGATAGCATTACAATCAATCCGGAGACGGAAACGATGGCGAATGAATCCCCAGAGCCTGTCGATATTGAAGCACAGCGCGCGGAACTGGACGCGGTGCTTCATTCGGGGTGCTTTACGCGCGCGCCCACGCTCGCTCATCTGCTGTCGTATTTGTGCGAAAAGCTCTTTGCCGGCGAAGCCCGCCAGATCAAGGAGTATTCCGTTGGAGTGGAGGTATTCCATCGCGGGCCTTCCTTTGACCAGGACTCTGATTCGATTGTGCGGGTTGAGGCCAACCGCCTGCGCAAACGCCTTGCCGAGTACTATGCCGGCGAAGGCGCATCGCATCGGCTCCACATCGCTATTCCGCTGGGACAATATGTTCCGCAGTTCAACGCTACTGATTTGCAGGGCTTGAAGCGGCCGGAAAGCGCGAGCGCCGCAACCCATCCCTCCCTACCATCGGATCAACGGTTTCACCGGGCCTGGTGGCTTGTCGCCGCTCTGGCGCTTCTCTCTCTCGGTCTAGGTTGCGCTCTGCTGATTGGCCGGCAGATGAAGCAGGCCTCACCGAAAGCAGAATCGACTCAGTCCTTTGCCTTGCCTCAGGAATCGCAGTTTGGCCCGCCCTTGGGCGAGGAGGTCCGCGTTCTGGCAGGCGCCGGACGCAGCTTCGTCGATCATGCCGGCAAACTGTGGAACGCGGATGCCTGGTTTGATGGCGGCACGGCAGTAAAAAGCGCCGTGCAACACATCTGGCGCACACAGGATCCTGATTTTTACCGCTCCAGCCGGCAGGGACAGTTTCGCTACGCCATTCCCCTGAAAAAAGGCATCTACGAACTCCGCCTGCACTTTGCCGAAACGGTCTACGGTCCGGAATCCACCGGAACGGGTGGAGAAGGCAGCCGCCTGATGACGGTGCGCGCGAATGGCAGAACGCTGCTGATCCGCTTTGATGTTGCGGCCGATGCCGGAGCCAGCCGCACTGCCGATGTCAAGGTATTTACCGACATCACACCGGCGCCCGATGGGCTGCTGCACCTGGAGTTTGCCGGCGAGGACGGCAAGCAGGCAATTCTCTCCGCCATCGAAATTCTGCCCGGTTTCCGGGGGCATATCCGGCCCGTGCGCCTGCTGGCCCGCCAGACCCCCTATTACTCCAACGACAGCCATTGGTGGAGCCCGGACAATTCCTTCCAGGGTGGCCAACTGGCGGCCTACACGGCTCCGGTAAAAGGGACCGACGATCCTGAACTCTACGAAACCGAGCGCTGGGGTAACTTCTCCTATGCGATTCCCGTTTCGCCGGGAACCTACTCCGTTGTGCTGCATTTTGCTGTGCGTCACGGCGACTGGGACCAGCCCTCATCCGCCTCCGGCGAGAACCGGGCGTCTGTCGCTCATATCTTTGATGTCTTCTGCAATGGAAATGCGCTGCTCAAAAACTTCAACCTTGCCAGGGAGGCGCGCCAGGCCGACGTGGTCATTCGCAAGTTTACGGACCTGAGGCCGAATGCCCAGGGCAAATTGCTTTTGAACTTCGTTCCCGTGGAGGGCTACGCCACCGTGACGGGCATTGAAGTCCTTCCCCAATAATCCACTGCGCTGGTTGACGAATCCCATGCTAAGAGTTTGAATCCGCAGAAAAAAGGCTCGCCTGCCGAAGCAAGCGAGCCTTTTTGATGAAAATCGCAATTGTTTACCGGTGTCCGCCGCCGCCATGGCCGCCGCCACCAAAGCCGCCGCCACCGCCACCATGGCCACCGCCTCCGCTGAAGCCGCCCGCATGGCCGCCGCCACCGCTGTAGCCGCCCGCATGGCCACCGCCGCCGCTGAAGCCGCCACGAGAACCACCGCTATAGCCGCGCGCACCGCCGGAATAACCGCGTGTGCCGCCACTATATCCGCGCGCACCGCCGGCAACACCGCGTGAGCCGCCGGCAACGCCACTACGAGAACCGTTGGCATAAGCTCCGCGCCCTACAGCGGCACCGCGAACTCCATAGCCGCCGCGACCCCCATAGCCGCCGCGACCCCTGCCCCAGACGCCGTGACCATACCGGCCGCCTCCCCAGCCCCAACCGTACCAGGGCCCAACGCCCATGAACATTCCGTCCATAAACCAGCCTGGCCCGTAAAAACCATAGGGAGCGCAGGCATAGGGGTAGTAAGAGTAATAACCCCAATCACACACCGGAGGCCCGTAAACCATGGGAGCAGCAACAAGCGCGGGGCCGACCCCAACATCCTCCTCCACATCCTGAGCCATCGCCGTTACCGCGAACGGCGCCACCAGCAGCATTGCAATCAGAACCAGCCGAATACTCCGCATAACATCCTCCTTGTGCTGACCTGCACCGCCCGTCCCGCTTCTATCGGGCCGGGGAACTGAAGACCATCTCCGTTCTCAGCACTGCCGGCTCCTGGGCTTTTCTTCCCAACCGGCTTCTACTCTCTCAGACAACATTCCTGCGGTTAAGTTGCGGTCGATTCCAAGAAAATATCGTCAGGAGGCATTGGTCCTAATTGGCCAGCACCGCCCGGTAGCGAACCTTGCCCTTTTTCACCTTTTCGATGGCCGTGTTGGCCTGGGCCATAGGGAAGGATTCGGTGATGGCCTTGACCCCGTGCCGCGCCGCCACGTCCAGCATCTCCTTGATACGATAGGGGCTTCCTATCGGGCTGCCGCCGATGGAGCGCTGGCCGCTGATCAGCGGAAACGCCTGCAGGCTGACCGGCGAGGGTGGAACCCCCACAAAGCACAGCGTCCCGGTAGGCCGTAGCGCCTGCACGTAGGCTCCCCACTCCTGGTCGGCGTTGGCTGTGTTCAAAATAAAGTCCTGCGTTCCGGCCGCTTCTTTCAAGGCCTTCGACTCACGGGAATTTACAAAATTGTGCGCTCCCAGCGCGCGTGCTTCTTCTTCCTTCCCCACCGAGGTCGAAAACGCCGTGACCTCTGCGCCGAAGGCCCGCGCGAACTGAATGGCCAAGTGTCCCAGCCCGCCGACACCCACAATGCCCACCCGCGAGGATGGGTTGACGCTATGGATGCGTAGCGGGTTATAGACCGTAATGCCACCACATAGCAGAGGCGCTGCATGTTCACTGTCCAGAGCGTCGGGTATGGGGAACACAAAACGTGCATTTGCACGCACACGTTCCGCATACCCACCGTGCCGGTGGACGCAGGTCCCTTCGGAGGCAGGGCACAGGTTTTCCATTCCCCGGCTGCACCACTCGCACACCCCGCAGGAGTTTGACTGCCAGCCCAGGCCAACGCGTTGGCCGGCCTCGAGCGACCGCACCTCGGCGCCCACCGCCGTCACCTTGCCGATAATCTCGTGGCCGGGAATGAACGGGTACTGGCTGATTCCCCAGTCGTTGGAGATCAGATGGAGGTCGCTGTGGCAGATTCCGCAATGGGTAATCGCGATCTCCACCTCGTGCAGGCCCAGTTTGCCGGGGTCGTACTTGAACGACAACAGTTCTGCGCCAGCAGCATGTACTGCAAGTCCTTGAATTTGGTTCATAATCAGTTCCGATTCCTCGTTGTGGGGATAGAAAACAGGAAGGTTGGTAAGGGAAGCACCGCCCTGTCTCTGGTATGAAACTTACCCCTATTCTAAACCTCCGCCCGGTTCAATGTGCACGGTAAGCAGTTGAAAACCGCTCAGCGCCCTGCTGGCGGCCTTGTGCCGCGCCAGGGCATCGCCGCCAACCGAAACCAGGTTTTCTTCAGAGGGAGTTCTCACATCTACAAAAGTATAACCGGCTGGGTAACCATCACCCACCTTCGGCAGTTGTACCCGGTTATGACGGTTTTTCGGTTGTTTTCTTGGGGGAAACAGGTAAGATGCGAGGATATTAGTAAGAGTAATCTACTGCGTCTTACCAATGTTTATATTCTTACGCATTGAGTGTGTCTTACTTGTGGTATTATGTAAGCCATGGAGAGAGTTTTCACTACCGTTAGCAGCAAGGGCCAGATTGTGATTCCGGTCTCGTTTCGCGAATCGATGGAGATCGAGCAAGGGACGCGGATTGCGTTTCGCCAGGAGGGAGCGCGGCTGATTCTGGAGCCGGATACTCTTGCGGCCAAGCTGCGCATACTTAAAGAACTGCGTGGATCGACGGCGGGGGGGCCATCGGGGTGCGATATGTTGCTGGAAGAACGGCGCCGGGATCGCGAGAGAGAATTGGCCAAAGACGGCTGGTAGGAAGAGATTATGACCGTTTTTGTTATCGATTCCTCTGCAATGATTCGCCATATTGACGGTGAGGCGGGCGCCGATCGCGTGGAAGCCATCATCCAGATGGCTTTGACGGGGGGTGCGCAAGTTCTGATTCCCGCCGTGCAGTGGGGGGAGATCGCCGGGATACAGCGCAAACGTTTCGGTGCGCTGGAGCAGGAGAGAATACTGCAAAGCCTTTTGCAGATCGATATCCGCGTCGTGCCTGCCAGCGCGGAACGTGCGGTTCATGCCGCCGAAATCAAAGAGGATCGAAAGCTCCCCTACGCTGATGCCTTCGCTATCGAGCTGGCGATGGACTCACCCAATCATGTGCTGGTGACTGCCGACTACGACTTCAAGTCTGTGGCTGATCTGGCGCAGATTGAATTTCTACCTTTGAAATAGACAGACGGTATATATTTCTGCCAACCGAGTTCATACTCACTTCAACGATGGCTATCCCCATGCCTGTGCTGCAATCAGTAAGCAGGAGCAATATTGGGCGGTTACCGGCGTTTGCGAGGTGGCTTCATGCGCGGGATGGAGGAGAAACCCGCATTCGGACCATGCGGAATCATTGCCAGAGAATCCCCAGGGTAGAGGATGGTGACTCCCGGATTGCGCAGGCTCTCTCCGGCAAGGAACTCTCCGAAGGTTTCCGAGTGGGCCTTGAGATATTTGCGCAGCTCCTCCCGAATCACCCCGCCGCCGCCCATCGATCCGTAGCCATGAATCACCTCCAGGCGTCCCCTGTAGCCGCTTTTCACGCAGGCGTTGTAGAAGCGCACAAACTCCCGCAGCGCTTCCGCCACCGTGAAGTTGTGAAGATCAATGGATCGAGACTCGCTCATGGCTTGTATTTACTCTGTCGGATCAATCGCCACCGTCACTGCGATAGCTGAAGCGGAAATCGACCTAATCCCTGCACTTATTCACCGTCCGTAGTAGCGCTCCAGGACTGCTCGACGTAGCTGTCGGTCATGCCGGCAATGTAGTCGGCGACGGTGCGCGCCAGGCCCTCGGCGGGAATCTCCGCCTGATGGTCGGCGGGCAGCAGGCCGGGGTTGGCGATGATCGTCGAAAACAATTCCCGGATGATTTCGGCGGCGTCCGCGTGCTCCTCCTCCATGACGGGAGATTCGTACAGGTTGGCGTAAAGGAACTTTTTGGCGGCAAGGCGCGCGGCTTCCATCTCCGGGCTCAGAGCCGCCAGTCGCTGGGGAGCGCGTCGAATCTGGTCCAAAGTAGTCGCGCCCAGCGCGGACACCTGCCTGCGCGTCTCTTCCATCAAATTCGTGACCAGAGCGTCGAGGATGCGCTTGAGAGTCTCGTAAACGGCAAGTTTCTGCGGAGCGGCGGCGTAATCGCGCAGCACATCATCGTGGAAGCCGCGGAAGAGTGTCACACCCTCGCGCACCTGCCCCAGTGTGAGAATGCCGGAGTCGAGACCGTCGTCCAGATCGGCGGTTAGATAGGCGATCTCGTCGGCCAGATCGATGAGCTGAGCTTCCAGGGGAGGGAACTGGTCGAGGAAGTACTCGGCCAGCTCCGGATGGGTTGCGGCGGAGTAGTCGTGAGAGTGCTTGACGATGCCCTCGCGCACCCCCAGGGTCAGATTCAGCCCGCGAAATCCGGCATAGCGCTCCTCAAACCAGGTAACGATGCGCAGGGCGTGCAGGTTATGGTCAAAGCTCAGGCCAAATCCGCGCAGGCACAGGTCGAGAGCTTTTTCACCGGCGTGGCCAAAGGGCGGGTGGCCGATGTCATGCGACAGCGCCAGCGCCTCGGTCAGTTCCTCGTTCATCCCCAACGCATGGGCCACAGTGCGGGCAATCTGGGTGACTTCTAAAGTGTGCGTCAGGCGGCTGCGAAAGTGGTCCGAAGGGGAATCGACGGCCAGGCGGCGGAAGACCTGCGTCTTGCCGGCCAGGCGGCGAAAGGCGCGCGCGTTGAGGATGCGGGCGGCATCGCGGGCAAAGGGCGTGCGATAAGGGTGCAACGGCTCGGGGTTTGCGCGACTCGCCAGTTCGCCGTCAGCGCGAACGGCAATCCCCGCGGGCAACGCGTAGCTCGAACTGGCTTCAGAAATCTTCATCGCCGAAAACGAAAGGGCTCACTTCTGTTTATACCGCAGCCGCGGAAACTACTCACTCAATTCCTAGTCCCTTAGTCCCTAATCCCTGTCTTTCAACACTCCAGGTTCGCTCGCCTCAGCTTGACCCCATCCAGGCGGCCCAGCAGGGTGACGGTGATGCGGGCAGGGTCAAAGAGCTGCTGCGCCATGGCCTGCACCTGGGCCGCGTCCACCGCGCTGATGCGGGCGATGATCTCATCAATAGTAATGAACTCGTGGAAGTACATCTCCTGGCGCGCCAGGTTGGCCATGCGCGCGTTGGAGCTCTCCATCCCCAGCAGGATGTTGCCCTTGACCTGGTCCTTGGCGCGGGTCAACTCTTCCTCGCTCAGCAGCTCCTGCTTCAGCTTGCGGAACTCTTCAAGGATGAGCTGCACCACCTCCAGGCCCTTGCCCACCGAGGTGCCTGCAAAGACGCACAGGGTTCCGGTGTCGCGGCAGGGGCTCAGGTCGGAGTAGATCGAGTAGGCCATGCCCCGCTCCTCGCGAATGGTTTGGAAGAGGCGCGAACTCATGCCGCCGCCCAGCACCGTATTCAAAATCAGCGTGGCGTAGCGGTTCTCGTCGGTGATGCGCGGAGCGGGAACGCCCAGGCAAATCTGCACCTGTTCCAGAGACTTTTTGTTGCGCAGCACAATGCGCGCGCCAGCCTCGGGCGCCGGCAGCTCGTGGAGCGTTGCCCCGCCGGCAAGAGGGTAGAACTTTCGCGCCACAGTCTCGGCAAATTCATCGTGGTCCAGGTTTCCCGCTGCCGAAAAAATCATATTGCCGCCGTGAAAGCGATCTCCGTGATAGGCGACAAGGCTCTCGCGGTTCAACCGGGCAACCGTCTTTGAGGTGCCCAGAATCGGCCAGCCCAGAGGATGATCCTTCCAGAAGGCCTGCGTGAACAGCTCGTTGACCAGTACCTCCGGGTTGTCCGCGTCGATTTTGATCTCCTCAAGAATCACGCCGCGCTCGCGCTCTATTTCGGCAGCGTCGAAGACAGGGTTGAGCACCAGGTCGGTCAGCACATCCAGAGCGATGGGGACGTGCTCGGCCAGCGACTTGACGTTGAAGCAGATGGTTTCCTTGCCGGTGAAGGCGTCCAGGTTGCCGCCAATGGAGTCCATCTCCCGGGCAATCTGCTGCGCGGAGCGCGAGCGTGTGCCCTTGAAGAGCATATGCTCCACAAAATGGGAGATGCCGTTCATCTCCGCCGGCTCGCAGCGGGAGCCGGATTTGATCCACACCCCCATGGCCACCGAACGCAGATAGTCCATCCGCTCGGTCAGTACAATCAGGCCGTTCGGCAGCACGGTGCGGCGAATATTTCGCTCAGTGGTCATCGTTCTCCAGTCCTTCGATTGTAGGCCAATGCGGGCTGGCGCGGCAGAGGGCGGCTGTTTGGGGAGAATGCGGCGCATAGGGGAAATGCTCTATTCTGACCCCAGCCGTGAGTGAAGATTTGAGCCAACTCGTGCCTTTGCAAGCCAATGGCCCGGCGTGCGGAGGCCAAGTCCCGTCGGATGGCCGGAGGCTCTTCGGACTCAACGCCGAGGCGCTTGCCGCTCGCATGGTCGCGGCGGGTGAGCCGGCCTGGCGCGGCCGCCAGTTGGCCGAAGCCATGTATCGTCAACGAGTTGCGGAATTAAGTGAAATCACTACTTTACCCAAGGCGCTCCGCCAGCGGTTGGTGGACGAAGGCTGGCAGGTTGGCCGGCCGGCAATTTCGCAGGTCTTCCAATCGGCGGATGGAACGGAACGCTATCTGGTCGAGTGCCCGGGGCAGTCTGGGACGGTGACCGTAGAAACCGTCTGGATGCCGGAGGGCGACGACGGCGAAACCGGCGACGGAACAGCCCCATCGGATGAAACTGAGAAACGTCACCACCAGGCCACCCTCTGCATCTCCAGCCAGGTGGGCTGCGCGGTGAATTGCCAATTCTGCCTGACGGCCAAACTGGGCTTGCAGCGCAACTTGACCGCGGGCGAAATCGCCGGCCAAGTGCTGGCTGTGTTGAATCGTCACGCCGTCGAGGTGGGCCGCGACCGCGTGAACCTGGTTTTCATGGGCATGGGCGAGCCGTTCCTCAACTACGACAACTTCATGGGAGCGGTGCGGCTGCTGGTGCGCGAGGTTGGCCTGAGTCCGCAGCGGATGACCGTCTCCACCTCCGGCATTGTCCCCGGCATCGAGCGCTTTGCCGCCGAACCGCTGGAGTTCCGCCCCAAGCTGGCCATCAGTCTGAACGCGCCCAACGACGCCATCCGCTCCGAAATCATGCTCATCAACCGCAAGTGGCCGATTGCTGAGGTCATGGCCGCGGTGCGCCGGGTCCAACTTCGCCCTCGTGAGCGGATGACCTTTGAATACGTCCTGCTGGGCGGCGTCACCGACCGGCCAGAACATGCCGCCGAAGTCGCCCGCCTCATTCGCCGCACGGGACTGCCCGCCAAAGTGAACCTGATCGCCTGGAATCCCGGCCCCGGCATTGAGTACTCGACGCCGCAACCCGAAGCAATAGAGACTTTCCGCCACACGCTGATCGACGCGGGCATTCCCGCCTATCAGCGTAAGCCGCGAGGACGCGACATCTACGCCGCCTGCGGCCAGTTGAAGCGCACGGTAGAGGGATAAATGGGGTCCCATCTCAGGGCCGTTTGAATTTACCCTAAGCCGCCCGCTCCACCACTTCCAGCACCGTTTCCTCAATCTTTTGCAGATAGGCGACAATCTCGAAGAGGTTCTTTGCTTGCGGATTACCTGTCGAACTGAACATCCGCATCAGCACCTTGGGGGAACGCTCAAGATCAGCTCCCAGCTTCACAAAACCAATCGTTCCGTTAATGTATTTGCGCAGCACGGATTTTCCCGTCTCCACATCGCCGGAGATCATGCAGCCAACCGCTTCCCGGAGAAGCGCCCGGCGAAATCCTACACCCTGCCGAATCTGGCACTTAATCGTCTCGTTGAAACTTTTCGTAAGCGCCATCATTCCACCCGCTTGCGCGGAAGCCCTCTCAGCGCGTCGTACTGTGCACGCCCATTGAGCTCAGCTTGGACTTCGCCTGCGCGGCCTCCGGTGTTTGCGGATGGCGCTTGATGAGCAAGCGCAGCTCGGTGATGCCCGCGTCCTTTTTGTTCATCTGCAGCAGCGACAGCCCCTTGCGCAGTTGCGCCGCCGGAGCTTTTGCGCTGCCGGGGAAGCCTTCCAGTACCGCGTTGTACGCCTTCACCGCGTCCGCGTAGCTTTTCTGCCGGTAGGCGATCTCGCCCAGGTAAAACTGAGCTGTGCCAGCCAGGTCATCCATCGGATAGTAGTGAACTACGTCCTGAAACTCACCGCTGGCCACGTCGTACTTGGCCGCGTTATAGTCGCGCACGCCGGCCTGGAGGGTCTCCTTGAGCGGCGGCGCCTGAGGGGCGGGCTGCGCTCCAGGACCGGCAGCCGCCTGAGGCGCGGGCGGATTCTGGATGTTCTGCAACTGCGCCTGCATATCCTGAATCGTTTTATCAAGCTTGGCGATGCGCGACTTCAGCTCGTCTACCGAGTCGTTGAGCGCCTGCACCTGACCCGAGGCAGTGTCCAGCTTGCTGATGGTGGTGTCGCTCTGGGCGGCGATCTTCTGCTGCAGCGTGGTCACGGCTGCGGACATCTGGTTGGCGTTGTCCGCGGTCTGCTCGGCCAAATGCTGCAGCACGGCGAAGCGCGTGTCCATGGTGGTCTGAAGCCGTTGCACCATGTCCAGCAGTTGTTGCACCTGCGTTTGCAGTTCGATCATCTCTTTTGACGCAGCGCGCGCCGGCGTGGGAAGGGAGACGAGCACCATGGCGGTGATTGCCGCCGCGAGAATACGATTGCGAAGTGTTCTTGTATGCATGAGTCACCTATGAAGAAGTTGTCAGTGATCAGTGATCAGTGAACAGTGAACAGTAAACAGATGAACTGACCACTGACCACTGTTCACTGACCACTGTACTGTTACCGCTCCGGCGTGAATCCGCCGCGGCGGTTCTGTTGCCAGCACTCCTCAGTCGATTCGGAGCAGAAGGGCTTTTCCTTGCCGTAGCTGACCGTCCGGATGCGGTTGGCCGCTACGCCGGCCGTAACCAGGGCAGCTTTGGCCGCATCGGCCCGGTTCTGTCCCAGCGCCAGGTTGTACTCGTTGGAGCCGCGCTCGTCGCAGTAGCCGCCGATGACGATCTTCACATCCGGATGGCTCACCAGGTAGGAGGCGTCGCGCGAAAGAGTGGCCTGCGCGTCGCCGCGGATATCGTAGGTGTCGTAGTCGAAAAAGACATCCTGAACATTGCTCTTGAACTCTTCTTCCGCGCTCATGGTGCTGTTGGGCACCACTACGGCAGGAGGCCCATTCACCGTCACCCGCGCCGTGGCTTCGGCCGTGCCGCCTTCGCCCTTCGCCACCAGGTGGTAGGTGGTCGACGCCGAGGGAGTCACGGTCTTTACGCCCGTGGTGGGCACGTCGCCGATGCCATCAATGGAGACCGTGTCAGCATTCGTGGTGCGCCAGCTCAACTGCAACTGGTCGTTGGCCGAGACCAGCGCCGGAGTTGCTGTGATCTGCGCTGTGGGCGCGAGCACATTCGCGGGAGCAGTCTCCTCGCGGGAAATCGGTTTTGTCTTGGTGCCGCAACCTGCAACAACAAACAGGGAGGCAAGCATAACTACAGACGCCAAAATGCGATTCAGTCGGTTCAAGGTATTACTCCTTCCGCAAATTCATTGGCATAAACATGATAGTGCAAGAAACTTGATTGTTCCACACTGCCGTCTCACAGGCTGGTCAACTTGACTCAAGTCAACTCACTTCCAGCTCCAGTTGGGCATGTAGTTATTGCCCGCCTGTGTCAGTTGATGCTGTTCTGTTCCGTCAGACAGCATGATCCAGATCTGGCTGTGTCCGTTGATTGCCCGCTCAAAGACGATGTGCCGGTTGTCCGGCGCCCAGGAGGGGAAGTCGTTGCTGCCGGCCTCGTGAGTCAGTTGCAGCCAGCGCTTGCTGGCTATGTCCATCACGTAAATGTCTTGCCCGCCGGGCGCGCCGGGTCCGTACTTGCGATTCCAACTGAAGGTCAGAAACTGACCGTTGGGCGACCACGAGGGCGAAATCGCATATCCACCGTCAGTCAGCCGCTGCACGTTGGCGCCGTCCTGATCCATGGTGTAGATCTGCGGCAACCCGGTGCGTCCGCTCACCCAGGCGAGTTGCGCGTTGGTTCGCGGATTCCAGGTGGGCGAGGAATCCGGCCCGACGAAGTTGGTCAACCGGCGCAGATTGCCGCCGCTCGCGTCCGCGGCCCAGATCTCGGAATCGCCCGTGCGCGAGGATGAGAAGGCAATTTTTGTTCCGTCGCCCGACCAGGCCGGAGACTGGTTGAGGCCCTTGGCCGTGCCCGCCGGAAAGTTCACCAACCGCCCAAGTTCCAGCGAGTACATGCGGATGGCCCATCCATCGCGGCCCAACGATGCGAAGGCGATGCGCGAATTGTCCGGCGAGATGCGCGGCGAGAGAGAAATGGTGCCCAGGTGCGTAACCTGGTGCTGATTCTGCCCGTCGTAATCCATCTCCCAAATCTCTTTGCTTCCGCTGCGCGAGCTGACAAAGAAAATCTTCGTCTCGGCAATACCGTTGATGCCGCCGCCGAGACGCAGAATGATCTCATCGGCAAACCTGTGCGCAACGGTGCGCGCCATATCCGGGCTGGCCGCTTCGTTGTACTGCTTGCCCAGCACCTGGGGATTGGCGGTGTTGCGCGCATCGTCGAGCCAGCCGTAAACAGCCAGCCGTCCGTTGGTGGCCGAGAGAGCGCCGAAGGCCACCATGGCCGCATTCGCCGGCGCCGCCGACCACTGCGCCAGGTTGATCTCCCGGGGCGAGCCGGGCATGGCTGACGGCGCCATGCTCTTGGAGACAAGATCGAAGATGCCCGCGTTGGCCAGGTCATTGAAGAGCGTGGCGTCAAAGGCCGCCTTCAAGGCAGGCGTCTGCGGATCGTCGCCCACTGGCTTGAAATCCGCCACGGCAATGCGAATGCGCTCGTTGCCCAGGTTGGAACCGGTGCGAATCCAGTCCTGGGCCGCTGCGGGGATGGCTGCCAAAGCTGCCAGAACAATCAGCAAAAGGGGGAAAATCCGGGAATGAGCCTTCATCAGACGCGCAATCCTTCCTCAGTAAATCAACCACATTTCATTTTACGTCCGAGCGCCGCATCGCTCTGCACAATATAGAGCGTCTCTCCAATTTGGATCGGGTCAATCTTGTTGTCGATAGCCATTGCGAATACCTGCAAGAACTTGTAGCGCCGGCCTCCTGGCCGGCTGTAGCGTGGGCCTCCCGGCCCACGCTCGCTCTACACCGATAGGAGAGATGCTCTAGTACTCGCAAAAGAACGACGTCATCACCGTGCTCTGGGTATATCCCGAGGGCAGTGCGCCGAAGGTGTCTACGCGCTGCGCGGCGCGCATGCAGGCGCGGTCCAGCGTCTGGCTTCCGCTGTTCTGGTTCATCTGCACATTGCTCACGCTGCCGTCGCGGTGAATGGCGAATTGAACGTACGCTCGGGATCCCCTTGGCGTGTGCGGGTCCACCTCTTGCCGGAACGAACTGGCGGTCATCTTGCGATTGATGCTGTCCACGTACCAGCCAAAGCGGCTGCCGAAGTCGCCATCGCTGACCGTCGTCTGTCCGCTGCTGAAGCCCTGCGGCTGCATCGACCGCGCCATCGCCGACCCCGACTGCTCGCCGTAGCGGGCAAGATTATCTGGCTGCGGCTCATGCTGCGGCGTCTTGCGCGTGTTCTGCTTTGGCTTCTTCTGTTTGTCTGCGATAGCCAGCGTGCTGTCGTCCACCGCGTGTTTGGTCTTTGTGGCAGGCTCAGCCGGCGCCTGGCTGGGCGTGTCGGTGGCCAGCACATTTTCATTGGGAAGCTGATCGGAGGGCAAGGGAAGGGCGCTGACCATGTTCACCTGAATAGCTCCGCTGCCTCCCGCGCTTCCCCAAAAGTGGTGATGGATCAGGCCGGCAATCAGCCCATACGCCAGCAAGGCTGCGACCAGCCCGCCGTGCAGCAACAGCGATCCTGCCGCCGGGGCCATGATCGGCTCCGGTGAGGAGAATAGTTCCCGCTCCAGTTGATCGCCGTTATCCAGTAGGCTGCTCATGCGTCTTTCCAAAAAAACTACGGGTGCCCCACTCTCGCCGCGTCTTTGTTGTTGCGGCTTTGGATGGGAAACCGCGAACCTCGACCAGTCCCTAAAGCCCGCCCGCCGGCTTCGTATCCAGCGGTTGCGTCACAATTGAAATGTTGGTAATCCCCGCCTGCTTCACCGCGTCCATCACCGTGGCAAACGCGCCAAACGGAACCCGCTCGTCGGCTCGCAGATAAATCACCTGATGAGCCGGATCACTCCCCGGCTGATGCAGCCTGCCGCCCAGCTCGTGAATGTTGACCGGCGTATCGCCTAAAAACACCTGCTGGTCGCGGTTGATGGTCACCACCAGCCGCTGCTCGGTAACCTCGCGCACCGTCCGCGTCTTGGGCACGGCCACTTCAATCCCCGACTGCAGCACCGGCGCGGTGATCATGAAGATCACCAGCAGCACCAGCACCACGTCCACCAGCGGCGTGATGTTGATCTCCGCCAGCGAACTCCGCGTTTGTCCGTTGCTATTTGTAAAGGCCACGGTCCACCTCCCGGGTGGGTTCGGGTCCGGCGGCGTTCGCCGTCCGCGCGGGATTGCGCACCGGAATCTCTTCCAGCGAGTTCAGCAGCTCGCGGGAAAAGTCGTCGGTTGCCGCTGCAAAGTTCCTGATGCGCGCCATGAACTGGTTATAAGCCACCACCGCGGGCACAGCCACAAAGAGCCCCGCCGCCGTCGTAATCAGAGCCTCGGAGATGCCCGGCGCCACCGCCCGCAGCGTCGCCGATCCTGCTGTGCCCAGCCCGTAAAAGGCGTCCACAATCCCCATCACCGTGCCGAAGAGCCCGACGAACGGACTGACGGCCGCGATGGTCGCCAGCCATGGCATTCGGCGCTCCATGCTGGTTACCGCCTCGCTTGCCGCCGTCTGCGCTGAGCGTTCCAGCGGGGCCAGATTCAACGGCGGCCCCAGGCCGCCCGTCTGCCGCTTATAGGTCAAGTACACCTCATCGAAGACCTGCGCCAGCGGGCTCGCCTTGCATTCCGCCGATACCGTGGCCATCTCCTGCAGGCGGCTGGCGGTGCGGAAGGCGTGGACAAACCGCTGGCTCTGCCGGGTTGCCTTGCGGAAGGCGGATATTTTGCTCAGAATCACGGTCCACGAATAGAGGCTGGCAATCAGCAACAGCACCAGCACGGCCATCGCAACCGGGCCGCTGTTCCTGATCATCTCCACCAGCGCGCTGGAACCCAGCACCGACGATGTTCCCTGAGCCGCGCCGCTCTCTGGCGGCACTTGAAAGAGTAAAGCAGCGGTAAAAATTGGCGTTCACCTCACCTTTAACGGTAGCAGACGCCGTGCCTCGCTCCAAGTTATCGATCTGGTGCGCCCGTGCGTTTTCTCTTCCATCCCCAAGCCAGAGGTGCGGTCCAACCTGCTATTCTGCGCTCGGATTCCCGTTGCGGCTAACGTGCGCTGATCCGCCATGGGATGAAGAAACCACGAACCTCGAACCGTCTTTTTCGGGAGGATTTCTCTCCATGCTCGTCGAACTGCGTGCTGAAAACTACGCCGTCATCGATCACGCCATTGCCAACTTCGGCCCGGGGCTTAACCTGCTCACCGGCGAAACCGGCGCGGGCAAATCCATCCTGGTCGACGCGCTGGCCCTGCTCATGGGCGGCAAATCCTCCGTCGAGGTCGTCCGCCACGGCGCCGACAAGGCCGTCGTGGCCTGCGTCTTTGAATCCACGCACAACGCCGAGACCATTCTGGAAGAAAACGGCATCGACTCCGCCGGTAACGACGTCATCATGCGCCGCGAGATTCTGGCCACCGGCAAGGGTCGCGTCTTCATCAACAATCAGCCGGCCACCGTCGCCGTCCTCCGCCAGCTCGCTCCCGAGCTGGCCCTGGTCCACGCCCAGAGCGAGAGCCTCAGCAGCTTCGATCAGGCTCAGCAGCGCATTCTCCTCGACCGCTTCGGCGGCCTGGCGACGGAAACAGTATCCGAAGCCTACTCTCTCTGGCACTCGGCCCAGGAAAAGCTTGACGACCTGCTCCAGGGCGAGCAAGACCGCCTGCGCATGGTCGATCTGTGGAGCTATCAGAACAAGGAGATCAACGACGCCCATCTCCAGCCCGGCGAGGACGAGGCTCACGAGACCGAAAAGCGCGTCCTGGCCAACGCCGAAAAGCTCTACGCCGCCGCCATGGGCGCCTTCGAAGAGCTTTACGAAGGCGGAGCATCCGCCGAGGTTGCCCTGCGCTCCGCCCTGCGCAACGTCGAGGAACTGGCCCGCTACGACGCACGCTTCACCGAGGCCGTCCAGCAGCTTGCCGCCGCACGCGCCTCCATCGGCGACATCAGCGCCAGCCTGCGCGACTACGCCGAGGCCATTAACGCCTCGCCCGAGCGCTTGGCCGAGATCGAAGACCGCCTCGCCCTCATTGATCGCCTCAAGCGCAAGTACGGCAAGACCATCGCCGAGGTCATCGCGTTTGGCGAGGAGGTCGCCCGCAAGCTGGCCGAGGTCGAAGACCGCGACGAAATCCTCAAGGCTCTGCGCGTCGAGCTGGCAACCGCCGCCGCAGCCTATCGCGTCGCCGCCAAGGCTATCACCGCCGAGCGCAAAGCCGCCGCCGCCAAACTCGCCAAGTTAGCCGAAGCCCAGATCAACTCCCTCGCCATGAAGGTCAAATTCGAGGTCGCCGTCACTGCCACTGAACAGGAATCCCACTGGACCTCCTCCGGCTGGGACGTTGTCGAATATCGCATCGCCACCAACCCCGGCGAGCCTCTCAAGCCCCTCGACCAGATTGCCTCCGGCGGCGAGATGTCCCGCGTCATGCTGGCCCTAAAGGTCAGCGTGGAAGAGGGCCAGGCGAAACCAAGCTCAGCCAAGTCCAAAACCAGGACTCCCACTCCCCGCACCCTGGTCTTCGACGAGATCGACATCGGCATCGGCGGACGCGCCGCGGAAGCCGTCGGCCAAAAGCTCAAATCCCTCAGCCGCGGCCAGCAGATTTTGTGCGTCACCCACCTGCCCCAGATCGCCGCCTTCGCCGACCAGCACTTCCTCATCGACAAGCGCGAATCCGACGGCCGCACCAAAACCAAAATCACCCTCCTCGACGACCGCGCCCGCACCCACGAAATCGCCCGCATGGTCTCCGGCGCAAAGGTCACAGAAACCAGCCTCCAGCACGCCGCCCAGATGATCGCCGCCAGCCGGTAGAAAGTAAACCTGACAATGTTCTTGCCTCACGCATGTAAGTCTTTTGTATTGGGTTTATCGTTTCTAGGTATGGACAAAGAAGCAATAACCTCCGTGTATTCTTCCTTGGCAATACTCTGTTCGAAGAGAACATTGACAAGGTAATAACCGGAGCGCAAGAGAGAGAAGGAGGAAAAGAAATGAGGAAGGCAAAGTTTATCGGCATGATCATTGGGGCCGCACTCGGACTGCTCATGGCATGGATGAAGATGGATAGCAACAGCTACGTTACCCAATTATGGGATGCTACCCCTGTTCCTTTTGGCATGATTGGCTATGCGATTGGCGCATTGTCAGAGACAGAGAGCGATTCTTAAGAATTGCCGGTTGTTCTACCGCCAAACCATACGGGAGGCCGACCACCCCAAGTTTTGCCTTTGAGACCCGGGATTCGATTTCTCGCC
>Ga0302266_10001311_pt1 | contig 23084 bp, 16 predicted proteins | sample III_Bog_E1_2_FD_194559 | JGI IMG/M metagenome (GOLD analysis project Ga0302266, IMG submission 194559) | Peat permafrost microbial communities from Stordalen Mire near Abisko, Sweden - III_Bog_E1_2 | ecosystem: Environmental > Terrestrial > Soil > Wetlands > Peat | place: Sweden: Abisko... | reverse complement strand
GGATCTGGCCACGCTGGCCGCCACCGCCGGCAACCCCACCGTGCCGCCGGCTTGGCGGAAGAACGCCCTCGCGCTCTGGCAGGATGCCCTCGACCGGGCCAAAAAGGAACGGGCCCGGTGGCCCTACGACTGGGTCAGTGGCGTGGATTACGCGCACAAAGACGGGCGCGTGACCGTGTCCGGCCGGTTGGTGCTCAATGATCCCCAAGCCGCCACCACCCGGCTGCCCAACCTCACCGTCGGGCTCTCGCACCCGGATTACACCAGCACCGGCGGGAGCTTTGTCCAGCGATCCGGCAACGGCAATCTGGTCACCTGGGCGCACGACGGTAATTATTACCAATACTGGACCGACGGCGCCAAGAGCGGCCGATTCACCATTCCCAATGTCCGCCCCGGCACCTACACCCTGCATGCCTTTGCCGACGGGGTGCTGGGTGAATTCGCCCAGACCAACATCACCATCGAACCCGGCAAGTCCGTGGATTTGGGCCGGCTGGATTGGAAGCCCGTGCGCATGGGGCGGCAAATCTGGGAAATCGGCTACCCCGACCGCACCGGCGACAAATTTTTCAAGGGCGACGGCTCCGATTACTGGCTCTGGGGCTGGTGTGTGCGCTACCCGCTTTTGTTCCCGAACGACCTGACCTATACCATTGGCAAGAGCGATTACCACAAGGACTGGTTTTTTGAACAAGTCCCGCACGGGGAATCCACCGCCTGGCTGAATCCCGAGGCCAAGGATCCCGCCAACCAACGCTTCGGTTGGGTCCATGCCGGGACGCCCGGGACGGACATGTGGCGCACCATCGGCCGGGGTCGGGCGACCACCTGGACCATTAAATTCAAGATGGCCAAAGCTGAGCAGGGCCGGGCGATCCTGCGCTTGGCGCTGGCCGGGGCCGACGGCGGTGGCGGTCTGGCCGTGGCGGTCAACGGCCAGACGGTGGGAACCATTCATACGGTGGCCACCAACGCCCTTCGTTACAACACCGACAAGGGGGTTTGGCGTGAATACGCCCAGCCGTTTGACGCCGCCCTCCTGAAGCCCGGCGACAACGAAATGAAACTCACCGTCCCCGCCGGCGACCTGACCAGCGGCGTGGTGTATGATTACCTGCGCCTCGAACTCAACGAGGATGCCCGGCCCGCCGGCACCGCCCTCGCCTCGGCCATGGCCCAATAATCGGCCCCGGCGCGGCGCGATCAGGAACAATGAGCCGGGGTTGGCTTTGAGAGTTGGGCTTTGAAATTTGAATTTTCCAGCCGGCTCCGGTTCCTGGTGCCGACCGCCCTCATCCGCCCCGGCCGGCTTTGCGATAGACGCTGACGCGGGCGGGCGGGAGGTTGAGCCAGATGATTTTGGAGGCGTGCAGCTTGAACCGGTTGGCGCCGCGCGGCTGTTTCTTGCCGAGGTTGTAACTGTATTGCACCCAATGGCCCCGGGGTTTGAGAATGAACTGGATTTTTTCGGCCAGCGACTCCGCCTGCTCGGGGGGGAAATTCAACAGCGGCAGACTGGAGATGACCGCGCCGACGGCATGCACGGGAACGGGGCAGGCGGGCAGTAAATGATCCATCTGCCAGGCGTCGCCGGTGATGATGTTCGCGCGGGGAAACCGCTTGCGGAGCAGCCGGGCCATGTTGGGATTGTGTTCGATGGCCACCAACCGGTCTTCGCGCAGGCCATATTTAATCAAGGCTTCAGTGACGGCTCCGGTGCCGGGGCCCAGTTCCAGCACATAGCTTTCCGGGTCCGCCGGCAGCCATTCCGCCATGGCCCCGGCGAGTTTGGGGGAGCTGGGGGCCACCGCCCCGGTGCGCAAGGGATTGGCCAGCCATTCCCGCAGGAACAGACTCGAATCGCTGAATGCGGCTATAAGGTTTTTGGCCATTGTTTTGCCGGGCTCGGAGAGCGACGGCTGGTTGTGGGATGAATACTAATGAAACCGTCCGCCGTTGCCCACAAGAAAAATCAGCCGGCCGGGGCTAATAAACTTTGCGGAGGTTCGAGGGGAGGATGTTTAATTCGGTCCGGTATTTGGCCACGGTGCGCCGGGCGATGACGATGCCCTTCTCCGTCACCATTTTGACGACTTCCTGGTCGGACAGCGGCCGGGACAAATTCTCGTTCTTGAAAATATCGGCGATCATGTCCTTGACGCTGGTGTTGGAGACGTCTTCACCGGTGGCGGATTGAAGGCCGCTGGTGAAGAAATATTTCATTTCAAAGATGCCCTGCGGCGTTTGCATGTATTTGCCGGAAACCGCCCGGCTGACGGTGGTTTCATGGACCCCCACGACCTCGGCCACCTGCACCATGGTCAGGGGCTTGAGGTGCGCCACGCCTTTTTCCATGAACTCGCGCTGGCGTTTCACGATTTCCCGCCCGATGTTCAAAATGGTCTGCTGGCGCTGGTGCAGGCTTTTGATGAGGAAATTCCCGGCGCGGATTTTATCGCGGATGTAATTTTTGACCTCGTCGGAATTTTCGCCCTGGGACATGAGATCTTTATAGACATTACTGATGCGGAGGTGGGGGATTTGTTCGTCATTGGTGGTGACGACAAAATCATCGCCGACTTTTTGCACAAAGACCTCGGGCAGGACGAATTGCTGGGTGTCCGGCAGAAACGCGCGACCGGGGCGGGGATCCAGCCGGCCGATGAGGCACAGGGATTCTTGCACGCGCTCGACGGACAGGTTGGTGCCCCGGGCGATTTCGGGGATTTTCCGCTTGCCGAGGGCCTCCATGAAATCGCGGACGATGCGGTATTCCAAGGTCTCCTGCTGGCCGCTGCGTTCCAACTGGAGCAGGAGGCACTCGCGCAAATCACGGGCGCCCACCCCGGCCGGTTCAAAGGTTTGAATGAGCTTCAGCAGCTCGGCCACCTTTTCGGCCGGCGCGGCGGCCATGGCGGACAGTTCCTCCACCGAGGCCTTGAGATAGCCATAATCATCGATATTGCCGATGATCAATTCCGCCAGGATGCGCTGCTCATCAGTCAAATTCGCCTCACGCATCTGGTCCATGAGGTGTTCCGCCAGGGACGTGCCCGCCGTGAGGGAATCAAACATGAACTGCCGCCGTTCCTCGTCTTCGGGGGTCTGGCGGACGGGGATGTTGGTCTGGGCAAAATGATCGCGCCAGTCCTGATCCATTTGGATGAGCTTCTCGAATTCGGCTTGGAAATCATCCACGGGCACGTCCGCATTTTTGTCCACCGTCGGGTCCACAATGACATCCTCGGGGGGCTCGGCCAGATCGGGGGCGGCGGCGATTTCATCGGAATCGCGCTCGGATTTTTCGCGTAAATCAGTGTCCTCGACGGCGGCTTCCTCGAGGACGGGGTTCTGTTGGAGTTCCTGTTCGACCAGGGCCATGAGTTCAAGGGTGGGGGCCTGCAGCAAAGCCAGCGACTGCTGCATCTGCGGCGACAGGATCAGCGTCTGGGAGAGACGTTGCGATAGTTGTAAGCCAGGTCCCACATCGGTTAATGTAGCGGAATTTAGAGGGCTTCACAATCAAAATTGGCATGATTTTCGCTGGCCGGGCGCCTCTTGACACGGCGCCCTGAAGCGCAAATAGGTTGGGGCGCGGCATTTATACCGGTTCACCGTCCGCCAGCCAGCCGACCGATCGAATCGCCAGCCCCCATTCGTCCGTTGAAGCGGCCCCGCCCTTCGCGGGACCGCGCTCCGCGACAGTGTCAGGATGCGCCGGCGCTCGCCCGACAAAAATTTAAGGAAATACTGGATTTTACCCGCCGCCGCTTGCATCTTATCCCCATGAAATTGATCCTTTCCACGCACAACGTAACCCTGACGCAGGCGATTGAAGAGCATGTGATCGCCCGGATTGAAAAGCTCGAACATTTTGACAAGCGAGCCATTGATGCGCGTGTCACCCTGGAGCATGATCACACGCGCGTTTCGGACAAGCAGTTCAGTTGTTCGATTCGCCTGGGCATGCGGGGATCCGATCTCTTTGCCGAGGACCGCGAGACCGATCTCTATGCGGCGATTGACCGGGTCACGAAGAAAATTCAGCAGCAGATCCGCACCCGGCACAGCAAGGTGAAGGCGCACAAGCACAAGACGGCCGCCAAGTTGAAAAAGACCAAGCAGGACAAGCAGGAGAGCGGTGAAGAATAAGACCACGGGGGTGGCCTGGTGATTCTGCGCGCCCGCACGCTCCTGTGCCTGAACCGTCCGCCCATGGATGACGGGGCGGTGGCGGTGTCCGGCAACCGGATTCGCGCGGTGGGCGCCTGGCGCGATTTGCAGTCGGTTTCCCGCCGCCGGGTGGTGGATCTGGGCGCGGTCATCCTGATGCCGGGGTTGATCAACGCCCACTGCCACTTGGATTACACCGACATGGCGGGCAAACTGCCCCCGCCCAAAACGTTTCTTGACTGGATCGGATTGATCACCGCCGAAAAATCCGGCTGGGGTTATTCCGATTACGCGCAATCCTGGCTCAACGGGGCGCACATGCTGCTCAAAAGCGGCGTCACCACCGTGGCGGACATCGAAGTGATGCCGGATTTGCTGCCGGAAGTCTGGGACGCCACCCCGCTGCGCGTGTTCTCGTTTCTGGAAATGACCGGCATCCGCGCCCGCCGCGATCCGGGCGAACTGTTGCGCGAAGCGGTGGACAAACTGGAATCCCTCGCCCATGCGCGCAACCGCATCGGGCTTTCCCCGCACGCCCCGTATTCCACCCTGCCCGAGTTGCTCCGGCAGACCGCCCAACTGGCCCGCGCGCGCCGCTGGCGCCTCTGCACCCATGTGGCGGAATCCGAGCAGGAATTTGAAATGTTCATGGCCGCCAAAGGCGCGATGCACGACTGGCTCCGGCGCAATGACCGCGACAATTCCGATTGCGGCCTCGGCTCGCCCGTCCAGCACTTGCACCGCCACCAGATGCTTGGCCCGAATCTTCTGGCCGTGCATGTCAACCTGCTCGCGCAGGGGGACGCGGCCCTGCTGGGGCGACGCCGCGTCAATGTCATCCACTGCCCGCGCAGTCACGACTATTTCCGCCATCCGCCCTTCCCGCGCGAACGCCTCGCCAAAGCCGGGGTCAATCTCTGTCTGGGCACCGACAGCCTGGCGACGGTCCGCAAGACCGGTAAAGCGAAGCCCGTGCTCGACCTGTTTGAAGAAATGCGCACGCTCGCGGGCAAAGATCCGCACCTGCGCCCGGAGGAAATCGTCCGCATGGCCACCGTCAACGGCGCCCGCGCCCTGGGGCAGGCCGGGAAGATTGGCGAACTGACGCCCCATGCGCTGGCGGATATCATCGCCATCCCGTTCACTGGCAAAGCCGCCCGGGCGTATGAGGCCATTCCGGCGCACACCGGTCCGGTGAATGTCTGCATGATTGACGGGCGCTGGAACATTCCACCCATCGGGTGAGCCGCCGTACCGAGGGCCGCCCAATCCCGGCTCGACAGCGCCGCTGGGTTGATTTTTAATTCGGATCATCATCAATTCATTTGGCTCCAATCTGGTAACCTCACACCTGTGAACGAACCCACCCGCACCCTGCCGCCGATGGCGCCGGACGATCCCCGGGTGGCTGACCGGTTGCTGTCGGTCGTCTATGACGAATTGCGCACGCTCGCCGCGCAGAAGATGAACCGCGAGGCTCCGGGCCAGACCCTCCAGGCCACCGCGCTGGTGCATGAAGCCTGGCTCCGCCTGGGTGGCGACCGCCAGCCGGCTTGGGAAAACCGCGCCCATTTTTTTGCCGCCGCCGCCGAAGCCATGCGGCGCATCCTCATTGACCATGCCCGGCACAAGCGGTCGGACCGCCACGGCGGCCGGAACGAACGGGTTCCGCTCACCCCCGAGAGCCTCGAACTTGCCGCCGGCATGGACGACGACCAGTTGCTCGCCGTGCATGAGGCCCTCGATCAACTCGCCGCGCACGACGCCGTCAAGGCCGAATTGGTGAAGCTCCGCTTCTTCGCCGGCCTGACCCTGGAAGAAGCCGCCCGGGTGCTGAACCTGTCCGCCCCGACCGCCAAGCGCCACTGGGCCTACGCGCGGGCGTGGCTGTATCGCGCCATGAACCGCAACCGGTGCATCCGCCCGCGCCGGGCGGATTCACCCGGCCGCCCCGTTTCGGTTTTGCCTTTTCGCAGATCATAACTAATTTCGATTGACACCCTTTCAAAAGTTACCCCGCCACCGCCCGCCCCGCCGGGTCAAGCCTGCCGGGACGCGCGATTCGCATTCGCAAGTTGCTGTCTCCGCCAAAATAACCTATTCTTCTGCCGCTCAAACATGTTATCGAAAAATGCGTCAACCTTTAGGATCGAGAAATGACCGACCATGACCGTCCGGACGGCCCCAACCCCGACCCGCTTGCGGGGGCCAAACCCGCAAAGACATTGGGTGTCGGCCGGTGGGTTATCCCGCTGGTGCTTTTGCTTTTGGCGGCCGGCATTTTCGCGCGGATTTGGCAGCAGCAGCAGCGGGCGGCGGCCAACCGCTTGGACGGTCCGGGGGCGGGCGGCGAGCCGTCCGTGAATGTGGTGACGGGCCTGGTCATCCAAACCAATGTCCCGATTTTTCTGGACGGCCTGGGCACCGTACAGGCGTTCAACACCGTGACCGTGCATGTGCGTGTGGACGGGCAATTGGAGAAAGTCAATTTCAAGGAGGGGCAATTCGTTCACGCCGGGGATGTGCTCGCGGAAATTGATCCGGCCCCCTATAAGGCCGCGCTGGACCAGGCGGCGGCGAAAAAGGGCCAGGATCAGGCCCAATTGAATTTGCAGCGCGTGGAATTGAAACGCGAGGCGGATTTGCTGGCGGCCAAAATTGATTCGCAGGACGCCTACGACCAGGTTAACGCCCAGGTGAAAACCCTCGAGGCCACCGTCACGGCCGACCAGGCGGCCATGGATGCCGCCCAGGTGCAGTTGAATTACACCCAGGTGTCCTCGCCGCTGGAGGGCGTGACCGGCGTCCGCCTCGTGGATCAGGGCAATATCGTCCATGCCGCGGATGCCGGCGGGTTGGTGGTCATCGCCCAAATGCTGCCCATTTCCGTGTTGTTCACCCTGCCCGAGCAATCGCTGCCCCAGATTCAGCAGCAACACCACGGCATGGGCCTGGAAGTGCTGGCCATGGACCGCGACAACACCACCGTGTTGGACCGGGGCCGGGTCGCGGTGATTGACAATGAAATTGATCCCACCACCGGCACCATCCGGCTGAAGGCGACCTTTCCCAACGACCACCTGCAGCTCTGGCCGGGGCAGTTCATCAATACGCGCTTGCTGCTCATCACCCGCACCAATGCGCTGGTCGTTCCCGAAGCGGTCGTGCAGCGCGGTCCCAAGGGCACCTTTGTTTTTGTCGTGACCGACCATGCCACGGTGGAAGTCCGCGCCGTACGGGTCGCGCTCATGGAGGATGGCCTGGCCCTGATTGAAACCGGGCTCAAAGCGGGCGAGGAAGTTGTGGTGGACGGCCAGTATAAATTACAGGACGGCTCGAAAATCCGCACCGCCGCCCCGGGGAATGCGGGCAAAGGCCCGGTGCCGGCGGGTGCCCCGGGCCAGTGAATATTTCCGAACCATTCATCCGGCGGCCCGTGGCCACCGCGCTGCTCATGGCGGGGGTGGTGCTGATGGGGTTGCTGGGCTATTACCTGCTGCCGGTTTCCTCGCTGCCACCGGTGGAATTCCCCACCGTCCAGGTCATGGCGGAATATCCCGGCGCGGGCCCCGGGGTGATGGTGTCCTCGGTCACCACCCCGTTGGAGCGCCAGTTCGGACAAATCAGCGGGCTCGAATTAATGACCTCCGCCAGCTCGTTCGGCAATGCCGGCATCACCCTGCAATTCGCCCTGGATCGCGACATTGACGCGGCGGCCGAGGACATTCAGCAGGCCATCAACGCGGCCAGCGGGGTGCTGCCCAACGACATGCCCAGCCCCCCCACTTACAGCAAGGTGAACCCGGCCGACACCCCTATTCTCACCCTGCGCATTTCCTCCGACACCCTGCCGTTGCAAAAAGTCAATGACCTCGTGGACACCGTTCTGGCGCAAAAATTGAGCGAGGTCACCGGCGTGGGGCTGGTCACCATCGAGGGCAATCAGAAGCCCGCCGTGCGCGTGCAGGTCAACCCCGCCGCCCTGGCCGCTCATGGCATCGGCTTGGAAGACGTGCGCGCGGCGCTGGCCGCCAACAATGTCAACGCCCCCAAGGGCAGTTTCGACGGCCCCCGGCAGTCCTATTCCATTGGCGCGAACGACCAGTTGTTTTCCGCCGCCGACTATGCCGCCATCATCGTCGCCTACACCAACGGTTCCCCCGTGCGCGTGTCCGACATTGGGGATGTCATTGACAACGTGGAAAACGTCCATCTGGGCGGCTGGGTGGACGGCCAACCGTCCGTGATTTTGGACATCCAGCGGCAGCCGGGCGCCAACATCATCGAGACGGCCTCCCGCGTCAAAGCCCTGTTGCCCAAACTCGAGGCCTCCATTCCGCCCACCGTCAAAGTCGCCATCCTCACCGACCGCACCGAGACCATTCGCGCCTCGATTGCGGATGTGGAATTCACCCTGGTCCTCGCCGTGGGGCTCGTGGTCATGGTGATTTTCATCTTCCTGCGCAAATTCTGGGCCACGGTCATTCCCGGGGTCGCCCTGCCGTTGGCGGTCATCGGCACCTTCGGGGTGATGAAGCTCGCCGGTTTCAGCCTCGACAACCTGTCCCTCATGGCGCTCACGATTTCCACCGGCTTTGTCGTGGACGACGCCATCGTGATGATTGAGAACATTGTCCGCTTCATCGAAATGGGCGAGACCCCCATGGTCGCCGCGCTCAAGGGATCCAGACAAATCGGGTTCACCGTCATCTCGCTGAGCGTGTCGCTGATTGCCGTGTTCATCCCCTTGTTATTCATGACCGGCATCGTCGGGCGGCTGTTCCGGGAATTCGCCCTCACCGTCAGCATCGCCGTCGCGGTTTCCATGGTGGTGTCGCTGACCCTCACCCCGATGATGTGCGCCCGCCTGTTGCGGGCGGAACGGGACGAAAAGCACGGGCGGCTGTTTAAACTCACCGAGTCCTGGTTCCAGGCATTGCTGCACGCCTACGATCGCGGTCTGGTCTGGGTGCTCCGGCATCAACCCCTGGCGTTGGGCGTGTTTTTTCTCACCCTCGCGTCCACCCTTTATCTTTACTTCGTCGTGCCCAAGGGGCTGCTGCCCCAGCAGGACACCGGCATGATCATCGGCGTCACGGATGCGGCCCAGAGCATTTCCTACGCGGCCATGGTGGAACGCCAGCGGCAGGTGGCCGACCTCGTCCGCCGCGACCCGGACGTCGTCAGCGTGGCCTCGTTTGTCGGGGCGGGCGCGGTCAATCAAACCGTCAATTCCGGCCGTTTGTATATCAGCCTCAAGCCGCGCAACCGGCGGCGCGCGAACGCCACCGAGATCATTGACCGGTTGCGCAGCGCCACCCGGGAGGTCGGGGGCATCTCGCTCTTCATGCAGGCGGCGCAGGATGTGCAGATTGACAGCCGCGTCAGCCGCACCCAGTATCAATATACCCTGGAGGACGCCGATGAGACCGAGTTGGACGAGTGGGCGCCGAAACTGCTCGCCAAACTGCAAACCCTCCCGGAATTGAGCGATGCCGCCTCCGACCAGCAATCGCAGGGCCTGCAACTGAGCGTGGAGGTGGACCGCGACGCCGCCTCCCGGCTGAACGTCCAGCCCGCGGCCATTGACAACACCCTCTACGACGCCTTTGGCCAGCGCCAGGTCGCCATCATCTTCACCCAGTTGACCCAGTATCGGGTCGTCCTCGAGGTGCAGCCCTCGTTTCAACTCAATCCGGCCTCGCTCAACCAGATCTACGTGAAATCCACCACTGGCCAGATGGTGCCGTTGAGCGCCTTTGCCCGCCCGAAAATTGTCTCCGCCCCGCTGTCCCTCACCCATCAGGGCCAGTTTCCGTCCGTGACCCTTTCCTTCAACATCCGGCCGGATAGTTCGCTCGGCGCGGCCATCAATGCCATCGAAAACGCGGAAAAGGAAATCGGCCTGCCGGAAACCGTCGCCACCAGCTATTCCGGCAGCGCGGCCGAATTTCGCACCTCGCTGGCCAGCGAACCCTTCCTGATTCTCGCCGCCATCATGGTCATCTACATCATCCTCGGGGTGCTCTACGAAAGCTACATCCATCCCCTCACCATTCTTTCGAGCCTCCCCTCGGCGGGGGTCGGGGCGTTGCTGGCCATGCTGGCCACCCACACGGAACTGTCCCTCATCGCCCTCATCGGGATCATCCTGCTCATCGGCATTGTCGAGAAGAACGCCATCATGATGATTGATTTTGCGCTGGATGCCGAACGCAACGAGGGGCTCTCGCCGGAAAAATCCATTTACCAGGCCTGTCTCCTCCGGTTCCGCCCGATCATGATGACGACCATGGCCGCGCTGCTCGGCGCCCTCCCGCTGGCCCTCGAGCGGGGCTCCGGCTCTGAATTGCGCAAGCCGCTGGGCATCGCCATTGTCGGCGGTCTGATTTTCTCCCAGTTTCTCACGCTCTACACCACCCCGGTGGTCTATCTCTATCTGGACCGATTGGCCCGGCGGATGCACCGGTGGTTCGGCGTCCGCCCCGTCGCCGCGCCGGCGGTGGACGACCGCCCTTCCGGCGGGCTGGCCGCCGATAACGCCCCGGGCGCATGAACATCTCCGGCCCCTTCATCCGCCGGCCGGTCGGCACCTCGCTGCTCGCCATGGGTTTGTTCCTGTTGGGGGTGTTGGCTTACCGCCTGCTCCCGGTCGCCGCCGTGCCGCGTGTGGATTACCCCGTCATTTTCGTCGGCGCCGGCCTGCCCGGGGCCGACCCCACCACCATGGCCTCCGCAGTGGCCGCCCCGCTTGAAAAGCGGCTCGGCCAGATTTCCGGGGTCTCCGAACTGACCTCCGTCAGCAGCCTCGGCAGTTGTTCCGTCGTCGTTCAATTTGATTTGGACCGCAACATTGACGGCGCCGCGCGCGACGTCCAGGCCGCCATCAACGCCGCCGCCAGCGACCTCCCCATTGACCTGCCCGGCCCCCCCACCTGGCGCAAGGTCAATCCCGCCGACTCCCCCATCATGGTCCTCGCCATGACCTCCGACACCCTGCCGCCCGCGACCATTTTTCAATATGCCGATGAAATTGTCGGGCAGCGCCTCAGCCAGGTCGAGGGCGTGAGCCAGGTCGGGATCAGCGGTTCCGAAAAATCCGCCGTCAACGTCCTCGTCAATCCCACCGCTTTGGCCTCGACCGGTTACAGTCTCGAGGAGGTCCGCGCCATGCTCGGCCAGGTCAACGTGGATTTGCCCAAGGGCGGTTTCAGCGACACCAAACAATCGTATATTATCGAGAGCAACGATCAGTTGATCCAGGCCGGCGGGTATCACCAGCTGATCCTGGGGCAGAAAAACGGCGTCCCGGTGCGGTTGGACGCGCTGGGCGACGTCGTCGAGGGCGTCGAGAATGACCGGTTGGCGGGCTGGGCGAACACGAATGCGGCGGTCCTGTTGTTCGTCTTCAAGCAGGCCGGCGCGAATGTCATTGACACCGTGGAGCATGTCAACCAGGCCCTCCCGGGGGTGAAACGCTGGATTCCACCCGCCATCAAATTCACCCTCATCAACGACCGGACCACCACCATCCGGGCGTCGTTCCACGACGTGCAGGTGTCGCTCGTGCTGACCATCGCCCTGGTGGTGATGGTTATTTTCCTTTTCCTGCGGCGGTTCTGGCCCACGTTCATCGCCAGCATCACCGTGCCGCTCGCCATCGCCGGCACGTTCGGCTTCATGTCTCTGCTGCATTTCAGCCTCGACAACCTTTCGCTCATGGCCATCACCATCTGCGTCGGCTTTGTCGTGGACGACGCCATTGTCGTCATCGAGAACACCTTCCGCTTCATCGAGCAGGGCGAAGCCACCCTGCCGGCGGCCCTCAAAGGCGCCCGCCAAATCGGTTTCACCGTCGTATCCATGAGCCTCTCCCTGATCGCCGTGTTCATCCCGCTGCTCTTCATGGGCGGCCTGGTCGGGCGGCTGTTCCATGAATTCGCCGTGACGCTGAGTCTGGCCATTTTTGTTTCGGGCGTGATTTCCCTCACCCTCACGCCGACCCTGTGTGCGCGCTTTTTGCGCCCCGAGGCGTCCTGCGGTCCGCCGGGATGGTTTTCCCGCGCGAGCGAAGGCGTCTTCAACTGGATGCTGGCGGGATACATTCACGGCCTGCGCTGGGTGCTGCGCCACCAGTTGTTCATGCTCGGGGTGGCGTTCCTCACCTGCATCTTCACCGTCTATCTGTATATCATCGTACCCAAGGGCTTTTTTCCCCCGCAGGACACCGGCCAGATGGGCGGCACCACCGAGGCCGCGCAGGACATTTCGTTCCAGGCCATGGAAAAGTTGCAGCGCCAGGCCGCGGCCATCGTCCTGGCCGACCCGGCCGTGGACGCCATGGGTTCCTTCATCGGCGGTTCCAGCCTGAACAACGGGCACATGTTCATCTCGCTCAAACCCAAGGCCCAGCGCCAGATCGGCGTGGACGCCGTGATTGACCGCCTGCGCCCCAGGCTGGAGAAACTCGAGGGGATCAACGTGTTTCTCCAACCCTCGCAGGACATCCGGATGGGCGGGCGCGGATCAAAATCGCTCTACCAATATGCGCTGACTTCGGTGAACCTGGACGATCTCTTATACTGGTCCGACGCGCTGATCAAAAAGCTCCAGACGTATCCGCAATTGATGGATGTCACCAGCGACCAACAGGCCGGCGGTTTGCAGGCCAACGTCGTCGTGGACCGCGTCGCCGCCGCCCGCCTGAAAGTTTCCCCGGCGGCCATTGACCAAACCCTGTATGACGCCTTCGGCCAGCGGCAGGTCTCCGTCATTTATGAACGCTACAACCAGTATCATGTGATCCTCCAGGCCCAGTCGCAGTTTTTGCAGGGGCCGGAGGCGCTGCAAAAGATCTGCGTCAAATCCACGACCGGCCGGCAAGTGCCCCTGGCCAGCGTGGCGCGGTTCGAGTCCGGCAACGCCTATTTGTCGGTCAGCCACCAGGGCCAGTTTCCGTGCTCAACCATCTCCTTCAACCTGGCCCCCGGCGTGTCGCTGGGGGAAGCCACGGATTTGATTGATCAAGCCAAGGAGGAGCTGCGCCTGCCCGCCGGTGTGCAGGGGAGCTTTCAGGGCACGGCGCAGGTGTTTAAATCCTCGCTGTCGAACATGCCCCTGCTGTTCGCGGCGGCCATGCTCACGGTGTATATCGTGCTTGGGATGTTGTATGAGAGCCTCGTGCATCCGCTCACCATCCTCTCCTCGCTCCCCTCGGCCGGCGTCGGGGCGCTGCTGGCGCTCATGTTTTGCGGCGATGAACTCTCCCTGATTTCCTTCATCGGCATCATCCTCCTGATGGGCATCGTGAAGAAGAACGCCATCATGATGGTGGATTTTGCCATCTACACCGAGCGGACCGAAAACCTCACGCCCGAGGAGGCCATTTACAAGGCCTGCGTCATCCGGTTCCGGCCCATCATGATGACCACCATGGCCGCGCTGCTGGGCAGCCTGCCCCTGGCCATCGGCATGGGCACCGGCTCGGAATTGCGGCAACCCATGGGTGTCGCCGTGGTCGGGGGGCTGCTGCTGTCCCAGACCCTCACCCTCTTCACGACGCCGGTCATCTACGTTGTTTTTGAAAAACTCAAACTCCGGGTCGGCCGCCGCCATCGCCGCAGGTCTCGAACCCCGGCCGAATGGATGGCCGGCGAAGCGGTGAAGCTGGTGAACTGAACTACCGGGTTTCACCTTGTTTCACTTGGTGTCACTTGGTTAAGCCCGGTCCATCTAAGTTGTGGAGGTTGAAGCGTTGATGCGTTGACATCAATTCCAAGGATCATCCCCAAGCCCGGCAATGGTGGGAAGATCAACTGAATGGGTCGCAGATGGTCGGATTATCCTGGGTGGTCGTACTGGGGTTCATCCGGCTGCTGACCAATCCGCGGATTTTTAAAAATCCTTATTCCCCGCCGGAAATTTTGGCCATCGTTCGCACTTGGATCGAACAGCCGCAGGTCAAAATGATTCATCCGGCGGAACAACATTTCATCCGGTTGGCCGAATTGATCACCCAGGTGGGTGCGGCGGGCAATCTGACGACCGACGCCCATCTTGCCGCCTGGCGATGGAGCGCGGATTGATCCTGCAAACGACGGATGCCGACTTTGCCCGTTTCCCGGGATTGAAATGGAATAATCCACTCAAAAGGTGAACGGGGCGCGAAGGGGGCAGGGCCGGGTCAATGCGCCACGCCGCAGGCGCAGCCGAGGGCGGCCGGACCGGGTTCGTAATTCAGATACGGCCCCAGCCAGCGTTCGACTTCCTGCAGCGTCAACCCTTTGCGCCGGTGGTAGTCCAGCAGTTGGTCGCGCCCCAGTTTGCCCACGGCAAAGTATTTCGAATCCGGATGCGCAAAATACAGGCCGCTCACGGAACTGCCCGGCCACATGGCGTAGCTCTCGGTCAGTTTGATGCCGGTGTGCTGCTCCACGTCCAGCAGCTTCCACAGCGTCCCTTTTTCCGTGTGGTCGGGGCTGGCGGGATAACCCGCCGCCGGGCGGATGCCCCGGTATTGTTCGGCGATCAATTCGTCGGTGGTCAGTTTTTCCAGGCGCCCAAAACCCCATTCCTCCCGGACGCGCTTGTGCAGGTATTCGGCAAAGGCTTCCGCCAGGCGGTCGGCCAGCGCTTCGGCCATGATGGCGTTGTAATCGTCGTGATCGGCCTTGAACTCTTTGACCAGCTCGGCCAGTCCGTGCCCGGTGGTCACGGCAAACCCCCCGAGGTGATCCGGCCGGCCGCCGGTGCGCGGGGCGATGAAATCCGCCAGACACCAGTTGGGGCTGCCGTCGTCCTTGATGATTTGCTGGCGCAGGAAATGGAACGTCTGCAATACGTCCGTGCGGGCCGGGCCGGTGTAGAGTTCCACGTCATCGCCGATGGCGTTGGCCGGGAACAAACCATAGACGGCGCGCGGTTGCAGGCGCTTTTGGGTGACCATTCTTTCCAGCAACACCTGCGCGTCCGCAAACAGTTTGCGCGCCTCGTCGCCGTGCTTTTCGTGGTTCAAAATCGCCGGGTAACGCCCCCGCAATTCCCAGGCGTGAAAGAACGGCGACCAGTCAATGAACGGCACGAGTTCGGCCAGCGTGACGCGCGCGGTGTGCTGCGTGTTCAGCGTGGTGGTGGCGGCGGACAGGGCCCGGACGCCGATGAACTCGGGCTGCGGCAGGTCGTCGAAATTCAATCGGGCCGCCCGGGCGCGGGCGTCGGCCAACGAGATCAGTTTGGCCGTCTGCCCGCCGTGCTGCGAGCGGATGCGGTCATATTCCGCCTTTAATTCCCGGGTGAAATTCGGTTTCTGTTCCACGCTGATCAGGCTGCTGACCACCGGCACCGCCCGGCTGGCGTCCAATACGTGAACCACCGGCTGACGATACGCCGGGGCGATTTTCACGGCCGTGTGGGCCTTGCTGGTGGTCGCCCCGCCGATCAACAACGGCAGGAGCAACCCCTGGCGCTCCATCTCGCGGGCCACATGGGCCATTTCATCCAGCGAGGGCGTGATGAGTCCGCTCAAGCCGATGATATCCACATTTTGTTCGCGGGCGGTTTGCAGGATTTTTTCACACGAAACCATGACCCCGAGGTCAATCACCTCGTAGTTGTTGCAGGCGAGCACGACGCCGACAATGTTTTTGCCGATGTCATGGACGTCGCCCTTGACGGTGGCCATGAGGATTTTGCCGGCGTTTTTGGCGGTGTCGCCGCTGGCCTTTTTCTCCGCCTCCATGAAGGGCATGAGATAGGCCACGGCCTTTTTCATCACGCGCGCGGATTTGACGACCTGCGGCAGAAACATTTTGCCCGCGCCGAACAAATCCCCGACCACGTTCATGCCGGCCATGAGCGGGCCTTCGATCACCTGGAGCGGCTTGGCGAATTTTTGCCGCGCCTCCTCGACGTCCGCGTCAATAAAATCCACGATGCCCTTCACCAGGGCGTGGGTCAGGCGCTCCTCGACCGGGGCCGAGCGCCAGGCGTCCTCGACGACCTCGGCCTTGCCCTTTTGCTTCACGGATTCGGCGAACTTGATCAGCCGTTCCGTGGCGTCGGCGCGGCGGTTGAGCAGCACATCCTCGACCAAGGCGAGCAGTTCCTTGGGCACCTCTTCATAGACGGCGAGCATCCCGGCGTTGACAATGCCCATGTCCATCCCGGCGCGGATGGCATGGTATAAGAAGGCGCTGTGCATGGCCTCGCGCACCGCATTGTTGCCCCGGAACGAAAAGGAAATGTTGCTGATGCCCCCGCTGACTTTGGCCCGCGGCAGGTTGGCCTTGATCCATTCCGTCGCCCGGATGAAATCCACCGCGTAATTCGCGTGTTCCTCCATGCCCGTGCCGACGGTCAGCACGTTCGGATCGAAAATAATGTCCTGTGGCGGGAAGCCGACTTTTTGCACCAGCAGGTCGTAGGCGCGGCGGCAGACTTCGGCTTTGCGCTCGAAGGTGTCCGCCTGCCCGCGTTCATCAAACGCCATCACCACCACGGCCGCGCCGTAGCGCAACACCAGCCGGGCGTGGTGTAGAAATTTCTCCTCGCCCTCCTTGAGCGAAATGGAATTCACGATGCCCTTGCCCTGGAGGCATTTCAGCCCGGCTTCGATGACCTCCCACTTGGAGGAATCCACCATGACGGGAACTTTGCAGATGTCCGGCTCGGAGGCGATGAGATTGAGAAAACGCGTCATGGCCGGCACGCCTTCAATCATCCCCTCGTCCATGCACACATCAATGACCTGCGCGCCGTTTTCCACCTGTTGACGGGCCACGGCCAGCGCCGCTTCGTAGTCGCCCGCCTTGATGAGCTGCGCAAACTTCGGCGACCCGGCCACGTTCGTCCGTTCGCCGATGTTCAGGAAGTTGGAATCGGGCCGGACGGTCAAGGCATCCAGTCCGCTCAAACGCAGGTGGGGTTCAATGACCGGCACCACGCGCGGCTTCAGTCCCCGGACGGCGGCGGTAATGGCCTGGATGTGCGGCGGGGTGGTGCCGCAGCAGCCGCCCACGATGTTCAGCCAGCCGTTTTGCGCCCACTCGTGCAATTGCGGCGCGAGTGTCTCCGGCGTCTCGGGGAACCCGGTGGGCAGCAGCGGGTTCGGCAGCCCGGCGTTGGGATAACAACTGACGTAAATCGGCGCCAGCTTCGATAATTCTTCGATCAACGGGCGCATTTCTTTCGGTCCCAGGGCGCAGTTCATGCCCACCGAGAGCAGGGGAACGTGGGAAATGGAATTCCAAAAGGCCTCCACGGTCTGGCCCGTGACCCCCCGGTTGCTCCCGGCCTGAATGAACGTGACCGAGGCGAGAATGGGCACCACTTTTTCATCCGGTGCCAACGTCGCGCCGCAGGGCAGGGGACGGAGACCGCGTTCTTCAAAAATCTGTTGAATCGCAAAGAACGCCGCCCGGGCGTTCAGGGTGTCAAAAATGGTTTCGACCAGGAGAATGTCGGCCCCGCCATCCAACAGGCCGCGAATCTGTTCGCCGTAGGAGGTCACCAATTCATCGTAGGTGCAGCCGCGGGCGCCGGGGTTGTTGACATCGGTGGAGATGGACGAGGTTTTGGTGGTCGGCCCGATGGCCCCGGCGACAATGCACACCCGGCCCGGTTGCGCCTGTTCGACGGCGTCCGCCGCCCGCCGGGCGCATTCCGCCCCGGCCTTGGCCAATTCATACGCCAACGCCTCCATCCCGTAATCCGCCAGCGAGATGGATTGTGCGTTGAAGGTGTTGGTCTCAATGATGTCCGCGCCCGCCTCGAGATACTGGCGGTGGATTTCCTCGATCACCGCCGGTTTGGTGACATTCAGCAAATCATTCAACCCCTTCAAATCCCGGGGCCAGTCGGCAAAACGGGTGCCACGGTAATCCGCCTCGGCCAGCTTGTAACGCTGGATCATCGTCCCCATCGCCCCGTCAATGACGACGATCCGTTCGCGCAGCAGGCGTTGCAATTCAAAGGCCCGGTTCAGTTTCATGATGCGTGTCTTGTGTTTTCAGATGACCCGGAAACATAGACGGATTGTGGCGGTCCGTCAATTTTAAATATCAACCTATCTTGATATGAAGATATGTTTTATGGCGGGGGCCGTCGGCGGGCGGGTTACTTTCCCGGCGGCAGGGAGGATGGCTTGTTTTGGGCCCGCAGCCAGCGCAGATAGCCGAGGCGAATGAGGCTGATCAATTTATCCCTTGAAAGCCCCGGGTGTTGCTTGTGAAGTTCGTCCAGTTGACCATCGAAAATCAGCTTGAGGTGTGCGGCCGCCGACTTGTCCGCCTGAAGCAATTCGTCGTAGAGTTGCAACAGGCGTTCCAGTTCCGGTTTCATGCCGAGAACACTTGGGCGTATCGTGTTTCCAGCTCCTGATCCGGCGCGGGGGGATGCAGCATTTCCCATTGTTCGTTTAACTGCCAGATCAAAAGTTCCAGCTCGTGGAGCAGGGATTTATCCGGGAATTCCGGATCACTGATGGAAACGTGCGCCATGCGCAGCAAACGCAGGGTCCATTTCCCCATCGTTTCATATTGGACGAAAGCCGGCTGGGCGGGAGCTCGGGAGACGAGTTGTTCCTGGGTCCAACGCCGAAATCCGATGGCCTGATCCATGAGTTGACGGGTTTGAGCGACCATCATTTGGCTCAGCAAAGGCATGGTTGGCAGATCGTAGGTTTGCTCCACAGGCTGGGTGCCAGTCATATCAAGACCCTAATCCCTTGCGGCTCCGGTGGCAACCCAATTTCGCGGGAGAAAAATTCCATGCAAGATTTCGCTCAGGATGGAGTATAAATTGATGAAGCGCCCGGCCGGTAGGGCGGGCATTGAACCTGATAAATTTGAGTTTTATGAAGGCTAAACTTATGAAACTACCCACGGTTAGTTTGATTTTGGCAATCTCGGCGGTCGTGTGGACGGGGTGTGTGAACCCCAATGGCACGCCGGATAACACGGGCACGGGCGTCCTCTCGGGGGCGGCCCTGGGCGCCCTGATGGGCGCGGCCATCGGCGGTCCGCGCAATGCGGGCGCGGATGCACTGTTTGGGGCCGCCGCCGGCGCGGTGGCCGGCGGTTTGATCGGCCATTCAGCGGATCAAGCGCAGCAGGCGGAGTTGCAGGCCCAAGCCCCGGCGACCTATGTGCGCGTGACCCAGCAACAGCCGTTGTCCGTCACGGACGTCAAAGCCCTGGCCAAGGCGGGCATCAGCGATGACGTCATCATCAGCCAGTTGGTCAGCACCCACACCGGATTCCGTTTGAGTTCCGACGCCATCATTGATCTGCGCAATGCCGGGGTGAGTGACCGGGTTGTTAACTTCATGATCAGCACGGCCAGTGATCCCACCGCCATCGTCAGTGGGACGACGCCCGTGGTGGTGGTGGCGAATGACGGTCCGCCGGCGCCGCTCGCGGAAACCATTGTCGTGCCCGCCCCCAGCCCGGACTATATCTGGATCCGCGGCGATTGGGTCTGGAGTGAAGGGCGTTGGATCTGGGTGGGCGGCCACTGGGCCAACCCGCCCCATGCCCATGGCGTTTGGGTGCCCGGCTACTGGGTCAAAGGCCCGCAAGGCTGGTATCGCACGGAAGGTTATTGGCGGTAAATTTACGGCAGGGGTTCGCCGCGCGCGGCCACGAACAGGCGATACCATTCCTCGCGGCTTAATTCAAATTCCGTGGCGCGCACGGCGTCGCGAATCCGGTCGGGGTTGGTGGAGCCCACGATGGGCATGATGCCGGCGGGATGTTTGAGGAGCCAGGCGAAGGCCACGGCGGAGCGGGAAACGCCATGGTGGGTGGCGAACTCATCGAGCAGCGGCACGACGCGGTCGGTGCAGTAGCCCTCCTGGTATTTTAAGAGGCGTTTGGCGCCGTCGGCAAACTGGCCGCCGCCGAGCGGGCTCCAGGCCATGGGGGTGATTTTCCGTTCGAGACACTGGTCCAGCGTGCCGTCATCCAGGGGGGCCATCTGGCCGAGGCTGATTTCAACCTGGTTGGCGATGAGCGGCATGGGACAGGCGGCCTGCAAAGCGGCCACTTGGGCGGGGCGGAAATTGCTGACGCCAAAAAAACGGACTTTGCCGGCGGATTTCAATTCCTCAAAGGCGGCGGCGATTTCGGCGGGTTGCATGAGCCAGTCGGCGCGATGGAGCAAATACAGGTCAATGGTTTCCACCCCCAGGCGTTGGAGCGAGCCCTCGCAGGCGCGCACGAGGTGTTCCCGGGAAAGGTTGAAATGGTAGGGCGATCCGGGCGGATCATCCAGCCGGCGCACCCCGCCCTTGGTGACGATCAGGATGCGTTCGCGCATGCCGGCGACCTCGCGCAGCACGGTGCCGAAAATGGCTTCGGCTTCGCCCGAACCGTAGATGTCCGCATGGTCGAAGAGGGTGTAACCGGCTTCATAGGCCGTGATGGCGGCGCGCCGGCCGGCGGCCCGCAGATCCGGGGTCATTTCAGCGGCGTTCCGCGCGCCCGCCAGCCGCCAGCAACCGTAGGCCAGCCGGCTGGACTGGATCGGGCTGTTTCCCAAAGTGATGGTTTGCATGGTCTGTCAGACGCTATTGTGCTTTCCCAGGTCACAAACGGCAAAACAAAAAAAAGTGTCGAGATGCGGTGATTGCCCGCAGACGTTTTCAGGTTAAATTGTCTTATGGAAGCGCTTGAAAAAATCGAAGCCCGAGTGAAGCAGTTGTCCGCCGCCGACCAGGAGGCATTGCGTGACTGGCTGGATCATCTGCTCGAAGACCGCTTGGAATTGAACGAGGCGTTCAAGGCGGAAATTGAAGCCGGGGTCAAGGACATCGCGGAAGGCCGTTATCGCATCCACCGTCCATGAATTCCCCGGGCGGCGCGGCGACCCAGATTTGTGCGCCCCAGTTTGACCGGCGTTTTTTCAGCCTGCCGGCGGAAATACAACGGCAAATTCAGTCTAAAATTGATGAACTGGGAGTCAACTGCGCGGCTTTTCGCATCATCGGATGCAAGATGTGGATGCGTTCCGATTGCGGGTGGGAGATTTTCGCGTCATTTACCAGTTCAACGTGGAAACGAACACGTTGTTTTTGATTGCGGTGGGAAACCGGCGCGACGTTTACAAAAAGCCGCACAATTGAAAGAACCCCACGAAGCCATGCTGGATTTTTCTCACTGAAACAATTGGAGTCGGCGGCCCGAAAAAAAAAGCCGTTTCAGTTGCCTGAAACGGCTGGGGAATTTTTGGCGGTTGATTATTTCTTCTTCGCCTGGCGTTTTTCCTCGATGGCGGCCTGGGCGGCGGCCAGCCGGGCCACGGGCACGCGGTAGGGCGAGCAACTCACATAGGTCAGCCCGATGCGGTGGCAGAACTTGACGGAATCGGGGTCGCCGCCGTGTTCGCCGCAGATGCCGAGTTTGATGTCGGGCCGGGTGCTGCGGCCCTTGGTGATGGCGATTTGCATCAACTGGCCGACGCCGGTCTGGTCAATGGAGGCAAACGGATTCTTCTTCAGGATTTCGGCCTCTTGGTAGGCGCCGAGGAAGCTGCCGGAGTCGTCGCGGCTCATGCCCAGCGTCGTCTGGGTGAGGTCGTTGGTGCCGAAGCTGAAGAACTCGGCGGTCTGGGCGATTTCCTCGGCGGTGAGGGCGCCGCGCGGGATTTCGATCATGGTGCCGACGTGGTAGGTGAGTTTGACTTTCTTTTCCGCCTGCACCTGTTGGGCGACCTCGTGGACGATGGCGACCTGCAGATCCAGTTCCTTCTTGAAGCCGACGAGCGGGATCATGATCTCGGGATGGCACTTGATTTTTTCCTTGAGGCACTGGGCGGCGGCTTCGAACACGGCGCGCGCCTGCATGCGGGTGATTTCCGGATACTTGATGCCCAACCGGCAGCCGCGGAAGCCCAGCATGGGGTTGAATTCATGCAGTTCCGAGACGCGATGCATGATTTTCTCGACGGAAATGCCGAGTTTTTTGGCGAGGTCGAGCTGTTGTTCCTTCGCGTGCGGGAGGAACTCATGCAGCGGCGGGTCCAGGAAACGAATCGTGGCCGGGAAGCCTTTGAGCGCTTTGAAGATGCCGAAGAAGTCATCGCGTTGATACGGGAGGAGTTTGGCCAGGGCGGCTTCGCGGGCCGCAGTGGTGTCCGCGAGGATCATTTCGCGCATCGAGTCAATACGGTCCCCCTCGAAGAACATGTGTTCGGTGCGGGTGAGGCCGATGCCGGTGGCGCCGAAGGCCACGGCATTCTGCGCCTGGACCGGGGTGTCGGCGTTGGTGCGAACCTGGAGGCGGGTGAACTGGGCGCACCATTTCATCAGTTGATTGAAATGTTTGAACTTCTCCGTCGTTTTGGCGGCGGCATCGTTATTGATCAAACCGGCGATGATTTCCGAGGGCACGGTCTTGATGGCCCCGGCGTAAACGGTGCCGGCGGTGCCGTCAATGGACAAAAAGTCGCCTTCGTTGTAGGTCTGGCCGCCGACGGTGACATTCTTCTTGTCGTAATTGATGTTCAGGGCGGCGATGCCGCACACGCAGACTTTGCCCATTTGCCGGGCGACCAGGGCGGCGTGGGAGCTGACTCCGCCGCGGGCGGTCAGAATGCCTTCGGCGGCGATCATGCCGCGCAAATCCTCGGGGGAGGTTTCAATGCGGAGCAGGAGGACTTTCTCGCCGCGCTTTTCGGCGTCCACGGCGCGGTCGGCGTTGAAGTAGATTTTGCCGGAGGCGGCCCCGGGACCGGCCGGGAGACCGGTGGCGATGACGGCGGCCTTTTTGATTTCGGCCGGATCGAAGACCGGGGCGAGCAACTGATCCAGTTGGTCGGCCGGATTGCGCAGGACGGCGGTTTCGGCATCAATCAATTTTTCCTTCACCATGTCCATGGAGAACTTGAGGGCGGCCATGGCCGTGCGTTTGCCG
>Ga0302266_10001298_pt1 | contig 23195 bp, 18 predicted proteins | sample III_Bog_E1_2_FD_194559 | JGI IMG/M metagenome (GOLD analysis project Ga0302266, IMG submission 194559) | Peat permafrost microbial communities from Stordalen Mire near Abisko, Sweden - III_Bog_E1_2 | ecosystem: Environmental > Terrestrial > Soil > Wetlands > Peat | place: Sweden: Abisko... | reverse complement strand
GGCGCTGCACCGGTTCCACATCGCCCAGCGTTTTGAAATCGGGCCCAAGCCCGGCATTCTTCAGGCGCAACAGTTCGAAGAGCTCACCGCCATTCCCAATGACAACGGCCGCTACGCGCTCTTTGAATTCACCGGCGCGCTGCCCCGCGCCAAACTTTATTCCAACTGGCAGGTCAACACCAATGACGCGGATGTCTTAAAAACGCTCGCTGATTTGAATTTCGATCCGGCGAAAACCGTCCTGATTGACACGCCTTCAAACAACCTGCCGCCCGCTGCGACCAATGAAAACTCCGGCACGGTGGAATTCTCCAGTTACGCCCCGAAGCACATCGTCTTCGCCGCGACCAACAATGCGCCGGCCGTGCTGCTGCTCAATGACCAATACGATCCCGGCTGGAGCGTGACGGTAGATGGCCGGCCCGCCGAACTGATGCGCTGCAATTACCTCATGCGCGGCGTTTATCTGCCGGCCGGCGCGCACACGGTTGTGTTCAACTTCACCCTGCCGCACAAGCTGCTTTACGTCACGCTGTCGGCGTTGCTACTGGGAATTTTGCTCGGCGCTTATCTGCTGGTCGCCGGGCGCAAACCGATTACAAGCCCGTCGGGTGATCCAAAAATTCCCACGGCACGCTGAACTTTTTCGCCAGCTCCGCCGCCAGCGCCTTCACGCCGAAAGTTTCCGTCGCGTAATGGCCGGCGAAAAAAACATTCAGCCCCAGGTCCTCCGCCAGCGCGAAGGTCCAGTGCGGTCCTTCGCCGCTGATGAAGGTGTCCACGCCCTCGTCCGCCGCCTGTTGCAAATCCGCGCCCGCGCCGCCGGTGACGACGCCGATGCGTTCGCAAATCTCCTTTCCGCCGGGCAGCAGGTGCGGCTTCACGCCGGTCGCCCGCGCCAGTTTTTCCGCCAATTCGGAACGGGAAATTCTGGTGGCCGATTTGAAGCCAATGTTCTGCCCGTGGCTGAAGAAGAACGGCTTCAGGCTTTTCAGGCCCAGCGCGGCGCACAGCTGCGCGTTGTTGCCGAGCTTCGGGTGCGCGTCCAGCGGCAGGTGGGAGCTATAGACCGCAAGGTTGTTTGCCACCAGCAGACGGAGCAGCTCGTAATTTTTCCCCGTCCACGGCTGGCGCGAATTCCAAAACAGCCCGTGATGCACGAGGAGCAGATCCGCTTTCGCGGCGATGGCGAGCTTCACCGTGGTGAGGCTGGCGTCCACGGTGGCGGCGATGCGCGTGACAATGCCGGAATTTTCCACCTGCAGGCCGTTCACCGCGCCGTTGTAGTCACCGGTCGCGCGCGTGTGCAAAATCTGGTCGCAATGTCTGACGATGGCGGCAAGCTGGTTTTTCGGCATGCGCGATGAAACCCAAATTGCCGCCAAACTGCAAGCGCGCAATCAGCCGTGGTAGCCGGCGGCTGGTGCGTGTGCGGTGTGTGTCAAGGTTGACGGCAATCTAGCACCGGTGCCATTTCTGACAAATTAAATCTAGCTGTTGCCCCCAATCCGTCCGTGCGGCAACATTAAACTTCATGGTTCGTCCCCAAAATGAGCTGGGCTCCCTGCGTTTCAGCCGCCTTGAAAAAGAGCGGCTGCTGCTGGCGCTGCTGTTTTCCCTGCTCATGCATCTCGTGGTCTGGGGCGGTTATGAGGCGGAGAAAAAAAACGGCTGGCTGAAAAAGCTGTTCCCGCCCGCGCACCACAAGCTGGTCATGCTCCCGCCCAAGCCGGTGGAACCGCTCATTGATCCGACGGTGTTTGTGGATGTGTCGCAGGCGTCCGCCGACGCGCCCAAATCGGCGAAGTATTATTCCGACAAAAATTCCCGCGCCGCGAATCCTGAAGCCAGCGTTGATTCCAACCAGCCCAAGATCACCGGCAAGCAGCACGACGTGCCCAAAATCAATGACACGCCGCGACCAACCAAGGCCAAGCCCGTCACGCCCACACCGCCCGCGCCGCCGCAAAAGCCCGTCGAGGAAAAGCCGCAGGAATCCAAGGCCGCCACCGCGCTGAATCCTGGCGCGTTGCAGCCGGGCAAGCCCACCGAGACCGCCAAGCCCGACGAAAATGTAACGCCACCCGAACGCCCGCGCACTCTCCGCCAGGCGCTCGCGCAATCAAATCAGTTGCCCGGCTTGCAGATGCAGCAGGACGGCGGCGTGAAGCGGCACGCGTTGTCCTCGTCGCTGGACGCGATGGCCACGCCGTTCGGCGCGTATGACCGCGCGATTGTCGAGGCCATCAGCCAGCGCTGGTATGATCTGCTGGACAGCCAGCAGTTCGCCGACAGCCGCACCGGCAAGGTGACGGTTGATTTTCACCTAAATCCCGACGGCTCGGTGACGGAGCTGAAAATTTCCGGCAACAGCGTCGGCGACCTGCTTGGCTACGTCTGCCAAAACGCCATCGAGGAGGCCGCGCCGTTCGCCAAATGGCCGTCGGACATGCGCCGCATGGTGGGCGCGAATTTCCGCGAAATCACTTTCACCTTCTATTACTATTGAATTAACTTGGTTTGCCAAATTTATGGAAAATGCTGTTTATGTTTTGCTCGGCCTCACTTCGGTGGTGTGCGTCGGCGTGATTTTCTGGCGCGGTTGGATGCTGCGCTGGAATTCCGTCGTCCCACCCGAAATCGCCAACGCTTTGGCGGAATGCCGTTCGCGCGAGGACGTGAAAGCCGTCCGCAGCCTGTGCGAAAAAAATCCCTCGCCGCTCGGCCGCCTCATCCGGCTGGCCGCCGACCGGCTGGACTGGCCGAAGGATGACAACATGGATGCGCTCGAGACCGCCGCGCGCCACGAGGTCGTTCATCTCGAACGCGGGCTGGTGGTTCTGGAGGTCATCGTCGGCATCGCGCCGCTGCTCGGCCTCGTCGGCACCATCGCGGGCATGATGACGGTGTTTGGCGACCTCGGCCAGACCGGCCTGAGCGACGCGGCGAAACTCGCCACTGGCATCGCGCTCATCCTGCGCGCGACGCTGGCGGGACTGCTCATCGCGATTCCCTCGCTGATTTTCTGGAGCTATTTTAGCAAAAAGGTCGAGGTGCTCGCGGTGGAAATGGAGACGCTGTGCGATGATTTCATCCGCCGGCAATACCGGAAATGAAAAACATTCAACACTCAACATTCAACGTTCAACGCCCAACTGCCCGTTGGACGGTGAGTCCGGCTCCCGTTAAATGTTCGGCGTTGAATGTTGGTGGTTGAATGTTTCCCCTTTTTGAGCATGAAATTTTCCGTCCGCAAACGCCGCACCGCGCCCGCCGTCATCATCGTCGCGCTGATTGACGTGCTGGTGGTGCTGCTAATTTTCCTGATGGTGACGACGACGTTCAAGCAGCAGCCGCTGCTCAAGCTGGCGCTGCCGGAATCCGCCACGGCGCAGAAAGCCGGCGCGGAGGAGCATCCGCCGCTGCTGGTGAGTATCGAGGCCAACGGCATTTACCGATTTGGCGACAAAAATCTGCCGATGACGTTCGAGCAGTTGCGGTCGGCGGTGCTGGCGGCGGCGGCCAAGATGCCGGACGCGAAGCTGGCCATCCGCGCCGACAAGCTTGCGCCGTGGAACAGCATCGTGGCCGTGATGGACCTGGCCAAGGAGGCGAAAATCAAAAACCTCAGCGCCTTCACCAAGGACGCAGCCAAGCCGGGAAATTAAATTAGGAAAGTAGGAAAGCAGGAATTATTTTTCCTGTCCTCCTGCTTTCCTTGTTCAAATCTTGGCGTCCTGACGGCTCAATCCACTTTGAGGCGCATATAGATTGCCCGCATCGGCGGCGTGCTGGGATAGGTGGCCAGCAGGTCGGGAATCCGCATGATCATCCACGGCTGCCGGTAGTTGTTCCCGTTCTTGGTGAAGACGAGGTCGTCGGCCAGGAACGTGGCGGAATGCTTGATTTCGTTCTTGTCGTTCATCAGCAGCAGAATGTCGCCGTAGATGCCCGGCGCGGAAATCTGGTAATAATTTTTTTGAATGAACTGGGCGGCAAAGGTCGGGTCGTTGAACCGGTTGTCGGGCGTCTCGCTGCTGAAGTTGAACGTGGTCCAGTGACAGTCCATGGTCGGCTCGCCGGCCTGCGGCGGGAGCGGGAAGGTGTAAAGCCGGTCGCGCGCGAACTTGGGCAGGAGGTAAAAGAGGCTGAGGTTGCCGCCTTCGGGCAGGCGTTTGAGCGCTTCCATGAGCGGGCGGATGTCGGTGAAGCGGACGTTGGGAATGCCACCCCAGTAGGCGGCCAGCTTGTCAATGTCTGTGTCCGGGTGGATGGCGAGGCCGGCGAACACGGCAGACTGCCGCGACATCGCGCGGGACAGCGCCACGCGGCGCTCGTTAGTCGGAATCTGGTTGAGCAGGAACTGGTAGTCGGCCAGCTGCTGCGCGCCGCCGTTCGGATACACCAGCCGCCGGAGCAGCGCCACGTCGGCAGGATCAATGCGGTCGTCCGCGTAGATGGATTCAATGGTGTTGGCGGGGAAAATGTAGGGGTAATCCAAGTAAAGATTCACGCCCGCGCCGGCCAGTGTGGGGTAAAGTTTTGCGCGCGCCGCCGCGTCGAGCGAAAACAAAAAGTCGGCCGTCGGGGTGAGCTGCGTGCCGGTGGCGGTCGCCGTAAACGCGCCGGGCGCGAGCGCGGCGGCGGCCTGCGCGCTGGTCAGGCCATTCTTCACCAGCCGCGCCTTCACGGCGTCGGGGGGCAGGCCGTTAAAAACCCACACCTGCGGCGACGGGTCGGCGACCTCCGCCGTGAGATACTCCACCGGCCGTTCGAGCGAGATGTCACGCGTGACCAGCTCGCCCCACGCGCCGACATGGACCGAGCGGCTCTTGTCCTTGGGATCCACCGCGAACGTCTCGGCCAGCTTCGGCCGGGTGACGATGGCGAACTTGTAGGTGAGGAACGCCGCGCCGGCGACCAGGACGAGGATGAAAACAATCAGGCCGGCCAGCGTGAACTGGAAGACGTTGGCCGCCGACGCGGACTCGAGTTGGCGGGAACGGCTCATGGCAAAAAGGCCGGCGGGACCGCCGCCGGCTGAATAAGAACCCAAGGTTGAATCATGTTTGTCCGCAAAGGACGGAGACAGGGTAGCAGAGGTTTCGCCGAAGGCAAAAGATTTGTAACTGATCGGTTACTTGACGCAAAAAGGGCGCTGGAATTTTTTATCAGCCCAGCCCGCCGGCGTCCCCGCCGCGCCGGAAGAAAAAGATGCCGCAGCCGGCAAGGGTGGCCAGCGAAACGACCGCGCCAAAATTAAACCGGCGGTCTTCATACACGAGCCTCACCTGATGCGCGCCCGCCGGAATCACGACGGCCTGAAAGGCATAATTCGCCCGCCAGAGCCGCACGGGTTGGCCGTCCACATAGGCGTGCCACGGGTGATAATAGGTCTGCGCCGCCACCAGCATCGTCGGCACCGGCGTCGCGACGGTCGCCTCAATGTGCTGCGCGGTGTAGCTGGCCGACAAAATCCGCGCGGTGCCGGCGTTGGTGGCGAGGACGAACGCGCGGGCTTCCGGCGGCAGATACACTTCGGTGCGAGGCGAAAAACTTGCGTTGGTTAGGGCGGTCAACGTGGTGTAATCGCCGGCAAAAATTGGCTGCTGGCCGATGGTGAGGCGCGACAGAAAAGTCGTCCGCGGCGACCACGCCAGCTGGTTGCTCCCGTTTTGGAGAACAGCGGCTACGCCGAGAAAATCCAGCAGCGGCGCGGCGGGTTGATGGTCGTCCCAAAAATTGTAGAACAGCGCGGCGTGGTCGCTCAGGCAGAGCGGGTAAAAACCGTCGCACTTGGCGATGCCGTCGAGGAGGTTGCAGTTGCTGACGAGCGCGAACCGGCGGACGAGATAATCGGTGGCGGCATCGGGCAGAACCGTATGGTTGAACCTTTCGCGGACAGCCGCCGGGATGAGGACGCGTGCCACACCGGCCGGCGGCAAGGGCTGCGAACGCGGCAAGTTGGGTTCGTAAACCGTGCGGCTGACGGGCGGCGGCGGCGGCATCTGCCAGTTCAAATCTAGCCAAAGCAACAAGAGCGGCAAAAGCTGGCACAGCCGGCGCGGCGTGACGCCGGTAATTTTTTCCGACCACAACCACGTCAACAGAATAGCCACGAGAAAACCGGCGCGCGTGACGCCGTTGAAAATCATGGCCGTCCGGTCGCCGCCCGGCGGCTCAAATTTCCAAATCCAGCCGGTGATTCCCAGCGTCACCGCCAGCGCCGCGCCGCCGAGCAGCCACAGCGTCCGGTTCGTTTTGCGCGCCGAAAAATTTTTCTCCGACAGGGCGAACGCCGCCAGCAGCGGCAGAAGCAGCGATGGCAGAATTAGGAATTTCACCGGGAAACGCACCATGCCGATGACGCCGGCATGGCGCGTCAGCCAGCCATATATCGGGGTCGCCTCGCCGACAGCCAGCACGCCGCACAGCAGCACCAGCGCGGCCGGCAGCCAGACGCGCGCGCACCGCCGCCACACGGCCAGCAGCGCCAGCACCACGGTGGCCGCGCCGGCGTAATAGGAATTGATCCACGACTGGCCGGCCTGCATGAAGACGCCCGCAAAGGAATGGCAATGGAACAGCGGGACAAAATAATTTGCCCAACCGGCCGCCGGCATCGGCCACACGGCGGCGGAAATTTCCTGCTGCCGGCGCGAATAATCCAGCAGGTCGAAGAACGGCAGTAATTGCGCGGCGGACAAGCCGCTGATGAGCGCCACCACCGCGCCGAGGCGAAAAATTATTTTTTTGCGTGCCACTTCGCCGCGCAAAAATTCCAGCAAGCCGAGGCTGGCCACCAGCACCCACGTCAGCAGGACGGGTTCTGCCGCGCCGGAAAGCATCTGCATCGCGCCGGCGAGCGCGGCCAAAATTATGGAGCGGCCGCCTTCGCGTCCGGCGCGCTGCGCCAGCCACACGACCCACGGCATCCAGCCCAGCCCGGCGACGGTCGCCGGCCAGACGAGGCTGCACAGCATGACGCCGTTGAACGCAAACGCGATGCCCGCGAAGGCCGCCGCCCGGCGATTTTGCACCCACGCCTGCGCCAGCAGAAACATTCCCAAGCCGCCCCAAAACAAATGCAGCAGGCAGAAAACTCCCAGCGACCACGACAATGGAAGTATCAGGTAAAACAGCGCCGGCGGATACAGCACCTGCGAATTCCATTGCGCCAGAAACGGCGCGCCGCAATTGCTTAACGGATTCCACAGCGGCACTTCCCCGCGCCAGAAGCTTTCGCGAAAATAGTGGGCGATGGGATAGGAAAAAATCCCGAAGTCGCGATACTCAAATGTCTGCCAGCCCAGCCAGACCTGCGGCCAGGATGCCAGCACCAGCAGCGCCAGCAGCCCGGCAAACCGGCGCGGCGTGAGCCAGTGGTCGTCGCCGGCGGCGGGAACCTTGGCCGGCGAGGAAGTTGGTGACAGCATCGCCGCAGTCTGCCGAAACGAATTTTCCGCCCAAGCCTAAAATCAGAAAGCAGGAACCAGTTTCCTGAATTCCTGCCTTCCTTATTAATTTCCAGCTTGCCGCGCTTGGCGTCTTGGCGGTTGAATTTATTTCAACAATTCTTCCGCGATCTGCACCGCGTTGAGCGCCGCGCCTTTGAGCAACTGGTCGCCGCTGACCCAGAAACACAAGCCGTTGTCCAACGCACAGTCCAGGCGGATGCGGCCGACTTCGCAGTTGTATTGCTCCGTGGTGTTGAGCGGCATCGGATACTTTTTGTTCTCCGGCTCGTCCACCACATCGAGGCCGGGCGCCTTTTTCAGGACGGCGCGCGCGGCCTCCACGGTGACGGGCTTTTCAAATTCTGCGCTCACGGCGATGGAATGCGAGCGATACACCGGCACGCGCACGCACGTCACGCTGGCGCGGAACGCCGGGTGGTGCATGATCTTGCGGCCTTCGTTTTCCATCTTCATCTCTTCCTTCGTGTAGCCGCTCGGCAGGAAGGAATCCACATGCGGCAGCACGTTGAACGCGATCTGGTGCGGATAAACTTCCAGCGTCACCGGTTGCTTGTGGACGATCTGGCCGACCTGCCGTTCAAGCTCTTCCAGCGCCTTCGCGCCGGTGCCGGAAACCGCCTGATAGCTGGAGGCAAAAATGCGCTTCACGCCGAACGCCTGATGCAGCGGATACAGCGCCATCAGCGTGATGGCGGTCGTGCAGTTCGGATTGGCGATGATGCCTTTGTGCAGCTTCACGTCGGCGGCGTTGATTTCCGGCACGACCAGCGGCACGTTCGGATCCTGCCGGAACACGCTGGAATTGTCCACCACCACGCAGCCGGCCTTGACGGCGATGGGCGCAAACTCCCGCGAGATGCTCCCGCCTGCGCTGAACAGCGCGATGTCTATGCCCGCGAACGAATCCTTCGTCAGTTCCTTGACGGTGATGTCCTGCCCCTTGAACTTGAGCTTCTTGCCAACCGAGCGGGCGGACGCGAGCAAGGTCAGCTTGCCCACGGGAAAATTCCTTTTTTCCAGGGTCTTGATCATCTCGATGCCGACGGCGCCAGTGGCGCCGACAACTGCGACGTGCGGATTACGGTTCATAATTGGCCGGACAATTTATCAGAAAACCGGCAAGCGTCAATCGCCTGAAAACTACCCGACCAAAAAACTTTTCATTTGCGATTGACCGGCAAGGCGGGTTCTGTCGAAATGATAGAACATAGTAATTTTGTTCAGATGCCGAGAACGCCAATCAGAAACGGGAACGGGTCGCCGCGCAACGGCGCCAACAAATATGACGCGCACCACAAGGTGCTGTCGCAGACTTACGGCGCCTTCGCCGACCTGCGCCGCGAGCTGTCCGACTCCAAAACCACCGTCAGCGAGCGCGAGGAAATCCTGCGCACGTTCGCCGCGTGCCCGGATTCGCAGCGCGCCTGGCTCGCGCTGGAGGAATATTTCGAGAAGCTCTCGCTCGCGCGCCGCGATTTCCCGGCGACGGACTGGTGGACGAAGCTGCTCGCCGTCACCGGCAAGGCGCGGCTGGAGGAACTGGCGTTTCTGTTTCTGCGCGCCAAGCGTTCCGTGCCGCCGGAACTGCAGCCGCACGCCAGCCCCGACCGTTTTGCCCGCGCCGAGGAGGCCGAACAGGAATTGCAACTCGTCAAGGAACTGGAGAACTGGCTTTCGCCGCCCGCGCCGCTGCACCTCGACACGCCGCGCGCGACGTTGCGCGTCGTCTGCAAACCGCAGCCGGACGAACAGGAACCGTCGCGCTACCGGCTGGCGATTCAATTTCTGCTGCTGCGCCCGCGCACCGGCGAGAAGGCGCGTTCGCTGCACGACCTCGTGGATCTCGTCGTCCGCGCCGCGCATGAGCAGGAATTGTTCACGCCGTGGGACTGGGAATTCATCCAGTGGATTTACGAAACGCACCGCGAACGCGCCGACAGCGCCACCACGCTGCTCCTCTCCGACGCCGAACTGCTGCAATGGCTCGCGCGCTGGGGCAACACCGACCGCCTCGAATCCGCCGCGAATGGGAAACCCATTTTTTTCCACGGCCACATCGTCGCACTGACGCCGCATTTGGAAAACGGCACGCAGGAACTTTCCTTCACGCACCGCATCGCGCTGCCGGACGGCGTCAATCATTCCGTGGCGGACGCGAAGTTCTTCAACCGCCAGTCGCCCGTGGCGCTCGTGGGCAATGAGTTTTTCCTGCTGCGCAATGCGCCGCCGACCGGTGTGCTGAAATTCCTCGCGCAAAAGCCATCCGTGCCCGTGCGCAAGCTGAGCCACCGCCTGCTGCTGCATCTGCGCAAGACGCAGGCCAATCACGGTGTGGACTGGGAGCAGCTTTGCGTCGCGCACGCCGCCGCGCCGCAGTTTGTTTTTGAGCTGCTCGACGACACCGTGCGCCTGCGCCTGCTCGCGACCAGCGCGCGCGACAAAAGCACCTGGGTCTGGAGCGGACACGAATGGACGCCGCACAATCGCCTTATTAAATCAGGCGAAAAACCGGAGATCCTCGACGACCCGCGCCTTGATCCCGCCATTCAATGGCTGCGCAAGCTCGACTGGTTCATGCAGGAGCCCGGCCTGTGGATCGGCGACGCCAATGAAAATTTTCTTGGCTCGCTCGCCGAGGCGTGGGCGTCCAAGCCGGTCGAGGCGGAGTTCCTCGGCAACGGCGCGTTCCACCGTTTGTTCCTGACGCCGCGCGCGCTCAAGCCGCGCCTCGTCGTGAAAGGCAGCGGCATAGACTGGCTGTCCGTTTCGGCCGAGTGGGAAGCGGAAGGCATGAAGTTGAGCAAAGCCGATCTCGAACGCCTCGCCGCCGCGACGAGCCGCTTCGTGAAATTGCCCAATGCCGGCTGGGTGGAACTCGACACGAATGCCGTGCAGGGCGCGCACGAGGCGATGGCCGACATGGGCGTGGACGGTTTGATTGCCGTGCCGCAAAAGGTCGGCCTCGAACACGTCGCGCATCTGGACGAAGACGGATTGCAACGCTTTGTGGATTCGCCGGAGGCGATGGCCTTGCGCGAGCGGGTGCGTGATTTCAAGGGCGTGCCGTCGGCGGATTTGCCAAAGTTGTTGCAGGCGGATTTGCGTCCGTATCAAAAAGACGGCTTTGATTTTCTCGCGCATCTCGTGCAAGTCCGGCTCGGCGGCATTCTGGCCGACGACATGGGGCTGGGCAAAACTTTGCAGACGCTGACGTGGCTGGCGTGGCTCAAGGAGCAGAACAAGAAGAATCCCAAGCCTTCGCTCGTCATCTGCCCGGCCTCCGTGCTGCACAACTGGCAGCGCGAGGCCGCGCGCTTCACGCCGGATATGAAAGTGCTCGTCCTCGAAAGCGGCGCGGCACGGCACAACCTGCGCAAGCAGATTCCGCAGCACGACATCATCGTCACCAACTACGCGCTGCTCCGCCGCGACCTCGAGGAGTTCCACAAGTTCGCGTTCCGCGCCGTCATTCTTGACGAGGCGCAGTTCATCAAGAACCCCGGCGCGCAAGTCACGCAGTCGGTGAAGCAGTTGAAGTGCGAGAATAAAATCGCGCTCACCGGCACGCCGCTCGAAAACCGCCTGCTCGATTTGTGGAGCATCGTGGACTTCATCCAGCCCGGCTACCTCGGCACGCAGGAACAATTCCTCGACACCTACGAACCGCGCGGCGAGAACGCCGAAAGCGAGCAGCGCATCGCGCGCCGGCGTTTGTCCGCGAAATTGCGTCCGCTGTTGCTGCGCCGCCTGAAGAAGCATGTCGCGAAGGATTTGCCCGACCGCATTGAGGAACGCCGCGACTGCCCGCTCGGCGAAGACCAGCGCAAACTCTATCTGGCCGAACTCCGCCGCAGCCGCGACCAGGTGATGAAGGCCGTGGAGACGCAGGGCTTGAACAAGTCCAAGATGCATGTGCTCGCCGCGCTCACGCGGTTGCGCCAGGTGTGCTGCCATCCGTCGCTCGTCGGCAACGACACCGCGTCCGGCAAGACCGACACGCTGTTTGAACTGCTCGATCCGCTCATCGCCGACGGTCAGAAGGTGCTCGTCTTCTCCCAATTCGTGCAGATGCTGAACATCCTGGAAAAGGATTGTCACGCCCGCGGCATCCACACGCATATTCTCACCGGCCAGACCAAGGATCGCCAGGCCGTCGTCAACGATTTCCAGAAAGAGACCGGCGCATGCGTGTTCCTCCTGAGCTTGCGCGCCGCCGGCACCGGCCTAAACCTCACCAACGCCAGCTACGTCGTCCTCTACGACCCGTGGTGGAATCCCGCCGTGGAGGCGCAGGCCATTGACCGGTCGCACCGCATCGGCCAGACGCAGACGGTGAACGCCTACCGCCTCATCGCGCCCGGCACCGTCGAGGAAAAGATCTGGGAACTCCAGCAGAGCAAGGCCAAGACCATTGCCGACGTGCTCGGCGAAGAAGGTTTCGCCCGCAGCCTCACCGCGATGGATCTGGAATACCTCTTCGCCGAGGAATAAGCGGCCCGGCATTTACCGCGAACTATGCGAAATACGCGAACGGGGATTCCTGATAATGGGAATATGCCTTTGGCCAGTTCTCCTCCCTCTCCTCCCATAAAGGAGGAGAGGGGCGGGGTGAGGAGGCCAGGCACGATGCCAAATCAACACCCCTCACCCCAGCCCTCTCCCCGTTTGGGCGGGGAGAGGGAGTCGCCGCCGTCGCCAGGTTGAAAGCGGGTCAACGACATGATCCCGCTTTAACAAAAAGTTTTCGCGTAGTTCGCGTGGTTCGCGGTTAAAAATTCCGGCTCCATCCCCCGCCGTGCCCGGCCACGGCCTGGGAGAACTTCCGGACGGCCGGATAAACCTTCTCGACACCTTCGGGTCACCGTCATAGCGTTTCGGGATGACACCGGAACGGCAACAAACCCAGCCAACTTTGTCCGTAGCCGGCGAATGCATGGCATTTCCACTTTAGATCGCCGCCTACCCATGAACCAATCCCCTGTGGAAATAGTATTTGGCATCATCTTTTCACTATTCGGCCTGTGCGCCACCGCCGGCGGACTGCTGATAGTCCGCAGCGTATTCCGCAAGCTGCGAACTTGGGAGACCTTGCCCGGCACCGTAATCGGCTATCAGGAGAACAGTTTTGGCAAACGGTTTTCCTACCAGCCCCAAGTGCAATTCCTCGCCCGCGACGGTCGGATGCTGACATTTTGTTCGCCCACCGGCTCAAACCGGAAGCCCTACGTCATCGGCGCATCGGTCAATGTCATATACCCGCCGGGCGACCCATCCCAAGCCACCCTCAAGTCGTTCACCAACCTGGGCATCCTGCCAACCTTCGCGCTGGGCTTCGGGGTCGCCTTCACCTCCCTCGGCTTGGCGCTGATACTTGGGGAAATAAAATAGTCGCACCGTCCCGACGCGCGCGGTCACGGCCTTGGAGCATATCCGGTCGGCCATAAGAATCATTCTGGACACCCTCGGGCGACGGGCATAGCGTTGCGGGATGAAACCGGACAGGCTTGTGAAAACGGGAAAAGAAGCTCTCTGCAATAGCATTCGAGAAGCGTTTGCCGGCGTAACGCTCGGCAGCGGCATCGGGCTTCAGCAGGCGCAGGGCATTGATGACTACGAGGACGAAGCCACCTGCGCTCGTTACCGCGCCGCCGATGAAAAGGAGGATTGGTCTCGGATTCCCGCGAGCGAACTTAACCGGTGCAACAGCAGCCTCAGTTTTTTCGATGCTGAAGGGATGCGGTTCCATCTGCCAGCCTTCCTCATTGCGGATTTACAAGGCGCTTACGGGTTCGGCATGGCTTTCTGTTTTACCCAATCCCATGATTATGACCACTACTTCGGGCTGCTTTCAGACGCCCAGCGGAAAGTAGTCAGAGAATTCCTTCTGCATATCAGCGAGGAGCCTGACTACAAGTGGGAACGCCCTCATATTGTCCGCGCTCTCCATGAATATTGGAATGATCGGCGTTTCCTATGGAATCACCGCAACGTCTAAACATGAGGATAGGCATTATGCATACATCCCCTTCAATCCTCTTGCTCGTGTTGATATGTGGCTGCGCATCGCGACCGCAACAGCTGTCAGTTGCAGATCCATTACTCCACTCCGGCGACTGCTTGTTGTTCCACGTTCAGTTTGATTCGAGTTCGGAGATTAGACGAGTCGTTGATTCAGCCGGTGATATTTCTTTGCCTGACATTGGCAATTTGCACGTCGCTGGCATGACTGTTAAGCAGGTTACACAGGCCATCACGGATCGTTACGCGCCTCGCGTGGATCATCACATAGAAGTTTCGAGGTGTTTACAATGACACCTAAATGAGTTCAGCCTCCACCGCCTGACCTTCACCCTTCGTTTGCAGATTCCGTCCCGGCGTTCGCGTCGTTCGGGTATTTCGCGGTAAAAAAACCGGTTCACCCGCCCGCCACCGCACCCCGCCCGCCGCCCGGACGGCTTGATAAACACTCTGGACACCCTCGTCGTCCGCCCAATACAAATGGTTTAACGCCCGTCCTCACCCCAACCCTCTCCTCCAAGGAGAGGGAGCAATGTTCGCCGCCTCAATGGAACTTCACACGGCTGGATTGGCCGGGCGGGCGGCCGAAAACAGTGCGGCATCCATCGCCGGTTCCTTCTCCCCGGGGGAGAAGGCCAGGATGAGGGCGGACGTTGAAACCAAAATCCAATTCGTCAAACAACCTTCGCCCGCCGTTTCCCGTTTCCGCCCCGCGCCGTCTGCCCCAACGGCCGCCAGCCTCCGCGATGCGTCCTCAAAATGCGGCGTGCGGACGTCCCCGGCCGCAGCAACTCCCCCGGCCACGCAGGTCTGGTGCCGGTTTCCCGCGCAACTGGCCTCGGACATCGCTGCGCCCAGAGACGGGCGCGCGCCGCGCCCCTTCGGATTGAACCGGTTGGCCTCGGCGGGCAGCCGTCGCGGCCGGCCACCGGCGCGGATCGCCTCGCACTGAAGAAATTCCTGATTTTTATCGCCGGCCACCCGCTCCAAACTGACACCAACGGTCTTGGAGTCCGTGCCAATGGCCTTGGAAGTGGCAGCAACGGCCTTGGAACTGATAGCAACGGCCTTGGAATCCACGCCAACGGGATTTTATGACACACAATCGGCATTTGCGTGCTAGTTATAATCATATTTACGCTTTTTATTGTTATATGAAGGTGTTTTAAGGTTATTTACTTTCTATAAAAGTTCGTATTTATGTTTATGAATTCGCTTTTTATGCTTCTGACTGTCGTCAGTATGCTTTTAAACATCGTAGCTTAGATATTCAAGTTCGTCGGTATGCTTTTCATGATCGTCAGTTAGTTTCCACCAATCGTATGTCGGCTTAAAAAGCTTGACGGTGCCGGTCAAAATGGTGTTGGCTGAAGGCATGAACCCGTTACCATCCGCACCAAGCCCGTCGGCGTCCGCACCAAGTCCGATGGTGCCCGCCCAAACCTCGTCGGCATCCGTGCCAAGCCCGTTGCTGCCAATCTCAAGTCCGTCGGCACCTGCGTCAAGCCCGTCGGCCTCGGCCGCAACCCCGTCGGCGGCCATTGCCAGATCGTCGGTGGTGGCGGCAAGTTCGTCGGCGCTCAAGTTAAAGCACTTGGCCACTGTCCTGCACGACCCCGTGCGCTGGCGAATCCTGAAGGAGCTGGCCAAAGGCGAGGCGCTGCCGGTCTGGGTGCTGGCGGGGCGGGCGCGGAGCACGCCCCCGAAAGTTTCCAAGCACATGGCGGTGCTGCGGAAGGCGGGCGTGGTGACGGTGGGTTACGGCCGGCTCTACAAGCTGGCGCCGGATTTCAAGCCGGAGGCCAACGGCACGCGGCTGGACCTGGGGCATTGCGTGCTGAAGCTGGACGCGGCGTTTTGAAGGCCAAAACCGGCCGGCTGGAATTTAACGCCTAGACGCCAAGACGCGAAGGCGCAGGGGCGGAATGAGGCGAGCCAAATTTATTCTACGGCGGGATCGAGCCGCTTGTCCGGCACGAGATATTTGCGGACGTAGTCGAAGACGGCATTTTCCAGCGACGTCACCGGCGCGGCGTAGCCGGCTCCGCGCAGGCGCAGCAGGTTCGCCTGGGTGAAGTATTGATACTTGTCGCGGATGACTTCCGGCATCTCGATGAACTTGATGGCCGGTTTTTTCTTGAGCGCAATGAACACGGCGTTGGACAGGTCAAGCCACGTCCGCGCCTGGCCGGAACCGATGTTGAACAGGCCGTTCGCGCGCGGCGTCGCGGCGAGGTGCAGCGTCATCGCCACGCAGTCTTTGACGTAGAGGAAATCGCGCTTCTGCTCGCCGTCCTTGTATTCCTTGCGGTAGCTCTTGAAGAGCTGGATGACGCCCTTGCTTTGCACCTGCGCAAAACTTTTGTGGACGAGCGAACGCATGTCGCCCTTGTGATCTTCGTTCGGGCCGAAGACATTGAAAAATTTCAGGCCGCAAATCTTGTTCAGGATGCCGGCACGCTTGGCGTGCAGGTCGAACAGGTGTTTCGAGTAGCCATACATGTTCAGCGGGCGGAGCGTGTCGAGCGCGGTCTCGTTGTCTTCCATGCCCTGCGCGCCGTCGCCGTAGGTCGCAGCGGACGACGCATAGACGAAACGCACCTTGTTCGCGAGCGACCAGGCGGCGAGGTCGCGGGTGAACTCGTAATTGTTTTTGACGAGATAGGTCGCGTTCTTTTCGGTCGTGGCCGAGCAGGCGCCCATGTGGAGAACCAGATCGAATTTCCCCAAAGCGCCGCTTTGCAAGCGCGGCAGCAGCTCATCCGCTTCGACATAATCCGCAAAGCGCAGCGGCGTGAGGTTGCGCCATTTTTCGTCCGCGCCCAGGATGTCGCAGACGACGATGTTGTCGCAGCCGCGCCGGTTCAGCGCCCAGACCAGCGCGCTGCCAATGAAACCTGCGCCGCCGGTCACCAGCACGCGCGCGTCGGAAAAATCATTGGGCTTCATAATTACCAGCCGAGGACGTGGGCGAAGATCAGCGGCGCAACAATGGTGGCGTCGGATTCAATGATGAATTTTGGCGTCTTCACGCCGAGCTTGCCCCAGGTAATTTTTTCGTTCGGCACCGCGCCGGAATAGCTGCCATAGCTCGTGGTGGAATCGCTGATTTGGCAGAAGTAACCCCAAAGCGGCACGCTGGTGCGCAGCAGATCCTGATGCAGCATCGGCACGACGCAGATCGGGAAGTCGCCCGAAATGCCGCCGCCAATCTGGAACATGCCGATCGTGCTCTTCTTGGTGGCCGTCTTGGTGTAATGCTCCGCGAGCCACGTCATGTATTCGATACCGGTGCGGACGGTGTGGACGTTTTTGATTTCGCCGCGAATGACAGCGGCGGCATACATATTACCGAGCGTCGCGTCTTCCCAGCCGGGCACCACGATGGGGAGATTCTTCTGCGCGGCGGCGAGCATCCAGGAATGTTTCGGGTCAATCTGGTAATACTTCTCGTATTTGCCGGAGAGTAAAACTTTGTAGAAAAATTCGTGCGGGAAATAGCGTTCACCTTTTTTGTCGGCGTCGGTCCAGACTTCGAGCATGGCTTTTTCCATGCGGCGCATCGCCTCGCCCTCGGGAATGCAGGTGTCCGTGACGCGGTTCATGTGGCGGTTGAGCAACGCCTGCTCGTCCTCCGCCGTCAGCGAGCGGTAGCCGGGCACGCGTTCGTAATAATCGTGCGCGACGAGATTGAAAACATCTTCTTCGAGGTTCGCGCCGGTGCAGGTGATGAGGTGCACTTTGTCCTGCCGGATCATTTCGGCGAGCGAGAGGCCGAGTTCCGCCGTGCTCATCGCGCCCCCGAGCGTAATCATCATTTTGCCGCCGGCGTCGAGATGCGCGACGTAGCCGCGCGCGGCGTCCACGAGCGACGCGGCGTTAAAGTGGCGATAGTGGTGCTGGATGAAACGGGAAACGGGTCCGCCGGTGAGTTGGGTCGGTTTGGTCTGTTTTTTCTTGGCCATAGTTGTGAAAATTATTTCCGCCAACGATACGCGAGCGGGCGCGAAATCCAATCTCAAATTAAAACTCAATTGAAGCCTGCGGAAAAATGCCCGCCACAAAAGCGGCGAAGGCTTATTGCACCGACACCAGATTGGGCTGCGCCTGCGAGATGCCGCCCTTCCCATTGCCCTCGAACTTGGCGCGGATGATGAGGTTGTGCGTGCAGGTGGTGTTGTTGACGCGGAAGGCCGCGCCGCCGCAGTTCATGGCGATGAGGTTCGTGAAGGAATTATATACGCACTCGGTCTGGGGCACCGGCCCCCAACCCGCCGCCGTCTGCGTCTCGGAATGCGCCATGAAGACGCCGTAATGCCGGCTGTTACGGATGGCGACATCCAGAAACCGGTTCTCGCGGCTGGCGCGCATGAAGATGCCGAGGTCGTTCGCGTTCAAAACGGCGTTGCTGATGACGTTGTGGTTGAAAGCCAGATCCAGCGAAATGCCTGCGCCCGGATTGTCGTGCAAGTAAAGATCCGTGAACCGACTGTCGGTTGTAAGATAGCAGGCCAGCCCGTCGAACTCGTTGTCGAACGCGGTCAAATCACGCACCGTGAGCCGCGTCACGCCGAGCGTCGTGACCAGCCCGCCGGACCGGTTACGCGCGCAGGTGACATGTTCCACCGCCGAATCACTGACATTTTGAACTGTGATGCCGTTGTTGCGGATGGCCGAGCCTTCGCCGTGGAGTTTCCACAGCTCGCGCTGCTGGTGCGAACGGTTGCCATCAATGAACAAATCACTGACCCGAAGATTTTTCACCGTCGTCTGCGGATGATTGACCGGCTCGCCCATGATGATGACGGGACAGTTGGCATTGTCCGCCAGCATCAAAACGGTCGTTGCGCCGGAGCCGCGCAGGGTTTGAGAATCGCGCCGCAAAACAATGGGCTGGTGAACCTCGAATTTTCCCGCCGGCAACACCACTTCACCGCCGCCGGCCGGCAAAGCGTCGAGCGCGGCTTGGATTCGGCCATCCGAAATGCCGGCGCTCAAATTGATCACGGCCGGTGCGGAAACCGGCGGTTGCGGGGCGGCCACACCCAGCAGCGGGGCGAGCAAAAGCCAAAGGATTGCGGCGACTTTTCCCGGCGAGCCGGTTCCGACCGTCTGATTGAAGTTCGTTTTCATAACCAACGAGACCTTGCGACCAATCAGTGTTTACAAACCAATTTCGTCCAATTTCAAAATACGTCCAGTAAATAATTAGATTTTCTGCAAATTATTTTCGCCCGCCTAATGGCCGGTTTTCCCCCGCCGCCGCTGGCCGCAGCATTCCGTTTCCGGTTTCCCAAAACGGCGGAAGCGGCTATGCTCCGCGCAAAATTTATGCCGACGCAAAAAAATCCCGGTAGCGCGACGCCCGCCCAACTCGGTTTTTCTTTTCCCGCCGAATGGGAAAAGCACGCGGCCACCTGGCTCGGCTGGCCGCACAACGCGGGCGACTGGCCGGGGAAATTTGAAACCATCCCGTGGGTTTATGGCGAGATGGTGCGGAAGATTTCCGCCGGCGAAAACATCCGGCTCATCGTCCGGCACAAGGCCGATGAAAATTTTGCGCGGCGCATCTTCCGGCACGTTGGCGTGGATTTAAGAAAAATTCAATTCGTCGTGCATCCGACAAACCGCGGCTGGACGCGCGACACCGGGCCGGTTTTCGTGAAGCGGAAAAATGAGACCGCCATTGTCCATTTCCATTTCAACGGCTGGGCGAAATATGACAACTGGCACAAGGACACCAAGATTCCCGAAACCGCCGCAAAACTACTTGGCAAAAAACTTTTCCACGCGCGATGTTTCGTGCCGGATCCGATCCACAATCCGCAATCCGCAATCCGCAATTTCGTGATCGAAGGCGGCGGCATCGAGTTGAATGGCAAAGGCACGCTGATTTCCACCGAGGAGTGCTATCTGGATCTGAAAATCCAGGTGCGCAATCCCGGTCTCGGCAAAAAGGAGATTGAGGTGACGCTGAAAAATCATCTTGGCGTAAAAAATATTTTCTGGCTCGCGAAAGGACCGAAAGGCGACGACACGCACGGCCACGTTGACGACATCTGCCGATTCGTAAACGCGAAGACGCTGGTGCTGGTGCGCGAAAAAAATCCGCGCGACGAAAACTACCGGCCCCTCGCGGAAAACTGGGAGCGCATCAAGGATTTGCGGCTCGAAGACGGCAGCAAGCCCGAAGTCGTGGAGTTGCCCATGCCATCACCGCTGTATTTCGATGGCGTGCGGCTACCAGCGAGCTACGCAAATTTTTACATCTGCAACGCCGCCGTCATCGTCCCGACCTTCAACGACCCGAACGATCGCGTGGCACTGGGCATCCTAGGTGAATTGTTCAAAGGCCGGCCCGTTGTGGGCATTCACGCCGTGGATTTGGTCTGGGGCTTCGGTTCGCTGCACTGTCTCACGCAGCAGCAGCCGGCATAGCGACCGCAGAAACCGCTTGGATGACGGAATGAATATGGCGGGAATGGCGGGGCTCGAACCCGTAACCTCTGCCGTGACAGGGCAGCGCTCTAACCAATTGAGCTACATCCCCACAAAAAGGGGAACGGGACGATAAAAAAACTTTCACTCAGCGTCAAGTTTAGGTTTTAAAATTTTCAGGCAAGGTTGAAGCTGAATTATAAAAAATCCGGGCAGCAGACGCCAAGGAGGTGGGGGTGGGGAACCCCGCTGAAGAAACGTGCTGCTACCCGAATGCAAGAATGTTACATCCGCGCAACGGTTTGTCAACAGGCCGGCGCGCGGCCGAATTTTTCTATCGTTCAAAGCCGAAAGCCGGCGATGGCAAAATGAATTTCGTTGAATCGTTAAACCGTTGCATCGTGAATCATTGCCGGACAAACTGACGCCGTTGCGCCAATTCAACCATTTAACGGCTCAACCAATATGAATCGCATCAGGCTGCTTTCCGAACAGGTCGCCAACCAGATCGCCGCCGGCGAGGTGGTGGAGCGTCCCGCCAGCGTCGTGAAGGAGCTGGTTGAAAATTCCCTCGACGCCGGCGCTCAGAAAATCACTGCGGAAATCGGCGCGGGCGGCCGCAGCCTCATCCGCGTGACCGACGACGGCACCGGCATGAGCCGCGACGACGCCCTGATCTGCCTCGAACGCCACGCGACGAGCAAAATTGTTCGCGCTGAAGATTTAAGTTCCATCGCCACGATGGGTTTTCGCGGCGAAGCGGTGCCAAGCATCGCGAGCGTCAGCCGTTTCACTTTGATTACACGCGAACGCGAAAGCGCTTCGCCCGAAGGCACACAAATCCTCATCAACGGCGGCACGATTACCGAGGTCAAAGCCGCCGGCAGCGCGCCCGGCACGAGCGTCGAGGTGCGACAATTATTTTTCAACCTGCCCGCGCGAAGAAAATTTCTCCGCACGGAAGAAACCGAGGCCGCGCACATCCAGCATTATCTCACGCTTGCCGCGCTGGCGTTTCCGGAAGTCGCGTTCACGTTTATCAAAGACGGCCGCAATGTCTGGCAATTGCCTTCGGTCCAATCCGGCGCAGCCACTTCGAGCCGCATCCAGGCTTTGCGCGAACGCCTCCGTGCGCTGCTCGGCGACGAAAAACTTCTGCCGGTGAATTTTTCCGCCGCACTTGATGACGATGGCAATGCGCCCGCGCCGGATGCAACGGACATTTTTGAGACCGCGCTGCCGGAAAAACCGGCAATCCGCAATCCGCAATCCACAATCCGCATTTGGGGTTTGATTGGTTCGCCGGGCGTCTCGCGCGCGACGCGCGACGGCCAGTTCATTTTTGTGAACCGCCGGCCGGTGGAAAATCGCGGCATCAATTACGCGCTCATCGAGGGTTATCATAACTCGCTGATGAAAGGCCGTTATCCGGTCTGCTGCCTGTTTCTGGAAATTGATCCCGCCGCCGTGGACGTGAACATTCATCCGGCCAAGCGCGAAGTGAAATTTCACCGGGAATTTGAAGTGCGAAAATTTGTCGCTCAAGCCGTGCGAGACGCGCTGCTGGCGTTTCATGCCGACCCAGGAAAAGCCAGTTTTGCCACCGCGGCGCAGAGAGCGCAGAGCCCGAAATTGCAGCAGCCGGAATTCATTCCCGCCAAACCGGCGGTCGCAACTTCCGCGCTGCCGAATTTTCCGGAGAAGCTGAAACCCGCGCCGCCAGCTCCGCCACAAATTCCTCCAGCCGCAAATACGCCTTTGAAAATGGGCTTTTCGTCGTCAGCGATGGCGAAAGCGGAACCGGCGACGAACCCGGCGGAAGTTCAATCGGCCATTGAAGCTAATCCGCAATCCGCAATACCTGCCACGCCAGAGCGCAGCGCAGGCGGGCGCAATCCGCAATTGCCCACGCCGCTGTTGAATGTCCCGCTCCGGTTGGTTGGCGTGGTCGGCAAATTGTATGTGCTGCTGGAATCGGATCGCGGACTTGTTTTGCTCGACCAGCACGCGGCGCACGAACGGATTTTATACGAGCAGATGTTGAACCGGCTGGAGCAAAACGGTTCCACGCCGTCGCAAAAATTATTGTTGCCGGAGACGATTGAACTGCCGCCGCGCGATGCGCAATTTTTGCGGGAGCAACTACCCGCGCTCACGCGGCTTGGCGTCGGCTTGAGCGAATTTGGCGAGCGAACATTTCTGCTCGATGCGCTGCCGCCGTTCGTGAAAGTGCCGGACACGCGCCGGTTTGTGTTTGACCTCGTGGATGAATTGCGTGCCGCCGGTCGCGAGGTGAATCTCGCGCGGCTCGGCGAACACACCGTGGCCAAGACCGTCTGCCGCCACGCGGTGAAGGCCAACGACCCGCTCGGCGGCGCGGAACTGGAGAATCTCGTCGAGGATTTGCGCCGCTGCGCGATGCCCTACACCTGCCCGCACGGTCGCCCGACGCTGATTGAAATGAATTATCGCGAACTGGAGAAAAAATTTGGACGGACAACCTGAATAATCTGGTTGGAAATTTTATATTTAGCCTTACGCTTTGAATTATTCAACGAGCCATAAATAAATGCTCACTTCAGAATTCATATTAGGAGTCGTTAGCTCCCTCGTTGCGAGCTTGCTAGTTGTTGTTTTCAAAAATCAATTATCAAATTTGTTGAATGTTATTTTTTTGAAGGTATATCCCAAAATTGGTGGCCGATTTGAAATATTACTGCCTGAAATAAACAATGCTGAAAAACAAAGGCATATTTTAATACTCAACCAATTTGGTGGAAAAATTTGGGGCAGAATTGAGACTTACAGCGACAACAAAAAAGTCAGCGTAGATAAGGTGGCTGGTAAAGTAACGCCTTCGCGAATATTTATATTCGAGTTCGAGTCGCCACCGGCAGATCATCACGACTTTGGCACCGGACTTTTTCATATTTCGTCTGACAACAAAAAAATGTCGGGCTATTTGTCATCACTGTGCGCCAATTGTCAAAATGCGCATTCCATGGAGACGACCATCAAAAAGATTGATGATGAAGTTTAATTTTATGGGAAACCCCATTAAATATGCGGATTCCAAATTATTCGCAGATAACGCCTGCCTCGTCTCTTCCGAAAACTCCGGTGAACATTGGCGGTTTTGCCTGCAATGCGGGCATGAGTTGATCAACGAGAAGTGCAAGCTGCGTTGTCCGCGCTGCCATTATTTCATGAGCTGCTCGGATTTTGATTTCGCCGGCTAAAAAAAGTCCGCAGAAATGCGTT
>Ga0302266_10001291_pt1 | contig 23228 bp, 29 predicted proteins | sample III_Bog_E1_2_FD_194559 | JGI IMG/M metagenome (GOLD analysis project Ga0302266, IMG submission 194559) | Peat permafrost microbial communities from Stordalen Mire near Abisko, Sweden - III_Bog_E1_2 | ecosystem: Environmental > Terrestrial > Soil > Wetlands > Peat | place: Sweden: Abisko... | reverse complement strand
GCTTGGCGAATTGTGGGTGTTTAGCCATGGCTGCACTAGCCATAGCCAGCTTGTCAGCCATCCACTGAAGTGCGGGTAGGATGTGGTCTATGATCTCCATGCCCACCTTGTGCATGGCAGCTTCCATATCCTTCTGAGCTTCCTCGAATTTCTCTGCTGACTCGGTCTCCTCCTGAGTCATGGCGAACTGCTTCGCACGATCTATCAGTTCGTCGTATTCCTCCTTGGTCTTGGTTGCCAAGCGAACTGATCCTTCGTCCATACCAATCATCTGGCCGAGCTTCATGGCCTTGCCGAACTCCATGCCATGCATGCTCTCGGTAATCTTCGCCAGGGCTTCCGGGGCCTTCATGCCCTTGAAGATCTTGACGCCCATCTCTTCGGCCTGCTTGCCCTCGTAGCCCATGGCCATGCCCAGTGCCATGCCGGACATGCGCGCACCGCGCATCTTGGTGCCCAGAACAGAGAGCTTCTCGCCCAAGCTGGTGATGGTGGAATTCACACCTTCAGCAGTGCCCCCAACACGCTCGGCTGCGATCTGGAACGTGCTGATCTCTTCCGAGCCTATATGGAATTCCTGTGAGAGCCGCTGAACTGCGACCTGGGCCTGAATCGTGTGCTCGAAGAAGCTCGCAAACTCGGCCACACCACCCAGAACACCAAGGAACTCCAGGACGGTCTTGCCCATTTCCTTGAAGTTCTCTTTCACCTTCTCCGACATCGACTCAATGGCCTTCTCGGCCTTCTCGTGGTCAACGCCGATGACGATTAGGAGTTCTGCGAGTGGTGAAGCCATGTCACTTGTCCTTGTGGCTATTGCTGACGAGTTCTTCGTTGTAGTTGTTCACAGAAATTATTTCGAAGAAGTTGTATGCATCTTCTCCACCGTAGACCGTCTCCAACTCATGGAGTGTCGCGTATTGCTTGCTCACGATCACTCCAATGAGCGGGCTGACGTTCAGGTAGTCTGCGAATCGGAATTTGCCGGTGGTTCCGACCCCAAGGTCTGGAACTTTTCGGCCAACGAAAAACCCAGGTGCAGTTCAAGCACCTCCCTACGAAGCATGAGCAGGGTGGTGATCTCGTCGATGTCCTCCTCCACCAGGGGCCGGATGACCGTGGCCGATTCCTTGCGCATGACGCACTGCATCATCTCGTTGAGAAGAGGCTCTGCCTGCTCCCATCTGATGTTGCCGAGCATCGTGAACAAGGACATGCCAGCCTCTGCAAGGCTGGCTAGGCCAGCCTTGTTCGGGATCTTGGTGCCTGGGCCGGATATGGCGATGAGCACGCGCATAGCCCACTTCTCGGCCTGCACAGCACCCATCTCCTGGAGGAAGAAAGTCTTTCCCTCGTCACGGTTGTCCTTTTCCTTGTGTGGGATCGTGATGGTCTTTGTTCTGCGTGCCATGGCAATCTCCTAGATCTACATCGGGCCTTTGGTGATGGATTCGACGATGAGGGTGAATTCCTGCGGCTCAAGGAATTTCTTGGCGTCAGGTATGGGCTTGTAGGTTTCGAGGAACAGGTTGTTCAGGTTGTATTTCGAATTGTTCCCCGGCATGGTGATGATGGCTGATCCGATGACCGCATCACGGTTGGTGTTCATCATCGCGGCCCACTGGTCGAACACGGTGATGCTCACCGAGTCGGCCGCGAGCTTGAGCTTGAACTTCACCGGGTGCGGGAGCCAACCGGCCGACAGGTGGCCATCCACGCCCATCATGGCTTCGAGGATGGGAATCGCATCGGACGTGAACATGTCGTCAGCGGCCCACTGCGAGATGGCCACACCGGACGAGAACAGACCCGGCACGGTCAAGACGAAGGTGGCATTTGCGGAGGTAATAGTGGCCATGTGGCTCTCCTCTACTGGATGTTGATGGAAGCGACGTTGAGTTGATTCACCGAGCCACCATCCATATACCAGAGGGTGCAGGGAGGCGAAGTCCTGTTCATGCGCGCAGTGCCGGAAGCGACACCAACCTGGAAGTAATACCCAGTGGTGGGCAGGGTGGACGCGATGTTGATTCCCTGATTGGGGTTCTGCGCATTCACGCTGGCTGCGGTGTTCACAGCAGAAGCCTGCGCTGCGGTGAGCAGGACACCCTTGTTGATCACACCATTGACCAGTGCCATCTGCACGGGCGAAGACGGTCCCGAGCACGCGGCAGACTCGATCATGTTGTAGCCGGTCGCGTTGTAGGGGATGCTCTGCTGGATCAGCATGTTGTTCACTTCAGCAAGCTGAATGGCCGCATTGAGCCAGATCGCACTGACGTAGCTGTCGAGCCATGCAAACGGACCACTGATGCTGCCATTGGTGAAGATGGTGAACGGGTAGTTCGCAGTGGCGAAAGCACCGAAGAAGTTCGTGTTGTTGTAGATCGCGTTCGCGTAGGAGGTCGGATCGCTGATGGTTGCACTCACGCCCGTGGTCTGCTTGGCCTGGATGGCAGCACGCCCGCCAGGAGCGGCCCAGTTGATGCTGGCGACGAAGCCGAGCACGAAGGCTGAAGCAAGCGGATCCTGATACTGGGAGCAGGTGCCGTTGTAGTTGAACCCGCCCGTGCGCTGCGAACACCAGTAGGAAATGCAGGAGACAGATCCGCCCGCACCCTGGCCAGTCGTGACGATCGTGGTGTCGCTGTCGTAGGGGGCATAGACGAACTGCCCACCCGTGCCGTTGGTCCAGGCCGAGAACGCGATCTTGTCGGCAATGACCGGCTCGAACGCGGAGGTGAAGCAGGCCCAGTTCTGGGTGCCCAGGACGACGGTGGCCATGGCCGCGGCCGGGGTCATGGCTGAGGTGGTGCCGAGCGAGGTGACACCTGAACCCAAGCCCATCTGAGCGATCGCAGCGGAGGTGCCGCCGCAGACCGTGACCGCGCCGATTCCCGTGGTGCCGGACTGGATGACGAACGCGTTGAACAGGGAGTTGTAGGTGCAGGTGGTCCCGGCCGGTGCGCCACCCGTGACCAACTGCGCAGCGAGGACGACACCCGCATTGGACAGCGAGGTCGCGGAGGACAGGTTGGTGGCCGCGACGGTGACAGCAGCCCCGTTCAGGGTCATGGTCAGGGTGCCAGTGGTGATGGCTTGGAGCGTGGCGAGCGTGGTCGTGGTCGGGACCGGGGCACCCCGGAAGAAGCCTTGGAGTGCGGTCTGCGCGTAGCGCGAGAACCACAACTGGGTGGGCTTGAGCGTGCCGAGCGTGTAGCCCTGGAAGTAGATCTGGGCCATGTTGTATTCCAGCGAGTTGCTGGTGATCGCCTGCGCGGAGGCCTGGGTCCAGGTCGTGTTGATGGTGACCGTTCCCGTGCCCGTGGTGGTGCTGTAGGTGCCCATCGCGGTGATGTAGGTGCCAGGAGGGCACCCGGTCGCGAGCAGGCCCTGGATGCCCTGTCCCACGGCAAGGGGGGCATAGTTGCCAGCCGTGCCGAGCGTGGTCGAGACGATGGTGAGGGTCGAGCCGGAACAGGTGGCAGTGCCCGCCCACGCGTAGCTGCCGAAATAGGCCAGCACGGCTGCGGGACTGGAGAAGCCGATCGGCGCACCGACCGGTAGGTTGGGGGAGTTGGACAGGATCAGGCCGTTCAGAGCGAGGGGGTTGCCACCTGCGCTCAAAACACTTGGCACGACCTGGACAATATTTGAGGCAGGAATCGACATGTTGCTCCTCGTTTATCGTGGATAGGTTGCTTGCACGTTGATGGATCCGACGACGACTTGGTTCATGAACTGCTGGGCTGCGGTGACGCTGAAGACCACAGCGAAATGCATCTTCTGCATCCACCGCTCCTCGTATTGGCTCTCATCATTTACAATCGCCATGTGCGTTGCGTCGTCAGTGTAGAGAGGGTCGATGGTGAAGTTGTTGGCTAATCCCCAGGCCTCGAAGAACGATGCGGTCTGGTCAGACCTGAACACGGTCTGCATGATGAGTGCCCAGTCCGAAGCACCATCACCATAGCTGTCGATCTGGAACGTGTAGTCCAGGCCGACGCTGGTGGTCTCAGTGCTGACACCGTCCCAGGTGGAAAGGGGAACTTCATAGGCCTTTCTGGACAGGTGAGAGACGATGATGAACGGAGTTCCAGGGGGTGGCACACGGTTGTCGTGGGCGGGGATGACATCCTGTATGCTCAGCCCGGTGATGCTCATGATCCAGGCCTGGATGGCTGCGAGCACGCTCTGATCGATGGGTGTGTTCACGAGGGTCATGGGTTCACCTGCTTGACGATGACCACGCTGTTCCAGTCTGGGAACTTCTCCAGGATCTGCACCACGAGCCAAGTGGTGCCGTCCGGCAGCACAACCTTGTCACCACCAAGTCCCGCAGCACGGTCTATACCGTTCATGATTTGTGAAGACCACAGCTTGCGCTTCAGTCCGCTCATGTTCAGATCGTCTACATGCTTCAGGTCGCCCGTGGTGAGTTCCTGCACCTGCGCGGTGATGTTGGTCGCAGGCAAGTAGGTAGGTGTGCGCGGTCCACCGGGTGTAGCCGTGATGATTGGGGTGCATGCTGAGTAGCTGATCAGCATTCTGGGATTGACTGCTCCCACTGCACCGGAAATGATCCCATGCAGGTTCATGATTGCACCCGCGACTTCACGCTATCAATCATGCCGTGCGAGTCGATCAGCACCTTGTTGCCTTCGACGAACTGCTTGCGCTTCTTCGTCTCGTCGGAATCGTCAGGCTCAGTGAATTCAATGATGGTCTGCTGCAACTGCGCAGCGATCAACACACCTGCCTGTTCGAGTGCTAGCTTGGAATCCATTCCTGTGTTGATGAGTCCGGCCTTGATCAGGTCGCCCCAGGTCGGGCCATACTTCTCTTTCCATTGATCCCAGAAAGGGCGAGGTGGGATGTGCTTCTCAGGCGCACCAGCGTTCAGGATGAACGCGACCATGGCAGCGGGTTGCTGACTGCCTTTGGCATTGTCGCTGCGCCTCCCACTCTTGATCCCGGCTGGTCCCTTCGGACGCGGACCCGGCCACCCAGCCTGTGCATCGCTGTGGAAGCCAACGGACACGGTAGGGTTGCCGAGCATGTGCGCGAAGAACTGCTTGAACTTGGTGTCAAGCTGCTCCATTCCGAGAATCTTCACTTCGTTTTCAGACATCAGAAACCACCTCGTGGGCCGTTGTAGTTCTGACCCTCACAGGGAGCCAAGTAGTGCATGCGCCGATACTGGTTGGACATCTGCCAATAGGACGCACCGTATTGCGTCTGCTTGAACCACGCAGCGTATGAAGAAGGCTTGCCGTCTTCCACCGTGACGTGGACGGATCCCTCGCTTGCGCTGGAGATCCTGCCCACGAGCGGGTTTGAGACGACACCATTCGTCGTAGCGTTCAAGCAGGCAATGTGCGCAGTGATCATGTTGAGCATGGTCGTGCGCAGGTTTATGTCAGTGACGGGCGAGCCATCGGTGTTGTTCAGGTAGCCACAGGCCTCGTTGAAATACAGGCCCAGCAGTGCCGGGTCAATGGTGTTGAACTCCGGGTATCGCTGGGTGAAACTCTGTGAATTGAACACCACCACGGTCATGGCCTACTCCTCATCAGGGGTTTCGCGATCATCAAGCTTTCCGCCCACTGTGCGGCCCTTCTTGTCCTTCAGCTTGACGTTGGGATCGATCTGCTCAGTACCGTGCTTCTCGTTCTCCAGTTCCCTGGCATGGGCGGCACCATCAGCCTTGTTCTTGTGCGCGTAGATGAGACCTTTTTCGAAGGGGTCGAACTTCTCGGTGCCGTCGTGGGTCATGCGCCTCACCCACTCCAGCCAGAAATCCTCGGCCACGAGTGTCATGGTGTCTCCGTAGATCACCTGATCTTCAGGGACAGCCTTGAACTTGCGGTTCGGATTCGGCTGGAGGTAATGAGCACTTCCGCGAAGATGCACACGCTTCTGGTCCACCTGGAGGGTGTAACCGTTCCACATTTTGCAGTAGACGGTGACGGAAGGAATCTGGGCCATTGGAGGCTCCCTAGAAACCAGAGAGGGTGACGATGGCAGCGGGGATCTTGACGATTGCTCCCCAGGTGCCGCCGGACTTCTTCTGGTGGGTGGACGAGGTCTTGCGGACGATCGCATGGCTGCGGCTCTTTTCAGTGAAGGCGCAGAAGCCAGTCTTCTGGCCCTGGACGCTGGGCGCAATCAACTGCGCAGTGTTCACGCCAGTGGAGAGCGTGTACTGCACAGCGGTGAAGATCTTGAGCTTGGGGAAGGCTTCCTTGAGGAACTGCTTGACGGTCGCGGTGCCATAGGTGTTGAGCATCGGGGTCAGCAGGTAGGGCTGCTTCGCGGGGGGCAAGCACAGGCTCAGTTCGTCTTCCATCTCGATGTTGCCATCAAGCTGAAGCTGAAGCGTGACGAACATGTTCTGGATGTCCGCGAAGATCTGCACGCCCGTGGTGGACGAGGTCCACGCACCATTGAGCGGAGCGATCGCAGCGGGCAGCGACGGGTCGTTGAGAAGCCCGTAGTTGCTCAGTCCGGCCACGCCCAGGAAGTAGCTCTTGTTCTGGAAGATGTTCATGATGAGCGCACTGGACACGTTCTGTTCAGCAGCCCAATCGATCTTCGCGAGACCGACCTTCGCCATCTCCTTGTCACCCCAGCGAGTGAAGATCTGGTAGTGATAGGACTGACGAGGTTCCCAGTTCACGTTGGCCTGTGCGAGGCCGTTGTCATCATCGTCGCCGTAGCTCGACACTTCACCCGTGCTCTCGATCACAGGGAACTGGGCGGTATCGGTCGTCCAGTCGCCCTTCTTCTGCTCACCGAAGATCTCGACGGCCTTGAGCGGTGCGGTGAACACGCGCACCACCTCGGGGTCGAGGTAGTTGGCGAGGTAGGCAGGGATGCCCGCGTTGCCGATGGTGACGAGGCCCGCTTGCAGCAGGTTGACCGGGGCATCCATGGCCATCTCAAGAGCTTGGTCCATTGCGATGCCGGGACGACGAACGTCCACGCAGGGCTGGAGGAAAGCCTCGCCGGAATCAACGCCAATGCCATAATACTTGGCGAAGTTTTTGGTTTTGGAAGTGAAACTCTTCATGGCTCATCGCTCCTAGTTCAAGATGCCGATCTTGCAGAGGTCACCGACGTTCCCGGCAGAAAGGAAATACCAGGGGGTCTCGATCCACGCGGAGAAGTTGCAAGCCTGCGCGGTGATCGTGCCCGTGCTGGCGAGGCCCATGATGACGGTGCCGGAAGTCCCGTTGAAGGTGCCGATGCTGGCCACCCAGTTGTTCGCGGGGATGCTGGTGATCTGCTGGATCATCTGTCCAGGGACGATGGTGCCGCTGGTGACCGTGTTGATGGTCAGCGTGGTGCTGGAAGCAGACGAGACGCTGGAGCACACGCAGCCGCCGATGCCGACGTTCGCGACGGTGGTGAAGGTGCCGCCGGTCGAAGCGGCCACAGCAGCCTGGGTCAGGTTGATGGTGCCGGTGCCGGACGAGGCGGGCAGCACGAGGGTGCCGCCGGACTCGATGTAGTAGTTGCCGTTGGTGAGACCGGGGCCGCTGATCTGCTGGCCCACAGCGAGCGTGCCGGCGGCGAAAGCGGTGACGTTCATGCTGTAGGATCCGGCCGTGGTGGTCGCGGTGATCGATGCAGAAGCACCGACCGCAGCACTCACGAACGAACCGGTGGCAGCACCGTAGACATCACCGGAGAACAGGTTCGCGAAGACCTTGTTCCCGACAGCGCAGTCGTTGTAGATAGCCTTGGCCCAGAAATCGCCGCGCCCGAACAGCGTGCATTGGTAGCCCGGAGGCACCACGAGGCCGTTGTTGCCCAACCAAGTCGTAACCAACGCCTGCTGCTCGTTGTTCACGAACCCGGCCGGAAGAGCGGGCTGGGTGGGGGAGAAGTTGTTGGCGACACCAGCACCACCGGCCTGCGCGTAGGAGACCCACGCGAACTTGCCGACCGTAAGGCCGAGAGCACCAGCGGTGAGACCAAGCGGACCAGCCGCAATGGTCGCGGTCGGATTCATGCTCGCACGAGCACCGACCACCGCAGGAGCGGGGTAGCTGTAGACTTGAGACTGAAAACCACCAGTCATGTTGTTATCCTCCTAAGCCAGAGTGGGAGCGTTGGGGAACTGCTTGCGGAAGCTGTCGTCACCCGTGCCGTCCTGGGCCAGTTCGATCTTCTGATCCATGGCCAGCTTGCCGGGGAGCATCTTCACCATCGCGGGGAACGCGGTTTCCGGCACGCCGCGCGTGTCGATCTTGTTCGCGGTCAGGGCAAGCTTGTAGATGCCGAACACGCTGTCACAGGCCAGCACGTCGATCTTGCCGACGTAGGGCCGCACGGCTTCCTGCGCTTCGTAGCGCGCCTGGAGTTCGTGCATGGAGTCCTGGGTGGCCAGGGTGCGCAGGCTGCGGAAGGCCGCGTCCATGCTGGGCTTGCTGTCCTTCGCACTGCCCTTCTTGTCCTTGTTCATCTTCTTGTCCTTTCCTTTGGGCTTCTCCTCCGCGTCGTCCTCCTCTTCTCCCTCCTCGTCGTCGGACTCGTCGGACTCGTCGTCCTTGTCCTCTTCCTCGTCGTCGATGTCGTCCTCTTCCTCCTTGCTGTCAGCGAGGTTCTTCGAAGACTGGCCACTGCCCTGCTCTTCGGTCAGCTTGGCCGCACTGTCCTTCGCGCCCTTCTTCTTGGGCTTCATCGTGGAGTTCTTCAGGAAGTTGGGCGGGATCTCCATGTCGGCAGCGTCATCGTCGCTGTCGTCATCCTCGTCCTCTGCCTCATCCTTGCCCTTGACACAGCCCTTCGCGTCCATCGCATACTCACCCTCGGCCGGGATGAGTGTGGCCAGTAGATCCGACAGGTCGTCGAGGGACTCGTCCATTGCGAGACGAGCCTCGAACTTCTCCTTGACGGTACCGACGATGCCGTTGATCTGCTTCTCATAGCGACCGGGCGTGATGCTCTTCAGCACATTGTCCAGTTCACCGGCCTTGAGACGCTGATCCTCGGCCATCTTAGGCGCGAGATAGAAAGCCAGGGCACCCTTCACGGTCTGCCCCTGGCCAGTCAATTGACGAAACTTTTTGCCCATTACAGGCCTCCTGGTTGGGTGTTCATTTGTCGGAGTGGTTACCGATCTTGAATTTCTTCTCCGCTGCCTTGATGCGATGTGAGATCGTCGTCTGGTCCTCCTGTGAATACTTGGAACGGTTCTTCGACATGCCCCAGTAGCTCGCGGCAGCGCGAACGTGTTCAGGAGTGTCGAGTGGGTATTTGTGGTTCTTGGGATCTGCGAATGTGACGCTGCCGTATTTCGACTTTCCTTCTTTCGGGTTCGTGTCTTCCCTCTCCTCGATGTCGGATGTGATCGATTGGTCCGCTGCGATCTTGCTGTGCAGGCCCATGAGCACATCGACGATTTTCTTGGCACCCATGCTTGGGTCGAACAGAACGTATGCACCCTTACGCTGCGGCATGTCGTCCTCCCTTCGCTATGTGCGTGCCCATCTTCTTGCCGGTGCCACCTGTGTCGATGAACGCGTGGCCCCAGTCGCCTCTGTGGATGGCACCCAGGTTGGCGATGGCCTGCTGGTCATGCTGCGAACCTGCGGCCATGGCCTGCTTCATCTGCTGCGGTGCGTAGATCTTCACCACGTCGAGGCAAAGCTCGCCGGTCTTCGGATCCACCCAACCTCCGACCTTCATGCTCTTGTCCTTGAACAGTTCCTTGTTCTTTTCGAGCCACTGCGCGGCGTGCTTTTCGAGTTCCTTTGCGCTCATGTTCTTGGGGTCGATCACAAGGCCACGTTCTGGATGCACACCAACCGAGATGCCCTTGGTGACATCCTCACGGGTCTGCGCACTGAACGTGAACCCAGCATCCTTCCTCAGCTTGCCGTCGAAGTTCCTGACGCACGACATCATCCGGTTCACGGTGTTCGACACCTTGCCCATGCCGCCGACGTGCTGGTTGCCGTGGAACTCGTGGCCGGGAACGTCACCGTCGATACCGAGCGCATCCATCAGACGCTGTGCGGGAGAGACTTTGAGAGCCTCGCGCACGACGTTGGCCACATGCTTGTAGCGGATGAAGTCCATCGAGTCGCGCACCATCACCTCGTGGCCAGCACGACCTTCGGTAACGAGGCTGACGTGGTTTCCCTCGATCTCCTCCATGTGCCCGTCGTATGCCTCACCCTTGAATACGCCGGACTTCATCACGATCTTGTAGCGATACGCGCAGGACAGTTCCTGCTTGGTCTCGTCCTCCACTTCCTTGATCGCAGTCTGCGTGTGGATGACCAGCGAGTTGACCAGGTATGGGTCATCGAACACTGCGTCGGTGCCCGTACTGCCGACGTAGTGCTTCTTGACCTCAGGATCCTCCAGGTTGAACTTGTCCACCGGGATGTGCTTGTTCATCAGGGGCAGATTGTTGAACGTGCTCGCTGCCTTCTTCAGTTCTTCCGGTGGCCTGAGGATCATGTATTTCTTGTCCCGCTCCAGGCCCAGAGACTCCCAGTTCGGAATCTCCACGCCCAGATACGGGTTCACCGTGGCCTTCGAGATGTTGCACCCATCGACGTGGAGGAACCCGTTCGCATCTGTCCTGCGAGCGGTGCTCTTGTCCATCGTGATGCTGTCTAGGCCTAGGGTGCTCATGCTGCTCTCCGGGCGGGTAGTTATCCCGCAAAGGAGTCTTGGTTGAAGTGCTAGGAGATCGGGCCAAGAGGAACGACATTGGGTGCCAGGGCATCTGCCTCAGCCTGTGCGGCCACGTTGGCGGGGCCTCCATCGTTCGAGTTCGACACGCCAAGAGTTGGGGCAGCAGCGGCAGCGAGCGCATCCGCCTCGGCCTGTGCAGCCTGCTCGGCCGCGTAATCCGCCTCGGGCAGCGGGTAGGCTTCGCGGAACTCAGGCATGCCGTTCTGCGGGTTGAAGCTGATGACGTAGGCATTGCCGTCCGGCTTGACGCCGAAGTAGTTCTTGGCCTTGTCCAGCTTGGTCAGCGGGCGGGCCAGTTCTTCGAACTCCTTCTTGAGCGGCTCCATCGCGGCCCAGATTTCATTCGCCTTGGTGATGTTGGTGGTGATGGCTTCGACGTTCTCGATCAGGGTCATAAGACCTCCTCTGGTGATGGTGCTTGTTACTTGCTCGCGCGAAGTGCGCTCGCGGCCATGCTGTGGGTGTGTGCGGCAGATTCATGTGCCTGGGCCTGTCTTTCACCTTCCGGTCCACCGGCACGATGCCATTCCTGTGCAGCTTTGGAATGTGCAGCGTTAGCCGCCGTGTGTGCCTTCGCTGTGTTTGCCTTGTTCGCTACCTTGGTGGCTGCGAAGGCTGCTTGCGATGCGCCCTGAGTGCCACTGGCCGACTTGCCGAAAACCTTCTTCAAGGCCTTGCTGCCAGCTTTCGCTGCCTTCTCAGCCCTGCCTGAACCACCTGAATATTGGTTGTGGCCTTCGGGGTTGCTGTCCATCGTGATCGAGTTCTTCAGCGGAGGCATGGCGGCTCCTATTTACCCGCAGTGCGGAGTTGGATCGCAGTGGTGAGATGCACAGCCGAGAGGTTGTTGTGATAGGCAATCTTGGCTGTTGGCGTGCCGACCGAGCTCCATGCCGCAGCCGCCATGCTGTGAGCCTGATTGGCCTGGAAGTGCTGAGTCGAGGACATGCTCACATTGGCGAGGTTGGTGAGGTTGTCGGCCACTGCGGTAGCGGCGAAAGCGTTGTCTTGGGCTGCGGACATTTTATCGCTCCTAGCTCTGAGGGTAAAGGGTGGACTGCGTGAGAGCGATCGCATCCTGGTCACTCACAGGAACGGGTGCGCTATCGGGCTGTGGGTCTGACTGAGCCTCGAACACGGCGAGGTCTTCGCTGAGTTGCTGCTCTTCTTCGGCTATCTTGGTTGCGAGATCTTCGCTCATCCTGCTTCCTCCTCATCGTCCTTGAGTGTGCTGTATTCGTCACCTTCGTCGTTGTAGCCGGGGATGATGGGCATGCTCAAGCACCCGCAGTTGATCGCGCTTCCTGGCCACTGCTGCTCACCTTCCTCCATGCTCTGCATACCCTCGTCCACAAGGTAGGGCATGCCATCCCAGCCTTCATGTTCCAGACGCGGGTGAATGGACGCTGCGGTGTGCATCCACTGAGCCTTGTTGATGCCGATCTCTTTCTGCCTTGTGCGCACGAACAGTGAGGTGGCCTTGTTGTTCTGGTCACGCGCGATCAGGCCTGCACGTCTGCGCGTGATGCCGAGAGCCTCGTGCAGATCCTCAGTCAGGCCGGTCAGGTCACGTCCCTTGTTGATGCTCTTGTAGACACGGTCACGGATGAGACCGAAGTATTGCCGCGAGATCGTCCCACCCTTGTTCGGCTTCGTGCTGATCAGGCCGACGTTGTCGTCCAGCCTCTCAGCCAGGGCACGACGCATGCTGGGCGTCATCTCGAACTTCAACGCGAGATGGCCCCACAGATCCTTGCGCTTGATGAACGGGATCTTCGGCGGCATGGTCGTCGCATCCATCGTCACGGCAGGGGTCTTCGTAAAGAAGGCGGCAATTCGTTCTCGTCCTCTTGCGTCCATGGCTCTGGAATCGGCATGAACAGGTAGTTCACTCGGAGCCAGTTTTCTCTCGTAAGTGGACGGCCAAGACTTTTCAGAAGGTGCTCGATTGGCCCAGGACGGACGTTCGATTTTCTTACCTGAGGCTTCGGAGATTTCTTTATGGAGTTGACCAAGGGACATCGCTCCTTTCGAGTCGTGATACTTCTGCCAGAGTGCGGAGACCTTCTTCTCACCATCCGAATGTTTGAATCCCGTGGTGAACAAGGTCTGTGCGGATGTCCAGCAGATGGACTGCATCTGGCGTGGCAGCAGATGCTCCAGTTCAGCCGCGCGCTTGAATACCTCCTGGTTGAGGCAGTAGGTGCCCTTGATCCCTGTGGACGCTTCACTAACCGCTGGCTTGCCACCACCGAAGTTCTGCGTCACCTCGTTGTCGGTGAGTCCCAGTGGGCGAAGCAGGATCCCCGCCACCGCGTGCGTATCGATGGTCACATGACCTTCAGTGGAGTTCGGATTGTAGATGTTGTTGTAGAAGTTGCGCACCTTGTGGCCGTCGCCCAGTGCATCACTGATGGTCCGGGCATCACCATGCTCGTAAACCTGCACCATGTGTGCAACCTGCACCACGCTCGCACCCCCGATGTTGTTCAGCGAGCCATCATCCTTCTTCACGAACTCACCGAACTTTCCTTCGGGCGAGATCTCGCGGAATCCTCGTTCGTTGTGCACACCATCGTAGGCTATGAGCCACAGGGCCTTGTCCGCAGCACTGTTCAATTCGCCCAGGGTCTTACCCTCGACGCGAGACATGACTTCCTTGTTCGCGAAGTCCTTGGCTCCCGCTTCGGTGGAGAACTTCGACATTTCGGAGTCCCACCTCGCACCTTGATGGTCATGCATGATGTCCATGTATCGTTCGGCCAGGGATACGTTCTCCCTCCAGTCACGCTTGGGGGAGAGGGTGGCAATAGCTGCGGACGCCTGTGCAGTACTCAGTCCGAACTTCTGCGCGAAGCCGGTCGCAATGTCGTGCGCACCGTCATACCATTGCATCGCACGGTCACGATCTTCAGGGGACATGCGGTCGTAGAGATATTGCAGGTTCTTCACACCGTCGTTGATGTATCGCTCGATGATCCGGTCAGGCGTGTCACCGGGCTGGGCCTGGAAGTTCGGATAGGATGAGACGCACTCCGCAATCTTCTCCCACGGCGTCTTGCTCTTGTCGTTCAGCGCGGGCGCGTCACGCAGCGCCTGGAGGTCAGACTTGAGCATCACGTGTTCTGGATCGTTCTTCCGAGTCTTGGTTTCCTTCGGAATGCGTGTGCTCAGTTCCTGGTTGCCACATGGGCCGGTCCAGTCACTGCCTGCGAACCGGCCATGGTCATCACGAGGATGCAGATCCTCCTCGAACTCGTCCATGGCCAGGGCATCGTAGGTGAGCGGGCCACGCGCGGCCACCTGGAAGCCAGCCTTGCGCAGGCTTGCCCCGAAGGCGAAATCGACGTGGTCCAGGCAGCGGTGCAGGAAGCCGTGGACGACTTCGCTGGCGCGCAGGTTGAACTGCTCGACGTAATGAGCCTCCAGCCGGTCCAGCAGCCCGCCCAGGACGTGGGCCGGGAACGTGGCGACATGGACAGGCTGGTTCGTCTCCCAGAGGCCCTGGATGGCCACCTGGACGTGCTGGTGCATGCTGGTGATCTGCGCGTCAAGCCTGCGGGCATACCAAGCCCGGACAGCCGCACTGGGCTGCACGGGCGAGAGCAGGATCGGGTTCGGACCCGGTGCGCGCAGAGGCATTCTACTGGCCGTCGCCGTTCGTGGGCGTGCCGCCATCGGTGCCGACGACCGTGCCGGTGCCGGGGTCAACGATCTCGGTCGGCACGTCTATCGTCGCGGACGCAGGATTCACGTTGTTGGCGAGACCGATGCAGGGCACGTCGCCAATGCAGAGATGCTCGAACGTGGCAGAGGCACCGTTCTGGTTGGGGTCCGTGACGGTTCGGCCGCAGCAGGTGAAAACGAAAGTAGCCATTTCAGGCCTCCAGAGTGGTTCAGGGTTTCTTCTCTTCCTTGGTGATGAACTGAAAACTGAATCCTTGTTCGCGTAGTGCAGCCACCAGACGTGGCCCTTCGATCTTGTAGTCGAACCCATCAACCGGCGCGGGGAGCTTGGCTTCCTGGTAGAGATGGACCAGCAGTGGCTGGGCCTGGAAGCGGTAGAAGCGCAGGGTGTCGAGGTCGTTCATTCCGCTCCCTCCGCTATCTTCATGCCTGCCCACTTCAGACGTTCCGACGCATCCATGTGTGCTTGTGCTTCGTCGAGATGATTGGATGTCACGCACTCAGTGGCGAGCTTGCCGTGCATGCTGGCCGCAGTGTTGAAGTCTGCCGTCTTGCCGGACTCCATGGCAGCGTAGGTGGCCTCGCCCGCTGCGCGCGCACTGGCCAGAAGCTGCTTGTCGCCGGACTTGGCCGCAAGCTGCACGGACTTCATCGAAGCCTCGTAGCCCGCCTGTGCATGCTCGTGCGCGCCCACACCCGGATAGGTCTTGGGTGCAGCCGTGCCGGTGTATTGGTTGATGCCCTCAGGGTTCGCGTCCTCGGCCTCGTTGTGCTTCTCGTTCGCCTTCAGGCCATGGGCGATGATGGCCGCATGGTGCGCGTCGATGAACGCGTGATGCACATGGCTCAGGTTGCTGGTGGCTGACCCCAAGGCCGCTTGATGAGCAGCCAGTGCTCGTTGATGCGCATGCTGCGCCTTCAGGTGAGCAGCCTTGGAGCCAGCGGTCCACGCACGGTTCGTGGACCTCTGTGCGGCTGACGAGAGCTTCGTCGCTTTCGCGAGTGGTGAGTCGTTCTTACCACCAATGCCGCCAGTATGCTGGTTGCCGTTGAACTCGTCCTGCGCGATCGCGTCCATCCAGAGTCCATACGCGTGATCATGCAGAACCGAATCCCCAGGCGAATTGAATGCAGCGTTCGTCTCGGCCGTGTTCTCGGCCTGTGTGGATCCTCCACCACCCGCGCCACCTGCGCCGCCCTTGCCCTTGGGAGGCATAGCACCGGCCGGTGGGGGAGGCAGGCCCAGCTTGCCCTCCGGGTGATCCACGTCCAGGTCGTCGTAGCCGCTGTCGGGATCCGCTGCGATCTTGCCGCGCACCTCTTCAGGGCTGACTGCGCCGATCGTGACGTAGACCTGATCCGTCTCGCCCTCGGACTTGCGCATCAGGGCCTTTTCCTTCTCGGTCTGGCTGACCAGATCGACGAAGTCGAACGTGATGTCGTCGTAGATCTCTTCGAATAGGGACAGCATGATGATCTTGACCAGACGCTCCAGGTTGGGCCGGAAGATCGACTCCTGTTGGTTGTTGATGTGGTTGTTGTAGATCGTGATGTCGCCCTCGGCCGTCGTGTTCAGACCCGTGGGCGTGATGCCGATGAGGATGGTGAGTGGGGTCTTCGCCACTGCGGCCATGTGCTCCTGCGCCTGCGCCTGCAACTTGTCCAGGCCGGACAGGCTGGTCTCGTGCTTCTCGAATGCCTCGCCCTCGTTGTCCAGGACCATCAGACCCTGGTTGTCGCGCAGTGCATTGAACATGCGCGCGCGCTTCAGGAATTCGTCATAGCCCTCGCCCTGGAGGATCGAGGACAGGTCCGTCTTCAGCACGCTGCATGAGAAGTTCTTGAGCAGACGACCGACGCTGTCCCGCGTGCTCATCCAGTAGTCAACATACGGCTGGGCAAGCTGGCTCAAACTCATTCCCGAAAAATTGTAGATCGGCTTGAGCAGGTCGGGTAGTGGGCGGGCCACGAACGTGAGCAGACGTGAGGCATCGACGCGCGCACCGTAGACCCACCATGAGGTCGGCTCGTAGTAGTCCTGGCGCAGCGGGTAGGTCGAATTGTAGGTCGCGGGGTAGGTCGTGATTGGCTCGATGACCTTCAGTGCCTGGAGCGGGTGCTTCTTGTTGATCTTCTCGTGCTGGATGAGCAGCTTGCTGCCGATCTCCTCGACGTCGTCGATCTCCTTGTCACCGAAGTCCAGGTAGATCTGGCCACGCCCGAAGAAGCCATCGAGCACAGCGCACCGCTCGAACATGTTCTTCGCATGCAGACGCACAAGCTCGACCTCGATCTGCTTGATCTCCTTGTCGCGCTTGTGATCGCCCGTGCTGCGGAACTTGATCCACTTGCGGGTCATCTCTTTCGCAGTGCGCTCGCTGATGTCGCGATACTCGCTGATCTGCGTGAGTTCGTTCAGGTAGGGGAAGCCAGGGAAGCCCAGGCCGGTCATGCCCATGGCGTGCTGGTTGTCGTAGCCCTTCCACATCGCGCCTAGCTGGTCGTCCATGGCCAGGACGTGCTCGTCCAGCATCTTGCCGTCCGAGCACATGACCTTCATGGGTGGCGTGTATGGCTTGACGGTCCACTGCGGCACCGGCATTTCGTGCGCGTGGTAGATACCGGACTTGCCTTCATTGTCCTCTTCCAGGCGTGCGAGGAACGCTTCGCTGATGTGCTGCTTGTGCTTGCTCAGAACCTCTGCCACTTCGACATGATGCTGGTGCCTGCGCCACTCGCACACTGCGAGTGCCCAGTAGCCTCTGCGCTTGCGGTCCAGCCAGGAAAATAGACTCATGATTGCAGCTCCGTCAACTGGACATGGATGGTTGCGGTGTTGCCTTCAGTGGACGCGGAAACATCGTAGCCGTGTGATTTGAAATAGCCACCGATGAGCGCGCACACAAGCTTGAAGAACTCCGAGAATTCGCCATTCTCGAAGCCCTGGTCAGTAAGCTCGATGCTGCAACCATGCTTGTGCGCCTTCTCCATCGCGTCCAAGGCCATGAGGATGTAGTCAGCCGCCATCTCCACCGCGTCGTTCATGAAGTCTGCCTTGGCCTTGTCGTCCGCGCGCAGGGGCACAGGCTCGGGCATGGGCGGGATGGCCAGTGGAGCGGACAGGCTAGCGGCGAGCAGAAGGAGTGCGGTGATGGTGATCATTGCTTCTCCTTCACGGGCACGGTCTCAGTGTTCTTGCGCGCAATGCGCACTTCACCATCGTCGAACACGAACTTGAAGAGGCCATTGTCAAGCTGTGCATACGTGCCTTTGCGGCCATCGATCACGAAGTCCTTCACCACGGCAGTCATGCGTCCACCTCTTCAGTGACACTGAGCCGTGAGTCATGCGCACCCGTGGGCCACTTCGATATGCCCATGATGTCGTTGTATTGCGTCTTCCACACCTCGGGCACGCCAAGCTCCTTGAGCGTCTTCTCAGGCCTGCCCTCATACTTCGCAGCCGCGTGCTCCACCGCAGCCTTGGAGTGGATCTCTGCGATGGTCTCATTCACTGCGAGACGGTTGTATCCACTGCCGATGCAATGCACACCAGCGCCAGCCTTGCTCCAATAGGATTTGCTGTAGTCACTCACACCACCGGCTTCTGCAAGCTCCTTCTCACGAGCTATGCTCCACAGCTTGCCACGACCTACCGTGTCTTCGGCAACGTGGAACGCGACATGCCCAAGCTCATGCGAGATAGTCTCCAGGCCTGCTGTCTTGCTGCTCAGTGCCATACCTTTCAAGCGGCATGTGATCTCTTTCGTGACTGGGTCGAAGTGCCCAGCCTCGCTGAATGAATTTCCGCCGACGTTGAACTCTTTCTCACTGGTCGTGAACTTCAGCTTGTCCACAGGGAAGTCCTGACGCTTGGCCTCTTCAATGCACACAGCCTTGGCATGCTCCATCCCAGGCTTGAGCCATTTCAGTTCGGCCTGCTTCATTTCCTTCTTGGCGTCTTTCCAGGCCTGCTCTGCTTTCTCCATCTCAGCCTGTGCGACTTTCCAATCTTCCTTCTTAGCCCAGCCCTTGCCCGTGATCGCTTTGTTGTATTCACGCACAGCCTCGTTGCGAGCTTCGTGCGCAGCGTCTTCCTTCTCCCAGAACTTCTCAATGTCGATACTAGCGTTTGACATACCAGGGACTTGTTCAGCATGCTCAGCACGCCCAGTGCCGCCCGTGTGCTGGTTGCCGTGGAATGGATGACCTGCGCCTTCGCCGTCCTGCGCAGTCGCTAGTGCCTGCGCCATCGCTTCGTAATCGCTCTGCGTCTTCTGATAGACCTCGGCAGTAATACTGCAACGATGACTCGGAGCAGCCAGAGCAAGTCGCGAAGTAGCCCCATAGCCGCTCCCCATCACGCACCGATCGCTGCGAGGAAGTCATCACTGATGTGCATGCCCGCGCCCTTGGTCATGGCCGTTTCCATCGCACCGATGAACGCGTCCACATCATCGTCGTGCTGAGCATTGGGGAAGTTCGCGCAGTTGTCCACGAAGCCTGCGCACCATTCGCCGCCTTCGAGGATCGTCACGAAACCGGACTCGACCGCAGGACTCACCGTGTCCGCGCGCAGCACCTTGTCAGTGGACGTGATGGTTTCGAAGATCGGCACTGTGCATTCGCGCTTCATGGCCTGCACTGTAGCCTTGCCTGATGCACTGCCACCACCTTCCACGTAGACCTTCTGCGGGTGCCATTTGTCAAACTGCTGCTGCACGGCACGCTTCACGTCGGGGAATTGCAGCTTGCCTTTCCACACGTCGATGATGTAGTAGCGATTGCGCGCGATACCGAGCGTGACGCATGACGTGTAGTCGTCCTGCTTCGTCTCGCCCAGTGCCGTATCCCAGCGTTGAATGATGCGCAGAATGCCAAGCTCGCGGAAGTATGCACGACGCTCGCTCGGCCCCATCTCGATGGGCTGCTTGATCGGCCGCAGGAACTTCCACCATTCACGCTTGAACAGGTTGCCCTCGGCCGCACTGGGACGCTGCTGGTAGAGCGAGGCCCACACCTTGGATCCGACACCCGGCTCGTCCGCAGTGCCGATCTTGATCTCCATCAACTCCTTCAGCGAGTAACGCTCCTTGTGCAGAGGGTCGCCTTCCTTGCGCAGCAGCGTGCCGTCTTCGTCGAACTCGTCATGCTCAGCGACGGCCGGGAATGAAATCACTTCCCACTGCTCGCCGCCCTTCTTCATGTTGTCGAGCAGATGACCCGCAATGTCGAACTCGTGTCGTCGTGTGATGATGAGCAGGATCCCAGCCCCAGGCATCTTGCGGGTATAGAGATCGTTCACATACCAATCCCACGTCGATGCGCGCACGGTCTCGGAGAACGCTTCCTCATTGTCCTTGACCACGTCGTCCATCAGGATGATGTCGCCACCGCGACCAGGGATACCACCACCGCGCCCTGCGCTCTTGTAGACGCCACGATGATTCACGACTTCGAAGATGTCGCTGTTGCGCAGATACGACCCATCAGCGACGGTGCGGATGTTCTTGCCCCACAGGTTCGTGTCGGGGAACAGTTCGCCATACTCCTCGCTGCATATCACACGCTGCACATCGCGGTTGATGGAGGATGCCAAATCGTTGCCCCACGACGTGCCAATGAAGGCCATGTCAGGGTAGCGACCCAGGCAGTATGCAGGGAAGCGACGAGAGACGATCTCGGTCTTGCCGTGGCGCGGAGGTGCGAACACCAGCATGCGCGGGCCTTCCTTGTTCACAACGCGTTGCAGGAAGCGATCCATGCGCCTGCACAGCAATTGCTGGAACCAGCCAGCGAGGTAGTCCGGCTTCGTATACATGATGAAGTCGAGCAGATTCACGCGTGCCAGCTTGCGCTTCACGATCTCACGCACAGCGAGGGGGAGGCTAGGTCTTTGCACGATGCGCCTCCTGCACAAGAACCCCACACTTTGCCAGGATCTCATCCAGTGTGCGCAACTCCTCAGGTGCTAATGCACTGAGGTCCAGTTGCTCTTCCACGCCCATGGTCTTCTGAATAACTTCTTCACGCTTCGGTGCATCCAATCCAAGGTAGTTCGCGGCACGCTCCTGTATGCGCAGAAGGCTGTCCACATAGCGAGGGTCGCGAAAGTGGGGCATCAGGCCCTTCATCATCTTCTCGCACCGCTCAAGCTCGATCCTGCGCAGACGCTGTGCGCCATTCATCTCGCTGGCGTTCAGGGCATCGAGTGATGTTGCCAGCATGCGCACAACCTGGGTCTTACTCACACCAAGGCGCGCGGCAATTTCACGCTCAGACAGGCCCGCAATGCGCATCTCCAAGCACCGTGCGCGGCGATCCTTCGCGATGATCATGCGAGGGTGTGATGGCAGGTTTGCGAAGATGCGCTTGGGGCGCGGCTTTGCGGGTGATGGTCCGGTCGCATTGGGCGCGGGCGCAGTGGGCACGGGTGCAGCCACTGTGGGCGCGGCTGTCGCAGGTGCGATCATGCGGAGCACAGTCGTGGTAGAAATGCCTAGCCGCACAGCGATGTCCTTCGGAGACAGGCCAGCAGCCTGCATCTGCACAGCTTCTGCCTTGCGCTGCACATGCAGGGCATGACGAGCAGCCTGGGCTTGTGCAGAGGCCGAAGCCGCTGCATTCGCTGTGGGGGTGGTTGATGCCTTCGCCATAGGGACAAGTGTGCAGCCACGCAAGGGGTCCAGCCCAGACTATCTGGTGGAGGGGCACGATTTCCAGATCTGTAACACATCTAAGTCGAATCAAAACACGGAAAGAAAAAATAACCTGTTTCGGAATAACACATTTTAAAACGGAATACGAAACAGAAAGGCAGCTATACAGCACAAGGAAAATTTGAATTCAGTTTCAGAATAACAGATTATTTCTTCTTAATTTCTTATAGAAAAGAAGAGAAATATATATATATAGTATTAGAAAATAGATCTATTTAGTATAAGTAAAACCATAAGGGGGGAGAGTGCCGGAAAGAATTGTGTTTTCTGTAACAGCGTTACACATTATTTCTTACAGTGGCGCGGCTTTCAGGCCTTTGTTACGCATTCTGAAAAAGCAGAACGAGCGTTCGGTTTATGGATTTTCGGGGTGTTTTGTTCATATCGCACTTGATGAACTTGTCATTTACTCATAAAACATCATTGAGAAGATCAAGACATCTGGTATAGGTGCCGGGTTTTTCCGACCTCGCATAGCCCCTGGTTGGGGGGATCGAGGGGCAAAATAACTTAAAAGTAATACGAGATTTTTCCTGGCAACCGACCTATCATTCATCACCACCCGTTTCGGTTCACCTTACCTGATTCACCACCCTAGGAGCCAGAATATGCTGGATTTCAAGCAGGTAGCAGAGCTTGCGCTGGAGGCCTGCGGGGAGTTCGCCCAGCAGCTTCCGGTCAAACATCGCGAGGTAGCGGATCAACGTATCACTAGCCTCAGGACCATGCTGGCCAGCGCGCAGCCGGTCGAGGCACCCAACCAGATGGCCAAGCACTGGGAGGATTACCGCAACAGTCAGAAGTTCGTGGTCGAGCACATCGACACCCAGCGCGAGGTCAAGTGCCTTGAGGATCGCATCATCACCGGCTACGCGGCCTTGGTTGAACTCACCGGCCTGAAGGAGAGCACGCTGCGTCAGCGCATATCGATGGGCCGTGGTGTGATGAAGCGGCTGTCCAGGGAGCACACCTCAGACTACTCACCTATCCAGTTGATCATCACCCGCATCAATACCCGATAGAGGTCCGCATGCCTAAGAAGAAGCTTCCACCGCAGGAAGCTTTGACTCTTGCGCTGCACGACCTCGAACGATCAGACCTGGACGAGTCCGACAAGGACGCACTGGGCATGATCGCACTGAGCGCAGCGGAGACCAAGGCACTGCACCCATCATTCAAGGACATTCCCTCCCTGCTCATTCCCTACTACGACCCGTGGACCGGCCAGCCCTTCATCAACCATCCTGGCGCTGAGCCTTACTCACGCATTCGCTACCTGAAGGAACAGACCGATCTGGTCTCGGTCGCCACCGGCAAGAGTCAACGCTACGCGCAAGCACCTGGAACCGGCCTCGCGGCCTACTTCCCGACCAATGTGACGAACTGGCCTGAGATCCTCAAGGACGTTCGTTACCCGATACACCTCGCAGAGGGTGAGAAGAAGGCAGCATGCGCCTGCAAGCATGGCTATCCGTGCATCGGCCTGGGCGGCGTGTGGTCCTTCATGAACGGCAAGGAGGGACTCGACTTCCTGCCCGAGCTTCAGCAGATCAACTGGTGCCGCCGCAAGGTCTACATCGACTTCGACAGTGACGCGCGCACCAAGCCAGGAGTGTGCAAGGCCGCGAACGTGCTGGCTGAGCGGCTAGCTGCGCTGGGTGCCTACGTCTACTTCGTCGAGATGCCCGAGGTCGTGGCGGGTGGCAAGAGCGGCCTGGACGACGTGCTCAAGAGCATGGCCGACAAGCGCGACTTCAATCAGGTTCTGCTCCAGGCGAAGATGCTCAGCATCACCAAGGCCCTGTGGGAAATGAACGACGAACTGGTCTTCGTGCGCGACATCAATCAGGTCATGGAGCGCAAGACCAACCTGAAGATGCGCCCAGAGGCATTCACCAAGAGCCTCTACGCGAACGCGACCGTGTTCGAGTCCGAGATCAATGACGACGGCACGGTGACGATGAAGCGGGTCAACGCGGCCGACCGCTGGATGAAGTTCCCGTGGCGCTGCGATGCGACCGGACTTGCCTATGCCCCAGGCTCACCGCAGGGCTTCATCAATGGCAGCGGCTACTACAACACATGGCCAGGGTGGGGGGCCGAGCCG
>Ga0302266_10001287_pt1 | contig 23248 bp, 19 predicted proteins | sample III_Bog_E1_2_FD_194559 | JGI IMG/M metagenome (GOLD analysis project Ga0302266, IMG submission 194559) | Peat permafrost microbial communities from Stordalen Mire near Abisko, Sweden - III_Bog_E1_2 | ecosystem: Environmental > Terrestrial > Soil > Wetlands > Peat | place: Sweden: Abisko... | reverse complement strand
CAAATCGCGATGAAAACAGCGCGTGGGGCACCTATGCCCAACGCGCTTTTGGCGCGTTCGCCGCCCTCCGGGGGGCGAACCATGAATAAGAGCGGCTAGTCTCGAGCCATACCGGTTTTGTGCCGTCGCTCACGTCGACGACATGACCAATCGGCACCGTGAGATTACATTTTTCTTCTGAGCTGTTGAGTCGCTCTTTAAGATCAGTATGCAAGGGTTGGACGGAACGGCTTCGCCGAGGCGAGCCGGGTTGAAGCCGGGGTTAGCCGGCTGGGTGTAACCTTGGGGTCGGCGGGCGCGGTGTCGCTCGCCGGGACATCAACCAAGGGAGATCACCATGTCGCGGAAGCGTATGTCTTCAAAGCGGATATCGCCGCAGCGTATACGGATGATCGAGGACATGACCCTGGCCGGGTTGGCCGAGGGGACACAGGAGCAATACGTCCGTGCAGTCTGGCAGCTGGCTGCGTACTACCGGCGCGCGCCGGACCAGCTCAGCGAAGAAGAGGTCCGCCGCTACCTGTTGGAGCTACGCCAGCGGGGGGTGGCGCGCGGAACGTTCCAGATAGCGCGCTACGGGCTGCAGTTCTTCTTCCGCCACACGCTCGGCCGGGCCTGGGCGTTGTTCGGGGGAAAAAAGGATCGCTGCGCCCCGGCAGAAGCGGCTGCCTGACGCGCTGACCGACGAGCAGGTTCGGCAACTCCTCAGCGGCATCCGCAACCCCGTCCACCGCTCCTGCCTTGGCATCATGTATGCGTGCGGCCTGCGCATCGGCGAGGCCACCACCCTGGAAGTCACGGCCATCGACCGCCCCCGCCGGGTGCTGCGCATCATCGGCAAAGGCAACAAGGAACGGTTGGTACCGCTGCCGCAGCCCATTCTTGACGACCTCGGCCGCGTCTGGCGAACCCATCACAACCGCCGCTGGGTGTTCCCCAACCGCCGCGGCGACGCGCCCCTCAACCGCCGCACGCTGGCGCGCTCCTACGCTGATGCCGCCGCCGCGGCCGGCATTCCGCCCGGACTGCCGCCCCATTCGCTGCGCCACAGCTACGCAACGAGGCTGATGGAGAATGGCGTGGACACCCGCATCGTGCAGATCCTGATGGGCCACGCCCGCATCGCCACGACGGCGATCTACACCCATCTGACCACGCCCTCCCTGGCCTCGCTGCAGGGGTTGCTCGACCAGCTTATGACCGGCCTCTGACGGAGGCGATCATGACCGAGATCGCCGACGTGTTCCGCCGCTTTGCGGCGGACTACCTGGACGCACACGGCGCGTCGATCCCACCATCGCACCGACGCGCCATCGAAGACATCCTTGACTGCCGCACCGCCGTCCTCGGCGGCCAGGTCTGGCGCTGCGATACATGCAACACCGATGTGTTCTCGTACCATTCGTGCGGCAATCGCAGCTGCCCCAAGTGCCACACTGCCCAAACCCAGGAATGGCTCGGCCGCCGGCAGGCGGAGATGCTGCCGGCGCCGTATTTCCACGTCACCGTCACCGTGCCGGCCGAACTGCGCACGGTGCTGCGGGCGCATCAGCGCGACGGTTACGCCGTGCTGATGCAGGCGACGGCCTGCGCGATCATCGAGCTCGCCCGCGATCCGCGCTACGTCGGCGGCACCGTCGCCGTGCTGGCCGTACTGCACACCTGGGACCAGCAACTCAACCTGCACCCGCACGTTCATTGCCTGGTCAGCGGCAGCGGCATCTCCGCGGACGGCACCACCTGGCACCCGGCACGCCGTGCCTTCCTGCTCCCGATCAAGGCGCTCGCCCGAATGGTTCCCGGCAAGGTCAGGGCGCTGCTGCAAAAGTGCCCCGATCTCGTCGTTCCCGACGCGGTTTGGCGCAAGCCCTGGATCGCCCACGTCACCGCCTGGGGAAGCGGCGAGCAGGCCGTGCTGGACTACCTCGCCCGCTATGTCTTCCGCATCGCCATCACCAACACCCGCATCGTCGACCTCGACGATGCGGGGGTCAGCATCCAATACCACCGCGACCGCAAGACCGGCCGCCGCCGTATCTGCCGCCTCAGCGGCGAGGAGTTCATGCGCCGCTTCCTCCAGCACGTGCTGCCGCGCGGCTTCCACAAAGTGCGCTACTTCGGTCTGTGGCATCCGGCGCATCGCAACGACGCCGCCCGGGTGCGCCAGATGCTGCAACTGCAGGCGCCGCCGCCGATCGTCCCGCCACAGGACTTGGCGGTTCCGCAGCCCGACCCGACCGAGGCGGCCGCCGTGTCGCCGGTTGAGGCCAGGATCTGCCCGCACTGTCACAAGGGGCGGCTGATCTTCATCAGGAGGCTTGAGCGAGGACAAGCCATGGGACCGTGATCCGCAGCCCACTCACCCCCGATGTTCAGCCCAGCCCGTGAGCGCGCTCCGGCGCGCCACAGGTTGTCGTTGTCTCCAACGCACCCGATGGCCGTCACTGTGATCCAGACGAAGCCAGCAACCAACCCGGAAGCCTCGCCCCAGCCCGCGGTGGCGCTGACGCGGGGCTCAGGTTGCCTCTGCCACACGGTCATCACCGCCCGCGGCACCCCGCGTCCTGGGTGAAATCTCCATAGCCGACCGACAGCCGACCACGCCCCGCGTCCGTCCAACGGAGCTTCCGCGGCGGCTTCGCGCCGCAGAAACTCTTAATTCGTTCTTAATTCGTTAAGTGCCGGGAGTTGCCGAGATTCTGCCGCCGGCACTGCGGGAAGCGGAAGGCGGACCTCGCCTTTCCCACCGATTATCAAACCGACTGAGAGCTTAGCGCATCGGCGTTCGCCTCATCGCATCCGGCTGCTGAATCGGATAGGAACGGCGCAATAATCTTACCGAATGTTCCACCTGATGGGGCAGACTGTTGAACCGGCAGTGCCGGTCGCTGGTCGCCATCGGCGGCAGGCGGGGTCTGCTAAGAGGGACGGAACGGTATGGCGGCGAGTTACCTGGCTTTGGCGATCGTGCTGGCGGTGACGCTCAACCAAGCCAGCCGACCGATGCGGGTGTCGGGGACGCTTCTTGCGGCGTTGGCGTTGGCGCTCATGGCGGCGTCCACCGTTGTTGCGGACTTCGACGGCACATTCGTGCAGCTGCCGTCGGGCTTGTCGGCGGTCGAGCGGCTGACGCCGGCGGTGCTGAATGTGCAAGCGGCGGTAGCCACGGCTTTGATCGGGTTTTTGGTTTGGGCGGCGTGGCGGCAGGCCTGGCGGGTGGTGGCGGGGCGGTTGGCACTGGGGAATACAGCTGCGGCGTTCGGCTGGGTGTCGCGGCTCGGGCACTGGGGCGCGGCGACGCTGGTGCTCTGCCAGATACCTTTGGGCATGTACGTCGCGGTGCTGCCTCCGGGTTCGGCGGATCGCGGCGACTTCGTGGCCACGCACCAGTCGCTGGGGGTGACCGTGTTGGGCCTGGTCGTGCTGCGGCTGGCATGGCTGGTTTGGAGCCCCGCGCCGTCTTTGCCGCAGGACTTGCCGGCTTGGCAACGGTGGGGCGCACGGGCGGTGCACACCGGGCTGTACGGGCTGGTCGTGGCGTTCGCGGGGAGCGGCCTGATCATGACGGCGTATCGCGGCGACGCGCTGGATGTGTTCGGGTGGTCCGTTGCAATGCCCGTCGGGGTGGCTACCGAATCGGCGACGGGCTGGAAGACGTTGCACGACCGCATCCTGCCGGTTGTGCTCCAAGCGGTCATTCTGGTGCATGTAGGGGCTGTGGTGAAGCATCATTTCCTCGACCGGCGATGGGACGACGTGCGGCGGATGCTGCGCTGATCGGGGCATTCGACTGCGCCGGGTCGATGGGGCAGCGGGTCGATATGCTGGTGGCCGGGTACGCGGGCGCGTAATGGCCTTTGGCAAAAGGCAGACTTTTTGGCTCCGCTGCTGGGCCGCCGATTTTGCCGTCGGCCCCGTCGTCCTACTTGGCCGTGACGACTTGGCAGTGGAAACCCTTGGCATTCACAAGATGGCAGAACTCGGCAGCCTGGGCGCTATTGTCAAAGCCATTGGTCCGCAGCAGCCAGCGCATATGGCCGTCGCGGTGGCGTCTGCTGACAACCAGCTCGCGGTTGCCTAGCAGGCCCGGCAAGTGCTTCTGCAGCCGATGCCACTCGTAGGTCACCACCTTCCTGGAGAAGACCGTGGCGAGCTGGGCAGATGCCTTGCCGCCGACGCCGACCGTCTCCGGCGGCGCCGGGGCTGCGCTTGGAACGGCAGCAGGTGCAGGGGCCAGCACTGGGCCGGTGGGAACGACCGCGACCGGGGGAGGCGGCAGGCCAGCGGGTAGCACAGCCTGTAATGGCGGTGGTTCGGACGTTGTGACGGGTTGGCTGATCTCGCCAGACGCTGCGGGCACTTGATGGCCGGCTCTCGCGGTGTCCCCCTCCGGTGGCGGGGCAGCTCGCTCGAGCACCGCCGGCTCCGGCCGCAGCCTGGTCGGCGAGCCTGCACCCACGTGCTCTGGGGTACGCGTCCAGTAGCCGCCGACGAGAAGTAGCGTCAGCATGACGAGCCCGGCGACCAGCATGAACAGCTTCGCGACCGAGCCAGGGCTGCGTTGCCGAGCCCAGTTTGGGACTTGCACGCCGCCATACCGGCCGGCCAAGCTCCTGTCCCGGGACAGGGACACCTTGAGGGAGAGGCGTTTTCCGACGACGGCGTCTTCGCTCTGAACGGAGGTGCTGGCCCGGGGAACGGTCACACGCGCGACCCGCGCCGAGGTCGGAATGGGGGCGGCGGAGGTGTCGGAAACGGGTTCGGGTTTGTTCTGGGCCTCCGGCTCGAAGCCATCGGCCACCTCGTCCGAGGTGCCGGTTGACATTGCTCGCCACAACGCACGTTTTGCGACGGATAGATCCGCGGGATCCTGTGCCAGCATGCCCATTGGCGGATTCTAGGCGTCGGCAGCGATTCGCAACAAGTGGCCGCCGGCGCAGGGGGTTCGGCGCCCGTCATTCCGCACTACGGACGATCTGCGCGGCCCTGGCCGTCGAACCATGGGCTCGGCGTCAGAATGGAGGGCAATCCAGGAGGATGACTGCGCCGACAAACCCGGCGCAACTTTACCAGGCGACACCGTGAATCTGGCGCGCGACATCTGGCGCGCGCTCAGGCATCGCCTTCACCACCGGCGCCGTCCTCGCGCTCGAATTCCAACTCTGCGCGCAGGCTCTCCAGGTCGCGGTCTACCGTGATGACGGCGAGCTTCTTGCCATCCTGCCAGAAAGTGGCGGCGCAGTTGCGCGCAGCAGGATCGCCGTCGATATCGATACGGTCCCAGCGTTCAGCGTGGCCGACATAGTCGATCGTGGTATCGTATTGCCTGGTCCAGAAGAACGGCACCGCATCGAAGCGCTCCCGTCTGCCAAGCATGTTGCGGGCAGCCACCTGGCCCTGGCGTTCCGCCACCACCCAGTGCTCCACACGAATGCGGGCGCCTGTGCGTCGGTCCGGCCAGCGGGCGATATCGCCGGCGGCGAAGATGCCGGGCGCGTCGGTCTGGAGGAACGCGTCCACCAGAACGCCGTGATCCGTGGCAAGGCCGGCCTGTTCGGCGAGCCCCGTGGCCGGCCGCACGCCGATGCCGACAACGACGACGTCTGCCGCCAACCTCTCGCCGGTGGATAGCGTCACGCCATCCCCGTCGATCGCAACAGCGGTCGCGCCGAGGTGGAAGATCACGCCGTGCTGTTCGTGGACCGCGCGCACCATGTCGCCGATGGCGGGCCCCATGACGCGTTCCATCGGCCGCTTGTCCGGCGCGACAACGTGCACGGCGATTTCGCGGGCACGCAGCGCGGCGGCAGCTTCCAAGCCAATGAAACTTGCACCGATCACCACGCACTGCCGTGCCCCGCTGGCCTTGGCGATCAGCGCCCGGCTATCGGCCAGCGATCTGAGGGTCTGAACGTGCGGCAGGTCAGCGCCTGGCACGTCGAGCCGGATCGGCTCGGCGCCGGTGGCGAGCAGCAACGCGCCATAGGTCAGGTCGCTGCCATCCGCCAGCCGCACCGTGTGCGAGGCGGGCTCGATCGCGGTGACCCGTGCCCCGAGCCTCAGGTCGATCTGGTGTCCGACATAAAAGTCCGCCGGCCGCAACGGCAGCCAGTCTTCCGGCGCCTCGCCAGCGAGGTAATCCTTCGACAGGTTCGGCCGATCATACGGCGCCGCATCGTCGGCACTCAGCAGGGTGAGCGACCCGGCATAGCCTTCCTGGCGTAATGTTACCGCGGCGGCGGTCCCGGCGGCGCCCCCGCCGATGATGACGATCGAACTGGGCAGGTCAGGAGCCGCGAGCGTTGGTTTGGGGTCCGCAGGAAGTGACCCACACACGAACACCTTGCCGTCGCGCTGCTCCGTCCGCCAACGGGTCAAGCCGTCCAGCGCCGGCGCACGCAACGCCGCGCCGGTGCGCAGGCTGAAGCAGGCATGGTGCCAGGGGCAGCGGATGGTGTCGTCGACCACGATGCCCTCGGCCAGCGGGCCGCCGTAATGCGTGCAGGTCGCGGCGACTGCCCAAACATCCGATCCGCGGCGCACGACCACGACCGGCTGGTCGGCGACATGCCCGAGGAGCGGAACGCCATCCGCCAGATCCGCCAATCCGACGCCCAACGCGAAATCCGGCCCGGTCACTGAAGGCTCTTCTTCGCCCATGTTCCCTCCACGAGTGGCCGGCGACGGGGTGCCGTTGATCGGGTGGATGACCGTCGGCCCAGTTGCTGCCGGTTACGAGCCGACCGAGCGTCCCCGATTCTGGCGACCTTTCCGCAGGAGCGGGCACGACAGCCCGAAAACCGCCCTGCAAGAGTATGAGCCACCGTTCTCTGCCGGCAACGCAAGCGCGCGAGAGTTGAGTCTCGCTCCCACCGGGCGCTGCGCGTCGGGCTACAGGGCCTTTACTGCGATTAAACCGAGACCATTGGCTGACGGCGCCGACTTGCGTCACCCCGCGGATACGCCGGTAGTTTCTGGCGGCCCCTCGGCGGCCAGCGCCAGCACCTGTTTGGTGTCGAGCATCCTGCAATAGCCCCGGAAGCAATCCAGCGCAGCCTTTTGCCGGGCCTCGGTCTCCGCCATGCAGGCGTCGTGGACGCAGGTCATATAGTAGCCGCGATCGGCACCATCCTTCACCGTATGGTCAATGCATTGGTCGGTGAGAAACCCGCCGACGAACACGTCCTCAATGCCGATGTTTCGCAACAGGTAGTCGATGTTGGTCGAGATGAACACGGAGGACGAGGTTTTCGGCAGCACGATCTCGTCGCCCTGCGGCGCCAGTTCATCGAGAACCTGCGCCTCCCATGAGCCCTTCGCATAGAAGAAGCCGGACAGCTTGTGGTCGAGACTGCGGTCTCGGCCGTCGGCGGTGAGGGCCTCGATTACCGTGTAGATCACCTCGAGCCGCGCGGCGCGAAATGCCGCCAGGAGCCGGCGCAGGTTGGGTATCACGCGTTCCGTGGCGGCGGCGTGAAGCTCCGGACGTGTGCTTGCCAAGCCGCGGTTGCAGGTGCCGTTCTGCACGTCCACCATCAGCAGGGCGGCGCGTCCGGGCAAAACTGGGCGATCCCGGGTCAACATTCTGCCGGTCCTCTTGTTCGCAGGTTAATGAGCGACCTTCGGGCCCTGCTCGGCGGTCGCTCCCAGCCTGGCAGATCGGCCGGAGGAACGGCACGCCGCGAGGGGGAGATCGCTCAACAAGCTGCCAAACCAACGGCCAGGCGCTCGGGAGCCAAATCGGCGAGCAGCAGCGTCCTGCGCCGCCGGATGCCCTGGCCTCATACGGAACGCTTTCGGCGAGAAGCGCCAATGCGATTGGCGCGCGGCGCCCGTTCATGCGGCCGCAGTTTGTGGCGTTGGCCTGACGCGCGCCGGGTCGTAGCCCTGCACCAGGGCGACCGCCATCGCCTGGTCGAAGGCGACTGGATCGAGGTGCGGCGTACGCGACATCAGCCACAGCCGCCGTCGGCTGGGCGTGCCCACCAGCGACCAGCGGTAGTCCGGGTCGAGCCCAACGATCCAATGGTCGCCGCGCACCACGTAGTAGAACGTCAGAAGCAGCTTCGACCCACCCGGGTTCACCGGTCGGGCCGTCCCGTTCACCTCGGTGCGTCGCATGCCCGCGGCGGCATTGTAGGATACGGTTTGCACCCCGATCAGGCCGTCCGGTCGCTTCGTATAGGTCGCCGTGACGTCCACGCAGCGACGGCCGAACCCGTCGGCCTCCAGGTTGGGCAGCCTTGCCACTTCGAACCAAGTTCCCAGGTAGCGATCCAGGTCGACCGCCGGGACGGTTGCGGGGGGATGGTCCGAGGCGGCGAAGCGGCGCAGCACCGCATTGCGGGCGGCCAGAAACATATTGATGATCATGATGGGCAACGTGGGCATGCCGGGCAGGGGAGCAACCATGGTCCACTGCGGGCCGGCGACCCGAAGGTGGACGGGCTCTGCCCGGCGGACGAAGCCGGACACGGCCGGTCACCTGTAGAGGCGCGGGATCACGCCGGCGGCAGCATAGCAGTCACGCGCCGCACGAAGGGCGCACACGCTCGAGAGCAACGCGGAGGTGGCCCGTCACCGTTTGCCCCGGCGGCGATGGTTTTTGGTGCGGAGTTCTTGATTAATGCACAAGTCTACTTTAGTGAATGCCCTGCTGACCGCTGAGTGGCGGGATCGGCCAGGAGTGCCGCAATCCGTGCTGCCAGGTCAGAGCCGGTGCTGGGCTTGCGCATCAGCGCAAAGGGGCCGTTGATCCGGCGCCCCAATTCCAGGGACACCCCGTCCCCGGCATAGCCAGTCAGCAGGACCGCCGGGAGGGCCGGATTCCGGGCCTGAGCCTCAAGAATCAGGCTCACCCCGTCCATAACCGGCATCGAGAGGTCCGATACTAGCGCCTGCACGGCCTTGCCCTCGTCCATCATCGCGAGCGCCTCTGTCCCTCCGGCGGCGGTGATGACGAAAAAGCCCTCGTCCTCCAGCTGAGCCGCCACGGTCTCGAGCACCAGCGGGTCGTCGTCGACCACCAGAACGCGGATGCAGTCGTCGGCTGCGCCGCGCCTGTCCTGCCCGGCCGCACCAGCCGCAAGTCCAGGCACGCCGTGGCGGGCCTGCGGCAGCCAGATTGCGATCCTCGTTCCACGCCCGGCGCTGCTATCAACTGCGATGGCGCCTCCGGACTGCTCGAGGAAGCCTTTCACCATGGGCAGGCCAAGCCCTGTGCCGAGCCCGGTTGCCTTCGTCGTGAAAAATGGCTCGAAGATGCGGCCTATTATTTCCTCATCGATCCCCTTGCCTGTGTCTGCAACGGTAATGCGCAGATAGCTGCCGGGAACCAGGTGCGCCTGGTGCGGACTGCCGGCCTCAACCGTTTCGTAAGCCGCCGACAGGGTCAGCGTGCCGCCCTGCGGCATCGCATCCCGGGCGTTGGTTGCCAGGTTCACCAGGGCGGTCTCCAACTGCCCCTTGTCGGCAAGCATCTGCGGCAGGCCAGGCTCTGCGTCGATCAAGACGGTGACCGCGGATCCAAGCGTTGGCGCAAGTATGTCGCGCATGCCGTTCAGGATGGCATACGGGCTTATTGCCTCGGCCCGCAGGTCGCCGCGGCGCGCAAATGCCAGCAGGCGCCGCGTGATGGATGCTCCGCGGTCGGCGGCTTCCAGCGCGATGCGGGCGTAGCGGCTGACAGCGTCGAGATCGCCAGGCCGCCTTCCGATCATGGACGCGCTGCCCTGCACGGCCTGGAGCACATTGTTGAAGTCGTGGGCAATGCCTCCGGCAAGCTGTCCCAGCGCCTGCATGCGCTCGGCCTGCGCAGCCCTGATCTGCGCCTTCTCCCGCGCGGCGACTTCTTCTCGGACACGCTCCTCCAGGCCGGCGGTCAAATCCCGCAGGCCAGCCTCGGCGCGCTTGCGCTCCGTGATGTCGACCACCGTGCCGTGCGCCAGGCGGCGTCCGGCGATGTCGACCGGGACCGCTGCCACCACAACATCGAGAATGCCGCCGGACCGCGTCCGGTGCCTTGACTCAAACTGCAATGGACGCCCCTCCAGGATGGACGTCTTCAACGCGATCTCCACGCCCACGGCATCAATGTCAGTTATGCGCATGCGCCTGAGATCGTCACGCCCATAGCCAAGCATCGCCGCCGCAACCGCGTTGCAGTCAACGATGGACGCATCGGCCGGGTCGATCAGGTAGCCGGGCAGCGGCGCCCGCTCAAACAGGCTGCGGAAGCGCTGCTCGCTCTCGCGCAGCGCCTCTTCGGCGGCTTTGCGCTGCGAAATGTCTTCGGCCACTGAGATGAAGTAATGCGGCGCCCCGCCCGGTTTGCGGACCAGCGAGAGCGTCACCCCGGCCCAGAGCTGGGAACCGTCCTTGCGGATGTAGCGCTTCTCAATGCTCAGACTTGCCGTCACTCCAGCAAGCAGGCTGCTGATCGATGCCATGGTCGCCGGGAGGTCGCCGGGATGCGTCACCTCCATGAATGTTTTTGCAAGCAGCTCGGCGCGCCTGTATCCAAGCATCTCGCAGAAGTGGTCGTTCAGCCTGATCCAGGTCCCGTCGGGGCCGATGTGCGCCATTCCGACCGCGGCCTGCTCGAAGGTGGCGCGGAACCGTTCCCTGCCATCGCGCAGCGCAGCCTCAGCGCCCTTGATCCGTGTGATATCGCTGAGCACGCCTACGACGCCGGCTGCCGTGCCGTCCTCCGCCAGCAGCGGCGCCTTTGCCGACCGGAACACCCGTATGCCGCGGCCAGCGTCCGCGAAGGTCTCCTCCACCACCTCGGCATGGCGGGTCTCGATGACGCGGCGGTCATTCGCCATCACCGATGCGGCCTGCTCCCGGTCACGGTGCAAATCCGCATCGGTCCGGCCGATCACCTCATTAGCGCTCCGGCCGATCACGGCAAGGGCGGCCGGATTGGCGAAAAGGAAACGACCCTCCGCGTCTTTCGCATAGATCGGATCAGGTGAGCAGTCGCCGACAGCGCGGAGCAGCGCCGCCGCATGCAACGGACCGGTTTGCCACCCGCCCGCTGCCCAGGATGACCGAGCCAGGCGGCCAAAGCCGCCAAGCCAGTGCCGGACGCCAGACGGCGCACGCCGCGACCACGGATCTTGCCGGCCTTCGCCTGGCCTGTCCGTCATGGTGTCAGAAAGGACTCCGCTCGCCAGGATGTTCGGATCGATGATGCGCTTGTTGCAGGCTGGACAGATGCCATGGACCACCCTGACCTCGCCTGTCACGCCCCGTCCGCAATAGTCCTCCAGACGGTCCCAGATACCGCCACCATCCGCAGACGCGGCCTCCTGGCCCACGTCGTGACAGTAAGAGCAGACCACCACTGCCGGGACGGCCATGCTGTCCCGGGAATTCCGTGCCAGGCTGTGGGACAGCAGGTCCATGGACGGACGGTGATGACCGGCCACCATTTGCGAGTGGTACAGAGCGGCAGCGTGACCGTCATGGCCGTAAACCATGCTGATGGACATCTGCATTTCGCGCCGGAAGTCCGGTGCGTCGCACCGGTAGCGGAAAACAATGCGCGGTCTCCGGCCGCTGCATACCGCAGCATGCATGTCGCGGTATGACTGCCTGACGGCATCGCCCGCCACATGGTTGAACAGGCACTGCCCGATTACGGACTCCGCCGCCGCAAGATGCTCTGCACCGTTCTCCGCGGCGAAGCTGGACCATCCCTGCTCTCCGACTGCAAGGATGCTGCCGCTCCGGTCAACGAGGTAGGCGACGCCGTTCAGGGCGTCCAACAGCGGCTGGAACGGAGCACAGTCTAACATTGGAAGGGAACCGTGGCCTGCCCGGCTGCGTGGCTGTCGATGGCGGCGCGGAGCGCCCGCGGCTTCGTAAGCGGGCGCCCCCCTGGCGGCCACAGCATGGCATCCGGCGGCTCCGCCACTCCCAACGGCGGCATGACCGCAGTGGACGGGTAGCGCTCAGCGGCATGCGCGAGCTCGATCCCGTCCATGCCGCATGGCGGTGCAACGTCGCAGCGCAGGCCAACTGCAATAACCCGCAGGCCGCGTCTGACGTCAGCCGCCTCGCCCCCCAGCAGCCAAGCTCGGCGGGCTGGCGCGCCAGTGTGCGCCGCACTGCCAGGCCGCCTTCGACCACAACGACAAGGTCTTAGCGTCTGGACAACGGCGCTCGCAGCGCGGCCGAACGCCCGTCCTTGCTCTCCGCATCCGACGGCGCCACGCCCCGGCGGCCACCTTTTTCGGTGCTCGGTGGTATTGGCGATCTTCATGGCTTGTCGGATTCGAGCGGAAAAAGGCTTCCCGCTTGCTGAGCCGCCGTCCGTGATGTCCGGCGAGTCCGGGGTCCAAGCAATCATTGCTTCTTTGAACCTCATCGGCTCTACCTCCAACGCATCATATTCAAAGTGCGGCCTTCAAGGATTGCAGACAGGACACGGCAAGCCACGCTTGCCGTCCGAGATCGTCGCAAACGGCGTCCAGTCGCTCGCGTGACCACACCGCGCGCAGCGGAATATTCCGATGTGCGGCGCATGCGCCAGATATTCGCCTTCTGCGGCGGCAATGTGAACAGCGTGGCTTGTCGGACCATGGCGACCTCGGCATTTGAAAGAAAATCAGCCTATGCAGCCTGAAAGGGCAGGTGGGACCGGCTCGCCCCCATCCCGACTTATTGCCGTCGGGTAGTCCGAAAGGGTGAGGAGGGACAGAGAGATCTGCGAACAACTCCAAGATGCTTCCGTCTGGGGGCAGCGGCCTGACGGAGAGCCAGATGCAGCGTGACTTTCCCGGTTTCGACGTGCTTTGGCCCGAAAGGGAATTTCGCGAGTGGGTGGCCGAGCGGCAGGAGCCGGAGGATTACAGCGCGGCGTTCTGCGGCCTTATGAAGCGCAAGAGAGCAGAGATGTAATGATAACCGGGGCCGCCAAGGCGGCGGGCTGAGGTCTCGATAGATCAGCCCCCGTAACCACGGTGTCCGTGGCTCGCAGCGACGCGCGACTTTCGGGCTCCTCGCCGTCAATCGGCAGCGCGCGCCAGCGCCGTCGCGCGCTGCCGGCCGGAGCCGATTGGGGTGGCCATCCGCATCTCCGGTGCGGCATCGCGCAGGATGGCTCAAACTCCGACAGGCGGTCCAATACCCGGGCGATGGCGGGCTTGGCAACGTTCAGTTTCGCGGCCTAGCCCCGGACGGTCGGCGCCTCCTTTCCAAATAACAGGTCAGAAATACACCAAGCTGGCGCGCTTACAGAGCGGCAGGGCGGTCAGCGCGACCGTCTTGCCAGCGTGCGGTTGCCGATGATTTGGAGGAAGCCCTGAAGCGCGAACCAGCGGCGCTCATCGGGGACCCGCATCGTCAGCGTCTGGACGGTGCCTTCGGCGAGCACGCCAAGCAGCACGTAAGGGTCGGCCTCGCTGGCGATTGCCGCCTTGATCACTTCGGCCAGGACAGCGGTAGGGTCGGTAACCGTCGTGGCCGCCTGTTCTGCCGTTAGGGCGATCTGGTCGACGGTACTGAAACGACGATCATGGCGTCGGGCTGCCCGACGATCGTCCCCCGGCATGACGGGTTGTCGTGTCGCTGCTTCGGGGCTAACCGGTCGCGGCTCAATGGTCATGCTATCCGATCCACGTTGCAGAAAAGCAACGAAGCGGTGGCGTATCGCACCCCCACGCGCATCGTGCTATTCACGGTTCGTTGAACAGGCTAAGTGGCCGGCGCAACGGCAGGTCCCCGCCGTTGCGCTCGCCCACGATTGGCTTAGCATGTGACCGTCGATGGGAACCAGCCTCCATTTCGCTCTGTGACCGAGAGGTCAGATGGCCGGCGACGGTAGGCGTCTGGTCGTCGGGCCAACACGACGAGAGGCTAGTGGGGCGGCAAGCCGCCACTCGGCTGTGACCCAGATACGCCCGCCAGGCGCAGGCCTTCGGCGTAATGCTCTCGATCGCTCTCGCGTTCGATCGGCGTGGCCGCCAAAAACCGCTCGATGCTGAAGTCGTGCTCGATCGTCAGCAACCGCCGGCGCACCACGGCTGCTTCCTGGGTGCGGCCGAGATGCCCGAGTGCCGCAAGGTAGGGTTTGAAGTTTTCCGAGAAGGTCGGGTTCATTTCGATGACGGCGCGTCCCATCGCGGCGGCGGATTCGTGGTCGCGCTTCAGCAACTGGATCAGGATGGAGAACCCGTCGAACAGGAAGGCATGCGGGTCGAGTGGCGACAGGCGCTTGTAGCGGTTGTTGTGCCGCTCAGCCTCATCGACGTCGCCCAGATAGGCGCGGGTCACCGCCGACAGGGCCCATGCCATCGCCAGGTTCGGGTTGAGCGACAGCACCCTGTCATACAGCGCCGCGGCTTCGCGCGGCCGGCGGTGTAGGGAGGCGCGGACGTGGCCGGCAATGGCGAGCGCGCGCGCATCCAACGGGTCGAGCACGATCGCCCGCTCGGCGACCTGGCCTGCTTTCTCAATGCTCGCCTGAGGGTCGTCCGCCCAGCCCTGGCTGACCAGGAAGACGTGCCAATAGGCATACCAGGCATAAGGCGCGGCGTAGTCGGGATCGAGCGTGATCGCCTTCGCCAGGTCCTCGCCCGCCTTCATGAAAGGGCCACGGTCCATGCGCCCAATCAACGGAACGGCGCGCAGCATGTAGTGGTAAGCCGCGGCGTCGTCGGCCGGCGGCTGGCCGGCACTGCGGCGCGCTTCGATCAGCAGGATCACTAGGTCGATTTGCGCCACCACCTCGGCCGCAATCTCGTCCTGCAGCGTGAGCAGATCGTTGGCGTGGTGGTCGAAGCGCCGCGCCCAGGCCACTTGGTTGCCGGCCCGCAGGTCGAGCAGCCGGACTGTGATCCGGACCCGGTCGCGCACCTTCTGGATTGTGCCGTCCACCAAGAAGTCGAGGCCGAAGGTGCGCCGGATTGCGTCCTCGTCCCGGGACTCGGTGACATAGCGGGCGAGCGAGTTGAAGGCGACCACGAACATCCAGCGGAACCGCGACAGCGCGGTGGTGATTTCTTCGGCCAGCCCCGGCGCCAGATGCGCTTCTTCCGCGCTGGTGCCGATGAGCTGCATCGGCAGCACGCCGATATGGGCGCCGCCGCGGGCGTGGCGCGCCTCGGTCCTGGGCTCGTTGGTCCCTTTGGCTTCGTTTTGGTCATTCGGGCGGCGGGGTGGCGCAGAGGCTCGCACGGCGGCCGCTGGGGCGGGCGGCTCGGCCTCCGAATCCGGCGTATGGGGCGGACGGGCGGCGGTCCGGCTGCCCGCCGGGCCGCGAATCTCCATCAGCAGATTCTGGGTTTCCTGCGACGGCGCCGCATCCATCAGGTCGGCGAGCACGGCGCGGCAGCGGCCATAGGCCTCAATCGCCATGCCCGTCTCGCCGCGCTCGGCGTGGATTCGCATGAGCGTCCGCCAGGCGCCTTCGTGTGCCCGGTCGATCTGCAGCAGACGATGTGCGGCCAGGGTCGCCGCCTCCGGCTCGATCTGCTCGCGCAGCAGGGCCTCGGCCACCGTGCGGGCACGATCCCGCAACCGGTCACGCTCGACGGAGAGCCAGGCATCGAACGCCGGATCGACCCCCTCCAGCCCTTCCAGCAGGTCGCTGCCCATCAGCGCCAGCGCGGCGGGCTGGTCGGTGGTCGCGCGCATCACCTCGTCCACATCGACCCAGACCGCGCCGGGCTTGAGCGAGAGATGATCGCGGGTGATTTGCAGTATCTCGCCCTCGGCAGGGGTTAGCGCATCCAGCAGGCGATGGATTTCCTGGCGCAGCGAGGCGCGAGCCTGCTCCTCCGGCCGGCGACTCCAGAGCAATTCCGCAAGCCGGCTACGCAGAGCAGGGCGCGGTGCTGACAGCGCGATGACCGCGAGCAGCGCGCGGGTCTTGCGTCCGAGCGGCAGCACGTTCGTGGTGGTGAGGCTCCATGCCTCCATCTGTCCGATCAGCCGCAGCCTGCAGAGGCACTGGGCCGGTTTCTCGCAGGGCGCTAGCCGAGCGGTCGCCGCCGGGGGCGGCCTTTTGATCGCCGTCGGATCGGCGGCCTTGCCATGAGAGCCACCAATTCGCTGAGCCGCGTCATATGGGTCGTAATGACCGGGCGATTCTCTGAGAATTTCGTAGTTCATAGCGATGCCCCTCATGTGAAGAAGGCACTCACGTAACGTGGTATCAGCGCCCAGTTCACACTTTTGTCAACGCCAGGAGACGGTACATCTCCGTTAGCATACCGGTAATAAAATCGTTTGCAGGAGCGATCGGTTTTATTCGCCTATCATCCCGGTTAATTGCGCAAAAGTTATTAAACGGGTCTAATAATGGCGTGAGCATGTCATAAAGCGCTTATGCGGTGCTGGTTCGGAATATCATGTCGGCCGTCGCTCTCCCGCAGCGATTCAACAGGGCCGTTCCTCGGCCGTCGGTCCGCTGCCGCTCGGCCGAACGCGCCGGCAAATCCTCAAGCCTCCCGAGTCGATTTGCGGCTGTATGGTTCGGACCATCTGAGTTCTCCTATGCGATCCAGTAGCCTGTTGCCCGACGCGCATCATTCTGCGGCTGGCGGGAGATAGCGGCCCGCAGGTAACGGTGCCTTCCGCGACAAGTGCAGTGTCAATCGCATCGGCTGGAGTGCGTGAGAGCCATGTGCCGATCTGCTTGCGGGTAACGTGATCGGCCCGAAAGGCCGGGTCTGGCCGATTCTGGCTTGACGGCTTCCGGACGGGCCTGGTTGAGAAGCAGCCGTCCTGCGAATTGGCCTCGTGGCAACTCCCGACATACGGCGTTGGCTGAACCCGCAAAGGTGCCCGGCACGCTGAATTCGGCACCGATCGGCGCGTTCCGGCTCGAGGCGCCGCGCATCGCCGGCCTGCCGGTCAGGCACTGAGACTGACGTATTTCAGGCAGACCACCCGTAGGCAGGACGCGAGGTTGCGATCATTCGCAAACTGGCAATGGTCGTGGATGCGCGTGATCAGCCCGGCGACGGTGGTAGCCTCCGTCTCGGCGATCAGCTCAAGCACCGACCAGAATGCCCGCTCGATGCTAACCCGTCTTATTCAGCGCATAGCTGCGATTCGGAAACGATGGTTGTACAAAGCCCTGATCCAGCTCAGAAATCTGGTGTCACGACCGACCAAACCACCAGATCTCAGCGAGTCACGCGATGCCGGCATCATATGGCCCACCAGAAGCGGCAACCTTCGGGTTTCCGAAGGTTGGCGGCAAGAGGGTGGAGGCCGCGTTCGATGGCGGACGGATCACATCCAATGGCGGTGTCATGCTGCTCGGCGCGGTGGAGCGGGACCTCGGCGCAGCCGATGCGCTGGCGCAGTTGATCGCGGACCCACGCAATCCGGCGTTCGTGACGCACGGTGTTGACGACATTCTGCGGGCCCGGATTCTCGCTATCGCCTGCGGCTACGAGGACGGCGACGACCTCGACTTTCTCCGCACCGACCCGGGGTTCAAGGTTGCCTGCGGCCGACTGCCAGACACTGGCGACGATCTGTGCTCCCAGCCGACTGTGTCGCGATGGGAGAACGCACCCACCTTGCGCGAGGTGTTCCGCATGACCGGCGCTATGGTCGATATCTATTGCCACAGCTATGCGAGCCCGCCTGACGCCGTCACCCTCGACATCGACGACACCTGCGATGTGGCACATGGCAACCAGCAGATGGCGCTGTTCAACGCGCATTACGACGAGCGGTGCTTCCTGCCGATCCACGTCTACGACGCCGCGAACGCGCGCCCGGTCGCGGTACTGTTGCGCGCCGGCAAGACGCCGAACGGCGAGGAAGTCCGGGGCCACGTGCGGCGGATGGTACGGCGCATCCGCAAGCACTGGCCCGACACGCGCATTACCATCCGCGGCGACAGCCATTACGGCCGCCCCGAGGTGATGGCGTGGTGCGAAGCAAACGGCCTGACCTACATCTTTGGCCTGGCCGGCAACTCCGTGCTTGACCGGATGGTGGACCGGATTGCCGACGATGTGCGCGTGCGCCGCGCTGAGGCGCACGCAGATGTGGCGCGGATGCAACGCGCCGAACAGCAACCTGACCCGGCAGTGTTGCGACAAGCGGAGGCGCAAGCGGCTGCGGTGCGCCGCTACACCGAAATCCGCTACGGTGCGAAGTCATGGGGATGCGAGCGGCGCGTCGCCGCCCGCATCGAAGCGACGAAGAAGGGCCTCGATATTCGCTACGTGGTGACCAACCAACCCGGTGGCAGCGCCGAATGGCTCTACGACACGATGTACTGTGCCCGCGGCCAGATGGAAAACCTCATCAAGCTGCACAAGACCCAGCTTCACTCCGACCGCACAAGCTGCCGCTCACCGCTCGCCAACCAGGTGCGCCTGCTGCTGCACACCGGCGCCTATTGGCTGCTGCTGAAGGTTCGCGACGCCATCCCGCAGATGCAGCCGCTCGCCGTTGCCGAGTTCAAAACCATTCAGCTTCGCCTGATCAAGATCGCGGCACGGATCACTGAAACAACCAAACGAGTCCGCGTCGCCTTCGCCGCGGCATGCCCCGAAGCCGACCTATTCATCGGCCTCGTCCGCCGCTTCCAACCAGCCGGACCGTGACCTGCGGGGCTTCCGCCCCAGAGCCCGCCACGTTTCAGCAACCCCCAGCGCCTGCCATATTCGATCTCAAATCGCGATGAAAACAGCGCGTGGGGCACCTATGCCCAACGCGCTTTTAGCGCGTTCGCCGCCCTCCGGGGGGCGAACCATGAATAAGAGCGGTTAGGACCGCTGGTTTTCGTGATAGCCGCAGTTTTGTTAGTAGCCTTATTCTGGTATTTTGGTCGTGACCCTGGAAGTCGAGGCAGTTAGAGCCCTGGGGGCCGTAAACCGCTGAAAAGCCGCGGCCTTGCACCGGGACTGCAGCCTTGCGGCATCCGGCTGGACGCCACCCCAGGGAGAACCTTGCTGCGCGCGGTCGGACACGTTCTTTCCCTTGGCTTTCCGGGGAACAGATGGGATATACACGCCATATATCCCATCGGTGCCAGGCCCCATGACCCGCACGACCCTGTTTCAGAACAACCGTTCGCAAGCGGTCCGCCTCCCCAAGGAGGTCGCCTTCCCGGCCGGCGTCCGCGAAGTCGCGGTGCTGCGGGACGGCGCCCGCCGGGTCGTCGTGCCTGCGAATGCGGTGTGGGACGACTTCTTCGACGCGCCCGGGGTCGATCTCGGAGAGCGGTCACAGCCGGTCGCACAGCCGCGCGAGTCGCTGTGACGTGCTCCGCTATATGCTGGACACCAACCTTTGCATCCGCGTGCTGCGCGATCGTCCGCCGGCGCTGCGCCCGCGATTCAATGCGGAGGCCGACGGTCTGTCGATCTCGACCGTGGTGCTGACCGAACTGATGTACGGCGCCGAGAAGTCCCGTAAGCCGCTGGAGAACCGCCAGGAAGTGTTGCGTTTCGCGGCCAGGCTGGAGGTGCTGCCGTTCGACGAGCAGGCCGCCGCCCACGCGGGCGAAATCCGCGCCGCGCTCGATCGGCGGGGACGGATGATTGGCAGCTACGACGTCCTGATCGCCGGCCATGCCCGAAGCCGCGGGCTTATCGTGGTGACCGGGAACCTGGGCGAGTTCAAGCGGGTCGATGGGCTCCGCTGCGAGGACTGGCTGACGACGGAGACCTGACCCTGCGCTTCAAGGAGCGGGGACACCGACCGTCACCACCCTGGATGCCGCCCCCGCCGCCGGGGTACAAGACCCGCATGCCCATCGCCGCCATCCCCGCCACCATCCCGCGCGTCGCGCTCGTCACCGGCGGGGCGCAGCGTTTGGGGCGGGCCATCGCGCTCGCTCTCGCCGGGGCCGGGTTCGACGTCGCCATCCACTGCCACCACAGCCGCGACGCCGGCGAGGCGGTCTGCGCCGAAATCCGCCAGGCCGGTCGCCGCGCCGTCCTGCTGCAAGCCGATCTGGCCGACGAAGCCCAGGTCGCCGCTCTGCTGCCTGCCGCGCTGGCGCATCTCGGACCGGTCGGCGTACTGGTCAACAACGCCAGCCGCTTCGAGCGCGACGAGTGGGACGACGTCACCCGCGCGTCCTGGGATGCGCATCTCGAAACCAATCTGCGCGCGCCGTTCGTGCTGATCCAGGCCTTCGGCCGTTCCCTGCCCGCTGCCGCGGAGGGCGTGGTCATCAACATGCTGGACCAGCGCGTCTGGTCGCTCACGCCGCACTTCGTCTCCTACACGGCGAGCAAGGCCGCGCTGTGGGCGATGACGCAGACCATGGCGCTGGCGCTGGCGCCGCGCATCCGGGTGAACGGCATCGGGCCAGGCCCTGCCCTGCCCAGCCCGCGGCAGAGCCCGGAGCAATTCGCCCGGCAAGCCGCCTCGGTTCCGCTGGCGCACGGCACCTCGCCCGAGGAGGTCGCATGCGCCGTGCTTGCCATGCTTGCCCTGCCGTCGTTGACAGGCCAGATGCTGGCGCTGGACGGCGGCCAGCATCTGCAATGGGCCGCAGACCGCAGTGGCCCGACCGAGGAATAGTCGGCAATGGCTGAGTCGCTTGAGGCCGACTGGCCGTCCGGGGCTGGACAGTCCACCACGTTGCGCCGCGAAGCACCTCGCGCGTTCAGCACGAGCCTGCCGCAAGGCCACATCACGACGGTTGCAATCGCGTCCACGCATCGCACACGATATCATTTCGTCACCAGCCGGTCGGCGCAATCGGAGTTGCCTCGTTGCGCACAGGGTCGCGATAGGCGGCCCCGCCCGTTCATCCACCGTTCGACGCCGGCCGATCGCGCAAACGAGCATCGCAAAGGCCGATTTTGTCCACCCGTTGCCAGCCGCCACTGCCCGGTCAGTGACATGGCGGATTGTGTTAACACCGCGATCGCGGCAGGACATAAAATACAACAAATTCAGCCACTTAGCCTCGCCTCATTTTTGGGCAATTTGAATGTGGCCCAGCAATACCGCGGCCTTAACGATGATACGGCGGTTCCTGCCCACAGACTTATCCACACAAGCGGTGGATCAATCCGCCCGTGTTTACGACTCTTCCGGCGCCCCCCTGACGCGATCAATCCTGCGCGAGTCAGTGACCGCCGACAGCGAAATTCTTTTGCGGAACGGACGCTCGTTGGCCGTTCCCACCGGTTGCAGCGCAACAGAGGATACAATTGACCGACACCGCCGGCCCTGCAGCCGAGACCGGCGCCGCCGTCATCGTCGCCGCGCTCGACACCATGCCGCCGGGTCCCGGCGTCTACCGGATGCTCGATGCCAAGGGCGAGGCACTCTACGTCGGCAAGGCGCGCAGCCTGAAGAAACGCGTCCTCGCCTACACCCAGCCGGTCCGCCTGCCGGAACGGCTCCGCCGCATGGTCAACGAGACAGCCTCGATGGAGGTGATCACCACCCATACCGAGGCCGAGGCGCTGCTGCTGGAGGCCAATCTCATCAAGCGGCTCAAGCCGCGCTTCAACATCGTGCTGCGGGACGACAAGTCCTACCCGTGGCTGATGCTGACCGAGGACCACCCGTTTCCGCAGATCGCCAAGCACCGCGGCGCGCAGGTGCGCAAGGGCAGCTATTGGGGGCCGTTCGCCTCGGCCTGGGCGGTGAACCAGACGGTCACGGCGATGCAGCGCGTGTTCCTGCTGCGCTCCTGCGCCGACACGGTGTTCGCCAACCGCAGCCGCCCTTGCCTGCTGTATCAGATCAAGCGCTGCTCGGCCCCGTGCGTCGCGCGGATCGACCAAGCGGCATACGGCACGCTGGTCGCGCAGGCGAAGGCGTTTCTCGCCGGCAAGTCGGCCGTGGTGCAGCAGGAGGTGGCGGCGGAGATGGAGCGCGCCGCCGAGGCGCTGGAGTTCGAGCGCGCCGCCGCCGTGCGCGACCGCATCCGCGGCCTGACGCACGTGCAGGGCAGCGACGTGATCAACCCCGCCAGCCTGGAGAATGCCGACGTGATCGCCGCCTGGCAGATCGCCGGCCAGACATGTGTAGAAGTGTTCTTCGTCCGCGGCGGACGCAACAACGGCAACCGCGCGTTCTTCCCGAGCCACGCCAAGGCGGACGAGGCGGACGCGGTGCTCGCCGCATTTGTCGCCCAGTTCTACGACGACAAGCCGCCGCCGCCCTGCGTGCTGGTGAACCATCCGCTGCCCGAACAGGCGCTGGTCGCCGAGGCGCTGAGCCTGAAGGCCGGCCGCAAGGTGGACATCGCCGTCCCGCAGCGCGGCGAGAAGCGCGCCGTGATGCAGCACGCGGAAATCAACGCGCGCGAGGCGCTGGAGCGCAAGCTCGCGGAATCCGCCGGCCAGGCGAAGCTGCTGGACGGCGTGGCGCAGTTGTTCGGTCTGGGGGCGCCGCCGGAGCGGATCGAGGTCTACGACAACAGCCACATCATGGGCGCCAACCCGTATGGCGTGATGATCGTCGCCGGGCCGGATGGCTTCATGAAGGCCGCGTATCGGAAATTCGGCATCCGCGGGCCGCTCGCGCCGGGGGACGATTTCGGCATGATGCGCGAGGTGCTGACCCGGCGGTTCTCCCGAGCGTTGCGCGAGCAGGGGGAGGGCGCGCCGGCGTCGGAGTGGCCCGACGTGGTGCTGATCGATGGCGGTGCCGGGCAGCTTTCGGCGGCGCGCGACGTGCTGAACGACCTTGGCGTGACCGACGTGAAGCTGGTGGCGATCGCCAAGGGACCGGACCGCGACGCCGGCCGCGAGTGGTTCCACACCGACGGCACAGACCCGTTCCAGCTTCCGCCGCGGGATCCGATTTTATACTTCCTGCAGCGGCTGCGCGACGAGGCGCACCGCTTCGCTATCACCACGCACCGCGCCGGACGCTCCAAGGCGATCCGCCAGAGTGAGCTGGACGAGATCGCGGGAATCGGCGCGGCGCGGAAGCGGTCGCTGCTGAACCATTTCGGCTCGGCGCGGGGGGTGAAGATGGCGGGGCTGGCGGATCTGGAGGCGGCGCCGGGGATCAGCCGGGAGACGGCGCGGCGGGTGTATGCGCATTTCCATCCGGGGGTGCGGATGGAGGGGTAGGGCCTGTCTGATGGCTGGGTTCGCACTGAACAGGCATGCACTCTCGAGAAGGCTCATCCCGTTGGTTCCGGTGCCTGCCAGGGTAGTCGCTGGCAGCGCGGATTCGCTTGACTCTGGGAACGGTCCCGTGGCGAATCTGCCGCATGCGTCCATGCGATTTTTCTGGAGCGGCGATTCTAACCGTGACAGCTGACATCTTCAGAGATTTGGCCGCCGCC
>Ga0302266_10001281_pt1 | contig 23302 bp, 14 predicted proteins | sample III_Bog_E1_2_FD_194559 | JGI IMG/M metagenome (GOLD analysis project Ga0302266, IMG submission 194559) | Peat permafrost microbial communities from Stordalen Mire near Abisko, Sweden - III_Bog_E1_2 | ecosystem: Environmental > Terrestrial > Soil > Wetlands > Peat | place: Sweden: Abisko... | reverse complement strand
ACGGCGGCAAAATAAGTCCACGCTGGCGCGGTGTTGGCGGCCACGCCGGTTTGATCCGGCCAGCTGACACGATTGGAGGCCGCCAAGTAGGAACCCAGCCGCACTTCGGTGTCGCCCGCCAGCAGACCGGTCAAATTATCCGCCGCGATGGTGTAAAGCACATTAGTTGAACCAAGCATGGTAAATTTATTCCAATTGACGCCGTTATTGGTGCTATAAAAAGAATAGCCGGCGTCGCTGACGGTCCAGAAACCGGTGTAAGGAAAATTGGTTCGCGAGCCGGAAGTGTTGATCCAAGCCACCGCCTCCAAGTTGCCATAGTTGTTGAAGTAGCTGCTGGCTTGCTGCGTCCAATTAGTGCCATTGGTGCTATTGGCGACGTAACTTATATTCCCACCACCCGTGTCACCCGTGGTCACAAAAACGCCATTGCCATAGGCAACGCTGGTGAGCCAGGAATAAACCAAGTTTGGCGGCGGTGATTGCAAATACCATTTTGCGCCGGTCGTGCTGGTGTAAACCACTCCATTATCGCCGACGGCCACTACTAAGTTGGACGAGGCGGCCACCGACACGAGCCAGTTGGTGGTGCTCACGGAACTGTTGGTAAAATTAACGCCGTCATCCGAATAGGCGATCGCGCCGTTGGCTCCGGTGACGATGATGCGGTTGCCGAAAAAAGTGACCGCCTGCAAATCGTTCGTCAGGCCGCTGTTTTGCGGAAACCAGTTAACCAGATCGGGGCTGGTATAAATCCGTCCGAGTTCGCACACCTGCACGCCCAAGGTTCCGTTCCACGCCATGCCCACGACATCATTGCCATGCGGCTGCGGATTGGACCAACTCCACACGAGCGCATGGGCAACCATTTGAGTTGCCAGAATCGTCGTTAGCGCAGTAACGCGCCAGATGCCGGATTTCATGGGATGAAATTAAACTGAATTCAGTGGGCAGCGCCAAACGTTTTCTGTTCCTGCAAATGTTGCTCGCCATGTTTCCGCAACGGCACCGTGAAACGGAACACGCACCCGTCCGTGGAACTGTTCACCAACTCCAAAGTCGCGCCAAGTTGCTGGGCGAGCTGTTTGCTGATGGCCAACCCGATGCCGCCGCCGCCTTTTTTGCCGGAGGCGCAAGGCGCAAAGAGATTCGCCGCCACTTTCGCCGGCAGTCCATGTCCCCGATCAAACACTTCAAACACCAGACCTTCGCGGCTGTTGCCGGCGCTCATCCGCACCGCCTTGCCGGCGGGCGTCGCCTCGATGCCGTTTTGCACCAGATTTTCCAGCACCAGCAAAATCAAATCCGCCTCGTGATTCGACAAATCTTCGTCGGTGGAACAACTGGTTTCAAACCGCACATTGGCGGCGGCGGCGACGGGTTGGGCTTTTTGTTCCAACATTCCAACCAGTTCGCCGACAGAAATTTTATATTCCACGCCACTTTGTTGTTCCTGCAAAACGCGGACAACGCGGTTGATCATTTCCTGCATCCGCTGCGTCGTGGTCACCGCCGTCTGCCAGTCGGATCCGTCGTTGTTGCCGGTGCGCTGGCTGGAAACAAAACTGGCCAGCCCGCTCAACGGATTTTTCAAGCCGTGAATCAGATGCGCCGTGACCGCGCCGACGGCGGACACCCGCGCGGACAAAGCCAGCTCGCGGTTGGCTTCGAGCAGGTTTCGGGTGCGCTCGGCCAGCAGTTGGTTGGCTTTCTGCACCCGTCGCATCGCCCAACCCAGACCACCGGCAAGAACGATGGCACCCGCCGCGAAGGCGAGCGAAAAACGCAGCGCCAGATTCCGGTCCAGCGCGGCGTATTGCCGGGCGATGCTGCTGCCATCCACGAGAAATTGAATGGCGCCCGCGAAATATTTTTGATCCTCCGTCCGCAGCGGGACGTTCACAAACAAAAGCGGCGCGGTCGTCGCGTCCGTTTCGATCAGCAAATCCTGCTCCTGCATGCGTGCCTCGGCGGAAAAATGGCTGACGGGCTGGAATTTTTGCAAGGGGGACAAATCGGCAGCGGGCAGCGCGGTTTCAGTGATGTATTCCGGAAACGCATTAACAAATTTTCCCTCGGCGGAAAAAAGCCGGACGCCGAGGACGTTGCGCAATTTGGAAATTTTGAGGGCGAGATTGAATTGTTCGCCGGGATCAGACAAGGGCGCCAGCGTTTCACCGGCCACTTGATCGTTCTGATGTTGCAGCACGGTGACGGCATCGAGAATCTCGCCGTCGCGCTGCACAATTTGCGCGCGGATGCGGCTGCGCAAATCGAGTGCCGACCACGCCAGCGTGCCACCCAGCACGGTCAGCGCCAAGCCGATGACGAGCACGGCCACCCAGCGCGTGCGCTGAATCGTCGAGCCTGTTTGAGCGGCAATTCTCATAAGATGGTTCACTATTTTAGCGCAAACTTGGTTGGTTGTAAAAGTGGGCGTTCGTCCACTTAAAATTGATAGCGCAGTCCAGCGGTAATCGTGCTGGCGTGGTAATCGCCGGCACCGCTTAATTCGTTGGACATCGCCCGCTGGTATTCTAATTTCGCAAAACCCTTCAAACCTTTGAACAGCCGGCGTTCGGCTTCGAGCGAGAGACTCCACAAATTCCGGTAAAGGGTGTCCGAACTGTGTTCGTAGTTTGGCTGGATGGGAAAATCCTCGTAGGCGATTTGGGCGCTGCTTTGGATGTGCCAGTCGGCCGTTTGCCAGCTTAATTCCTCAACGACTTGATACTGATCATAATTGAAATAGCCGCCGCCATTGTCTTCCTTCTTGGTAAAAATCAGGCGCGTGGAAGAACGCCAGCGGCGGTGGGCATCCCAGTATTGATGCCAGGCCAGTTCGACCTGTTGCTGAAAAATTTCCAGATGTTGCGGCAACGGCCGGAGGCCATACTGATCCAAGGCGAACCAGTCATCGTGAGGCTGCCAGGAGGCGCCGTAGCTCACGGTGACATCGGCCTGCTTGCCAAAATCGTATCCCGAAGTGACGAGCGGCCCGAATTCCCAAAAATTGTCCAGCGGCGTTTGAAAATACCAGCGGGTCACGGGGAATTGCAATTTCAGCCACCAACCGCCAATCAAATCCTTGCGCAACGAAGGTTGCGCCGTGATGCCGTAGCCGTCCACCAGCGCCGAGGTCGGCGTGCCGGCATCGGTGGTGATATCCAGCACCTCGTGTTCATACAATCCGCGCGCTTCCAATCCCGCCTGCCAGCCGTCCGGCAATTCGCGCTCAACGCGCAAAGTGCCGATGAACGAATCTTCCCGGTCGGTGCCGACATCGTGCCAGTAGCGAATGTCATTGCCGGTGATAAACCCCACGATGGACCAACCGTCCAATGGCAACCGCATGGCCATCGCCTCCAGTCCGTTCTCGCAAAAGGCGCTGCCATGTGGGTTAAAAGCGCTTAATAAAACATTGTCTTTGTAACCCACCCCGGATTCCGCGCTGACTTGCCCGTCCCACAGCATGGATTCCGTCCACAAACGCAGGTCGTCTTTGGGAATCAAATTCGTTTCAGACAACGAGGTGTCAGCCGCGCGACCTGACGGCAAAAGCAGGAAAGAAAGCGCGGCGATAATCAAGCCGCACCACGAATTTCGCCGCACGCGGGCGCAAAAAGTCTGGCAACCAGTTACGGTCGCCAGACTTGAATTCCCACAATTTATTTGCTTCAGCAAATGGCGCTTGAATTATCAATGACCCCGGTGATGACCAGCGCCGCCTTCGGTGGCCGCGTCATGCGCCGCGTCAATGATCCGCAAAAATTCAGCGTGGCTGATTTTGCCTTTCAACGCTTCCAAATCAGTCTTCAGCGTGGTGCGGAAGGTTTGGAGTTCCGCCAGAAAAGCCGCACGGTTGGCTTCAAGCTGGGCGCGGATGGCGGCGCGCGCGGCATCAGTCGTCGCCGTCTTGAGCTGGGCCAGCAACAGATCTTGCTGCGCCAGATAGATGTCGCGGGTCGCCGCAAAATCCTTGATCAAGGTTTTGAGGTCGGCGGGCACGCCGGCAAGAGCGCCATCATGGGGAACCACGACGACGGGCGGAGTAACGGTTGAATCAGCGAAAACCGCCCGCGGCCCATAAAGGCTCGCCACGGTGATTCCTGACAGGATTAAGTAACGGATTGTTTTCATAGTTTTATTTTTAATTTTTGTTTTGTGGGAGCCAGCTTCGGCTGGTTCCATCTGGGTATGTTTTAGCAGCCGCCATGCCAACCCTTTGCTAGATGGATAAAAGCATTGAAAACATTGGCGATTTCGTTCAACTGCCAAAACCACCGCCATTCGCGTCGGCCAGTGTTGGGTATATTCACCCAATTTTAATACCGCTGCGACGCTGACATTGGGTCTCATGCCCCAGACGAGGAATCCGGCTTATTTCCACCCAGCCGATACCGCAAAAAATCCCGCGACACGCCGAGCCGCCGGGCCGCCGCTGAAACATTGTTGCCGGTTTGCTGCAACGCGCGGCCAATCAGCACTGCCATGGCCTCGTCCAAAATAAATCCTTCCGGCGGGAAATGGAAATTCGGATTCAACCATTCCGTGTGCGGCGAAATTTTATTTGGATCAATCGGCGGCTGCAATTGCTCCAGGCTCAACTCCGCACCGCCTTCAAAAACAATGGCGCGTTCCAATTCGTGCTCCAGTTCGCGGACATTGCCGGGCCAGCGACAGGCCAGCAACCGTTGTTTGCCCGCCGCCGACAGCCGTTTTGACGGCAACCGGTGTTTTTTGCACAACTGGCCGAGCAATGTTTCTGCCAGCGTTGCGATATCCTCGCCGCGTTCGCGCAATGGGGGAATTTGAATGCGATACAAATCCAGCCGGTGATACAAATCCTCGCGGAACTGGCCGGGGGCAATGAGTTCCTTCAAATCGCGGTTCGTCGCGGCAACGATCCGGGCATCCACGGCAATTTCGCGCGAACCGCCGAGCCGCCGGATGCGGTTTTCTTCAATCGCCTTCAACACCTTCGTCTGCAACGCGGGCGACAAGCTCGGCAGTTCGTCCAGAAAAAGCGTGCCGCCACTCGCCGCCTCGAACAAACCGATGCGCGCCGTCCGCGCATCCGTGAACGCGCCGCGTTCGTGGCCGAACAATTCGGATTCCGCCAGCGTGTCCGGCATCGCCGAGCAATTCACTTCCACGAACGGCTGCGCCGCGCGCGGTCCGCGCTGGTGCAGCCAGCGGGCAATGGTCGTCTTGCCCGTGCCGGTCTCGCCTTGAATCAGCACCGGCGACAACTGCGTTTGCATCCGCGTATCGGCCTGAATAATTTTTTCCAGTTGCGACTCGACGTTTGCCAGTGCGCGGCCAAAGACAAAAACCCGCGCCGCTTGTGCCGTGTCGCCGGACTTCTGTTCTTCGAGCCGGACGCGGCTGCGCATTTGTCGGGCGCGGGCGATGACCAGCGGCAGTTCCTCCGGGTCAAACGGCTTGGTGAGATAATCCACCGCGCCCAACCGCATGGCTTCCACGGCACCGGCCACGCCGCCTTGCGCGGTCATCACAATCACCGAGGTCGCGCCAGGAAAGGCCTTTTCCCGCAGCAGGTCGGGGCCGAGACCATCGGGCAGATTCACATCGAGCAAGGCAAAATCAAACTGGCCGTCATGCAACCATTGGCGCGCGGTGGCGAGGGAATCCGCCGTGGTAACATCGGCACCCTGACGCTCCAATTGCGCAGCAAGCTGGCGGCGCAGCAAAGGCTCATCCTCCACCAGCAACAGGCTTAACCCATCTAATTTGGTCGTGCTCACGCAAGCATTTATGGTTTGGCGAATGCATGTCAGAAATAACGGTTTTGACCGGTGAAGCAATGATAATTTGAAATCTATTTAGAGAGTGAAATAATGATCTAACAATGAATTACGGATTCGCTGAAATGTAATTTGCTACGAATTGCTCATGAGTTTTATGGCGGGCAACGTAAACGTATCAGAATTGATGTTTGGTCAGTTACTGAAACCAGACCAAGCCGAACTACATTTCCTCCAGTTTATGGCTGGTGCTTAGGGCACGCGTTACCCCGTAGTTTCACACGGTTTTTACGGCTCGCCAAAATCTCGCCGAATGTTGCGCGAAATGCTTCGCCTGATGCTAACCGTCCGTTGACACCCTGTTGCCAACCGTGTTGCTTCGGATGTTGCCTTGCGTGATTATCACCATGTTGCGAACCCGGTGCTAACCGTGCTGCTAACCACGTTGCGAACTTTGTTGCTTCGGATGCTGCCTCACGTCGTTACCACCCTGTTGCTAACCGCGTCGCCTCGCCGTTGCCAACGATGTTGCAAAGCTGGTGCTAACAGTGCTGCCAGCCGGAAAAACTTGCTTTTAGGGTGGCGTTACTGGCTTGTCGGGGCGGCTTCCGAACCTTTGCGGCTGCGTGTGGCTGGCGGTCGTCGTTGGCCTGCTTATTAGGCGCTCTGGCTGCCGCGCCGGGCAGCGTGGCGATGCTGGCGCATCGCCGATTGCTTTCCGGGCTGTGTTAGCTCGCTGGCGGTTTCGGTTTCAGGCTGTCGTTGAATTCTTTGTCCGGCGTCCGTGTAGGTCTTCATCGTCAGACGCATATCGCTATGCCGCGCCAATTCCATCGCCAGCCGGGGATGCACTTTCATGGTCGAAAGCCGGGTGATAAACGTTGTCCGCAATGCGTGATAATCCATGCGGTGTCCGCGCTCGTCCAGAAACGGGATGCCCGCCTTTGCCAAGTCCTGCCGAAACTCTTTCATCTTCGGAACGCCGTTGACCACCACCAAATTGTCCGTTTTGCTGTCCGCCGGTTTCTGCTGCTGCAATGCTTCGGCCAGCTCACGATGCAACGGCAATGCCTGTTCTTTCCGGTTCTTGTTCACGGCGGCATGAATGCGCAGCAACCCGCCGGATTCACCAAGCACCAGATTCGACCAGCGCAGTGTTTTGACTTCATTGCGCCGCAGCCCCGCATACAGGGGCAGCATATAGGACAGTTGATTCTTGCCCGCCACTTTCAACAACTGGACGACCTGCGCATCCGACAATGCCCGCCGTTGAACCCGCTCCTTGCCGCGCGTGTCTGTCCGTTCCACAAGTTCAAAGGGGTTTACGCTGACGCGGCTTTGCTTGCGGAGCCACGTCCAAAAGGCCGAGAGCGTGGCCAGATATTCATTCAGCGTCTTGGGTGCTTTGTAGGCTTGCTCCTTGCGCCACGTTTGAAACGAGGCGGGCGTTACGTCGGCCAATCTCGTCCAGCCGCATTCCCGCACCAGCCGCCGCAGCCGCTTGTCCACATGGCGCAGGTGGTCTGCCGACCGCCCCAGGACGGTCAACTCGTTGACGTATTCTGAAACCAGATCGAGCAACGGGCTTTGCGCCGCCTCCCGTTCCACCTTTGCCGGAATCAATCCCGCCGATTCGTGTTCCAATTCCTGAATCAGCTTGTTGAGCTTTTGTTGGGCGACCTGCTTGTCGGAGACGCCGAGGGAAATGTCGCGCACCTTGTTGTCGCCAGAAAGTTTGATGCGCGCCCGGTATAACCGGCCTGTTGTCCTTTTGCCGTTTTGCAACCGTTTTGGTTTGTAGATTCTCGCTTCCATAGTTCATGCTCCTTTCAATTTTGATTGACGTAACTTTTCAAAATGCGCGTCCACCTGGCTTTGTAGCATTCCCACAACACGGCCAACGTGCTGTAACGGCGGCAATTCGCCTTTTTCTGCCCCGCGCCGAATCGTGCGGCTGCATACGCTGAAAATCCCCTCCAATTCCGGGAACCGTATCAAACGGTCATTAAATTGATGCTCGGTTGGCATAGGCCATCATTTTTCCTCCTGTCCGCCTTTTAATTTCCACGACTTTCTTTTTTTGTCCCATTCCATTCCCATTTGCAGCCGCTTCCGAAACGCTTCGGCTTTCCCGCCGGACAACATTGCGGCTTGCAGTTCTGCCATTAGATAATGCCAGTCCTGCTGCTTATCCTCCTTGGTAAAATCCTTATGATCCCGATACTTCACTTTCCGGTTGCCTTTGTCCTTCGGGTCGGTGTTGGCAAAATCGTCGGCCTCTTTCGCTTCCATGGGAGTTTTTGGCTCCTCCTTAATCGAGGTTGGTCGGAGCCGATCCCATAAACGGAGTGGACTTTCATTCGGTTCATCAATATATCCCACCTTGCGCTTCATTTCCGCTGCCCATGCCTTGCATTCGCTGACGGATACCGCAATGTAAGGCCGTTGCTTTGCTTTGCGTTTTGCCCCAAACAACGTGGTTTCCTCGCTGGTGATGTAAAAGAAAAAGGCGGTCAATTTACCCTCCTTGATGCGTTTGTGGACGCCCGCGCGGGAAACCGGCACGAACAGGACGACCCCATTGGTCGAAAGTCCCACGTCGCCTTTGTAATACTCGCCAAGGGCTTCAAACCATTCGGCGCATTGGGCGTGTGTCCCTTCCCGCCGATAGGCACGAGTGCCGGGCGTTGGCTCGCCAACAAGCTCGTGCAATTCTTTCGGCACCTCGATGAATGGAAACTGAATAAACGGCATTTGTTTGAGTGTAGTCGAAAATATACAACAGTCAACCTAAATCTCGTAATTGTATTTTGTGGATTCCCTGCCATTGGCTTGGATGCCATCTCTCGCGTGGCTTACGGCTAAATGTGCTTGCTGAAATCTACGGTCAGCAAGCCCGGCGCAAAATTCTGGCTGGCGTGATGTTTCAAAATGCACCGCCATTCTGTATCGTAACGGCTCCGCCATTGCGTTTGACATTTGGCAAAGCGTTTGGTGTTTATGAAACGCGAGCGGGAAACCGCAAAATCACCCATGCTGCAATTCGTCAAACAACTGGAAAACCGTTCACGCTTCATTTTAATTGCGATTGCGTTTCTGATTATTGCGGCCATCGGGCTGGTTGATTATTTAACCGGCCATGAGATTTCGTTTTCCGTTTTCTATCTGCTCGGCGTGGCGCTGGCTGTCTGGTTTATCGGCAAGTGGTTTGGAGTCTTGGTTTCCGTGTTAAGCGTCGCCGTTTGGGTGGCGGGGGACATTGCCAGCGGCGCGCGATTTTCAAGTCCGCTAATTCCAATTTGGAACGCTACCATTCTCTTGACGTTTTATCTCGTGGTCGTCTGGTTGTTGGCCCGCTTGCGATCATTTCATCATAATTTGGAAGGACAAGTGCGACAGCGAACCACCGCGCTCACGGAGGAAATGGCCGAGCGCGAACGGCTGGAACGCGAACTTCTCGAAATCAGCGAACGGGAACAGCGACGCATCGGCCAAGACTTGCACGACGGTTTATGCCAGCATCTCACCGGCGCGACGCTGGCCGGACAGGTGCTGGAGGAAAAATTGGCGGCACTAAATCTATCCGAAGCAGTTGACGCCAACAAAGTGGTCGAGATAATTGAAGAAGGCATAAACCTTTCCCGCAGGTTGGCTAAAGGTTTGTATCCGGTGGAAATGGAGGCCGACGGCCTGATGCTGGCGCTGGAGGAATTCGCCGCCACCAGCAGTGAACTGTTCAAAGTCTCCTGCCGCTTTGAATGTGATTCGCCCGTGCTCATCCATGACCCCGCCACTGCCGGGCATCTGTATCGGATTGCCCAGGAGGCTGTCGGCAACGCCATCAAGCACGGCAAGGCCAGAAACATTTTGATTCGCCTTGATGTCAGCGAAGAAAGCACCGTCCTTTCCGTCAAAGACGACGGCACTGGCCTGCCCGAACCGCTGCCGGAAAATCGTGGCCTGGGTTTGCGGATCATGGCGCATCGCTCCGCCATGATCGGCGGCACGTTCAACGTGCGCCGAGACGAGACAGGTGGCACGCTGGCAACTTGCGAATTGGACGCAAAAAACCAAACCAAAAAATTTCCATCGTGAATAAGCCAAAAGTAAAAATCTTTCTCGTGGACGACCATCCGCTCGTGCGCGAATGGTTGACCAACTTGATACACCAGCAACTCGACCTCATTGTCTGCGGCGAATCCGAAGACGCACCGCAAGCGTTGCGGAAAATTTCCGCGACCAAACCCGACGTGGCGATTGTGGACATTTCACTCAAGCAAGGTTCCGGAATTGAGTTGATCAAAAGCCTCAAAGCGTCGCATCCCGCCGTTGCCATCATTGTTCTCTCGATGCACGACGAGCGGCTTTATGCGGAACGCGCGCTACGCGCTGGAGCGCGCGGTTACATAATGAAACGTGAGACCGCTAAAAAAGTAATCACGGCTATCCGGCAGGTTCTGGCCGGAAAAATTTACATGAGCGAAAGCCTCGTGGCGGTGTTCGCGGAAAAGTTCGTGGATGGCCGACTGCCGACTGGCGGCTCGCTGGTGGAACAATTGAGCGACCGCGAACTGGAAACTTTTCAACTCTTGGGCAAGGGCTACGAAACTCGCCAAGTCGCCGAAATGATGAATGTGAGCATGAAAACCGTTCAAGCCAACTGCGCCCACATCAAGGAAAAACTCAAGCTCACCAACGCCGCCGAACTGCTGCGCGAAGCCGTCCGCTGGCACGAAAATTATCCGACGAGTTAATCTTCGAGGCATATAGGGTAATACCCTATGCGAGAATTATCCCGCGCCTAATGTGCGGAATAGCTCCGCCCGTGTTCAATGTGGTGTGTTGATTCGCCTGTTTTTCCAACGAACGATTTTTGCCCGGTTGCTCATCGCGGCGACATTCAGCATCTTTCAGCTGCAAGTGCTGGCGCAGAATGATGTTGCGGCGACGAATACAATTTCACTCGCGGATGCAAAGCGCATCGCCTTTAAGCGCAATTGGGATTTGCTCGCGGCGAAAAGCGGCATTGACGCGGCGCAGGCGCAACTCATCGTCGCGAAAGAATTTCCTAACCCCTCCGCCTCTCTGTCCACCGCCAAAATTGGCAATCAAGAAAGCGGCACGACGTTGGGCAATGGTCTTTGGGAGCGCAATTATGATTCCATCGCCGCCATCAGCCAGTTGATTGAAATTGGCGGTAAACGCCGCGACCGTCAGGTTTCCGCCAAAGCCGGTGTCGTCGGAGCACGCGCCCGTTTTTTTGACGCGCGCCGCTCGTTGGAACAGGGCGTGACGAAAGCCTATGTGGCGGCGTTGCTGGCAGGTGAAAATGCGCGAGTCTTGAACGAGTCTGCCGGGATGCTTCAACACGAAGCTATAATCGCGCAAGCGAGATTGAAAGCGGGCGATATTTCGGATTCCGACAAAAAACAAATTGAGAACAACGCGGACATTTTTGAACTTCAAGCCAAATCCGCCGAGGCCACTGCGGTGCAAGCTCGTATAGCCGTGGAAATTTTGCTGGGCGTTGAGAAACCAACAGGAAACTGGACGCCAGCGGACACGCTTGAACAGATGTTTGACGTTGCTCCGCAAGTTGACAAATTAACCAACGCTGCGCGCCCCGACGTGCTCGCCGCAGAAGCTGATTTGAACCAGTCGAAATCAGACCTCAAGCTGCAAAAGGCGATGCGGATTCCCGACCCGACTTTTACCGTCGGCGCGGAACACAATCCGCCGGGCGGCGGGCCGCCGGTGGACACGCTGCTGGTCGGCGTTTCATTTCCATTGCCGCTGTGGAATTTGAATCGTGGCGAAATCAAATCCGCGCAGGCGACGGTGGACAAGAACACGCTCGCACTCGCAAAAGCCAAAGCGCAAGCCGCTGCCGATCTTGCCAATGCGCAGTCTGAATTCAGCGAGGCTTCCGAGAGGCTGGCGCGGTATCAAAACCAAATTCTTCCCAAGTCGCAAAAAGTGCGCGAGTCGGTGGCTTTCGCCTATGAAAAAGGCGGTTCGTCTTTGGTGGATTTACTGGAAGCCGAACGCGCCGACAACGACGCGCGGCTCGCCACCGCGCAGGCTTTGTCCGATACCGCAAGCGCCGTCGCCGATCTGCAAGCAGCAACCGAAGTCGTGAACCGCAACCTTTCCACCGATGAATAATTGCGATCAAAACAAAGTCGAAGCGAAGGCTTCAGACGGTTGCGCCAAATCTTTGCCCGCATTGCCAAACGGCAGGTTGCGTGACTGGATTCGTGCAGTTGACCTGCGGAAGCCCGGCAAATTTCACCCCGCAGAACCAGCCTCAACGCCGGTCGCCAGTGACGATCAACCGCAGCGGATTCCGGTTCGCTTTTCTAAATCAAAAGGCAAGCGAGTGAAAGTGTCGTTCGCCAAATCGAAGTCGCCGCCATGAATTTCCACCATGCCCGCCCATGAAAATGATCCGAATTCTAAACTGCTGCCTGTTCGCACTGCTGGTGACCGGCTGCCACCGCGAAACGAGCCACGAATCGCCGGGCGACCCAAAAGTCACGGGCGAAAATATTTCCTTTCCCGCCGGTTCGCCGCAATTGGCGTCCCTCGAATTGGCACCGGTCGAATCGCTCGCGCCCGCCAGCACCCAGCTTTCGGGCCGGCTCACCTGGAATGATGATGTGACGGTGCGTGTCTTCACGCCCTTCGCCGGTCGCGTCCGCAATATCATGGTGGACATTGGCCAGAGCGTGGCGACCAATGCGCCGCTGGCGGAAGTTGAGTCGCCGGATTTCGGCCAGGCGCAGGCGGACGCGCGGAAAGCCGAAAGCGATCTAAAACTCGCGGAGCGCAGCCTGACGCGGGAACGGGAATTGTTGGCGCACGGCGCGGCGGCGCAAAAGGATGTGGAGGCCGCCGAGGACGCGCAGGCGCAGGCCGAGGCCGAGCATTCGCGCACGGTTTCAAAAATCGCGGCGTATGGCGCCAACGCCGATTCGCTGGATGAAGTTTTTATTTTACGAAGTCCGCTAGCGGGAACAGTCGTTGATAAAAGCGTCAGCCCGGGGCTGGAAGTGCGCCCCGACCAGATGTTGGCCAATCTGCCGGAGATCACCGCGCCGTTGTTTATTGTGAGCGATCCGACGCGTTTGTGGATTCAGATTGACGCGACGGAAGTGGACTTGCCGCATTTGCAGCCGGGCAACGAATTTACTTTCACCAGTCGCGCGTTTCCCGACGAAACTTTTACCGGCCGCGTGGACAAAGTGTCCGAATTCATTGATCCAAACACCCGCACCATCAAAGTGCGCGGCTCGGTGGATAATTCGCGCCGGCGGCTCAAGGCCGAGATGTTCGTGAATGTGGTTTTGCCCGGCGGCACGACGCACGATCTCAGCGTGCCGGCGGCGGCGGTTTTTCTGAAGGGCGAAAAACATTTTGTCTTCGTGCAAACAAAGCCGGGCGAATTTACGCGGCAGGAAGTCGCCATTGGTTCTGAGCAAGCGGGCCGCGTTTTGATTTTGAGCGGACTGCAAGCCGGCCAGCAAGTCGTGACGGACGGCTGCATTTTTCTCCAACAGCTCATGGAATAAGGTTCTGAGCGTTTTTTAATTTGAATTTTTCCCATGATTAAACGCGTCGTCAGTTTTGCGCTGCACCAGCCGCTGTTCATCGTGCTGATGGTGGTCATCTTCATCGGTGGCGGCGTGGCCGCGTTTATCAATCTGCCCATCGAGGCGTTTCCCGATGTCTCGGACATTCAGGTGAATGTCATCACGCTCTATCCCGGCCGCGCGCCGGAGGAAGTCGAGAAGCAGGTCACGATTCCGCTGGAGACGGCGCTGAATGGAATGCCGCACGCGGTGCGGTTGTTTTCGCACACGCAGTTTGGCTTGTCCTACATCGTGGTGACGTTTGACGACCACACGACGGACATGGTCGCCCGCCAGCAGACGCTCGAACGTCTCACCGGCGTGGACGTGCCGCCCGATGCGCAGCCGCAGCTCCAGCCGCTCTCCACTGCCATCGGCGAAATTTATCGCTACCGCGTAAAGGGCGATGGCTACACGACGCGCGAGTTACGCACGCTGCAAGATTGGGTGGTGGATCGTAATTTGCGCGGTGTGCCGGGTGTGGCGGACATTGATACGTTTGGCGGGCTGGTCAAAACGTATGAGGTCAATCCCGATCTCGCGAAGATGCGTTATTACGGAATTGCGTTGCAGCAACTTTACACCGCGCTCGGTCGCGGCAACGCCAACGTGGGCGGCAGCAAAGTGACGCAGGGCTCGCAACAGTATCTGATTCGTGGCGTCGGCATGTTGAAATCCGCCGATGAAATCAAGGACATCGTCATCACCGCTCACAACGGCACGCCGGTTCTGGTCAAGGACATCGCGGATGTAACTCTTGGAAACTTGCCGGTCGAAGGCATCGCCGGACAGGACAAGGATGACGACATTGTGTTCGGTATCGTGGACATGCACAAAGGCGACAATCCGTCCGTGGTGCTCAAGGCGCTGAAGGCCAAGATTGAAATTCTTAACACTTCGATTTTGCCAAAAGGTGTCAAAGTCGTTCCTTACTACGACCGCGCGTGGCTGATTGGCACAACCCTGCACACGGTTTTTGAAAATCTCGCCACGGGCGCGATTTTGGTGACGTTTGTATTGTTGCTTTTTCTCGGCAACATCCGCGCAGCGGCAATTGTCGCCGTCGTCATTCCATTGGCGTTGCTGGCTACTTTTATCGGCCTGACGTGGCGCGGCATTCCAGCGAACTTGATTTCACTCGGCGCGATGGATTTCGGAATCATCGTGGACGGCGCGGTCATCGTCGTCGAAAATGTTTTCCGTCGGCTCGGCGAATTGAAACCGGGCAGCGACAAAAAAGCTTTCCGCGCAGCCATTGAACACGCGACGGTCGAAGTCGGCCGGCCGACTTTTTTCTCGATGCTCATCATCATCGCCGCGCACATTCCAATTTTCACCTTGCAACGTCATGAAGGCCGCATTTTCGCGCCGATGGCGTGGACGATCACCAGCGCCTTGATCGGTTCGTTGATTTTGTCGCTGACACTCGTGCCGCTGCTTTGCATGTTTCTATTGCGAAAAAAAATTCCGCACGAGGAAAATGCGCTCGTCCGTTTCATCAAGAAACCTTACGTCGTCTCGTTGCAGTGGGCGCTCGCGCATCCTAAATTTGTCATTATCGCCGCGTTGGCGGCTTTGGGCGTGAGCCTGTCGCTGGCTCCTCGGCTTGGCACGGAATTTTTGCCGGAATTGAATGAAGGAACCATCTGGGTCAACGCCGACCTGCCGGCCAGTGTTTCTGTTGAACAGGCGCGCGAGTATTGCCGCAAAATGCGCGAACTGCTGCACAAGACGCCGGAGGTGAATTCAGTCATTTCCAAATCCGGGCGACCGGAAGACGGCACCGACCCCAAGCCGATCAACATGGCGGAAGTTTTTGTGGACTTCAAACCGCCAAGTGAATGGCGTCCGGGTATGACAAAACAAATGTTGTTGGATGAAATGGGCAAAAATGTTTCCACGCTGCCCGGCATTGATTTCAGTTTTGACCAGCCGATCATGGACAACGTGCTGGAAAGCATTTCGCAGATTGATGGCCAGGTCGTCATTAAAGTTTTTGGCGACGACTCCACCGCGTTGCGCAACAAGGCCAAGGAAATGTGCGCCGCTATCACGGACATACGCGGCGTGGACACGGCGTGCGTGGATCGCGCGGGTGAAGTGCCGCAAACCATCATTGAAATTGACCGCAAGGCCGCCGCGCGTTACGGCCTGAACATCGGCGATGTTGAAGATGTCATTGAAACCGGTCTCGGCGGCAAAGCGGCCACGGAATTGTGGGAAGGCGAAAAACATTTCAGCATCGTCGTGCGTTTGCCCGAAGCGCAACGGAGCCTCGCCAACCTGAAAAAAATTCTCGTGGACACGCCGGACGGTCTGCACATCCCGCTGGAACAGGTCGCCACGTTCAAAGAAACCAGCGGCAGCATGAACATCAGCCGCGAAGATAACACCCGTTTTTCCGCCGTCAGCGTCTTCATCAAAGGCCGCGACATGGGCAGCACCGTGGCCGACATGCAGGCGCGCATAGCAAAATTCTCCCTGCCGCACGGCTGGTTTGTGACTTGGGGCGGTGAGTTTGAAAGCCAGCAACGCGCCATGAAACGGTTGTCCATCATCGTTCCGATCAGCATTTTTTTGATTTTCGTGCTGTTGTTCGACGCGTTCAAATCAGTGAAAAGTGCGCTGCTGATTTTAGTCAACGTGCCACTCGGACTCATCGGTGGAATTTTTGCGCTGCTGCTCACGGGGATTCCATTGAGCGTCTCCGCCTCCATCGGTTTCATCGCGCTCTTCGGCCAGGCGGTTCTCAACGGCGTGGTCATGGTCAGTTACTTCAACCAGCTTCAGGACGAGGGATTGAAACCCTACGAAGCCGTTTTGCAAGGCGCAACCACGCGCCTTCGCACGGTGCTGATGACGGCACTACTGGCCATTCTCGGCCTGCTGCCAATGGCGCTGTCACATGGCATCGGTTCGGAAACACAGCGTCCGCTCGCCATCGTCATCATCGGCGGATTGGTTTCCGCCACGTTGCTGACACTCATGCTTCTGCCAACGCTCTATTTAGTGTTTGAGCGGAAAAGCGAAGCGGCTGGCGACAAGTCTTTGCCTGAACCGCCGTCCATATAAAACTTTGAACTGAAATATGAGATACCCCTCAATCCCAAAAATCATCGGCACACTTTTGATGCTCGCGTGCTGTTTCGCCAGTTCCAGAGCCCTGGCACATGCGCCACAGGCACGCGAAGCTCATGGCGTCATCCAGTCCATTGACTACCAGAAGCGAATGTTTACGCTGACCTGCGCTCCAGAAAAAGGGCCGCAGAAGTTGATTTGGAATTCGGATACGGAGTTCCTGCGCGACTTGAAGCCAGTGTCAGCCACAGAACTAAAGGAAGGCACGCATTTAACGATTTACTACCATTCACCGTTCTTCGGGAAACCCTACGCGACAAAAGTTGTTTGGACTAACAATTCGTGATTCAGCGTAACGCTGATGTGGGAATATGCGCCAGAATGATTGCGTCAGATCAAATTCCCTGCGGTGAAAAATCCTTCGAGCGCGTGATTCCTAAAGGCAAGTCCCCGTCGTCGGTCTGCGGGTCAAGATGTTCTCTGTGCTGGCAAGGGTTTTTTCATAACAGTTATTCACAGGTGTTCTGGTTGGTTTTTCTGCCCGCAAACCGGGCAGATTTTGCGAACGCAAAATCTTAAAAGCAAACCACAGCGGCGGGCGGCGCTGTCAAGATGGACCGCAGCGCAGCGAGGAGTATCTGATACCGTCTCCAATGTTATTCACGACCGTGCCGAGCCGCAGTTAAGGCGAGTGAGGCGCGGTTGTGAATAACTTGGCGGCGCGGCTGATTTTTTGAACACGGTTTCGTAGATCCAGATCCTAGCGAGGACCACGTCAAGAATACCGGTTCATTCAGGAAAGGTTGTTAGCCAGAGGAGCACCGCCAATATTTACGGTCAGCACACGGTTAAGGAACGACGTTTCGATTCAACGAATACGTCAAGAGCACCGGGCTGTCCGTTTGATTAGGCTCGGTCATCGGGGCGACGGCGATGCGGCGTTATTCAAAAACGACACGGTTGGCACGACCTGTTCCTACGAGGTTATCGTCAAGATTACCGGTCCTGGACAGCGTTCCAGCATCGCCGTCGCCTCGGTCGCTGATAGCTTTATGCCCGGCGGCCACTGCCACGGTCGGATCACGGTTCAGGAGTATTCGTCCCGCGAGGGGCTTGTCAAGAACACCGGCCCGACCGATGGCTTCCGTCCAAAAGTCTGAGAGAACTATGCCCCGCGAGGGCTTTGTATCAGGTGGACTGGTGACGGAACCAAGTGGACTTAACCAAAACAACAACGCAAAAAACAACTATGAAAGCATGGAATGAAATCAAATATTATGCCGGATTCGATTGGGCCAAAGACCATCACGATGTCATCGTCCTGGACGCGGGCGGCAAAACCGTCGCCGAATTTCGTTTCGACCACACTGCTGGTGGCTGGGATGAGTTCGGTAAAAAACTGGCGGCTTTTCCCAACGTGGCCATTGCTATCGAGACCAAGCATGGCGCGGTCATCGAGCGTCTATTGGAACGGGAATGCACGGTGTTCCCGGTGCATACGCGCAGCGCCAAAGGCTATCGCCAGCGCAAAGTGCCCAGCGGCAACAAGACCGATAAAATAGATGCGTGGAGTCTGGCCGACGCGCTCCGCTTGGATGGCGCGCACTGGAAACAACTGGCCGCGCAAGACCCGTTGATCAAAGAACTGCGCTTGTTGTGCCGTGATGAGGTGGCGTTGATTCGTGACCGCACGGCGTTGATCACGCAGTTGCGCCAATCGTTGTATGACTATTATCCGGCGGCGCTGGAAGCTTTTGATGATTGGACGATGCTGGCGGCGTGGGCTTTCGTCATCGCCTTTCCAACGCCGGAGGTTTTGGCCAAGGCGGGCAAACGCAAATGGGAAAAGTTCCTGCACGTCCACAAGCTTGCCCGGCCGGCTACTTATCAGCGGCGGCTGGAGATTTTCGCGCGCGCACAGCAGTTCGCCGGTTCGGAGGCTGCGATCCGCGCCAAATCCAAACTGGCCCTGGCCCGTGCCCGGCAGTTGCAACTGCTCGAAACGGAAATCGCCGAATACCGACGGGAAATCCGCCGCCTGTTTGCCCGGCATCCCGACGCGAAACTGTTCGGCTCACTGCCGGGCGCTGGTGACAAGATTGCGCCCCGGCTGCTGGCCGAGATCGGTGACGACCGCGCGCTGTTTCCTGACGCACAAGCTCTGCAATGTCTGGCCGGCACCGCGCCGGTCAGTTATCAGTCCGGCCAGATTCACCGGGTTTATTTACGTCGCCAATGCAACAAGTCGCTGCGTAATGCCGTGCATCTGTGGGCCAATTTAAGCCGCGAATTTTGTCCGTGGGCGGCGACTTACTACACCGCACTTCGCGCCAAAGGAAAAAGCCATGCCTGCGCGTTGCGGGCGTTGGGCCAACGCTGGCTGAAAATCGTTTGGAAGATGTGGCAGACGCGCACCGTGTATGACGCTGATCTACACGCTCGCAATCAGCTCAAGCACGGTTCCTGGGTGCTGCAACTGGTGAACCAAACCGTCGTCGTTAATCCTGAATTTTCCGGCCAAGCATCCCCGGCGCGCAATCCTTAAGAGCCAAGTCCCTGTCTGGCTTGTGCTGGTCAACGGTGGAGCCGCAAACCGAACCACCGGCGCGCAGCGCCTTTGTCAATTGCGGACGACCTTGACGAGCACAAGCCAGACATACAATCGGACGAAGGCGAGCGCGCCAAAATCCATCCCGTGCGGATGCACTTCCACGGTGAATAACTTTTTCAAAATTTTCATTTGCAGACCAGAGAACTTCTTGACAGCACTAGCCGACCGACCGCTGTTTTTATGTGCGTTTAGCTGGCATCTTTTTTTATGATTTGGACGGGTTGCAACTGCATCACCCATGAACCATGTTGCAACTGATTGCGCGTGTGAACGGCCGCGTCATACGGCGTCTGGTTGCGGATCATGGCCGCGATGATTTTGAGCCAGCGCATTCCCAGGCAGCGCAGCGCGCAGGCGTGGCTCTGACCTTTTTTCCGGTGGGCCCCCCACCCAATTTACGTTGTTTCAATACGACAAAACATTGCTCTATGTTTTTCAAAGGCTTATGATTTCCGATACAAATTAATGGAGTAAAAATGTCTGATCCCATATCACATCCAACGCACTCCAACGAATCTCCAAAGATTCCTTTGCAACCGCCGCCCGGCAGGAAACGCAGCCATTGGTTATGGATTGGAATATTTATTTTGCTCGTGGCGGGAGGCATTTTCTTTTTGCGACATCGGGGGCAAGCGCAATCAGGAACACAACCAACTCAAGGACGCGGTGGGGCCGGCGCTGGAACCATCATGGTCAGCACGGCGAAGGCGCAGACCGGCGGCATCGGGATTTATGTCAACGCGCTGGGCGTGGTGACGCCGCTCAACACGGTATCGGTGAAAAGCCGCGTGGACGGACAGCTCGTGAAAGTGAATTATCAGGAAGGACAGCTTGTTCACGCGGGCGATCCGCTGGTGGAAATTGATCCCGCACCTTATCAAGCCGCGCTCGATCAAGCTTCCGCCAAAAGAAATCAGGACCAAGCGACGCTGAATTTACAGCAGGTCGAATTGAAACGCGAAGCCGCGTTGATTGCCGCCAAAATTGATTCGCAGGATGCCTACGACCAAGTTGACGCCCAGGTGAAAGAACTGGAGGCCGCCGTGAAATCGGATGAGGCGGCTATAGAAAGTGCCAAGGTGCAGCTCGCCTATTGCCACATCACTTCGCCTATTTCCGGACGCGTGGGCTTGCGCCTGGTGGACGCTGGCAACATCGTTCACGCGAGCGACACGACGGCGCTGGTGGTCATTACGGAGCTGCAGCCGATTGCCGTGATTTTTAACGTGGCGGAAGACGACCTGCCGAAAATTCAGGCGCAGTTAAAGGTAGGAAACACGCTGACCGTGGACGCCTTTGACCGTGCGCAAACCAGAAAACTGGCGACGGGAACCTTGTTGACCGTGGATAACCAGATTGACCCGACCACCGGCACGGTCAAGCTCAAGGCTGTTTTCACCAACGCCGACGAGGTGCTGTTTCCCAACCAGTTTGTCAACGCGCGGTTGCTGGTGGACACGCTGGAAGACTCGACGCTCTTGCCGAACACGGTGATCCAGCGCAACGCCGACAGCGCGTTCGTGTATCTGATCCAGCCGGACAAGACCGGCACGAACCAGACCGTCGCGATGCAGACCATCACGATTGACACCACGGACGGCAATGTCTCGTCGGTGCAGGGCATTGATCCCGGCACGGTGGTGGCCGCGGATAATTTCAACAAGCTGACCGATGGGGCGAAAGTGATGCTCCGGTCGGCTGGTGGCGGAACGGGCCGAGGCGGATGGCAAAAGAATAGTTCCCAGTGAGTCCGTCACGCCCATTTATTTTGCGGCCGGTGGCGACATCGCTGCTGATGGTCGCCGTGCTGTTGACCGGCTTTATCGCCTACAAGCAGCTCGCCGTTTCCGCGCTGCCGGAGGTGGATTACCCGACGATCCAGGTCGTCACGTTTTATCCGGGTGCGAGTCCCGATGTTTCCGCGTCCGCCATCACCGCGCCGCTCGAACGGCAGTTCGGCCAGTTGCCGGGACTCAACCAAATGACTTCGATTAGCTCCGGCGGCAGTTCAATCATCACCCTGCAATTCGCGCTGAACCTGAACATTGACGTGGCCGAACAGGAAGTGCAGGCGGCCATCAACGCAGCGCAAAGTTATCTGCCCGCCGGCCTGCCGTCGCCGCCGATTTACAGCAAATCCAATCCCGCCGACGCGCCGATCATGACGCTGGCGGTCACGTCAAAAACATATCCGTTATCACAGGTCGAAGATTTTACCGACACGCGGCTCGCGCAAAAAATTTCGCAGGTGACTGGCGTCGGGTTGGTGACCATCAGCGGCGGGCAAAAACCAGCAGTGCGCATCCAGGCAAATCCGACCGCGCTTTCGTCCTACGGCATCAGCTTGGAGAGCCTCCGCTCCGCATTGCAAACCGCCAGCGTGAATCTCGCGAAAGGAAATTTCGACGGCACGCACCAGGCCTACGAGATCAACGCCAACGACCAACTGTTGAGCAGCAAGGATTATCAGTCACTCGTCGTCGCGTATCGCAACGGTGCGCCGGTGGTTTTGTCCGACGTGGCGAAGGTGATTGATGATGTGGAAAACACCAAGCTCGCCGCGTGGGCCAACTCAACGCCGGCGGTCATCCTGAACATCCAGCGGCAACCCGGTGCGAACATCATTCAAGTCGTGGACCGCGTGAAACAACTGCTGCCGCAGCTCAAGGCAAATTTGCCGGCGTCCATGGACGTTTCCATTCTCACCGACCGCACGACGACGATTCGCGCGTCGGTGCGCGACGTGCAATTTTCGCTGATGCTTACCATCGCGCTGGTTGTGCTGGCGATCTTTTTGTTCCTGCGCAATGTCTATGCCACGATCATTCCCAGCGTCGCCGTGCCGCTCTCGCTCGTCGGCACGCTGGGCGTGATGTATCTGCTTGGTTACAGCCTGAATAACCTCACGCTGATGGCGCTGACGATTTCCACCGGCTTCGTCGTGGATGACGCCATTGTGATGATCGAAAATGTTTTTCGCTACATCGAGCTGGGCGAGAAACCGCTGCAGGCCGCGTTGAAAGGCGCGGAACAAATCGGCTTCACCATTATTTCGCTGACGATTTCGCTGATTGCGGGGCTGATTCCGCTGCTGTTCATGGGCGACATCGTTGGCCGGCTGTTCCGTGAATTCGCCGTGACGTTGAGCGTGACGATTCTCGTTTCCGCCTGCGTGTCCCTGACGCTCACGCCGATGATGTGCTCGCGTCTGCTCAAATCAAAAGCCGACGAGAAAAAGCATGGCCGCTTTTTTGAAGCGTCGGAACGCGTTTATGATCGCATCGTCAAATTTTACGGCCGCACGCTGCAAACGATTTTGAAACACCAGACCGCGACATTGCTTGTGGCCGTCGGCACGCTGGTGTTCACGATTATGCTCTACGTCGTCGTGCCGAAAGGATTTTTTCCCGTTCAGGACACCGGCGTAATTCAGGGCATTTCCGACGGTGCGCAAAACATTTCGTTCACCGCGATGGCGGAACGGCAGCAGACGCTCGCGCAGGTGATTTTGAAAGACCCGGCAGTGGATAGTTTATCCTCGTTTATCGGCGTGGACGGCATCAACGCGACGCTCAACAGCGGACGCATTCTCATCAACCTCAAGCCGCTCGAAGAACGGAAAATCAGCGCGAGCGACGTGATTCGCCGCTTGCAGCCGGAGTTGGCGAAAGTCGAAGGCATCACGCTGAACATGCAGCCGGTGCAGGATTTGACGGTGGAAGACCGCGTGAGCCGCACACAATATCAATACACGCTCGAAGACGCCAACGCCGACGAGTTGAACCAGTGGACAACGAAGCTCGTGGAAAAAATGCAGACGTTGCCGCAGCTCCGCGATGTGGCGACCGACCAGCAAACGCACGGCGCGCAAGCGACGCTGGTGATTGATCGCGTGACGGCGTCGCGGCTCGGCATCACTCCGTCGGCGATTGACAACGCGCTTTACGACGCGTTCGGCCAGCGGCAGATTTCCACGTTATTCACGCAGCTCAACCAATATCACGTCATCTTGGAAGCACTGCCGGAATTTCAACGCAACCCGTCAAAGCTGAATGACATTTATGTGCTGTCCGCTTCCGGCGGCGCGGTGCCGATGAGCGCGTTTTCGCATTTTGAATCCGGCGTCGCGCCACTCGCGATCAATCATCAGGGGCAATTTCCGGCTGTGACGATTTCCTTCAACCTCGCGCCCGGCGCAGCGTTGGGCGAAGCGA
>Ga0302266_10001278_pt1 | contig 23341 bp, 15 predicted proteins | sample III_Bog_E1_2_FD_194559 | JGI IMG/M metagenome (GOLD analysis project Ga0302266, IMG submission 194559) | Peat permafrost microbial communities from Stordalen Mire near Abisko, Sweden - III_Bog_E1_2 | ecosystem: Environmental > Terrestrial > Soil > Wetlands > Peat | place: Sweden: Abisko... | reverse complement strand
TAACCCTTCCCGGGCGGCCTTTCAAGCTTGGGAAGGGGGGAACGCCAAAAAAGCCGGGCGGATTCATGAAGCCCGCCCACCGGCTGCCAGCCTTTTAACCTTTTAACTCTTCAACCTATTAACCCTTCAACTTTTTCAACCCTCCTTCACTTTTGCCTTGGCCCCCGCACGAGGTATTCACAGCCACACCGCCAGCGCCCCCACAAGGGCGGCAAGCAGCCAGATCAACAGCACGGCACGGGGGCGGCTCAGGCCGGCGCGGACGAGGCGGTGGGAGAGGTGGTTCGTGTCCCCCAGCCAGAACGGCCGACCGGCCCGGGTGCGGATGACGACCACGCTGGCAAGGTCGGCCAGCGGCACGGCCAGCACCAGCAGCGGCGAGAGCACGGCCAGGGGGTGGGGGTTGTGTTTCGTATAGAAGTGGGGCAGGATGGCCAGCACGGCCAGCAGGTAGCCGGTGAGATGACTCCCGGCATCCCCGAGAAAGGCGCTGGCTTTGGGGAAATTATAGGGCAGAAAGCCGAGCAGGGCCCCGGCGGTGAGAAAGGCGGTGAGGGCCACGAGATATTCCCCGTCACGGGCGGCCAGGAAGCCGAACAGGAGGGCGCCGATGACGCCCAGGCCGGCGCAGAGTCCGTTCATGTTATCCATGAAGTTGAAGGCGTTGATGACGGTGACCAGCCAGAGAATGGTGATGGCGTAGCTGAAGAGCAGGCTGGGCACGAAAAGCGTGATGCGTTTGGCAACCAGGGCCACGGCCAGGGCAATCAGAAACTGCCCGGTGAATTTAACCAGGGGCTTTAATTCAATCCGGTCATCCAGCCAGCCCAGGCCGGTGATGGCGACGGCCCCGGCGGCAAGCACCGCCAGTTCCACCGCCCGCCGGTTGATGCCATGCGCGATGAGCGACGTCGAGGAGAAGCCGATAATGTCCAGCTTCAACAAAACCGCCCCGGCGATGAGGGGGAGCAGGATGCCGGTCAACACCGCCGGTCCGCCCGCCAGCGGCACGGCGGCGTCATGGATTTTACGGTGGCCGGGGTCATCCAGATGCCCGGTGCGGCGGCACCATCGGCGCCACAGGGGCAGGGCGGCCAGCGTGGTGGCCAGGGCGCCGGTGAAGGCGGCCAGATAGAAATTAAAGGGAAAGCTCATGTGCGCAACCCCCGTTTCGCCGCCAGCTTCACATACAAGGCGTAAGTGTCCGCCACCATTTTTTCGACGGCGAAATTGTCCCGGACAAAGGCCCGGCCCTGGGCACCCAATTGCGCCCGCAATCCCGGGTCGTCGGCGAGTTGCAGGAGCCGCTGGCGGAGGGCGGTCAGATCGCCGGGGGGGATCAGGAAGCCGGTGCGGCCATCGAGGCAGACTTCGCGGGCGCCATCGCAATCGCAGGCGATGACGGGACGGGCGGCGGCCAGGGCTTGGGGCAGGGCGCGGGCCAGACCCTCGCGCCGGGAAAGATGCACCAGGGCATCCATGATGCCCACCAGGGCGGGGACTTCGGCCGGGGGCACGAGGCCGGTGAAGATAAAATGTCCGGCCAGCCCCGGGGCGCGGGCCATGGTCTCGAACCGGGCACGCCAGGGGCCGTCGCCGACCAGGAGAAATTTCAGACGCGGGCAGCAGCGGATGAGTTCCGGGGCGGCGGCAAAGAGGTCGTCATGGCCCTTGAGTTCAAAGAGGCGGGCGATTTTGCCGACGACGAAATCATCCGGCCGCAGGCCGTATTTCGCGCGCAACGCGGGATCGTTGACGGCGGTGAGAAAGGGGGCCAGCGGGAAGCCGCTGAAGATTTTGGTATATTGTTCCGGCCGGCCGATGCCGGCGGCCAGGTATTGGTCTTTCATCGCCTCGGCGACGACCGTAAAATGGTCGGTGATCCCGGCGACCCGGCGTTCGGCGGCGGTAAAGAGGAGGTTGGCGGCCCGGCCTTGGAAGTTGCCAAACGAGGGGCCGTGGATGGTGTGGAGGATGAGGGGCACGCCGGCCCGGCGGGCGGCCAGCCGGGCGAGGATGCCGGCTTTGCCGCTGTGCGTGTGGACCAGGTCGGGCCGGGTTTTTTTAAAGAGGCGGGTGAGGTGTTGCAGCGCCCGCAGGTCTTGCCAGGGCCGAACCGGGCGGACGAGTTCGGGCACCACGGATAAGATTGTGGGATCGCCGGCCAGTTCCCCGGTGAGCGAGCCCTCGGGGCCGGTGGTCGGCCCAGAAATCAAATGGACGGTCAGCCCGGGGATTTGCCGCAGACCCAGGACGGTGGCCACGGTGTTTTCCTGGGCGCCGCCAACAATGAGCCGGGTGATGACATGGGTGACGCGCATGGGCGCGGTCAATGGGCCGGGGCTTTGAGATCGGCCAGATGCTGGCGGATCAGCGTGGATTCGGCGAGGTTGGTGGGGGCATTGGCCAGACAGGCCGTGTAATTCTGGATGGCGGCGTTGGTGTCGTGCAGGCGCCAGGCGATGTCGCCCAAGCCGTAGCTGACTTGGAAGGCCTTGGGATAGATTTTTTGCAGTTGCAGATAGTCATTGCGGGCCGCCTCGAGCTGGCCGGAGTTCAGGCTGGCCACCGCGCGGTTGAACAAGGCGTCGTAATTGCCGGGTTGCAGGGTGAGCACGCGGGTCAGGCTCGCGACGGCGCGGGGGTAGTCGGCCATGCGCATATAGGTGTAGCCCTCGCGAAAGAGCCAGGCGGGGTCGTCGGGGGTTTGCGCGAGCTTGAGTTGGATCACCTGGAGTGCGTTGGTCAACAAGCCCTGGGCGAGGTAAGCCTGAACGGCGGCGGTGAACAAATTGTTGTCCCCGGGATGATGGGCGATTTCAGTTTCAATCAAACGGACGCCGCGCGTCAAATTGGTCTGTTGGAAATAGGCGGCGGCGGTGACAATGTTGAGTTCCGTGGAGTTGTTGTCGTCGAGCGCAAAGGCGGCCGGGTGGGCCAGGGGTTCGGCCAGCAGGGCCAGCGCCCGGTTCGGCTGGCGGAGGAAATCATACAGTTCGGCCAGGGACAGGAGGGTGGGGAGATGATTGGGGGCGAGTTCATGCACGCGGGTGAACGAGGCGAGGGCCTGGCGCAAATAATTGCCCCGCAGATAGATCTCGCCGTCTTCATAGCAAAAACCGGGTTCATCGAACGGCCCGTTGGCCGTGATGATTTCGCTCCAGGAACGGTATTTACCGAATTGATCGGGGTTGGCCCGGGAGACGTCCACCGTCACCGGTCGGTGGGCCTGGAGGGTTTGGTTGAACTCGAGGTTGATCCCGGCGACCAGATTGTCGGGATTCAGTTTTTGGGCGATGGTGAAATCGGCGGCGGCAGCTTTGAGTTCGTTGGCGCGCTGTTCCTGAACCGCCCAGAAATTCAAGCCGCGTGAATAATAGCGCCCCGCCAGTTGGGCGTTGAGATTGGGTTCCGGGGAAATGTGCAATCGGGCCATTAACTTATCCGCCAAACCGACGGGGCGGGCATACGCATTGGGCGGGGTGAGTTCCTGGATGATGGGGGCCAGCACCCCGGCTTCGGCCCGGGCCCAGAACGCTTCATTTTCCCCCCGGAGCCGGATATCGGGCGGGCGGGGCAGCAGGGTGTCGGTCGGCAGCGGCTTTAACTGGTAAACCAACCCGTGGGCTTCGGGATAAAACAACTCGAAATAATAGCCGAAGCTCGGATGCAAATAATAAATGGCGTTGGTTTTGGAGAGCAATTGGATCATGCCCAACAAACCGTGATCGTCCAGTTCATATTTGGCCTTGGGATCCACCAACAACGGCCATTTCGTCGGATATCGCCGGTGGAGGAAGCGGTGATATTCGGGGTTCTTCAGCGCCTTGGTGTCCACGGGAACGTATTCCGTGGCCCGGCCGGCCTGCGCCAGCACCTCCTGCAATAAATACAACCGGAACGGGATGTCCGCCGTCGTGTCACTGTCCGACAAGACCAGCCCGCCGGTGGGCGGCAGGCTGGCCGCCAGCAAGCGGGCGTATTGTTTGAGGGTGTCGTTATTGAGGGCGCGTACGGCGGGGCGGTTTTTGTAAATCAGACCGGCGGCGGCCAGGCCCGTCAGGGCCACCAAGACGGTCAGGGCGGCGGGTTGGAGCGCGCGCTTGAAGCCCGAGGGCCGGCGGCGGGAACCTCGCCGGGCCGGCGCGGGCAGGGTGACCACCAGAAAATAGCCGCAGTAATACCCCGCACTCAGCGCGGCCAGGTAATATAACGACAAGAAGGATAGGAACGGATAATTGGCCCCCAAATGGCGGGCACTGAAGGGTGGGTCGAACATCCCCCAGAGGCAGATGCCCAACAGCACGGCGTGGACAACGTGAAACATCAAGGCCGTCACGGCGGAGCCAAGCGGGCTGTTGTCGCCGGAGGTCCGCCAGCGCATGGCCGGCAAGAAGGCCGGCAGCAGCGTGGTGAGCGAGATCAACGCCAGATGCCGGCGAAAATCGCCGCTGGTGAAAAACAGACCCACCACCTGCCACTGTTGCGACAAATTGAATTTCAACGCCGTCCACCAATACTCGGCCGGGATTTTGCCCGAAATCAACCCCACGGTGGGCAGCAGCAGATAAAGCGAGGTGCCGGCCAGTCCGAACAGGATCATCCGGCCCAGAAAGCCGGCGTTGAAGAAGCTCAGGCCGCGAATCCAGATGAGCGACCCCACCAGCAGCGGCAGCAGTCCGATCAGCCCAAAATCCTCCGTCATGCCCGCGCCATAAATAAACATGGCCAGCCACAAACGCCCCTCCCGTTCATCCAACCGGTATTCCAACAGCGCCCAGACGGTGAAGGCAAAAATGAGCAAATCCAGGGATTGCGCGGTGAAATTCGTGGCGTTTTCCCAAAAGGTGAATTGCAGACCGCAAATCAAGACCGCGAGCACCGGCGGCAGCCACGCGCCACGCGCCGTCAGAAAGGAATAATCAGACTTTTCCCGCAGACGCTGCGGTTCCGTGCGGTCCTGGGGCAGCAACACCACCGAGCGGGCGAGGAAACCGAGGGTCACGGCCGCGCACGCGGCGGAGAAGAAATTCAAGGCCAGGGGAATCCAGCCGGTGGGCAGCCAGCGCAACAGGCCGGTGGCCAGCCAGGCCAGCGGTTTGTAGAGATCCGGCTGCCAGGTCCAGCCGGACACCCGGGCCACATAATCCAGATTCAACCGGGAAACCCAGGGGTTGAGCGTGGCGCCATAAACCCCCAACATGGCCAGGGCCAGCAGCCAGGGCAAATAACGCGGGACAAAGTTTTTCCGGGGGTCTTTTCGGGCTTCGGTCGTCATTTGATTGGCTCCATTTGACCCGATGGGGACGGGCTTGGCAAGCCTTGTCCGCCGCGCAAGTCGGCCACACATTCCACATGCTGGGTTTGGGGAAACATATCCAGCGGGGTCACGCCCGCCATTTCAAAGACACCGTCCGCACAGAGAATGTTCAAATCCCGCGCCATGGTGGCGGGATGGCAGGAAATATAAATGATTTGCGCCGGGTGGATTTGCCGCAGCAAGTCCAGCGTGGCGGGCCAGCAGCCTTTGCGCGGCGGATCCAGCAGCACCGTCGTTTGCGCCGGGGAGAATTCCCGCACCAATTCGGGCAGCAGGTTTTCCACGGCGGCGGCGATGAACCGGCCGTTGGTAATGCCGCGCCGGGCGGCGTTTTTCCGGGCGGCCTGGATCGCCAGTTGGTCCAGTTCCACGCCCGTGAAGGTGTTGACCGCGTCCGCCAGTTCAATGCCAAAAAAGCCCACCCCGCAATATAAATCCACCAAGTGACGGGTGCCGGCACTCCGCAAAAAGCCGCGCACCGTTTCCAGCAGTTTGGGCAGGAGGAAAAAATTGTTTTGGAAAAACGAACTGGCCGGCACCTCCCAGTTTTCCGGCGGCACCCGCAGCACCACTTTGATGCCGCCCTTGGGCGGGGGATTCGCGCGGACCCGCAGGATTTCCGCATTCAAGGCCGGCTCGGCGATTTTGCATTCTGTGATGTCCTCCACCAGGCCACAATCGCCGCGCACAAAACCGATGTTGAGCTTCTGCTCCGGCTTGTTCCACTGGCTGCGGATCATGATCCGGTTGCGGTAACCGTAAGGCACGGGGCACGGGATCACCGGCGCGATGGCCGCCCGGGGGAATTTCCCGATCCGCTCGAACAAGTCGGTGATCTGCTTGTGCTTCCATTGCAACTGGGTGGGATAATCAATGTGCTGATACTGACAGCCGCCGCACGCCCCAAAATAACGGCATGCGGGTTCCACCCGGGCGGGCGCGGGTTGGAGCACCCGCCGCAGCCGGCCCCGGCCGAAGTTCTTTTTCACCTCCGTCAGCTCGATTTCCACCGTTTCGCCCGGCAGCACGAACGGGACAAACACCACGAAATCATCCACGCGACCGACCCCTTCGCCACCAAAGGCGAGGTCGTGAATGGCCACGGTCAATATGTCTCCGGTTTGAACAGCCACGGGGTTGTTTTTCACCCTTGGGATTGACCGGGGGCCGGCCGGGTGCGGGGACTCCGGCGCAGGCCGTTTTGCAACCACAACCGCCAGACCAGCCAGAAAGCCTCGTTGATAATCCCGCCGGACATCTTCGACTGGCCGTGCGTCCGCTGGAGAAAAATAATCGGGACTTCCACGACTTTAAATCCCTGCCGCCACAGGCGGTGGGTCATTTCAATCTGAAAGCTGTAGTCCCGGGAACGAATCTCGTCCAGGCTGATCGCCGCCAGCGCACGCCGCCGAAAACATTTATATCCCCCGGTGGGATCCGTGAACGGCATCCCCGTGACGATTTCCACATATTTGCCCGCCGAACGGCTCAGCAACAGCCGCCGCAACGGCCAGTTCATCACGCGCACCCCCCCCACATAGCGCGAACCCAGCACGACGTCCGCGTGCTCCGCCGCCTGGAGAAAACGGGGAATGTCATCCGGGTTGTGCTGGAAATCGCTGTCCATCTCAAAAATGAACTCATACGGGCGTTCCAGCGCCCACTTGAAACCCGCTATGTAGGCGCGGCCCAGGCCGTTTTTGCCGCTCTCGTGCAAGATGTGGATTTGCGGGTGCTTCGCCGCCAGTTCATCCCCCAATTGGCCCGTGCCATCGGGTGAATTGCCATCCACCACCAGCAAATCCACCGGCACCGGCAGCGACAGCAGTTTTTCCGCGATGCGGGGGAGGTTTTCCCGCTCGTTATAGGTTGGCACGATGATGAGTGTCGGATTCATGCGGCTGTTACCGGGGATGATTATACCGGAATCCGGTTAAAAACAAGCGGACAGTTCAAGGAACCTTTTGGGGGGCGCATCTTGCTGCCCCCCCCGATTGCCAATCGGTCGGAGCGCGGCCTTCAGGCCGCTTCAGCGTCCGGAAGCCGCCCGCCCAATCGAATTGCCGGCACCCACTCGTCCGTTGAAGCGGCCTGAAGGCCGCGCCCCGGGGGCAGCAAGATGCGCCCGAGCCCCCACCTACCCAATTAAGTAGCTTGGCAAATCCGAAATATCGGGTATGTTGACAGTAAATACGTCTCAGGCATTACTTACAACTGCTCTTATGGCAAAAAACATGATCCCCTCCCCGGACTCACAACCCGTTCCCCGGCATCCGCTCAACCGCGGCGCCTTCACCCTCATTGAACTGCTCGTCGTCATCGCCATCATCGCCATTCTGGCGGCCATGCTGCTGCCGGCGCTGGCCAGCGCCAAACTCAAAGCCACGGAATCCGCCTGTCTCTCCAATCAAAAGCAGTTGTCCCTGGCGTTCCTCATGTATGCCTCGGACAACACCGATCTGATCGTCGGGTTTGGCACCGAGAACGTGGCGAACGCCGACGGGTATTGGAGTCCGTTTTACAACGGCCAGACCGCGCCGTGGAATCAGAGCGGCGTGACCACGTTGCAAGCCCAGAAGCTGGTGGCGGCCTGCTTGAAAGCCAACGACCCGCTCTTTTCCTACGCGCCCAACGCCAATGTCATCCATTGTCCGGGCGACACCCGCTATCAATTGAAAACGCCGGGCAATGGCTGGGCCATGGACAGCTATTCCAAACCCAACAGTCTGGCGGGGGACGACACCGGTCAATATTGGGGCCAACAGGGCGCCGGGGCCGCCGCCGCCACCGCCTGCTATATCCGCCTGTCCCAGATGACCGCCGCCGCGCAGACCTTCGCCTTTGTGGAAGACGTGGATGACCGCGGTTATAATGAAGGCACCTGGGTGTTGAACTGGAACCTGACGACGCCGGAGGCGGGCCATTCGCAGTCGTTCACCTGGGAGGATCCCATTCCGATGTATCACGGGAATGTCAACACCGCCTCCTTCTGCGACGGCCATGTGGCGGCTCACAAGTGGATTGATCCGGCCCTGATCAAATACGGCAAATCCGTGGCGCAGGGCGGCAGTTTTTCGCCCCCGAATCCGCCCAATTACAACAGTGTGGATTACAATTATGTCTATGAGGGCTATCGCTTTCCGGCGTGGAAAGAATAAAACGTGAAATCGCCCAAGCGGCGGCGGCCCTTTGATTTCGTAGCAGACGACGTGAGGAGTCTCTGAACTTCCCTCTCCGCGCCTCGCGCAAATAATTTGCTGCTCCGGCATTCGCCCGCCCGCCCGGAGCCCGCCACTGTTTATTTTCGTCTCCCAACCCCTGAATCCAGACCCCTCACAACCCCAGTTCCGAAAGTCCCGGGTGATCGTCGGGACGGCGTCCCAGCGGCCAGAAATACTTGCGCTCAGTCTCCTTGATCGCCAGGTCATTGATGGCGGCAAAGCGCCGCGCCATCAATCCGTTTTGATCAAACTCCCAGTTTTCATTGCCATACGAGCGGAACCAATTTCCGCCGGCGTCATGCCATTCGTAGGCAAACCGAACCGCCATCCGGTTTTCCCGGAAACCCCAAAGCTCCTTGATCAGGCGATAATCCAGTTCCCCGCTCCATTTGCGTCTCAGAAAGGAAACAATCTCCGTCCGGCCGGTGATGAATTCCGAGCGGTTTCGCCAGACGCTATCCGGCGTGTAGGCCGGGGCCACTCGTTCCGGATCGCGCGAATTCCAGGCATCCTCCGCCAGCCGGACTTTGAGCCGGGCGGAGTCGGGGTCAAACGGCGGCAGGGGCGGTCGTGGTGCGATGTCGGAGTTCATGATCAATGCTCGCGCAAGGGTATGGTTGCCGCCGGCAGGGGTCAACCTTTGGGTCGGCGGCTATTTTTCCGGCACCAGCCGCCAGGTGATGCGGCCCACCTCCCGCCCCCGGTAAAGCTGGCGGATGACCACCGTGTGAGCTTGGTGACGATGTGCTTCAGGAATATGGACCAGCAGATGGCTGGGGGCCGACGTGCGGATGGGAAGCTCGATCTCACCCAGGGCGTGGATCCCCTTCGGGAGGAGGGGAAACCGCACCCGGCTGGGGAATTTGGGGTCGGTCTCCGGGTCTTTAAATTCCGTAACCTCCTTGGGCGCGGGTTTCAAGCCCCGGCCGAGCCACTCGGCCGTCTCCAATTCCAAATGGCTCCCCGGCGGCAGTTCCGCCACCGTTTCGAGCCCAAACAGGTGGGCCTGGTCGAAGGCGCCGGCAACGCGGAAGGGCAGCACGACGAATCCCGGAAAACGGTTTCGTATGGGCATCGGCGTGTTGGCCACCACATTAAAATTCCGCCAAGTGATGTTGTTGTTGGCGTAAATGTAGTCAACAAAGTCATTGAAACTGCCGAATGCGGGCGGATTCGGCGACGGATCCAGGACGCTGCCCACGTTTGCCACATGCGGACCGCCCACCATCGCCACGAAACAATAATGGCCGGGCGCGGGAATTTGGTTCGCCGGCCACAGCACTCCCGGATTCGCCACCTGCACCACGCTGCCCCCCGGCACGGCCGGATAATAGGCGGTGCCAATCAGCGTCCATTGATCCGGCGTCACCAGCGTGGCGGGCGGGGCGTAATAGACGCTGGCAAACACATTCGTCGCCGCCGTCCCCCGGTTCCACACCCGCAAATACACATAGTTCGGCTGCCCCGTGAGCACGTCCGGATCGCTTTCCGTGTCACTCGCAATCGAGGCCGGGGTCGAATAGGTGGCCTGCGGATTGGCCACCGGATTGTTCTTGACGATGATATCGGGGCTGTCCGAGAGGGAACCGGTGTGCGACGTGCCGTTGTCGGCCAGATTATGCCGCAGATACAGCGTGCCGGGCGCCGGGGCGCCCAGGGGAAACGGGATGTCGTCCGGCAGCCCCGCCCCGACGCCGACCGGATAATTCGCCGCCATCAACGCCGCAAAGTTGTTGTAGGCGTTCGTCACGCCCAGAATCGTGGCCGTCTCGTTGAGCGTGTGCGTCGTCGGGGCGCCCGCCCCATAGATGTCCGCCCAGCCATAGTTCAATTGATAGGCGAGGTAATTGAGGAAGAGCGTGCCGCAGCCGATGGAAATGATATGCTGATCCGTCGGCTCGACGTTGTCCACCCAGTCCGGCCGGGGGTTCTGGTTGATCCAGCTCGTGGGATTCATCGCCCCATAATTGTTGGAAAAGTTCCCGGCCAGGTTGGGATAGAGTAACGCGCCCGAAACCCGGGACAGCGCCTCCCCATTGCTCCAACCCGCCACCCAGCCCCTGCCCTGGGCCACCATGAAGATCTCCGCCAACTCGGCGACCACGAGCCCTTCATACCAATGTGTGTCATAAGTGGCGGGGCTGGGATTGATGAAACCGGTGATGATGTTGAAGCCGTCGTTTTGGGCCCCAAACTGCGTCGTGCTCGGCGTCAGATTGACCGTGATGGGCAGGTTTAGCGTGACGCCGTTGAACAGCATCTGAAACCGAACCAGGTCATATTCGCAGTAATTGAGCACCGCTTGCGCCAGGTCGGAGCCGTTTACGGTGTAACCGTTGGCGGGGTTGATGGAGTCGTCATAGGTGACGATGAAGTTGGTCGTTTGTTGCGAGACGATCATAGCACAGCTTTTATATAGCATTTCAATAACTAATGCAAGCTAATAAATTAACCGTGCCGCCGCCGTGCATCCCAAGGTTGTTGGTGAGGTCGGGTGGGCGCCAGATTGGCGGACGGCCTGCCGATTTGGAAATCGGCGATACCGCAGACTGGGAAGTCTGCGGTACAAATAATCCGCCAACAACATCGGCATGCACCGCCGCCGGGTGATTGCCGGTCAGCCCATGAACCCCCGGGGGACCACCACGGAAACCGTCGTAAGCACCTGCGCCGGCACCCGGGGGCTGGAATACGTCCGGCTTGAGGATTGAATTTGGCTCACCTCCGGGGGAAACCCCTGGCCTACCCGGTGACCGTTGCGGGTGCCGGGTTGCCGGCCGGAGCCGTCGCTATCCGGCTGGTCAGGCGGATATCCCGGGCTTCGCAGCAGTAGATCACATACTCCGCCACGTTGGTGGCGTGGTCCGCAATGCGCTCAAGGCTCTTGGCCACCACCAGCCAGTGCAGGCAGCGGCTGATCGTATCCGGATGTTCAACCATGTGCCGGACCAGCGCCGCATGGATTTGATGATTAACCTCGTTCACCTCGACATCGCGCGGGATGACGGCGCGGGCGGCGTTGGGATCACGCTGGCCGAAGGCGTCGAGGGCGGACTTGAGCATGTCCAGCGCCAGGCCGGCCAGCCGGGGCACATCCAGTTGGAGCTTAAGGGGGGGTTCCCAGCACAAGTCACGGGCGCGGCCGGCGATTTTGGAGGCCTCGTCGCCGATGCGTTCAAAATTCTGGGAAATCTTCATGGAGACGGTTACCAACCGCAAATCCGCCGCGAGGGGCGCCTTGGTGAGCAACCGCAGGATCTCGTTGTCAATTTCAATTTCGAACCGGTCAATGATCCGGTCGTCCGCCTTGACCCGGAGGGCGAGTTCCGCATCCCGCTGAAGCAAAGCCTGCACCGCCAGGCTCACCGCGTTTTCAGCGTGACTCGCCATCGTCAGCACCTGCTGCCGCAACCGGACCAACTCAGACTCCAAATATTTTTCCATCTCCAAAGCCAACATAACCCACGTTAGACGTTCTGTCACATTTTCTTATCAACTTTTTTTCCGGGGACGCCCGGCGGCAAGCTGGCGCGGGGGCCGGTCATGGGGGCCGGTTGGTATACCTGCGGATGGAGCACCCCCACAAAGGGCAGGTTCCGATAGCGCTCGGCATAGTCGAGTCCGTAGCCGACGACAAACAAATCCGGGATTTCAAAGCCGACGTAATCGGCCTGAATCCCGGCCACGCGCCGCGCGGCCTTGTTCAGCAGGACGCAGGTTTTGATGCGGCGGGGTCGGAGGGCGCGCAGGCGGGGCAGCACCCGGCTGAGGGTTTTGCCGGTGTCGAGAATGTCATCCACCAGCAGGACGTCGCGTCCGCGCACATCCAGCCGCAGTTCCTTGGTGATGACCAGTTCCCCGGATTCCGTGCCCGTGCGGTAACTGGATACGCCCATGAAATCCAGCCGCAACGGGAGGTTGAGGTGGCGGATCAAATCGGCCAGGAAGAGGACGGTGCCGTTGAGGAGCGCCACGACCACGGTTTCGCACCCGCGAAAGTCGCCGGCGATTTCGCGGGCGAGGGATTGCACGCGGCGGGCCAGTTGCGCCCGGGTGATGAGCACGCGCTCGACTTCCCCGCGCCAGCGCGGGGGCACCCGGCCGGCAGGGAGCAGTGGGTTGGGGGAGGACGCCGGAGTCATGGAGGGTCAGGGGCGTTTCAGCGCCGCCGCGATCTGACGGATCAGCCAGTCGGCCTCGGGTTTGTGGGTCAGGAATTTGGCGGCGATGAATTCCCGGCCGTCGCGGGTGCGGATTTTCAGATCATAATAGGCGGTGTGCCCGGCGGTGGCCCCGATGTCGGTCTTGAGACTCGCCACCTCGGCGGCGGCCAGCACGGTCTGCTTTTGATAAGTGAGCCAGGAGGTTTGCAGCGTCAGTTGCGCGGGGGTCACGATCACCCGGCTGCGGCGCAGCCAGAGGTCGAGGAGGAACAGGCTCATCAACACATCCAGGGCTGCAAACACCAGCGGAAACAACATCGGCGCGCGCCAGAAAACCATCAGCACGATGACCACGGTCCAAACGAGCCAGACGGCGGAAGCCCCGAGGGCGAAGCCGGGATTGCGCCCGGCGGGGAAAAGAATTTCCCGGCCCGTCGGCGGATCGGTGACTTGTATGCGCGAGTGGATTTGTTGGCGTACTTCATCCAGCGTCAACTGCCAGGGCAACGCGGGGTCGGGCACGGTTTCAGAAACTATCGCCGGTGCAAGCGGCGGGGCGGACGCTGAGACAGACGGGACGGCGTCCGGCGCGGCGGTCGCCGACGGGGTCGCGACGGGCTTGAAAACCGGCACTTCAAACGTGCCGTGGAAATCCGGTCCGCTCACTTTGGCGGAAGCCTCCAACCGCCACTGCACCCCGTCCCGGCTGTTGACGGTGGATTCGGGCAGGCCGGATGGCAGTTGGAAAAAGACCGGCAGCCGGGTGGCTCCGGCCTCGGTCTGGGGCAGGTTGGGGCGGAGCCATTTTTCATCCTGCCAGAGGATGCGCTCGGTGGTGACCTGCTGTTTGCCCCGGGGGGCCGTGGTGCGGCGGACACAGCTCAGGCGCAGGTAAAAGGCGTGTTCGGGCCGGAGCGGGGCGGGCACGCGGAGTTCGCCGGTGAGGACGCCACCGGGGGCGACGGGCAGTACGGTCGGGGCCAGGGACGCCCGCCCAAACCGCCGCCAGACGCGGGTGGTTTGCCCGGCAAACCACAGCACGGCCAGACCCATGAGCGGGAAGATCAAACCGAGCCAGGCGGCCGGGTTGCCGTAGCGCATATGCCGACAGACGACCCACAGCGCCACGAGGGACATGGCATCGAAGAAGAACACGAACACCCAGAGAAAGAAAACGGCGCGCTGCACGGAGGTGTCCACGCGACCGGCCGCCCAATCCTCGCGCCAGAGCCAGGGTTGATCCGGGTGACCAGCCTTGAGCTGGACCGCCGCGCGGGGCCGTTTGCCGGCGAACCAGCCGAGGATGACCATGGCCAGCCCGGCGGAAACGACGATAATGGTCAGCAAATGTTTCGTCGCCCGGCCGTCCAGTTGCCGGGTGACTTCGCCATACAAAAACAGCAAGAGCGCCACCCCGCCCATCAGCAGAAAGGGTGAGGCGAAAAGAAAGGCCCGGCGCGGGCTGAATTTGTCTTTCGCCGGGGCGGTCGGTTTTACAAGGCTCATGTTAAAGCAGAAAGGGTCTTTCCATGGGTGAATTAACCGCCAAGACGGGCCGGACGCCAAGACAATTATTTGACGATTCACCCCGGGCCGCCACCGGCGGGGTAAACAGCGAAGCTGCGGAGGCGTGACCCCCGCGTGACCCCAAACAGAAAAGAGCAATCAAGCCGCTCATTCCATGGCGGCAAAAGGGATTACCGCCGCTTTCCAGAACCGGGCCGCCGCCGGTCACGGGGTGCCGGGGGCGCCGGCGAGGCGGCGTTGTTCATCGGCTGCTTTGGTTTTGCCGAGGGCATCATAGACTTTGGCCAGGAGGAGACGGGCTTGGGCGGAATCAGCGGGATTGGTGAGTCGGGGGGCGGCAAATTCCAAATCCGGGGCGGCCTCGGCATTGCGTCCGAGCCGGGCCAGAATGCGGCCGCGGGTGTTGCGGAAACCCGCGTTGTCCGGGAACTGGTACAAGGCTGGCTGAATGAGCTCGAGCGCCCGGGCCAGATCGTCCGGGTTGCCGGCGGAGAGCACGATGGCCAGTTCAATCTGGATTTCGGTGTTCCCGGGAGTGAGGGCATAGGCGGCTTGCAAATGCTTCCGGGCGGCGGTGAGATCGCCGCGCTGACGGGCGTCCCGGCCCAGGAAGAGGTGCCACTGGGCGGCGGAATCGCCCACGGCGCCGGCCACCATTTGGTCGAGAAATTCTTTGGCGGCAGGCGCGGAAACGTTGGCGGACTGGGTGGCTTGGAGGAGGAGCGCCTGCAATTTGGGATCCTGGGGGGCGCGCCGGAGACCTTTTTGAATGAGTTGCAGACGTTCGGCATGCTGACTGAGGGGGAGGCTTTCGACCCAGGTGGCGCACAGTTCGGCCTCGGCGGCGGCATACGTTTGATTGGAGTTGACGAGCATGGCTTGATCGAGCGTGGCGAGGGCATCGGCATACTTGTTCTCGCTCTCCAATTCGCGCACCCGCTCAAGCTGGTCCGGGGCGACCTCCGGCACGACCATGCCGAGGGCGGCATAGACTTTGGCCAGGACCTTGCGGGATTCCTCCGGCTTGGGCAGCCGGGCGACGGAATATTCCAGATCGGCCAGGGCCTCCTGGTTCCGTCCGAGGCGGGCGAGCACCTGCCCGCGGGTGTCGCGATAAGACGTCTCCTGGGGGTAGTGGTCCAGCACGGTTTGAATGAGTTTGAGGCCCCGTTCCCAATCGGCGCGATTGGTGGAGGACAACATATCCATGGCCAGATCATTGCCCACTTGCGGCAGGTTGGGGGCGATTTGATAGGCGGTTTCCAGTTGCTGGCGGCGTTCGACCAGGTCACCCCGGTTGCCGGCATCCCAAGCGATCAAAAAATGCCACCACGCGGCGGCGTCACCGGTGGCGGTGGCCATGCGTTCGTCCAGCAGCGCTTTGGCGGGCCCGGCGGTATCGTTGGTGGCGAAGGCCGCCTGGGTGAGCAACAACTGTAATTGGAGGTATTGGGGGGCGTTGGTCAGCCCTTTTTCAATCAGTTGAAAGCGCAGGGCGGAAGCGTCGGGTTGATTCAAGGGGAGGCTGCCGGCCCACAGGGCGCAGACTTCGGCGATGGGCCGGCGATAGAGGTAGTTGGTGGCGGAGGCCGCCTGGCGGTCGAGGTTGTCGAGCGTTTGCAGGGCGGCATCGTATTTTCCCTTGGCCACCAACAGGCGCACAATGCCCATCCAGATAATGGGGCTGTCCTGGGGGGCGGAGTTGGTGAACGCGGCTTGGGTCCGGGCGAGGCTTTCCGGCTCGGCCGCCAGGGCGGAGTATTTGTCCCGGATGATGAGTGCGCGCACGAGGCTCTGGCGGTCCAGGGGATTATAATTGGGGGCGGAATCAATGATAATCTGTTCCAAGGCGGTGATGGCGCGGTCGGACCAGAGTTGGGCGGCGGGACCGTCATTTTGCAGATCGGCATTGATCGCCAGCAGGAGCGCGGCTTCGGGTTTGGCGGCATAAACCTTCAGCAACAGTTCCCGCGCTTTGGCGGGTTGCCGGGTGTTGATATAAAACCGGCCGAGGGTTTCGTTGACGGGCAGGGAATCGGGTTCGAGGGTGAGGGCGTTGGTGAGGTGGCGTTCGGCCTGGCGGAGGATTTCGGCGATGTCATTGGTGGGGTTTAAGGCGGCCAGGCGGAGGTTCTCGGGGGTGAGATTGGTGTTGCTCAACAATTTTCCCGCCATCAGCAAGTGGGCGGGGGCATAGCCGGGATGATCGAGCGGGGCGGCTTCGGCAACGAGGTCGGCGGCATCCTGGCGTTGGTCGAGGCCATTGAGGGCGGTGGCGAGGAAATAGAGCCAGCGCGCGCGGTCGCGGTCGTTCTCCGCACCGGCGAGGCCGCGCAGGCAGGCGACGCGGGCTTCTTCATAATTGCGGTTGGCCAGCGCATATTGGGCGAGGCCATCGTAGCGGCGCTGGGTGTCCGAGTTTTTGCGGCTGAAGACAATGAGGGCGACGGCGGCGATGGCCAGGACGCCGAGCAGGGCGGGGAGGCAAAAGATAAAGATGCGCCACGGCCGGTCCGCGATCCATTCGTTGACGCTGACTTTTTGACTGGAATGTCTGGGAGGACTCATTTGGCGGCGGGTTTGCGCAACTGTTCGATGATTTGGGGCACCAAGGTCTGGCGGGCTTCGAGAAACAATGCCTGGGCGTCGGCCTGGGCGGCGTCGGGGATCGGGCCGAAGGCTTCGGTGATCAATTGAATGCGATAACCGGCGGGCGGGGTCTCCAACCGGTGCACCAGGGCTTCTTCATTGGAGAGCCAGCGGCCGTGTTCGTCCACGACCGATTGAAAGACATAGGCGTGGCGGAAAGGCGGCTTGTTCATGGTCAACCGCATGGCGTGCAGGTCATCCTGGCCGGCCGGATTCAGCATCTTATCCTCCGCCGAGACGAGCCAGCCGTTGGCGGTGTAACAGATCTGGACATCGTGAAAACCATTGAGGGGGTAGTCCACCGCCAAAGAGGCTTGCCGGCCGGCGCGTTGGAAGTGCCAGATGCTGGAATGCAGTCCGACATATTGGATCATGGCCTGGTCGCCGCTGCCGGAATTTACCCGCCGCCAGCCGGCCAGATCATCGGGCACGGAGAGTTTGAGTTCCAGGGATGAACTCAAGCCCGGCCAGATGGTCCGCCCCTTGGAATGAACCATGTGAAACGCGAAGACCCCGAGTCCGAGGATGGCCAGCAAGAGGCCGGCAAACCGGGAGCCCAGAATGGGGCCGGCCGGCGGGGCGATCGCGGCGGGTTGGGCGGCCGGCGCGGGGCGGGGGGGCGGGGCGGATTCCGGCTCTTCGGGGACGGGTTGCGTCAGGAAAACGAGAAACTGTTCGGTGCTCATGACGAGCACGCAATAGCCGAGCAACAGGACCAACCCGAAGGCTTCATGCGGCCAGCCATCCAGCAAATCGAGGTGCCAGCGGGAAAAGGCCAGGGAACAACCGGTGATGCGAATGATGTTGCCGAGGACGACAAAGCAACTGGTGGCCAGCATGGCCGGCACGAGCCACCCGTAGGAGCGGCGCTGCCACAGGATCCAAAACAGGCAGAACGCATTGCACAGAACAAAAGAATTGATGCCGCTGCAGGCCTCCTCGATGAAGAGGGTTTTGCCGGGCAATTGAATGGTGTTGCCATCGCGGACGAAGGTGATGCGCAGCCAGTCCAGCAGCCCGCAACTGACATGCACCGCCACCGAACGGAGCCAGAGGGTCAGGGATTGGTCCCAGCCCAGCGGGGGTGGCAGAATGGCCACCAGCATCAAAATCGCCGGCACCAAGGCGAGGAACAGGGGTTTGCCGCCCAGTCCCCACAAAATGGCGGTCACTCCCAATAAAAAGGCGATGAAGCCCAGCCAGGGCGACCAAAGGAGGTTGGCGAACAGGCACACCACGCCGGCGACGACCACGAGGAACCGGGTGGACGAAGGACTGCCGGCGGGCGGGGCCCCAATCGCTTTGACCGCCCGGGACGCCAGCAGGGCGGCCGCGAACAGCGCCATGGGGAAGAACTGATAAGCCGGGCGGTTCCAAGACTCGACAAGAAACACCCAAAGCAGCGGGAGAAAACCCAGTGCCGCCAGTATCAAATTCCCCCGGTTGGCCTTGAGGCGCAACCCAAGCGTGTCTGCGGAAATTCCTTGCATGCCGGGAGCCATATTAATTTGCTATATTATGTATATTGCCAAAGGTTACAAGTCTAAAAAACGGCCGTTTTATAAAGCCAAATGAGGGCGGCGGATGCATCAAGCCCGGCCAATGGTTGCCCGCCGGGCAAGGTTGAATCACGATCCGTTTGGTCGTCAAATGGGTGGGACGATCGGGAGTGGTTTTAAAATTTTACGTTGAGTAGTGATGAACGGTGATGATTACCATTAAATTCGTTAAATCCGTTGTTAAAGAGCAATGGGCGGCGGTTTGGCCCCCATCCCAGCGCCTCATATTCATCCCCATAAATATAGGCCGCATGGCCCAATAGCAAAGACCATACCACCGGTTTTAAAAAAGTCAAGGCGGAAAGCCCAAAGCCCGAAGCCGAGGGCGCAGCTTGACACTGCCCCCGAAGCGCCAATCTCCAAATCGGCGGATTATCTGAAGATCCTGAGCGCCACCGGGTTCAACGGCCGGCAGGTTTGGAAACCTGCGAGACAGCAGACTTGGAAGTCTGCGGCACCTGGCTTCCGGCCGGTGGCAACCGGGGGCAGTGCCAAGATGCGCCCCGAAGCGGAAACGGGGGAAGGCCGGCCGAATGCCGTGGGAACGGCCGGCCGGGCCGGAGGACAGGGTGAAAATTACTGGTGATACGCCACCCATTGTTTAATTAGATTATATTATATATGAATTAGCTTGCTTTTTAAGCGGCATTGAATACACTGTTCCCCAAGCACGAATAAGGACCGGCCCCGCAGCGACCCAAAATGACTTGAAGGCCCGCGCGCGGAAGCGGTCGTGAGGACGGTTCCGGGGACCGTTGAGCCGTTTACGCCGCACCTTGGAGCCGGGGGGCCGGGCAAAATTCAACAACGCACCAAAAAAAAGTGGACGACGGGAGACAACCGAAGGCGGCCTTGTGGGCGATCGCATTTGCCCTGGTCACCACCATTGTCACATACATCCAGTTTGAAGCCAACCTGGCGACTTCGAGACCGCGGCTGCACGGTCCGCCGGAAACGTCAACCATCGGTGACCAGAAGATCCTCGCCCGCCTCTGGCAGGATCCTTTTACGGGCCAGAGTCCCGATTCCGACCAGTGCGATCTTGCCTCCACCCGGCATCTCTCACAGGTCTGGACAAACGGGCAGCAGGAGCTGGGGGGCACGAATTGTTATGTTATGGCGGTTTTGGTGGAGGGCTTTCCGTACCCGGAAGATGTTGAACGGCGCCTGCGTTTCCGTTACGCCGTGGAGACGGCGTTCTTTAACCAGGGATTTGCGCCCGCCGACATCAGTCATATTGGCATGGCGCAATTGCAATGGCCGGTGGCGGCATGGATGACGCCCGCCAATCTTATGACGAGCAATTGGTATGCCCTCGCCAACAGCAACACAAACACGAATGCCACGCTCAACATCCCATTCGAGTGGATGACCCGAGGCCCAACCAACGTGTTGGTGCTGTGGCTGGCGGAGGAACAATTCGCCGACGTGCCCCTGCACCGTTGCGAATTGCTGCTCCGCAATCTCGGTTTGAACACGAACGGCGGGGAGGCTTTCAAGCTCATCGGACCGCGCTCCTCCGACACTTTGAAGGCGATGTTGAAGGAGTTGCAGGCCGCCAATCTGGGCCAGTGCCTGCCGGATGTCACCAATACCAATTTTGAAATCTATTCGCCGCAGGCCACGGCACCGGACGTCTTGATTGCGGCCACAAACATTCCGCCTCCCCCCGTCAATACGACGCGCGCCTGGGCGGCCGGCCAGTTCAACGATCAGCTCCACCACGTTGCGTTTACGAATTTCATCGTCACCGATGACATCCTGGCCGAAAAAATCGCCGATGAGTTGAGGTTGCGCGAACGCGACATCTCCGAGAGCGGAAGCTACGTGGCGCTGATCTCCGAATCCGACACTTCCTATGGTCGCGCCCTGCCGGCGTGCATGGCGGCGGCCATCAACCTTGAAAGCACGTGGACAAACCCCACGGCCATTCCTTGGACCAATTCAGAAATTTCGGCGGCACTGGCCGCGAAGATCAAAGCCTATGCCGACGATCCGGCCAGTTTTCCGGGCAACGTTCTGCGCTATTCCTATCTCCGCGGGCTCGATGGCGTGGGCGCCGCCGACCCGCAAAAATCACCCGTGGATGCCGATGAGCCGCCGGGCCGGGATAAGAAGGGCGACAGTGATCCGTCGGCGCCCGCGAGCCGAAGCGAGCAGGATCGTGAACGGTCCCAGGGGCAGTCCCAATTGGATTATCTTCGGCGGCTGGCGGACCAGTTGCAAGAAAACGACGATGAACTGGCCGCCGAAGGCCGCCACATTCGCGCCATCGGGGTGCTGGGCAGCGACGCCTACGACAAACTGCTGCTTTTGAAGGCGCTCCGGCACCACTTCAAGGAACAAATATTCTTCGCCACCGACCTGGACGCCCGCTACCAGGACCCGCAGGAACGCGAAAACTGCCGGAATCTCATCGTGGCCTCGGCGGAGGGGTTGCAACCCCGGGGGACCAATGGAACCAAAGACTACCGGATGCCGACCTTCCGCGAGGTCTATCAAACCACGGTCTATAATGCCTGCACGGCGGCGCTCGGCGGGCGCGCCGATCCGGCAACGAACGCTCACATTTATGAAATCGGCCTCAACCGAACCATTGAACTGGGGGTGCCGCAAACCAGCCATTGGTTAAAGCTGCTGCGATTGCACTGGTGCGGCATCCCCCTGGGCGTCGTGGGAATCATCGGCCTGTTCACCATGTTCCGCGGGGTAACCCGGGCGGCGGCCGATATTCCCATCTATTACTGGAAACGGATCAACCGGCGCCCCCCGGCGCCAAGCGCCGGCCCGCACGGGTATTCCGCCTCCCCCGGCGTCCGGCGCCATCGTTTCTACAAACTGATCGCCGTGGACCCGCGAATGATTCCCATCTTTCGCAAACTGAGGAACCGCCATTTCCTGAACCGGCCTGACGGGGAGCGGGCCAAGGAACTTGAAGCGGTGGCCAACCGGGAGGACCTGCTGGTTTTCCTGACGCTGCTCGTCGGACTGACCCTCATCGGAGTGATCACCGGTTGCTTTTGGGTGGACAGCCAGGAAGCCGGCGGCGAACCGTTTTACTGGACCGAAGGACTGAGCATCTGGCCGACGGAGGTGGTTCGCCTCGCGGCGGATTTGTTCGGCATCCTCTGCCTGATTCACGCCTGGCATTTATACAAGCGCCAGCGGTTGCTGCTGTGGCACCACTTTTTTGGCCCCCGGGAAATCCGGGACGGCGTCGATCTGGATGCCAATCTTCCGCTGCTCACCGGTGCGCAAATTGATGATTTCGACGGCTTGGTGCGCGCGCTCACCACGGCCAATGACCCGGTGTCAGCCTTCCTGGCCGGCCGGCTGCAGAAAGACCGGTCCTGGCCCTCGGTGCAAGGAATGGCCGGCGCCCGGAGGAAGCGGGCGTGGGCGAAGATTCTACTGGCCCGGAGCCTCAATCTGATCCTGACTTCCCATTCGGTTTTGGATGATTGCTGGGTGGAGAAGATTTGGAAGGAGAGCCGGGGAAAGGAACTGATGGGAAGTTGGAAATACCGATTGTGCAGCCGCAACGATCCGGCGGCAGAAAAAATCCCGTTGCGCGACGAGACCGGCCGCCTTGCGGAAAAAAATCCCGGGGGATCCGAATTAGTCTGGCTGAACCGCCAGATTATCGACATGAAACTCGGCGGTTTTTTGGTGGGGACCACGGCGAGAAAGGCCCCGCCGCTGCCGTTGGGCGAAACCCGATCTTCCCATCTGCCGCCACGGTCCGGGGGCTTTGTCAACCTAATCGGGAAACGGCTGAACATCAGCATCAACTTTTGGCCCTTGGAACCCGATGTGGTTCATGCCCGGGACAAACTCTTCGCCCGATACCTGGAACGAGGAACCGGCAACAGCCGGCTTTGGCGGGTATCCGTGATGCTGTTCTTTTTCCTTGCTTTCGGCATGGGACTGTTCCTGTTGGAGGGCTTTCCCCGCGTGCCGGGCCGTGGAATCAGCAGTAACCGGTGGGATCACGCCATCCTGATGCTAAGCGTGCCCTTGTTCGCCGCTTTGGCCTTGTATGTGGCGGATGCCGCGCGCCTGACGGAGCGCTTTTTGCTCCGCCTCGGCGACGGAGTGACGGTCTGGCCGCAACACCGGTTATTGCAGACGGCACTGGATCGAAACATGGATCCGGCCCATTTGGGGGGTTACTTCGATGTGCGGTTCGCCGCTTTTCAAACCCGCGAGCTGGGCCGGCTCATTTATTATCCGTTCATCATGCTGGCGCTGATGCTGGTCGCCCGCAATCAGATGTTTGCCCCCTGGTCGTGGCCATGGTCTTTGCTGGGCATCGTCTTGACGAGCAGCTTGATTACGTTTCTCTGCGCCTTCCACATCCGGCGCGCGGCCGCCCGCGTCCGCGACGAGGCCGTCGAGGCGCTGCAGGGGATACAGATCAAATACGCCGCCGGCGAGGACGTGGTATACAAATGGAAAATTGATCTCGGCGAAGGCGGAATGAAGGATTGCCAGGCCACCAACTATTCGGTCAAGATCGAGGGGCTCATCAAAGAGCTGCAAGCCATCAAATCCGGCGCCTACGCCCGATTATTGCAGGATGATTCCGTGATCGCCGCCCTGATTCCCGCCCTTGGGGCGGCACTCCTGGCGGGCTTTCAAAAATTCTTCCTCTAATGCATTTCAACCGCAGATGGACGCAGATGAACGCAGATAAAAACCGGGAGGAAACGTTGATCCAGTCCAGACCTGGCCGGGTGCCCGTTGGGGTCTCGGTTTTCCGGGCTTGGTCAGCACTCCTCATCTGCGTCCATCTGCGTCCATCTGCGGTTAAGCTTTTTCAACTGCATCGTTCCGGCTAAGCCGCCAGTTGCGAAAGTCGGGCTCGGGTGCCGGATTTGGAGTCGTTATTAGTCAGGCTTC
>Ga0302266_10001274_pt1 | contig 23386 bp, 8 predicted proteins | sample III_Bog_E1_2_FD_194559 | JGI IMG/M metagenome (GOLD analysis project Ga0302266, IMG submission 194559) | Peat permafrost microbial communities from Stordalen Mire near Abisko, Sweden - III_Bog_E1_2 | ecosystem: Environmental > Terrestrial > Soil > Wetlands > Peat | place: Sweden: Abisko... | reverse complement strand
CGCCGGTGACCTATGGGGTTGCGCCGATTGCGCTGACGGCAACGGCCAGCTCGGGTCTGCCGGTAACTTTTAGGGTCCTCTCCGGTCCGGGAACGATCTCGAACAGCACGCTGACCATCACCGGCGCGGGCACGGTTGTGGTGGCCGCCAACCAGGCGGGCAACACCAACTACGCCGCCGCCGCCCAGGTCACGCAGAGCGTCACGGTGAAGCCGGCGCAGTGCGTATCGAGTGGATACAGCTACCAACGCGCAATCACCATCGACCACACGAAGGTTCCAAATACCGATCAGACGAACTTCCCGTTCCTCTTCAATACTACTGATCCTGCCTTTGCCACGACAGCCAATGGCGGCCACGTTACCAGTTCCACCGGCAATGACATTATCTTCAGCACCGATCCCAATGGCCTCACCAAACTGGATCATGAGCTGGAAGAATATAACCCGGCGACTGGTCAGGTTATCGCGTGGGTGCGTATCCCCACGCTCTCACATACGGTGGACACCGTCCTGTATGTGTTCTACGGAAACGCCAGCATCACAACCTCGCAGCAGAACCCAACCGGCGTGTGGGACAGCAACTACATGGGCGTCTGGCACGTCGCCAACAATGGCGGTCAACTATCTCTTGTAGACAGCACCAGCAACGGCAACAACGCCACTAATAATGGAGCAACCTCCACCGCCGGCCAGATCGACGGCGGAATGCATACCAACGGCAGCACGTATGCAACCATAGGGACCCCTGCCAGTTTGGCAAACCTGGCACAAGGCCAATTAACCGTTTCCGCCTGGGTCAACAGCGCGACCGGCGGTGACGCGATATTGGGGAAGAATGGCACCGATGGCAATGCTGGATGGTCCTTGGGCCTGGGTTACGACAACTCCGTTTTTTTTACGGTCGGCGGCTACAACCTTTCCAGTTTGCGACCGACGAGTAATGGCGCATGGTTCTATGTGACAGTGACGTTAGATCAAACTGCATCGCAGAACGGTCAAGCTACCATCTATATCAATGGTTCACCGAGTGCATCCGAAACGGGAGTGGACGGGCAGACCTCTGATGATTCCTCCGAAACCGCGTACTTAGGCAATGCAGCGTGCACGTATGATTTCTGTGGACCGCTGGATGGATCGACTGACGAGTTCAGGATTTCAAACGTCGTTCGATCTCCCGATTGGATCGCTACGGAGTTCAATAATCAATATTCTCCAGCGGGTTTCTATGCGGTCTCAAGCGAGTATAGATCCATCAATCCATTCTCCGCGGTTCTCTACGCCGGAAAAAGCCAACAATTTACAGTGGCTCAATTGGGAATTTGTTCGGCCTCCTTGACTTGGTCACAAAGCCCAACTGGAATCGGCACACTCACCTCTAGCGGACTCTACACTGCTCCCTCAGCCATTAGCACACAGCAGACGGTAACCATCACGGCGACCAGCCCGGTGGACTCGACCCAGTCGGCCTCGGCGACGGTGACGCTGATGCCGCCCGTAGCTGTGAGCGTGACTCCGGCCAGTGCAACGCTTAGTGACGGAAGTCAGCAGCAGCAGTTTACCGCAAACGTAATCAATGCCATCAACACCGCCGTGACCTGGACGATCAGTCCAGCAGGGGTAGGCACGATTAGCGTGTCAGGTTTATATGTGGCACCGTCGAGCATCGCTACCCAGCAAACGGTGACGATCACGGCGACCAGCCAATTAGACACAACCAAGTCGGCCTCAGCCACAATCACGCTTCATCCACCCGTACTCTCACCGCCGCAATGCGGGTCAAGCGGATACAGCTTTCAACGCGCGATCACCATCGACCACACGAGGGTCCCGAACACCGATCAGGTCAACTTCCCGTTCCTCTTCAATACCACCGACCCCGCCTTTGCCACGACAGCCAATGGCGGCCACGTTACCAACTTCAACGGCAACGATATTTTCTTCAGCACCGATCCGAACGGTCTCACCAAGCTGAACCATGAGTTGGAGGAATACAACCCGGTCACAGGCCAGGTCATCGCATGGATTCGCATCCCAACCCTTTCGCACACCACGGATACGGTCCTCTACGTCTTTTACGGAAACGCCAGTATTACTGCGTCGCAGCAGAACCCGGCCGGTGTGTGGGACAGCAATTACTTAGGGGTCTGGCACGTTGCCAACAATGGCGGTCAACTATCTCTTGTTGACAGCACCAGTAATGGAAACAACGCCACAAACAATGGAGCGACCTCCACTACCGGCAAGATCGACGGCGGAATGCATACCAACGGCAACACGTATGCCACCATCGGGACGCCGTCCAACCTAGCGAATCTGGCACAAGGCAATGCGACCTTCTCTGCCTGGGTCAATACAGCATCTGGCGTTGGCGGCGTGATCATGGGCAAAAATAACGCCCATGACAGCGCGGGATGGGAGCTTGACCTGAATGCCAACAACAATTTTGATTTTGAGGTCAGTCAGCAAGATCAGGATTTCGTGCTTACCAGCCCGGGAACGATCGGTAATGGTACATGGTCTTATGTGGTCGCTACATTATCAGGGAGTCCGAGCAAATTCCAAGGAGCGATCTACATCGACGGGACGCCAAGTATTGCCGGTACGGGAGAGGGTAATTGGTCCGGTGACGATTCTGCTCAAACTGCCTACTTAGGCTTCGCCAACTTTGTTGGGCATGCTGCGGCTTATGGATGGGGTTCGTCTGGATCGCCGAATGGCTCCGAAGACGAGTTCAGAATTTCAAACGTGATCCGATCCCCTGATTGGATCGCGACCGAATACATCAATCAAAGCGCGCCGGCTGCGTTCTACACCTTGTATCCCGAGAACGCGGTAGGGGCCATCCCGTCTACCGTCACCCTCTACGCCTCGCAGTTCCAGCAGTTCGCGGTATCGGGTTCGGGAGCTTGCAGCTCCACCGTCGCGGTGACCTGGACCATCAGTCCTGCGGATGCCGGGACCATCAACACCTCAGGCCTCTACACGGCGCCGTCCAGCATCGTCGCTCAGCAAACCGTGACGGCAACCGCGACCAGTCGAGCGGACAACTCGACGATTGGCTCGGCAACAGTGAATCTGTTGCCGCCTGTCTCGGTTACTGTCACCCCGCCCAGTGTAACGATCATCGTCGGTCAGACACAGCAGTTTACGGCCAGCGTGGCGAATGCCAGCAACACAGCGGTAGCGTGGACAATCAGTCCAGCAGGGACGGGCACGATCGACCAGACAGGACTGTACACGGCACCGTCAGGAGGGCCCGTAATTCTTGACCAAGTTGTAACCATTACGGCGACCAGTCAGGCGGACAGTGCCAAGTCGGCTACAGCTACGGTGATTCTAGCTCCATCGATTAGTAGCGTTTATCCTGCCAGCGCAACACTACATGGCAGTCAGGTGCAGGAGTTCGGTCTCAACATCGCAAACGAGGGCGACTATCAACCTGGATCTACCTGGACAATCAGTCCCGCAGGCATTGGCACGTTCACCTCGTCAGGTTGGTACGATTCAGCGGAATACATAGCACCAGCCAACATTACTACACAGCAGACTTTAATCATCACAGCTACTACGATCACCCAGACGGGTGCGACCCTATCGGCATCGGCAACAATCACCTTGATACCGCCAATGCGGGTCACCCCTTCCAGTGCATCGCTCTACGCGGGACAGACACAGCAACTTAACGCTACGGTTGGCGCCACAATCAATCCGGCGGTGACGTGGACGGTCGCTCCTGCGGGGGTGGGGACGCTCAGCGCCTCGGGGCTGTATACGGCACCGGCCAGCATTACCACAAAGCAGACAGTGACCATTACAGCGACCAGTCAGTCGGACGCGACTCAATCGGCCTCGGCCATGATCACGCTCTCTCCGACGCAATGCGCGGCCAGCGGATACGGTTACCAGCGCGCCATCGTCATCGACCACAACCAGGTTCCGAATACTAATCAGGTCAACTTCCCGTTCCTCTTCAACACAACCGACCCTGCCTTCGCCACAATCGCCAATGGTGGGCACGTCACCAGCTCCACCGGCAATGACATTATCTTCAGTGCCGATTCCAAGGGGCTCACCCAGCTCGACTATGAGTTGGAGGAATACAACCCGGTCACCGGACAGATCATCGCGTGGATTCGCCTTCCGGTGCTCTCACATTCGACAGACACGGTACTCTACGTCTTTTACGGAAACGCCAGTATTACCGCCTCGCAGCAGAACCCGACCGGCGTGTGGGACAGCAACTACATGGGCGTTTGGCACGTTGCCAACAATGGCGGTCAACGGTCTCTGGTAGACAGTACAAGTAACGGAAACAATGCCACGAACAATGGAGCGACCGCGACCGCGGGCCAGATCGATGGCGGAATGCAAACCAACGGCAGCACATATGCGACCATCGGAACGCCGTCCAGTCTGGCAAATCTGGTTCAAGGCAATGCAACCTTCTCTGCCTGGATCAATCCAGCGACCGGCACCGGCACAATCATGGGTAAAAACGACACCTATGACACTGCGGGATGGGAGCTTGACTTGTACGACAATGAATTATCCTTTTATAACGTCGCAGGCTACAACATCTTTTATAGTTCGACACCGGCGAACAACGGCGTCTGGTCCTATGTGACCGTTACGCTAACAGGAAGTCCAACGCAAGAAGGTCAAGCGACTATTTATATCAATGGCCTACCTACTAATAGTAATATAAATACACCTAGCTCTGCTGACGATTCCGCACAAACCGTTTTCTTGGCCAACAATACTCTTGGTGAAGCCTGGGTTGGGTCTACGCCGTTCAATGGAGCGACAGACGAGTTCAGAATTTCAAACGTGGTTCGATCGCCCGATTGGATCGCGACGGAGTTCAGCAATCAAAACTCTCCCGCGACGTTCTACGCCCTTTATCCCGAAAATGCTGTACAGGTTTTGCCGGCTACAGCAACCCTCTATGCCTCTCAGAGCCAGCAGCTAGCAGTTTCGGGTCAGGGTGCCTGTAATACTGCCTCTGTGAATTGGGCAATTAGTCCAGCGGGCGTTGGCACGATCAATGCATCGGGGGTGTACACAGCGCCAACCAGCATTACTAGTCAGCAGATAGTTACTGTGGCAGCGAGTGGTCAAGCGAACGGTGCAACAATCGGTTCGGCGACGATGACCCTGATGCCGCCTCTGTCGATTAGTGTGACTCCAACAAATGCGACGGTTTACTTCTACATCGGCAATACGACGCAGCAGTTTCTTGCCAACGTGGCAAATGCCAGCAACACGGCCGTAACATGGACGATCAGCCCGGCAGGCGTAGGGACGATTAGCCCTACGGGTTTGTATACATCCCCGCCTTTGCCCACAACCCAAACCCCGGGTTTCCCGCAGCAAACGATCACTGTTACGGCGACCAGTCTGGCAGATCCAACCAAGTCGGCTTCTGCTACGGTGACACTGCTGAATCCACCATCGGTCAGTGTCACGCCGTCCAACGTGACACTCCACTACCCCCGTCAGACACAGCAGTTTACCGCTACTGTGACCAATGCCAGCAATACAGCGGTGACGTGGTCTCTCATCAGTGACGCGTTATGTGACGGAATATGCAGTGGACAGCCACCCCCCGTACCATTGGGTACGATCGACCAGAATGGGTTATATACGGCACCATCCAGCATTACAGGCCTGCAGCCGGTGAGCGTAGTGGCGACTAGCCAGGTGCCGTGTAACGGGTGCACCGGCGGAATGGTGGCAGCCTCGGCGACAGTTACGTTCTCGCCGCTGGGGGTAGTCAGCGTTACTCCAGCCAGCGCGACCCTTAACAGGGGCCAGTCGCAGCAGTTTACAGCCAGCGTTGCGAACCTCAGCAGCACTGCAGTGACCTGGACGGTAAGTCCAGCCGGTCTAGGCAAGATTAACTCTGCGGGACTGTACACGGCGCCGACAGCGATCTCAACACAACAGATGGTGACGATCACTGCGACCAGTCAGGCGGATCCGACCAAGTCGGACTCGGCCATGATTACACTCACCCCAACTGAGCTTACTCCACAGCAATGCTGGTCCGGATACGGCTATCAGCGTGCCATCGTCATCGACCACACCCAGGTTCCGAATACCGATCAAGATAACTTCCCGTTCCTCTTCAATACAACTGATCCTGCCTTTGCCACGACAGCCAATGGCGGCCACGTTACCAGTCCCACCGGCAATGACATTATCTTCAGCACCGATCCCAACGGGCTCACTCAGCTCGACTATGAGTTGGAGGAATACAACCCGGTCACCGGACAGGTCATTGCGTGGATTCGCATCCCAACCCTCTCGCACTCCACGGACACCCTGCTCTATATGTTCTACGGGAATTCCAGCATCACCAGTTCACAGCAAAATGCGAGCGGTGTATGGGACAGCAACTATCAGGCCGTGTATCACTTCGCAAATGCTGGGATAGGCATTATGCCGGACTCCACTGCGTACGGCAACAACGCTACACCGACATTGACGTCGGCCGCCTCCGGTGCGATCGATGGGGCAGTCGGCTTTAATGGAACTTCCAGCTACATCCAGGTTCCCGCAACGACGTTCGCATCTATCCAGGCTTCCTCCGCTGCGACCATCGGGACGTGGTTTAAGACATCTTCCTTCGGTGTGATCTTAGGGCAGAGCGTCGGCGGGCAACCTGGATCCAACTTCGATCTCAACGACTGGCCCGTTCTCTACATCGACAGTTTGGGCAACCTTGAAGCGTCCTTCTTGCCCGGGTACTACAACGACAGTTCGTACTACAACCCTGTATGGTCCGGCTTGTCCGGGGCCCCACTCACCACGACAAGAGCCTACAACGACAATCAATGGCATTTTGTTTCTTTCACCGCTCAAGCAGGTACCGAGACGCTTTACGTTGATGGGCAAAGTGTCGCTTCGCAGCCGGTGGCTCAGTTCGACACAACTTCAACATACAGTTACCTCCTCGGAACCGGAGACACCGCCTATTACTATCTAGACTCGCCTGGAAATGCAAACCCGTGGCCTGGAACGAACGGGGACTGGTTCTACTTCGGCGGCGCTCTCGACGAAGTCAACATATCCAACATCGCCCGATCGGGCGACTGGATCAATACGCAGTACAACAATCAGCGCTCGCCCTCGACATTCTACGCGCTCAATCCAGAGAACGGTCACTTGGTCATCCCGGCCACGGCACCCCTCTCCGCCTTGCAGAGTCAGCAGTTCGTGGTCGCGGGTACATGCAACACCGCCGCGATCTGGACGATCAGCCCATCGGAACTGGGTACCATCAGCGCCGCCGGCCTGTATACAGCGCCGAACAATATCACTACGCAGCAGACGGTGACAGTAACGGCGACCAGCCTGGGAAACTCTAACCGCTTGGCCTCTGCGACGGTCACCTTGATGCCGCCCGTGTCGGTCAGCGTGACTACCGCTGGCGTGACGTTGACTGGCGGTCAGACGCAGCAGTTGACCGCCAATGTAGCAAACACTAGCAACACGGCTGTGACCTGGACGATCAGTCCGGCAGGCACGGGAACCATCAGCGCGACGGGACTCTACACGGCGCCAACCAGTGTGTTGACACAGCAGACGGTGACGGTCACTGCGACCAGTCAGGCGGACCCAACCCAGTCGGCGTCTGCGACAATTACGCTCTCCCCAATCGCGGTCTCTCCAATCTCGCCCTCTCCAACGCAATGCGGATCGAGCGGGTATAGCTACCAAAGCATAATCGTCATCGACCACACGAAAGTTCCAAACACAGATCAGATCGACTTCCCGTTCCTATTCAATACAACCGACTCAAGCCTTGCCACATTATCCAACGGCGGCCAGGTCACTAGTTCCAGTGGCTACGACATCGTCTTCAGTGCTGATCCAAATGGTCTAACCAAGTTGGATCACGAACTGGAGGAGTACAATCCGGTCACAGGAAAGGTCATCGCGTGGATTCGCATCCCAACCCTTTCGCATAGCACAGATACCGTTCTCTACGTGTTTTACGGGAACCCGAATATTACCACTTCGCAGCAGAACCCAACCGGAGTATGGGACAGCAACTATACAGCTGTTTATCATTTGGCAACTGTGGGAACTGGCACCGCAGCGGACTCCAGCGCAAATGACAACTACGGAACGCCCACATCGGTATTGGCTGCTCCCGGCAAGATCGATGGCGCAGCAAGCTTTGATGGCGTCTCCAGCTACATACAGATTCCCTCGGCGGATTTTCCATCCTATCCGGAAGGAACTTATGTCGCAGCAGTTGAAGGAACCGACGCAACAACCACTTTTGCAGCATCCTTTGGAGTTTGGTTCAAGACAGCATCACCCGGAGTCATATTAAGTCAGACAGACGCGTTGTATGGTGGCTGCGGCTCGTCTGGTTGCAGCTACGAACCTACGGAACCTGGTGACTCAGATCTTCCTGGAACTGCAGTACTATATATCGACGAATCCGGTTATCTGAGAGGCGCTGGGAGCGCCACGACAACAGCATATAACGACAACAATTGGCATTATGCGGTTTATACAGTCGCGAACGGGACGTCGACACTGTACGTTGATGGACAGAGTTTAGGCTCCGTGCCAGGGTGGCAGTTTGGTGAATGGTCAAGTTATGCGTACTTTCTTGGAACTGGCGATACATTAGATCAGACGGCGGGAAATTGGAGCTGGCTCTATTTCAACGGATCTCTTGACGAAGTCAGCATATCGAATACGGCTCGATCCGGTGATTGGGTTAAGACGGAGTACAACAATCAAAGCTCACCCGCGACGTTCTACACGTTCAATCCTGCCAGCACGCTTGCGGTCGCTCCCGCTACAGTAGGCCTTTACGCATCGCAAGGCCAGCAGTTTGCGGCAGCGGGAACCTGCAACGCAGTAGTAATCTGGTCGATGCCGACGGGCGCGCCAGGTGCGCTCACATCGAGCGGTTTCTACACTGCGCCTGCCAGCATTTCAGCACCGCAAAACATCACTATTACCGCAACAAGACAGGTGAGCGGAGCTATAGTAGGTTCAGCCGTTGTGACATTACTGCCTCCGCCTCCTCCAATTGTGCTCGCTGAGGCGACCCAGTCGCCATATGTGATAGGCACTCTTCAAGCCTTTACAGCAACCCTGAAGGATCAATACGGCACACCGGAGCCTGGGGTGACCGTGACCTTCACCGTCACCGGCGCGAACAGCAATATTGGCAGCAACACCACCGACAGTAACGGCGTTACCTCGTATATCTACAATGGGGCCGTTAGTGGAACCGACTCGATCCAGGCCACGGCAAGCGTTAACGGAGAACTATTAACATCCAATAGCGTCGCGGCTACCTGGATCATCCCTGCGCCGGCGAACCCGGAGGGAAGCGTTACGCTGATGGCGCCGCCAACGCTTGGTCAGGCCGGATTGGTAGGGGCCTTCACGGACAACACTGGAGCAGTCATCGAACCCATAGCCATCGGTGCCGCACCGAGAGTTTATGTAGTGCCGGCCGGGGCGACTCAGCTTCAGTTAGGGGTTGATGATAGCTGGTTTGCCGTTGGCGGCGGACCCGGGTTTGTTGTTGCAGTCAATGGGATTTCTGTTAAGGTTCTGCCCACGGCGATGCCATGGAACTGGGCAACTGGAGGGCTGAATAACAACTACCAATACGGCATTGGTACTGCACTCAATCCGAGCGGTGATGGGACCAGTCCGCAATTGGCGGCGACAGGTCTCACGCAGGGAGAACTCGTCAGTATTGCCTACCAGAGCGGAACAGCCTCGGCGGGTTTACCTGCCAACCCGCTCGTCAATGCCGATGGCGATCAGACATGGATTACCGGCGTGAATATATGGAATGGGACGTATTTCCCTACCTTATACACGACCGCTTCATCTTACCCGTTGGGACAACCCATAACGTTCAATGCAATCGTAACGAATGGGGCAGGAGTGCCTATGCCATACGTCCCTGTGACACTCAACGTCACGGGAGCCAATGCGGGGCAGTACCAGGCCACGACCGATTCCACGGGAACTGCCGTATTTATGTATAGCGGGGCAAATGCTGGAATGGATTACTTGCTGGCTCAGGCACTTCCTACCGGAGAGGCAAGCCTCACGTCGAGCCAAACCAGCGTCACATGGGTAAATTACCCTGCTCCCCCGCCGGCGGGCACGCTTGGACTTCAATATGTTGCGACTGTCGGTCCCGTACAGGGTTATTATGTGACGGCCACTGATGCCTCTGGATCCCCGATATACGATGCGGCTGTCGGGTTCTATGAAACAGGTGCAGACACTCTGATTCTAAATGGGACGACCGATATCACAGGTCACGTAAACTTCCAATTCTCGCATGTTAATGCTGGAACTTATAACCTGGTTGCCATTGATTCTGTCAACCGAAACGTTGTGTTTACAACTCCTCTATTTAGCGGCATATGGACTGCTCCTGTGTCGAATCCGACCGGTAACTTAGGTGACGCACTCAGTGTCGGAATTTCGGCGCTGGATGCGGTGACACTGCCAAACACGCTTCAACTGTATGGAACCTACACCGACACTCTGGGATTCATACCCACATTTACATGGAGCCAGGTCAGCGGACCCGGCACGGTTACCTTTGCCACTCCGCAACAGCAAATTACGACAGCGAGCTTCAGCCAAGCCGGATACTATCTGCTGCAACTGAGCGGCAACGATACGGTCACATCCGCTTCTGCGCAGTTCGCGGTAACTGTATTACCCGCTTCTGGAGCATATCTAGGTCAGATTGCAAGTCCTGTATATGGATCCTCGGTTTCTGGAGTGGTCCCAATCACTCTTGCGCCTGGAGTTACGCTCCAGAGCGGCACGCTGATCTACTATCCCTCGAACAATCCCAACAACGCCACGGTCCTGAATGCGAGTACAGTCGGCTCAGGTCCGATGGTCATCGGCACTCTCGACACCACGACTCTGGCAAACGGTTCGTACTGGATTATGCTCGATGCCACGGACGCGAGCGGAAAAGAGGAATTCAGTCTGGTACAGGTCACCGTTGTCGGCAACTACAAGCCGGGACGCGTCACGGCGAGTGTGACGGACCTCATTGTTCCAGCGACCGGACTTGCGATCAACATCCAACGGCAATATGACAGCCTCAACGCAAACACCAGCGGAGATTTCGGCTATGGATGGAACCTTGGTATAAACACAGATCTCACGGTTGACTCATCCTATAATGTGACGTTTACCCTGGGAGGACATCGAAGAACCTTTTACTTCATTCCGCAGAATCCCTATGCCAGCTTATCGAGCTTGCAGTTACTCGGAATCGGCCTTGGCAACCTCGGCCCCGAGTTGATGGCCAACGCGCTGGGATGGATTGCAGCCTATACTCCTGAGCCGGGCTTCCAAGGCACGCTCACGGCAAGCGATACGGGTTGCTCCAGTGCAAATCTTATAATTCCTGACAGCTCCAGGTGGAATTGTCTGACCGGCGGTCAGTATATTCCGTCCATATACGTCTACACTGATCCATCCGGAACCGCTTACACCATCAGCGCGACTGGGGCCCTACAATCCGTTCAGGATTTGAACGGCAACGGACTAACCATCAATGCGAACGGCATCACCAGCACCACAGGTCTCAACGTGCCCTTTGTGCGCGACTCGAGCAATCGAATTACGCAGATTACCGATCCGCAGGGCAACATCTACTCGTACAGCTACGACGGCAACGGCAATCTTGTCTCCGTAACCTACCCACCCACAACGCAGAGCACGCTATGCCCCAACACAACCCAGCCCAATACCAGCACCTACACCTACGACCCGAACCACTTGCTTACTGGCGGTACGGATGCTCGCTGCAACCTGCTGCCTACGACGAATTACTTTGCTTCCAGCGATCTTGATCCCAACGGATTATCTTTGAATGGACGCGTGAAGAGTACGACTGACGCGCTCGGTGAAACCACGAGCTACGCCTACAATCTGGCTACGAACACCACTTCCGTCAAATATCCTCCTGACGCCAACGGCAACACCGGAACGGCGGTGATGACCTATGACAGCTATGGAATGCTGCTTACCTCCACAGATCCGCTTGGCCTTACAATAACCAATGTCTACGATGCAAACCATAACCTGATCTCGGTGACCGACCCGCTTGGCCACACCAACAGCTATACCTACGATTCCAACGGCAACAAGACCTCCTCTACCTATCCGGCAACCGCAAGTAGCAAGAACACAACGAGCTACATTGCCTACAATCAGTACAGTGAACAAACCTCAGCGACGGACGAACTGGACAATGTGCGTATCTTTAACTATGACGCCAACTATCTGCCGCGGAGCACGACTGACAGCCTAGGCGTGGTGGCCAGCTATCTATTCAATGCCAACGGCACATTACAGGCAGGTGCCGCCGGCTATGATCTCACTGCGCAACCGGCCATGGCGAGCCAGTATACCTATGACACCAACGGCAATATAGCCAGAACTACCGACGCGCTGGGCCGCACAACATCCTACGCATACAACCCACTTGGAAACAAAATCGCAATGACCCAGCCGCTTCCGACTTCCGGCACGGGCAATTCCTCCTCAACCACGACCTATCAGTACGATGCTTTCGGTAACCTGATTCAGACAGTCGCCCCTCAGGGAAGAACGACAAGTTCGCAATATGATCCCAACGGCAACAGAATTACGACTACAGATTCCCTGGGTAACGTCACGACATACCAGTACGATGCATTGAACCGGTTGACCACGACAACTTATCCAACCCAGCCGCCTACCACGTCTATCTTGACCTATGACTTCCGCAACAACGTAATTACTTCGACCGATCAGAATGGCAACGTCACGCTCAACACCTATGATCTGGACGGCCGTCTGATCTCCGTCACCCGCGGATATGGCTCATCGACCCCCAGTACCACCTCATACACCTATGACGCCGCCGGACGGAAGATCAGCGAGACTGACGCTCTCAGCCATACCACTACCTACACCTATGACGCCGCAGGCCGGACCATCGCTGTCACTGGTGCTGCGGGTAACACACAGTATGGATACGATGACGCCGGCAATCAAACCTCGCGTACCGACGGCAATGGCCAAGTCACCCAGCTCCAATATGACGCCCGCAAGCGCCTGGTCAAGACGATCTATCCCGACAAGACCTCGACGACCAACAGATACGATGGCCCGGGCAACCTGATCGGCGTCACCGACCAGGCAGGGAACACCGTCAACAACACCTACGATGCGGCCAACCAGTTGAAGACCGTGGTCCAGGTCAACCATCCCAACCCGTCGAACAACACCAACTACTTCGACTACGACAACCTTGGCAACCAGATCGGCCAGACGGATGAGAACCTGCACAAAACCCAGCAATCCTTCGACATCTTCAATGAGCCGATCTCCAAGGTCCTTCCCGATGGCTCGTTGACCGAGAGCAGGAACTACGATCTGGCGGGCAATTTGATCTCGCTCACACATTTCAATGGCAAGACGACGAAATACACCTACGACAGCCTAAACCGGCTGACGCAGAAGGTGCCCGATCCAAGCACGAATGAGCCGACGGTAAGCTTTACCTATACGCCTACCGGCAAGTACAAAACCTCAACGGCCCTGGATGGGACTGTGTACTACACCTACGATGCTCTGGACCGGCTGATCACCAAGGACACGCCGGAGGGCACACTGAATTACACGTTTGATGCTGCGGGCAACGTGACATCCATCATTTCCACCCATCCGAAAGGACCGTCGGTCAGCTACACCTACGACAACCTAAATCGCCTCAGCACGGTGGTAGACAACCGTCTGCAAGGTGGAAACACAACCAACTATACTTACGATCCGGCAAGTAATCCGACGGTAGCCACTTATCCGAACGGATTGCAGTCCAGCTATACATACGACACTCTGAACCGTCTTACGGCGCTGTCTTCTTCGGTCTCCAGTTACGCATACCAGTTGGGGCCGACGGGCAATCGCACCGGCGCAATCGAGGGAACGGGACGCACTCTCAACTGGAGTCTCGATGGGGTCTACCGGTTGACGAATGAAACCATCGGCAACGACCCGACGAATAAGAATGGCAGTGTCAGTTATGGGCTGGATCCGGTGGGCAACCGTCAGTCTGCAAGCTCATCGCTCAGCGGGGTGAACTCCGGCTCGTTCACCTACAACGTCGACGACGAAACCTCGACGGATACATACGATGCCAACGGCAACACGACTACCTCGGGCGGCAAGACCTTCACCTTTGACTCTGAGAACCACATGACTTCCATGACAGGCAACGGGAAGGTCGTCACGATGGTCTATGATGCTTTTGGAAACAGAGTATCGAAGACGGTGAATGGAGTGACCACGCAGTATCTTATCGAAGACGACGTGAATCCCACCGGGCTGCCGCAGGTGGTGGAAGAGACGGTCAACGGCGCGGTCACGAGGAGTTATACCTACGGCCTCGAGCGCATCAGCGAGGCCCAGGTTATAAATAATGTTTGGACGCCCAGCTTCTACGAGTACGACGGCGCAGGCAGCGTCCGCCAACTGACGAATTTGGCCGCTAACGTAACCGTGACCGACACCTACGAATACGACGCCTTCGGAAACGCGGTCAACAAGACCGGCGCGACGCCGAACAACTATCTCTATCGCGGCGAGCAGTTCGACCCGGACCTCGGCTTATATTATCTGCGGGCGCGATACTACAATCCTGCCACTGGGCGCTTCCTCAGCGTGGACCCGCTTGCGGACGAAGGCAAGCGTCGCTACGAATACGCCGCCGCCAATCCGGTGGACGGCATGGACCCCAATGGCAGCGAGGCATTGATTGAGTACGCGCTGGTGCCTCATATCTTCCCGCCGGTGTGGATACCCAATTGGTGCGGGCTTTCTGGAACCAACCCGATGGGAGGCTCGCTGCCCTGCATACATCGACAGCCGAAAAACCATGAGGTTACAGTCTCTTACTGGCCCAAACCCGCGATGGGGTTCGGACATGTAGGAGTTGGTTTAGACAGCGACGATACTTCAGGGTTCTATCCAATAAAAAAGGCGTTGTGCCTGGCCACCGGATGTAGTACGCCTGGAAATGTATTTTCGGATCAAATGAAGGAGGGTGTTGCTTACGCTACGACAAGGATTGCTACTACTGCAGGACAAAACGCGATGATGAAAATGACTATTACTCAAAGAGAACAGAATGCTGGGATGTACAACCTATTTAACAGAAACTGCGCAGAGTTTGTCGAAGATGTGTTGGACTACGGGGGAGTGCCATATGGACCTTATACGGAACGTCCCACGAAATTGTTTACTGATCTTGGAGGTCTAATAGCTGAGTAAAGCTATATCAACACTGGTGTGCCCAGCGCAGGAAAACAGACAATAGCAAAAGCGAAATATGGGGCACCTCTACGCCGCAACGGACGATGAAACTGTCCGTTGTTCCGGTCGGGATGACGGCGAATGGATTGGGACCATTCATTCTGGTTATGCTCTATTTGGAACAATGACGACGCTGAATCAACGACAATGCTGACGCAACCAGATTAGGAGACTTGCATAATGATGAAACATTCATTCTCGAGATGGCTTGTCGTTTCCGCAGTAGTAGGTCTGGCTGTTCCAATTGCTTTTTTTGTGGCGCGAGAGGTTATCAGTTCCTCTAACACGATGGATTCAATTACGCTAATCGCTTGGCCTTCCTCCTTCTTTATGATGGCAACAGATGGGGAGCCAGCATGGACTGCAACATACAATTATTTTCTTGCGATGTCTGTACTTGCAAACATTTTACTCTATAGTGCGGTGGGATCTATCCTTTGGGGGATTAAGTGGGGGATTGCACGGATCAGAACCGCGTTGCCAAGACGGTGAATGGAGTGACCACGCAGTATCTTGTGGAGGACGACGTGAACCCGACCGGACTGCCGCAGGTGGTGGAAGAGACGGTCAACGGCGCAGTCACGCGGAGTTATACCTACGGCCTCGAACGCATCAGCCAGGCCCAGCCCATCCAGGGCGCGTGGACGCCCAGCTTCTACGAGTACGACGGCGCGGGCAGCGTCCGGCAGTTGACAAATCTGGCCGCTAACGTAACCGTGACGGATACCTATGAGTACGACGCCTTCGGCAACGCGGTCAACAAAACCGGCGCGACGCCGAACAACTATCTCTATCGCGGCGAGCAGTTCGACCCGGACCTCGGCTTATATTATCTGCGGGCGCGATACTACAATCCTGCCACGGGGCGCTTCCTCAGCGCGGACCCGCTTGCCGACGAGGGCCAGCGCCGCTACCAATACGCCGCCGCCAATCCGGTGGACGGCATGGACCCCAATGGCAGCGAGGCATTGATTGAGTACGCGCTGGTGCCTCATATCTTCCCGCCGGTGTGGATACCGAATTGGTGCGGGCTTTCTGGAACCAACCCGATGGGTCGCTATCTGCCCTGCAAACCTCCGCCATGCAAAAAATGCTTTAATACGCAAGCATTTGCGCAAAAGATCGACTCAGAAGCGGTTCCTAATGAGTCTGCCCAAAGTAAATATCATGGCGAGTGCGCGCATGTAGTTGGAGATGGACTTCAAGCCGGTGGAATCAACGCCAGAGTTGAGTTGGCAGGCAATTACGGACCAGTTCTTCTACAAAACAACTTCAAGATCGTTGATTATATATCACAGCCTGCGTTCCATTCGCAGCATGCTGGCGAATTGGGTGACATTACTATCTTTGGGATAGTTTCGGGACACAAGTCTGGCCATGCGGAAGGATATACCGGAACTTCCCAGAGTCATTGGACTTCGTATTGGCAACAGAGGTATTGGACCCCTTACGGACCGATAAGTAGTAAGACTGGTCTTCCAAATGCTCCTACTGGTCCAGCAACAATTTACCGGAATAAATGCCGTTGCGGCAATGATTCCTCATCATTTTATCTAATTCTAGAAAGGCTGGATTATGTTTACTAAGTTGATGCAACTGATTGTTGCCGATTTTCTTCTGATGATTGCTGCGGAGTGCTACGCGCAATACAATCCAATTCTAATGATTGGCACCAACCGCCCCAATTCTCACTATGAAGTGTTACCGCAAGACGTTAGAAGTAAGTGTACTCGCGCTATTGGACCTTATAAAACTGATCCATTCGTGGTCTATGCACATATCAGGAAGAGTAGTTACGAGTATTATGCGGAATGGGGTACGAATAAGAACCGGAAAGACGACGAATATGATCAAGGCGCTACTTTGCTGGAAATCCATGGTCGAGAATGTAAATCATGGGAACTGGAGGGCACATTAATGGCTGTACCGCCAAGAAATGGCTATCATGGTTCAACCTCCGAAGCCAGATTGCCAGGGGACGACTCTCCAACTGAAGATTCTCCACTAGTACGTCACTTTGTATTTAGGTCCGCAGAAGAGGAGTCACTTCTGAGAGAATTCATTAGAGACACGATCTATCGCGCAATCAAAACATATGGAGGAGATACACCTTTCAGGGCTGTGGCCTGTAAGCCTCAAGAAGAATTGACGGATTCTGGGTTTGTTGTTGTCCTGCAGGAGCTTAAGTCATACTGCTCGAGGGCGCCTGGAAAGTGAGTTGCTCTACGATGCCTTCGGCAACCGCGTTGCCAAGACGGTGAATGGAGTGACCACGCAGTATCTTGTGGAGGACGATGTGAATCCCACCGGCCTGCCGCAGGTGGTGGAAGAGACGGTCAACGGCGTAGTCACGCGGAGTTATACCTACGGCCTGGAGCGCATCAGCCATGCCCAGCCCATCAACGGTGCGTGGACGCCCCTTTCCCGCGAACTCGTAGTCCCGGTGCTAGGTTTTTCCTGCGCATAGCTCGGCCCGCCGGCCAGCGAAAGAATGCGTACCCTGTGTCTCCGGCACTCATCAGAAGCGTCTGTCGCCAGCCCCAGTCGTCCTCGCAAAGAACGCGCAACGTGCTGTCGGCACTTCTGGTATCGACCTCCAAGACGAAGACTCCGGATGCGGCTCCGGTAGCCAGGCCCCAATTGCAGCCTGGGAGTTCGCACGCCCATTGCTCCAACTGGGCCAGGTCGGCCGTCGCGTCTTCGATCCGCACCTTCGCTGACACAAGCCTGTTTTGTGGCTGAACTGGAAACACGCGCCACCGGCGGTTCGCCTGGATAATCTGGATGGGGAGATCCGCGGAACACTGCGGTTCGTTGATTGAGGGTGTGGGCAGCGCGGCAACGCGCTGTCCGTACTCCCGGAAAAAATCTGCTGGGTCTTTCATTCTTCTCCTTGAGTTAAATGGTCAGTCGCAATCGCTACCCGGATGGGGCAGCAAGTTGTTACTGATCGGTGCGAAGTCTGATTTGGGGAGGAATTAGAAGGGCTCGCGCGGGCGGCGGCCCGGGAGAGAAACGCATGTGTTGAGGGCGTAAGGCGCCACCAGTCCGCTAACACTGTCACCTCCTCAGCTGTTGCCTGGTCGGCGGTCGCGTCTTCAATTCGCACCTCGCATGTGCCAGCCTGCCCTGGGGCTGAACAGAAAACAACCTCAGGCGGTTTGCGTGAAGCACCTCGATGGGAATAACTGCGGAACGCTGCGGTTCGTTGTTTGAGGGTGTGGGCGGCGCGGCAATGCGCCGTCCGTATTCTCGGGAAGGATCTTCCTGGTTTTTCATTTCTTGCTCTTGCTCCTCGATTTAATGGGTCAGCCGCAAACGCTACCGGCGAAGGCAGCGAGTCACTGATCAGTTGTGAAGGGAATTAAGCGGGCCGGGAGAGAAACACATGGCTTGGGGGACGTATCCGTGTCCGCCTCATGCGATGCAAGGCTATTGATTGCTGGGTCGAGAGGTTGAGAAGGGATCTCAACATCGGGTCGAATCTGCGGTACTTAGGTCGCCGCTATGGATCGGCAACGTTTGAAATCAGCAGGACATCGATCCCCTCGATTCGAGGTAAAGCCCACATCCCGCAATGAAACCGACGTCGCATGCTGCCTGGGCGGAGCGGTTAGCGACCGGCCGCTGACCGCTGGTTGAGGAATATCTGGAGGTCTGCAAGGTACCGCTGATTGCGTGCTCGTTGCGCATTTAGCTGCTGGACTGCGGCGTCTCGCTGCCTGGAGGTCTCGCCCAAGGCCGCGGCGAAGTCTTCAGTCGTCGGGATTTTGGGAGCTGGGCCCTTGTGACCAGGTGAAAGGACGTCACTGTGATTGCGTGCCTCGTTGCACTGCCGACAAGCGCTGACGCAGTTTTCGATGGTATCGGGACCTCCGCGGCCACGCGGCATCCTGTGGTCGACGGTTGCCTGGTCAGGGGGCGACATTGTCACAGAGAAGTGTGACGCGTCCGCACCAATGACACCTTTTGTCTGCCTCGAGCCACAGAATCGTACGTCGGGGCAGTTGTCTTCCGGTTGAAGTTTTCATGGGTTCACTTTCAGTTAGGTGTTGCGGGTGTATGTGTAGAATGCCCAGTCTGGAAGACTGGCTGTGGGGGCTGAACTTACTGAGAGAGCTTCCCTCCTTTCAAATAGGAACGCCGCCCCTTGCAGGGCGGCGGTTGATCGCGTAAGGCGTTAAGACGTGAACAAGGTACCGACCCATCCGCCGACTTTTTTGAGGCCGTGCGATTCATCGAAGTTGCGTCCATAACGCCTGATGGTTGTGTTGATGTTCCGGTGCCAAAGGTGCTTACTAAGTGATAAATAGTCTTCCGGGTGTGTATCGAGCCACCTGAAAGCCAGTGCGTCGCGATACAGATGCGGATGGCCCCAGCGACCTGCGTGCTTCATCGTGAGGCCGCCGATTAGGTTTCCAAAGGCGAGGCGTGTGTAGGGGCTACCCTCGTGATTGAGGAAGAGAGTTCCCCGGTCAACGAAGAGAGTTCCACGGTCAGCGGTGCTAATGAGAGCGGCTCTAATTAGGAGAGGCCGTTGATTCGTGACGTAGTCTTCGAGTAACGGCACAAGATACAACGGCACGATACCGCGAACCATCTGTTTTGTTTTCACCTGTTCCTTGGGGAAGAAAATCTGCCAAAATTCAGCTCCTGGGTTGCGCGCTAGCTCCGCCTCGACGTCGTCTGGCTTCCCGATGGGCCGGTTGGGATCAAAGCCGGCTTTGAAGATGTTCGCGCAGTCTTTGGACGTGCCAAGATTGCAAATCCTCACGTTGAACTGACGCCAGGCAAACACCGCCATCCAGTGGGTCAGCAAGATGTCGTGGGTTAACCTCGCATATTTGATGGTGCCTCTCTGTACGCGGCTCCTCTCCTTTTCGATCTTCAGCGGAATTTCGCAAAGCACGCGATGCTCGATGAAATACTCGGATTTGCGGTCGATCGCGGCTTCCTCATCCTCTACAGGAATCGTGTTCATCAGGTCAGTCATCCAATCGAAATCGATTGTTTGATAGGCCGGATATTTTCGGATTGTGCCGCGCAGTGTGGCAAGGTTGGAATAGAGGCTGTTCGGAGTTACCTTCCTTTCATCGAGTTGCCACGAGATGTAGGGGTCTACGATTCTGGGGTGGACAACCTCGAGCAGGTCGACCGGACCCTGAAGGTCCAGAAGATGTTTCAGAACGCCGTAACCAAGCAACTTGCTGACAGCTCGCTCAACGTTGATTGCCGTTTCGGGCCGAAGATTCTCGTTTTCGCGGCGGCTGCTTTTGCCCGTGTCACGACGGCTCCCTTTCTGCAAACGGCGTGTAGCCGTATTGAGGCGGGATGCGATCATGTCGCGCAGTTGCGTGCGACACGGTTCTGGCATGTCAGCTGTCGCGACCCCGTAAAGATAGTCGTCCAGAGGATGCGTGATCAGCGGGAACTTATCACGGAGTTTGTTTTGGACGATCATCCGCCGGAAGTTACCTAACACAGCCTGTACGGATTTGGGGTGGCGTCCGTTTGCAATTTTCAACTCCTTGAATGCAAGGAGATGATCGTCGGAGAGTTGACCAGGGGCCTTCTCGGCGGCGACGGCAAACCGGACAATTCCGGAACATCCGTCTAGCAGTTTTATCCCGGCGAGAGCTTCCTGCCATTTGGCTTCCGCCTTACTCGGTTCGGCGGACCATCCCAGAAGGTCCACAGCGAGGCGGCGCAACAATAGTGCGTAGTTTTTGTACGAGCGCACAGAATTGCGGCTAAGCGGCTTACCCTTCCTAGAAGTCAGTTTTGCCAAGAAAGAGCCGAAGCCCTGCATTGCAGGCTGGAGCGTTGCGATCTTCAAGTCAGGCAGGAGCACGCCTACGTAGGTGGAAAAATGCGTTGCTGTGGTTGTTAACATTGCGACGGGGAGATCCGGGCGCATTTTGGCGATGGCGCCGAGGAGATCGACGACTCTGGTCGACGAAGCCGACATAACGAGATCCGGCGAGGCAATGCGCGGCAAAGCCTCTTTTGGCGAGGCGATTGTAAGATTCTGGACGTTCATATATGCAATTTCTCCATTAGTTTGTCAAAGTAACGAACGGTGATAATGCATATAAAGCACGAAGCTAAGCGACTTATTGTGAGCAACTTAACGTAAACGCGAAACAGAGGGGCAAATCGCGGTGATATACGCGGCAAAGCGATGCTGGCGGCAATCAAGATCATTACTTTCGGCCTCCCTTGGGCTTCTCTGTGATGGTGGGAGAAGGCAGCTGCATTTCAAGGAAGGCCTCGATATCACACGACAAGAAGCGCCCCCGCTTAGGCAGGTCGCGCGCCGGCCATTTTCCGATATGAATACGCTCCTGAATGCTCCTGATATCGCAAGCGAAGATTCGCGCGGTGTCGGCGGTTGTGTACTGTGCTTGTAGTGGCAGGTTTTTTTTGCGCAATACCTCGCATAAGCGTGGGTAGAGCTGAATATCCTCCGCCGTGAAACTCGCGGTAGGGTCGTTTACGTCCGGTGGGCCTTCGGTCGGTTTTCCTGTGCTGTTTTTGGGGGGCATGTAGTGCGTCCTTCATCAGAATTTTTGGATCCGTACCATTCCCGGACTTGCGGTCCGGTACTTTTCCCAAGTTGCCGTTCTTATCGGGAAATATGCTCATACCCGAGCCGGGGGGTGTGTCACGCTTATTTGTCGTCGCTCGAGCTGGACGGAGCTGCGCTTTTACGCGGTTTGCGAGGTTGCTTCAGATTTGGGTGGTCGGATCGGGCATAGCGCTCGATGGCGCTCCTGGTCAATAGCCGACGGCTCCCAATGCATCGCGTGGGCAGCTGGCCCGAGGCAATAAGGTAGTCCAGAGACCGGATCGAGATGCCTAGAGCCTCGGCTGCATCGCGCCGACCGTATAGTATGCGGAGTGGTATTTTGTTCATGTTGGGAGCATGAACCTTGGCCGACGAGGAGTCATTTACTAGCGCACTATTTTTTTAGACGATAGGGATATTTACTTAACGCCACCTTGTACAACCGGTTGTGGTTTGACCAGGGTGGCGAATGGAACGGGATCTGTCTGCATGGCTTGTTGAGCCAGTCGATAGAACAGTTTGCCGCGAAATTTCGAGGTACGGCGGTTGAATCGGAACGTGAACTCGTCCAAGTAATCGTCCATATGCTCGGGGCTCATAGCGCCTTGGTGCGTTCCCAGCAGCCATCGCTTAAGCAGCGAGATCACGCGATGCGCGCGCGGAAGCAGGTGTTCCTCCTCCGGTTGATGGCTCTGCACTTGGCGATCATGGACGTAGCCAGCCAGCCCTCGATAGGCGGGCCAGCCATCGGTTCGTACCGTGCTTCCCGGCGCGATAGCCTGCCGAATAAACCCGTGCAGGCTGGCTTTGGAGACATCCGGGATCGTCCGCAGGCGGATGCGACCGATGCCATTTCCATCCTCTTCGGCGGCGACGATGATGCGGGTTTTCCGCTCTGTTTGCCGCCCTGTTGCGCCGGTTTCTTCTCCGCCCCAGTAGGCCTCGTCGACCTCGACGACGCCCGCCAGCGGGTCGCGGCCAGGGCGAACCATCGCACGACGCAGCTTATGCAGCATGGCCCACGCGGTCTTGTAACTGCCCAGGCCGAGCACCCGCTGTAGGCCCAAAGCGCTGATGCCGTTCTTCTGACTGGTGATCTGCCACATGGCGCGGAACCAGAGGGTCAGCGGCAAGTGAGTGTCCTGAAAGATGGTTCCCGCGGTGACGGACATCTCGTACCGGCAATGATCGCAGAGCCAGCGCGCCCGCCGGATCGACCAGGCATCGAGTCCAGCACACCGTGGACAGGCCCAGCCTGCGGGCCAACGCAGTGCTGCAAGATACTTGATACAGGCTTCTTCGCTGCTGAAACGCCGCTCCAGTTCGAGTAACGTTCGCGGATAATCCTCGTCCATGCCCCCAAACACTACATCTTGGGGTTGGTGGCGTCAAGTAAATATCCCTATATATCTAAAATATCTATTAT
>Ga0302266_10001269_pt1 | contig 23418 bp, 13 predicted proteins | sample III_Bog_E1_2_FD_194559 | JGI IMG/M metagenome (GOLD analysis project Ga0302266, IMG submission 194559) | Peat permafrost microbial communities from Stordalen Mire near Abisko, Sweden - III_Bog_E1_2 | ecosystem: Environmental > Terrestrial > Soil > Wetlands > Peat | place: Sweden: Abisko... | reverse complement strand
TGTTACTGACCGGTCATGACACCGGCCAGAGGAACTGGTGATATTGCCTGCCTCCGCATTGCTGCGGTGAGGGGATGGCGGCACCAGCTGCCACCGTCCTTTCCCCGGTCGCCCGGGATTATCTCAGTCGTGCTTTCGAAGGGGTTTTCAGGCCTCCGCGCTGCGACTGTTCTATCAAGGAACGAGGTGAGGTTGCGGCGAGGTTACGAAAGGGTGAAGCTTTTCTTATCCACAATTCCCTCACAATTAGTTGCTGTGAATAACCTGCGAGCAAAGTAGTTCACCGGTTATTCACAACCCACCATGACCCCAAGGGAGCTTCCCATCTATGAACTCGAGATGCCGCTCGTCGCGGCGCTGCGCAGCACGGGGCGCGTGATCGTGCAGGCGCCGACCGGCTCGGGAAAGTCGACCCAGGTCCCGCAGATGCTCCTTCGTCACGGGTTTCTCGACGGGGGTGAGGTCGTGGTCTTGCAGCCCCGAAGGCTTGCGGCGCGCATGCTCTCGCGCCGCGTCGCCGAGGAGCTGGACACCCGGCTCGGCGACATTGTGGGCTACCAGATCCGCCTCGAGTCAAAGGTCAGCCGTCAAACCCGGATCCGCTTCGTGACCGAGGGGATTCTCCTGCGGCAGATGACCTTTGATCCGGAACTGCGCGGCGTGAGCGCGCTCGTGTTCGACGAGTTCCACGAGAGGCACCTCTACGGTGACATCTCGCTTGCCCGGGCGCTCAAGGTGCAGGCGGGGGCGAGGCCCGACCTAAAGATCGTGGTCATGTCGGCGACGCTCGATGCGGGCGCGCTTTCAAAGTACCTGGCGCCGTGCGAGACACTGGTTTCCCAGGGAAGGGCGCATCCGGTCCGGATCGAATACCTCGCCAAGCCCGCGAACTTTGACGCGGAGCCGGTGTGGGAGGTGGCCGCCCGCGAGTGCGAGCGCGTGGCGGAGGTAACCCAGGGCGACATGCTGGTCTTCATGCCGGGCGCCTACGAGATCAGCCGTACCCTCCAGGCCCTCCAGGGCAGCCGCACGCTCCGCCAATTCGCGGCCCTGCCGCTCCACGGGGAACTCTCGACGGAGGCACAGGACCTGGCGGTCTCGCGCAGCGCGACCCGAAAGATCATCGTCTCGACGAACGTGGCTGAGACCTCGCTCACGATCGACGGCGTCACGGCGGTGGTCGACAGCGGGCTTGCCCGGAATGCCCGGTTCGATCCCGACCGCGGCATCAACACGCTCCTCGTCGAGAAGATCTCGGCGGCAAGCGCCGATCAGCGCGCAGGCCGTGCCGGGCGCACGGCTCCCGGAATCTGCGTCCGCCTTTGGACAGAGCGCGAGCACGGCCAGAGGGCGGCCCACGAACTGCCGGAGGTGAAGCGCTTGGACCTCTCCGAGGTCGTGCTGACCTTGAAGGCCTCGGGCGTCGAGGACTTGCCCTCCTTTAACTGGTTTGAGAAGCCCGAGGCCCGGGGACTTGAGCGGGCCGTGGCGCTCCTCACGGACCTGGGCGCCCTATCCGGCGACGCAGGGTCGATCACGCCCGTCGGGCGGCGCATGCTGCGGTTTCCCGTGCACCCGCGCTACGCCCGGATGTTCCTGGAAGCCCATGAGCGGGGCTGCGTCCGGTCGGTCGCAATGATGGCGGCCTTGACCCAGGGAAGGAATTTTCTCCTGCGGGGGGTGCCGAGGCAGGTCGAGGAAGCGCGCGAGGAGCTCCTGGGCGAGGAACACGAGAGCGACTTCTTTCTTCTCATGCGCGCCTGGCGCTTTGCGGACAAGGGCGGGTACTCCTTGGACGCGTGCCGCCGGATCGGCGTGCACGCCCAGGGTGCGCGCCAGGTGGGGCCCCTCTTTGAGCAGTTTGTCGAGATCGCGACGGCCGAGGGCCTGGACGCCTCCGAGAAGCGGGTGGACGGTGTCCAGGTCAGGAAGTGCGTATTGGCGGGGTTCCCGGACCATCTCGCCCACCGGCTCGATGCGGCGACGCTCCGGTGCGACCTGGTCCATGGGCGCCGGGGGCTCCTCGCCCGGGAAACCGCCGTGGGGCGGGCCTCGCTCCTCGTGGCGGCGGAGATTACCGAGGTGGGCGGCCGGGGCGGCGAGGTGAGCGTGCTCCTGAACATCGCTACCGCGGTCGAGGAGGCCTGGCTAAAGGAGCTTTTCCCGGGTGAACTCAAGGACGTGCGTGAGGTGACCTATGACTCGGATGCCAAGCGGGTTGTTGCGCGGCGCGAGAAGCGGTTCCGGGATCTCGTCCTCGAGTCCAAGTCGGGCTCGGACGATGTGCCCTCAACCGAGGCTGCGGCCCTCCTGGCCAAGGAGGTCGTCGCAGGCCGCATCGCGATCGACGCCTGGGACGAGTCCGTGGAGCAGTGGATCACGCGAGTGAACCGCATGGCCGAATGGTTCCCCGAGTACGAGGTGAACGTGATCAGCCCCGCCGACCGGATGACGCTCGTGGAGCAGGTCTGTTACGGGGAGACCTCCGCCCGGGGCGTGAAGGGCAGGGACGTCATGCCCGTCCTGCGGGACTGGCTCACTTCCGAGCAATTGGCGGTAATGGACCAGTCGGTGCCGGAGCGCCTCACGATGGCCAACGGACGGAAGAGCAGGATCACCTACGCGGCTGAGGGGCCCCCTGTGCTGAGCGCCCGGATCCAGGAGCTCTATGGGATCGAGGGAAAATTCTCGCTCGGGCAGGGCCGGGTGCCGGTGAAAATCCAGGTCCTAGCGCCCAACCAGCGCCCGATCCAGGTGACCGAGGACCTGACGAGCTTCTGGCGGGAGATCTACCCGAAGATCAAGCCCGAGCTTTCCCGCCGGTATCCGCGCCACGAGTGGCGCTAAGGAAGCAGCGCCCTAGTCGACCTCGACCGGCGCCTGAAGGAGTATTTTCCGCGAGGACGATCCCACCTCAATGGTGTAGGACCCAGGCTCCACGACCCAGTCGCCCTTCGACTCGTCAAAATAGGAGAAGGCCCGGCGGTCGAGGACGATCGTGACCGTTATGGATTGGTCGGTCGCCAGGCTCTCACGGCTGAACCCCTTTAATTCGCGCACCGCGCGATGGGCCTTGGAGGTGACCGGAGGGCTCACGTAGACCTGCGAGATCTCGTCGCCGTTCATGGTCCCGTTGTTGGTGACTTCAAAGGTCACCGAGTAGCGGCCGTCCTGCGTCGGCTCCACCTGGAGCTTGGCATAGCTGAAGGTGGTGTAGCTGAGTCCGTGGCCGAAGGGGAAGAGGGGGGCGACACCCTTGGTGTCGAACCAACGGTAGCCGACCAGGATGCCCTCCGCGTAGTCCACCTTCCCGTTCGAGCCCGGGTAGTGGCCAAAGGCCGGCGTGTCCTCGACGCGTTTCGCGTAGCTGATCGGGAGCTTGCCGCTCGGGCTCACTTTGCCCGTCAGGATCTCGCCCAGGGCGCGGCCGCCCTCTTGGCCGGGGAACCAGGCCTGGATCACGGCAGGGACCTTTGAGATCCAGTCGGCTGTGCCCACGACGCCTCCGGAGTCGATGACCACGATCGTCTTCGGGTTGAGCGCAGCCGCCTCCCGGATGAGCTCGGCCTGGTTATCGGGAAGATCAAACGTGCGATCGGAGCCCTCGCCCTCAAGCATCGCATTGAATCCGACCGAGACCACGACCGCGTCTGCCGCGCGCACGCGTGCCACCTCGGAGGCCGGAATCGGGTCGGGGGCAGGGGCCCAGCCGAACCGCACGGCCGGCGAACCCTGCCCGTCGTACTTCGACTCGACCTGCAACGCATAGGCACGCCCCGCATCGAGGGGGACGTAGGCGTAGAGTGCGTCGCCCGTGTTGAACCAGTTGGCGAGGATGGAGCGGCCGTCGAGCCGTACGCTCACGTTGCCGTGGCTCTGGACCAGGAAAAGGTAGGTTCCGGTGGCGGAGGGGCGGATCGCTCCGCTCCAGCGCACCCAGAGGTTCTCGATCGCGACTCCAGGAGCCGGGGATCCGGAGCCGAAATCGCGGTTGATCGAGCTGTCGGTCAGGGTGGCGATCACCTTTTGGTCTGAATCCCGCCCGGACAGAAAATCAAGCTTGAGCGGGCTCTCGTAGGAGGAGGCCGGGGCGAGGGTCGAGAGGAGCTCAGTTCCGGGCCCGCGGATCACGTCCACGTGAACCTTGGAGCCCGCGGCCTTCCGCAGTCCCTCCGCTAGGCTAACGTAATGAAACGGCCCGACATGGCCCGAGCCCCCTCCGGCGGGGTTGGTCTCGGCATTCGGCCCCAGGACCACGATGTGCCTTAACTTCTTGCCGGTCAAAGGGAGGACGCCGTGGTCGTTCTTAAGGAGAACGGCGGCCTCGCGCGCGATCCGGAGTGCTACCGCGTCGCTCCTCGGGTCATCCTTCGGGGTCGACGTGGCCTCGGCCCGGTCGAGGAATCCGTTCGAGACCTCGAGCCGGAGGATGCGCCTGACCTTGTCGTCTATCGTGGCCTGGCTCACCTGGCCCGCTGCGACGAGCGGGGCAAGGGAGGCGGGGTTCATGTAGGCCCCGGACGGCATCTCTAGGTCGAGCCCGCCGTTTGCCACGCCGAGCGTGTCGTGGGCCGCCCCCCAGTCCGACATGAGTACGCCCTTAAAGCCCCAGTCGCCCTTCAGGACCTTGTTGTTTAACCACCCATTGGCGCTGCAGTAGGTGCCGTTTAGCCGGTTATAGGCGCACATGACGGCTCCGGCGTGGCCCTGCTTCACGGCGGCCTCGAACGCGGGCAGGTAGATCTCTCGCAGCGCCCGCTCGCTCACCCGGGCGTCAATTGTGTCGCGCTCGGTCTCCTGGTTATTTGCCGCGAAATGCTTCACGGTTGCCACGACCCCCTGGCTCTGGAGACCCAGGACGATCTGCGTGGCGACCGAGCCGGCGAGGTAAGGGTCCTCGGAGAGGTACTCGAAATTTCGGCCGTTCTGGGGCACGCGGTTAATGTTCACGGCCGGCCCCAGCATGATGCCGACCCCTCGGGCCCGGGCGTCATTGGCCAGGGACACTCCGAAGTCGCGGGCGAGGTCGGGATCCCAGGAGGCCCCGAGGCTGATCGTGGCGGGGTAGGCCGTGGACGGCCCATAGTTCCTGACGCCCTGCGGGCCGTCGGCCATCTTGACCTCGGGGAGCCCGAGACGAGGGATGGGCCTGATGTAGAACTCCCGGTCACCGCCGACGAGCGCGAGCTTCTCCTCCTGCGTAAGCCTGCCGAGGAGATCCTCGACCCTCGACTCCACCGGGGCCTGCCGGTCCCGGTAAACAGCCTCCTCCGCTTGGGCCACAAGCGTGGAGGATCCGACGCCGAGCGCGGCTAGCAGCGCGCGCGAAAAGGTGAGGGTCATGTCTTCTTTTGTTTTTTCCGTTGGCTCGATCGATCGATGTTCAAGTACGTCTTGTTGAGCATCTGCCCCTCATAAAGTTCCAACAAACGGACCCCCTCGCGCGGCTTGACCATGTCCTTGCGGGTCGCGGCATCGATCTGGACCTTCATTTTGCGGCAGAGGTCCTCCTGCTGGTACTGGACGCCCTCGATCACATCGGCGATCCGGCTTCCGCTTAGGGCCTCCTCGATATAGAACCCATTCGGCTCGTCGTCCTCCAGGAACACGTGCACCTCGTTCACCCGGCCAAAGAGGTTGTGCAGGTCCCCCATGATGTCCTGGTAGGCTCCCGTGAGGAAGATGCCCAGGTAGTAGGGTTTGCTGTTCAGGGGGTGGAGCGCGATGTAGTCCTTCACGTCCTGCAGGTCGATGAAGCTGCCGATCTTGCCGTCGGAGTCGCAGGTGATGTCGACCAGGATCGCGTTGACGGTCGGCTTCTCCTTTAGCCGGTGAAGCGGGGCGATCGGGAAAAGCTGCTTCAGGGCCCAGTGGTCCAGGAGCGACTGGAAGACCGAGAAATTGCAAACGTACTGGTCGGCCAGGAGCTTGGACAGGTCGTGAAGCTCCTCGGGCTGATAGCCGGCTTTTTCCCCCTCCTTGGCGATCTGCTCGCAGATCTGCCAGAAGATCTGCTCGGCCGCCGCCCGGTTCTCCAGGTCAAGGTAGCCCAGGTTGAAGAGCGAAAACGCCTCGTCCTTCTTCTGGAGGGCGTCGTGGAAGCGCTCCAACCTCCCGAGCTTCGGCTTGTTCTTTAGGAGCACCTCAAGGTCGCACACGATCTTCTGCTTCTCCTTGGGCTGGTGCTGCTTGCCGAGGGACTCGCGCTTGTTTATCCGCTCGAAGACCTCGACCACCAACATGGAGTGGGGGGCCACGACCGCCCGGCCGGACTCGCTCACGATGTCCGGCTCGGCCACCCCCGCCGAGCGGCAGATTTCCCGGACATTGAAGACCACATCCCGGGCGTACTCCTCCATCGAGTAGTTCATCGAGCTCTCGAAGTTCGAGCGCGAGCCGTCGTAGTCGATCCCAAGCCCCCCGCCGACGTCGATGTAGCCCATGGGGAAGCCCATCTTCGCCAGCTGGCAATAGAAGCGTGTGGCCTCGATCACCGCGTTCTTAATCGTGATGATGTTCGGCACCTGCGATCCGATGTGAAAGTGGAAGAGCTTGAGCGACGCCTTCAGGTTGGCCGCCTTCAGTTTCTCGCAGGCAAAGAGGATCTCCGCCGTGTTGAGCCCAAACTTGGCGTTGTCCCCCGTGGAGAGCGCCCAGCGGCCCTCGCCCCGGGTCTGGAGCTTCGCCCTAAACCCGATCATCGGCTTCACGCCTGTCTCGGCCGAGATCCGGATGATATCGTCGATCTCGGAGAGCTGCTCGACGACGATGATCACCTTCTTGCCGAGCTTCCTCCCGAGGAGCGCCAACCGGATGTAGTCGTGGTCCTTATAGCCGTTGCAGATGATGAGCCGGTTTTGTCCCTCGTGCATCGCGAGCGCGATCATCAGCTCCGGCTTGGAGCCGGCCTCAAGCCCGTATCCGTAGTCGCGGCCCGCGGCCACGATCTCGTCCACGACCTCCCGCAACTGGTTCACCTTGATCGGGAACACGCCCCGATAGGCCCCTTTGTACCCCTCCTCCTTTATCGCGGTGCGGAACACCTCGTTTAACTGGATCACCCGGTGCCGAAGCAGGTCCTGGAAGCGGATCACCATCGGGGCCTTTAGCCCCATCCCGAGGGATTCGTTGACCACGTCCAATACCCGGATTGCCCGCCCGTCCTTCAGCGGCTGAACGTTCACGAAGCCTTCGGAGTCGACAGAGAGGTGTCCGGAGCCCCATCGTTTGAACCCATAGAGGTCCTCCGATTTGGCTGCCGACCAGGCGGATGCGGATTTGCTTTTCAAGTTTTTGGCGAGGGCCGGCCATTGAGGGCTTGCCTTCACAAGTGTGGATTCAGTTAGATGCGTGTTTTCTCTTTATAAGAACGCAATACGAAATGACTAAAATGATTGCCCAAACAGCGGCCCCGGTGGCTCCCTCCGGTTTCCCGCCCTCCATGATAATCGTCTGGCTGCTGTTCATCGCAGGCTTTTATTTCCTCTTCATCGCCCCCCAGCGCAAGAAGCAGAAAGAGCAGGACAAGATGCTCGCCGCACTGCAGTCTGGGGATGAGGTCATCACGACCGGTGGCATCTACGGCGTGATCACAAACGTTAAGGACGACCGGTTCGTCCTCCGGGTGGGCGACAGCACGAAGGTGGAGATCGGCAAGGGATTCATCCTTTCGGTTGTCAAGAAGCCTGCCGCCGAGGAGAAAAAGTCCTCCTAACCCCCCCGTCCCGCCCTCCAAAAGGGGGCGGGCCAAGCCGCCCTGCGGGGCGCCCCGACCGCGGTGGGACGCGGCCGAAACCCCCTTAACCCAAATCAGACATGCTCAAACGCAACCTTTGGAAGATATCCTTAAGCCTACTGATCCTGGGCTGGGCCATCTTCGCACTCCTGCCCATCAAGGACATCCCCTTTACCGACTACGCCCGGTCGCACGCCTCGGCGAAGAAGGAGGAGTTCAACGCCCTCCTGTCGAAGGCCGCCGAATTAAAGAAGTCCGGCGCCGCCCCGAGCGAGTTCGTGGCCCTAAAGCAGATAGGGCGCGACCAGCGGATCGACCTTTCACAGTTCTTCCCGAACGTGCGGCTTGAGGAGTCCCTGAAGAACGTCGGCAAGCGCAACGACATCCTCCTTAAGTACCTCTTGGACAGCTCGAAGGCTCGACTCCAGATGGGCCTCGATCTGCGGGGCGGCATCGGCTTCACGCTCGAGGCCGACCTCGGCACGAAGACCGCGGGCTACGATGAGGAGTCGGCCCGCCGCGAGAAGCTCACGAAGGCGATCGACATCATCAGCGCCCGCATCAACTCGATCGGCGTCGCCGAGCCGCTGGTGCGCGCGGTTGGCACGAACCGGATCGAGGTGGAACTGCCCAATATCAACACGAAGGACAACCCGGACGTGCTGGATGAGGTGAAGAAGCCCGCGCGGCTCGACTTCAGGATGGTCTACCCGTTTGCAACCCCTGAGACCGTTCGCCCCGGCGAGATTCCCCCGGGCTACGAGATCAAGACCTATGACTATGAGCGGCCGGACGGCACCGACATCGCCCAGGAATATTTCGTAAAGCGGATCCCCGAGATGACCGGCGAGGCAATCGCGTACTCGACCGTGCAACATGACTCCTACGGGAAGCCCCTGATCGCTATGCGCTTCACAAGCGACGGCCGCAAGCGCTTTGCCGCCGTGACCCGCGACATCGCTGCCAGCGGCGACAAGACAAACGGCCGCCTGGGCCAGCTCGCCATCGTTCTGGACGGCGAACTCTGCTCGGTACCCACCGTCCGCGAGGAGATCGACAGCGATAACGCCGAGATCACGGGCTACTTCACCGAGCGCGAGGCCTTCCGGCTCGCAAACGACCTGAACAACCCCCTGGACGTCCCCCTTAAGATCATGACCCAGTACGAGGTCGGCCCGTCCCTGGCTGAGGATGCGGTCGCGAGCGGCCTGCGGGCCTCCGTGATCGGCCTGGCGCTCGTCGCCGCCTTCATGGTCACCTTCTACACGACCGGCGGCTTGGTCGCTGTCGGCACCCTCGCGGTCAACCTGGTGATCATCCTCGGCGTCATGGCCAATATCGGCGCCACGATGACGCTTCCCGGCTTGGCCGGTATCGTCCTCACGATCGGCATGGCGGTCGACGCGAACATCCTGATCTTTGAGCGCATGAGGGAGGAGATTGCCCTCGGCAAGTCCCTCTCGGTCTCCAACCAGGTGGGCTATTCCAAGGCCCTGATGACGATCATCGACGCCCACATCGTCCAGTTGATCATCTGTGCCATCATGATCTGGCTCGGCACGGGCCCGATCCGCGGATTCGGCGTTACCCTGGCGATCGGTGTCCTCTCGACCATGTTCTCGGTTTTGATCACGGCCCACCTGATCATGGAGCTCCTGATCGATTCCGGCATCGTGAAGAAGTTCAAGATGCGGCACCTCCTTAAGGCGATCCACGTGGACTTCGTTAAGTTCGGAAAGCCCGCCTTCGCCGGGTCCTGGATGATTGTGATCCTCGGCATGGGCGTCGTTCTCTACCAGGGCAACCGGATCTTCGGCATCGACTTCTCGGGCGGCGACGTCGTCACGCTCCGCTACCACGACCGCCTGGATGTTTCGCAGATTCGCGAGGTCGCCGACTCCACCCGGGTGGGCGAGGTGAACGTGAACTACGAGAGCGCCCTGGGCGGCGGCGGCGAGCAGCTGAAGATCGAGACGCCCGCCGGCAAGTCCGACGCGGTCTTGACCGCGCTCCAACAGAAATACCCCAACGCGGGCTACACCAAGGCGGGCGAGGACCACGTGGGAGCCTCCATTGGCCGAGAGATCATGCTGAACGCCGCTTTGGCTGTCGGCGTCTCCATGCTCACGATCCTGATCTACATCGCCTTCCGCTTTGAGTTCGGCTTCGGCGTCGGAGCCATGGTTTCAACCCTCCACGACATCCTGATGACGATCGGCATCTTCGTCCTCACGGGCCACAAGTTCTCGGCGCCCATGGTGGCCGCGATCCTGTGTATCGCCGGCTACTCCATCAACGAGACCGTGGTCGTGTTCGACCGCATCCGCGAGGAGCTCAAGCTTAACCCGACAGGCGCACTCCGCGACATCGTGAACTCCGCCATCAACAAGGTGTTCGCACGGACGATCATGACCTCGTCCACGACCTTCCTGGCGGCCCTATCGCTCTTCCTCTTTGGCTCCGGTGTCCTGCGCGACATCTCCTTCACATTCTTGGTCGGCATCGTGACCAGCACGTTCTCGGCGATCTTCGTGGCCGCCCAGGTCTTCTACTGGTGGCACAAGGGAGACCGGAAGCACGTCGAGGCGCACTCTGACGTGGCCCCGAAGTACGAGTGGACGGGTTCGAGCAAGGCGTCGCGTTAAGTTTGCCCAAGGCTCCATGCTTTGGGTCCACACGCCGATACCGGCCGGTGAGGCTGAAGAGCTGAGCCGGAGCGCGGGCATTGGACCCGTGCTCGCGGAGCTTCTGGTCCGTGCCGGATTCAGTGAACCTGCTCGCGCGGTCGATTTCCTCAAGTCGGATCTTTCCCGCCTCGAGGACCCGTTCCTCGTGGGAAACGTGGTTCCGGCCGTCGCGCGCCTTAAGGCCGCGATCGCGGGCCGGGAAAAGGTCATTGTCCTCGGCGATTACGACGTGGATGGGGTCAGCAGCACGGCGCTCCTGGTCCTCGTGCTCCGCCGCTTTGGCCTCGATCCAACCTTTGTCGTTCCCCGCCGCTCCGAGGATGGCTACGGGCTTTCGCGGAGCGCCATAGATCGGGCGCTCGAGGTGGGCCGCCCCGCGCTCTTCATCGCCCTCGACTGCGGAACCAACTCCCACGAGGAGGTCGCCTACCTCGTGGGGCAGGGGATCGATGTCCTCGTTGTCGACCACCACAGGTCCAAGGAGAAGCCGCTCCAGCAGGGGCTCCTCATCAATCCCCACGTGGAGATCGCAGGCGGCTCGGCGCAGCCTGCGTGGCAGCACCTGTGCACGGTAGGCCTGGTCTTTAAGCTCATGCACGGGCTCCTCAAGCAGCTGCGCCTAGAGAACCATCCCGTGGCGGCCCGCGTGAAACTTAAGGACCACCTGGACCTGGTCGCGATGGGCACCATCGCGGATCTGGTCCCGCTTCTCGGCGAGAACCGCATTCTGGCAAAGAACGGGCTAAGGATCCTCCAGGAGACTGCCCGTCCGGGCCTTCGGGCCCTCATGGAGGTTTCCGGGATCTCGAACACGCAGCAGATCCAGCCGATGGATATCTCGTTTCGCCTGGGGCCCCGGATCAACGCTTCGGGCCGCCTCGCCGATGCGGCGCTGTCGGTGGAACTTCTCTTGAGCGAGGACGCTACTTTTGCCCGGGATACCGCCCAGCAATTGGACCAGTTCAACCGGGAGCGCCAGGACATCGAGCGCAAGATCACCGAGGAGGCCGAGCGGATGATCGAGGAGAACTACCTCCAGGATGCCGGCATCGTGCTCTTCAGCGAGGCCTGGCATCCGGGCGTCGTGGGAATCGTGGCAGGCCGGGTAACCCGCCACTACAACCGGCCCTGTATTGTCCTCGGGAACGAGGGGGATATGGCCAAGGGCTCGGGACGGAGCGTCGACGGCATCAACCTAGTCGAGATACTCGCCAGATGCCCCGAGGGGCTCACGAGCTGGGGTGGCCATCCCATGGCGGTCGGCGTTTCGCTTCCCAAGGTCGAGCTGGCCGGCTTCCGTGGACGTTTTGCAATGGCCGTTCGCGACCAGGTCGGCCCAGGACTCGCCGAAGCCCACCTGGCGATCGCCGCCTGGCTCACTCCGGACCAGATCCACGAGGGCCTGATGGACGAACTCGACACCCTTCACCCGTTCGGGCAGGGCAATCCCGAGCCCGTCTTCGGGCTGACCCAGGTGGTCTTTCGGCGGCGTCCCGAGGTTTTCAAGATCCGGCACTTCCGGTTCTGGCTGGAGGATACCCGGGGCCGCGCCTTAGGCGGCGTAGCCTGGAAGATGGCGGACCGCGTGCCGCCGGTGGGAGTGCCGCTCAACCTAGCGGTTGAGCTCAACTGGAATTATTTCAATGACCGGAAAATGCTCCAATTGGAGCTGATCGACTGGCGCGTGGCGCCGTAGCGGCGGGCGGGTGAGCACGCTGCAGAGGTTTGCCTGTCGTCCTCAGGATCAACGCATGTCGGCCTGGCGGAGTTGGCGCGGCCCCAGGTGGGGTCGTGGGCGATTGTGTCGGCAGCCGTTAACGGAGTGATCCCGCAGCCGGGAGCGGAGGCTTGAGCACCCCGGTGATGTGAAGCTGGCTGCGCCCGTTCGGACTACGTAGTTTCCCAAGGTGCGAAAAGGCCTCCGGGTGTCGTAGGGTATTCCTGTAAGGCAATCATGAAGACCCCGATCACACGCACCCAGGTCCGCAACCTCTCTCTGGCCACACTGATGGCAGGGGCGGCGCTCTTTCTCGGTGCCTGTGCGACCCAGCCCGTGGCCCTCATGCCCAGCGACAAGCCGGTCGCCACCGACGAAGCCCGTGAAAAATACGTAGATTACAAAGAATTTCACGGGATGATGGTCCGGCTTGCCTCCACTCCTACTCCGGGCGACACCGTGCAAAACCTCGAAACCCTTGCGAGCAACGGCTCCGGGGGCGAGGGCGCAAAGGCCATTTTGGCTTCCAACCAGTAACGGTCAATGGGCGCTCGGGGAGCGATCCGCTCCTCGGGGATGCTGAACCTCTCCCAATCGGGGCAGGGGACTCCGAGCTCAGGATACCCGGAGGCTTAGGGGCTCCAACCGCCCGTCGCAGGGGCCAGTGCGTGCGGCCCTAGGGGCCGCTTATGGCTGGAGTCGAATCCTTAATAGCTTGGGTAATTGGATTGATGCGACGGTCTTTGGCCCGATTAGATGGAATCATGGGAATTGCCCCAGAGGTCCGCGAAATCAAGGGCCTAAGACGATGTCCTGCCCCGATAGGCTAATCTTTCCAAGAGTTCGGTCCCTCTGCCGCGCCGTGGTCTGGGGACTGCTGCTGCATGTTTCTTTAAATAAGGTGCTTGCGCAGTCGCCGGTCGTGCATGAGCCGGGTTCCGAGGCGCCCCTTGTCACGTCCATCCAGCAGTATTGGTCCCTGTCCCTTGAGCAGAAGGCCCATCCCATTTCGTTTCGCATCGAGTGCGAGGTCACGTACTACGACAACCAATGGAAGATCCTTTTTGTCCGGGACATGAACGGCGACGGGGCCTATGTGCCGTCCTTTAAGCTCCAGTTTCCCTTCAAGGTGGGCCAGCGCCTGGTGGCCGAGGGGCAGTTCATTCCTCCCAACGCGGACATCTCGTTTGAACACGCGAGCATTCGCGCGGAGGGCGCCTCAAGAGTGCAGCCGGTCCCTTCGGCCGGGATGATCACCGATGCGCCGCACCTGACGAGCAAGTACGTCACGGCGGAGGGACTGGTCGACAGCTTTGAGCGGACGGGTCCGCTGCATTTGGCGCTGAACCTTTCCATCGAGGGCCAGCCGGTGCGCGCGTGGGTGCTTGTGAGTACGGATACACCGACCCCTGACCTGGCGGACGCCAACGTGCGCGTGGAGGGGGTCTATAACGCCAAGCGCGGGCCAGACGACAAGATGTCGTCGCTCGAGCTCATGGTCCCGAGTCTGGCCCAGGTTACGGTCCTCAGCCGGCAGGCCGACGACTCCCGGTTCAAGCTCCCGGTCGAGTCGATCGAAACGCTCTCAAAGCTGTCCGCGGACCGCCTGGTACGCGTTAGGGGCCAGGCCAGGGAGCAGAATCCCGGGCACTGGCTCAGGATTCGGGATGCCAGCGGCCAGGTCGACGTCATGACAGGCCAGCGCCGATCCTGCCGGGTCGGCGAGGAGGTCGAGGCTATCGGATTCCCGCAGCGTGACGGGCTGCGGTTGCAGCTGACAGACGGGCTTTTCCGGGTGCTATCGGCGCAGAGGGCCGGGAGCCCGGCTCCCGACCCCACGCTGCGTCTGGCGGCCCAGGTCATCGAGATGGAACCCGAGAAGGCGAAGGAGGGGCACCCCGTGTGGCTCACCGGGGTTGTGACCTGGTCTAACAAGGATGCCCCCTTCTTTTTCGTTGAGGACTCAAGCGGTGGCGTCTGCGTCATGCGCGGAAATTCAAGTTCAGCCCTAGGCGTTCCCGGGAACCGGGTCGAGGTGCACGGCGCAACGGGAATGGGCCGGTTTGCACCCGTGGTGGTTGCCTCTCGCTTCGACAAGGTGAGCGACCTCATGCTGCCGGTGGACCGGCCCATCTCGCTTGAGCACGCGCTCACGGGCTCTGAGGAGGCGAAATGGGTGGAGATGCGCGGCTACCTCCGCGGGTTCGCCGTAAAGGACGGATGGAAGAATCTGGAATTGGTGGCGAGCGCAGGCGACTTTGTCGCCGTCGTGCCCGCCGGTGAGGACATCTCAGCGCTGGTCGGCGCGGTGGTGGTCGTACACGGGGTCTGCACGGCGGAAACGAATGAGGAGCGGAAGCTCGTCGGCATCAAGCTCTGGCTGCCGTCGGCCGACTTCATCGAGGTCGAGGAGGCGCCTCCCAAGGACCCGTTCCAAGTGCCGGCCCGCTCACTAGCGAGTTTGGGGCGGTTTAACTCCGCGCAGTCGTTCAACCGTCTCCTGCGGGTTTCGGGCACCGTGCTGAACCGTTCCCTGGGCAATTTCATCCAGATCGAAAACTCCGGTGAAACCCTGCTCGTCTTCTCGAAGGGCGTCGTGCCCCTTGAGCCCGGCGACCGGATAGAGGCCGTGGGCCTTCTCGCGCGTCAGGGTGCGCGGGTTACCCTCCGCGAGTCCATCTGCCGCAAGACGGGCCATGGCGAGCAGCCTGCGCCGCTCCGCATCACAATGGGCTACACACCGGTAGTCGAACTGGACGGGCATCTGGTCACAGTCGAGGGGACCTTGATCGCGACCTCTGGAACGGGCCTGCAGTACAGACTCACGCTCCAGGGCGAAAAGGCCCTGTTCGAGGCTGTGATCGACCAGTCCGCGGTGGGCGGCATTCCTCTTGGGATCTCGAACGGCAGCCGGCTCTCGCTCACGGGAGTCTATACCGCGCAGTTCGACGAATACGGCAAACCCTATTCCCACCAGCTGAACCTGCGCTCCTCCGCTGACATCGCCGTGCTGCAGCGTCCGTCGTCGCTGACTCGGGGGAGAATCCTCGCCGTGGCCGGGGCTCTCGCGCTCGGGATCCTCCTCTTTATCGCCTGGGTGGCCGCGCTCCGGCGTCAGGTCCGCGGGCAGATCGAGCAGATCCGGGAGCAATTGAAGCGCGAGTCCCGGCTTGAGGCGGACCTGCAGCGGGCCGGAAGGCTCGAGTCGCTTGGGCTCCTGGCGGGGGGCATCGCGCATGATTTCAACAACCTGCTGACGGTCGTCATTGGGAACCTCTCGCTCGCCCGCATGGACGCGAAGATGGAGCCCGAATCCGAGAGCTCGCTTCGCGATGCCCAGAATGCCGCGTCCCGCGCGAAGGACCTGACGCAACAGCTCCTCACCTTCGCGAAGGGGGGTGCGCCCGTGCAGGCGGCGGTGCTCTTGCAGGACGTGGTGCGCGAGGTTGCGCAGTTCGCGCTGCGTGGCTCCAAGGTGCGCTGCGAGTTCACGATACCGGAGGACCTCTGGCCGGCCAACGTTGACAAGGGCCAGATTGCCCAGGTCGTCCAGAACATCGTCATCAATGCCATGCAGGCGATGCCCGACGGCGGCGTGATCGAGATAGCGATGCGCAACGAGCGGGTCCGCGAGGAGCTGGCCCAGGTTCTGGCCCCTGGCGACTACCTGCTCATCACCTTTGCCGACCACGGAAGCGGCATCGCGCCGGAAACCCTCGGCAGGATCTTCGACCCCTATTTCACCACCAAGACGCATGGCAGCGGGCTCGGGCTGGCCACCGTCCACTCCATTGTTAAGAAGCACCTGGGCCATATTTCCGCAGAGTCCATGCCGGGCGAGGGGACGACCTTCCGGATTTGGCTGCCGGCCGCGCGGGTTCCCACCGATAAGAGGGATGTCCCCGGCCGCGGCGTCGTGAAGACCGACAATGCCGAGCAGGCGCGCATTCTGTTCATGGATGACGAGGAGCCGATCCGCGAGCTGGGCGGCACGATCCTTAGGCGGAGCGGCTACGACGTGAGCGTGGCCAGCGACGGGAGCGAGGCCGTCGGCCTCTACGAGAGGGCCCTGCGCGAAGGGCGCCCCTATTCCTTAGTGATTTTGGACCTGACCATTCCGGGAGGCATGGGGGGCGGCCCGACGCTGGAGGCGCTTCTCAAGCTCGACCCCAAAGTGAAGGCCATTGTTTCCAGCGGCTACTCGAACGACGCCACGCTGTCCAACTACAGGGCCTACGGGTTCCACGGCATGGTTTCGAAACCCTACGACGGCGCCGACTTGACGCTCGCCGTGGAGAACGTGCTTAAGGGCGGGCGGGCCTAGGGCAGCCCTTGCCAGCCGTGCCCGTGGCTCTGCTCCTCCCGGGGGGGTAGGGAGTGTCCCACTTCTCGCTTGCTCAAGGGGCACCAAACCTGCTTTTTATCCCCTTCCGGTACGCACCCGTAGCTCAATTGGATAGAGCATCTGACTACGGATCAGAAGGTTTGGGGTTCGACTCCCTACGGGTGCGCCACTTTCAGAGGGGGCACGAAAGCAGGGAACGGAAAGGGAACAAAACTACGAATGTGAAAGGCCTGGGAAGGTCCTTCATGCCTCACCCGTTGATGAGTGGCGGGCCAGCCAATCCCGCACTGCCCGCTCGCTGAACATGATCTTCTTTTTTCCCACGCGGATGAGGGGAACTTGGTTGCCGTGTACAAACTGCCAGAACGCGCTGCGGCGGGTGGGGGAGTAGCCCAGCAACGTCATCGCCCAAGCGCTATTCCGATAGAGCGTCCAGTTTGGTTCCACACCAATGTAGAACTGCGTCCAGCACGGTTTACCTGCATCCAGGTATGCGGCAGTTTCACTAAATTAACGGGTGCCGGTGATACCTGACCTCCTTTACGAGAATTTAGACTGTTCTTATGTCGCCCGGGTCTGCCCCATTTGCTCGAATCTCGGGGGTCCACAACTTGGCGGCCAGGTATCGAAGGGTGACTCTCCACTTCCTTCCTTAACTTAACCTAGACAACGTGTTAGTATAATACTCGCCGACAACTTGAAAGCCGATCCAAGTCATCGGTAGCGGTTGACCGTTCTTGTTGAGTAGCTACGTCAACAAAATCGCTTACGATCATGTCCGGATACACAAAATTGTTTTCCTCCATTCTCACCTCTACCATCTGGGGGGAGCCCAAGGAGGTGAAAATCCTCTGGATCACGATGCTCGCGCTCGCCAACAAGGATGGCATGGTCGAAGGGTCAGTGCCCGGGCTGGCGCACACGGCCCACCTGAACCCCGAAGAGACGGAGAGCGCCCTCAAGGCTCTATCGACTCCCGACCTTTGGTCCCGCACGAAGGAACATGAGGGCAGGAGAATCGAGGCCGTGGACGGAGGGTGGATTTTACTCAATCACGGCAAATACAGGCACCTAATGTCGGCTGAGGAGCGTAGGGAATACAATCGGGTGCAGCAGCAGAAGCATCGGGATCGGCGTAAGCAGGCTTCAGCAGGCGTAAGCGAATGTCAGGCCGGTCAGCACATACCAGCTTCAGATACCAGCCCCAACTCCAGTAGTAGCCTGCGGCTACAGGAGGCTGCGGCTACGGGAGTTGAGAAGCAGACTTCTGACCCCCAAACCCAATCCATCGGCTTTGCAACGTGCTCCTTGGAAGTAGCGAAGGAGATTTACTCAGCCTACCCCGACAAGCCCTTCACAGGGTCTTCCAGAACGAAGTGCCTCACGGCTATTCAGGACGTAGTAAAAGACAGACCGGAAGGTTCCTCTGTGGAGGAAATGGTGGATTTCCTGAAAGCCAGCGCAGCCGCTTATGCAGCCGCAGCAGACAAGCTTCCCGCCGATAAGCGCAGGTTCATCGTCGATCCGGTTAAATTCTTCAAATCTGGCCCGGAGGAGCGCCAGGAATTTCTCAATAGCCTTCTGGCGGACGCCATTCCCCAATGAATGATACTTTCGAGTTCTCGCGTGATTTTCAGGACCTTTGCCTAGCCACAATCCTACGCCACTCCAAGGAGCTGGGCTATGCCCTCACCTGCCTCCAACCCATCTATTTTGGAGGCGTCGAGGCGACGCTGGTGGCAAAGGCAGCACTTGATTTCCACAAAAAATATAACCAGATGCCCACCTTCCCTGTGCTTGAGGAGGTGGCCACGGATGCCTGCAACGGCATTACCGATGGCGAGTCGATAACCACCTACATCCGGCGTCTGGCTGAGTTTGACACCAAGAACTGGGATTACGTGGCCTCCAAGATTGTGGATTTTGCCAGGGCTCAGGCTGCACTCCACGCCTTGCGTAAGTGCATTGACCTGTTGAAGGACCCGGAGCACCCACCCGGTTGGGAGTACGGTCTTCCCGGCATCATGGAGAAGGCTCTGCAAGTCGGCCGGAACCTGGAGGACATCGGCCTCAGCTTGCATCAGGACTTTGACTCCACGATAAGGAAAATTGTATCCGAGGACTACGGCATCAGTACAGGATACAGGGCGCTGGATGACATTTGGAAGATGGGTTGGAAACCTGGCTGGCTGGTTGTTCCCCTTGCCCCGCCGAAGCGGTACAAGACCACGATGGCCCTCAACCTCGCACTCAGGATGTCCCAGAAGTGTGGGTATGACGTCCTGTACTACACCTTGGAGATTTCCAAGGAGGATGTCATTTTCAGGGCAGCCAGCTACCTGGCGCGCCAAGAGCAGAGCGTGGCCTATGAGGACGTGGAGAGTTTCATAGCCGCAGCGAGGAAGGAGATAGACCAAGGGCTTAACCACTTCTTCGTACAGTCGTTCTCCTCAAAGCAGGGCTCGATAGCCGACATCAGGCAGCACGCTAAGATGATGATCAACGAGCATGGCTTCCGCCCCAGAATGATCGTCATAGATTATGCTGAAACTGTTCGCCCAGTGGAGCGCAGCAAGTACGACAAGGAATACCAAAGGCAGGCGGGCATCTACACCGATGCCCGTGCCTTAGGGCAAGAACTTGGCTGTGTCATCCTCATGCCAGACAGGTGTAACCGGGAGAACGCATCCAAGGAGGTACCTGATGCAGCAGCCTTTCAGGGGTCCTTTGAAAAGGCCGGAATTGTAGACGTTGCTTTCGGCCTCTGTGCCACTGAGAAGGAAATGGTGAGCGGTGACATTCGCCTGTTTGTATTCCTGAACCGCCATGGTCCCGCATACATGACAGTCAAGGGAAAGGTGAACGCGCCGCTGTGGACAATCGACCTTGATGACGAGTGGAATCCTTACGAGCCATCAACACCGGCTCCCCTCATCCAAATGCCCAAGCCGCCCGAGGGACGACGGGTGGCGACAGCCTGAGCGTCACCCTGGACCCCTCATCACTGCGCTTGTTAACCTGTTGATTCGCTGAGGTGAAGGTGGGTTTAACGTGCGAGGTGAAGGTTTCTCACTCGCGAGCCGACAGGCAGCACATGGGGGTGCAGCGCCGAAACCCGTTGGTCGCTCGTCATCACTCGCGATCAGGGCTAGTCATCAATGAATAGGCACAGTGACTGACAATGATGCCTAACCGATGACCGTCATGGCATGACGACGGAGGTCATCACCAAGTCATCACCTGCCGATCATAAAAGTGATCATCGTGCCATCATGAACTGGTCATAAGGATGCTTCGGAAAACATCTTATGATACGGAATGGGTCATGCCTTTGATGACCATCGGATGATAGTCTTCATCGAGGCGACGTAGCCCACGACCATCATCGCTGGTCATCCATCACCCATTGAAGTCATCACAACCCCTGCTATGAATCGACTGGCGAGGTAGGCGTCGGGATACAGCCGCCTACAGATGTGCACTATGAAGTCGTCACGACCATAAGGTGAAACCTTCATTCATAAGTGAAACGCCATAAGCAAGAATTTACCTCCACTTTCCCCGCTTCTTGGTCCCAATCATCTTCGGCTGAACGACACAAAGGTGGTGCAGCGCCGAAATCCCAATCATCAATGAATCATCACGGTAACCCAGTAGTGTCCGGAATTAAGACTCGGGCCTAGAACAAGTTAGGAATATCATCTGTGAAGTCTCTTGTATCAAGATGTATAGTACGTGACGCAAAGAGTTCTGCGACAGGCACTTTCTCGAAAGGAGTGACGGAGAGGACTTGAAGAATTTCATGCAAACTTGGCTCCAGTTTCAGGGTCTTCTTGAGGATGGCCACCAGGAGATAGGTGCTGATCGCCGACCAGATCTGGACGCGCACGGCGTTGTCGGAGGTGCCGATGAACGAGCGAATGCGCAGGTGCTGTTTGATCCAGCGAAAGAACAGCTCGATTTGCCAGCGAGACCTGTAGATCTCGGTGATCTTGAACGCGGGCAACGAGAAATGGTTGGTCAGGAAGACGAGCGAGTGTTCGCGACCCGCATCGACGTATCGAATCCGGCGCAGCAAGTCGGGATAGCCTTGGCGCGAATAGAAGCCGCGCAGCCTGATCGATTGATCGCAGCGAAGTCCCGTCGTTCGGTCCACGGGACGACTGGCGCTCACATAGGAATGCAGGTTCGACTTTGCTCGAATCACGAAGAATGCGCCGGCTTGCGTGAAGCGAGCCAGCCGCGTGAAGTCCAAATAACCCCGGCTATGCCGGATGGCGGGATATGCCGCATCGCGGCGTTGGTCTGCTCTGACAGCGACCTCCGCAATGCGGCATAGTCCGGAGTCGTTTGCGCTGGACTCCGTGGCCTGTCGCTGACCAGCGCCTTCGGCCATAATGGCGGGATGAACCCGCCATTCGCTATTCCGAAAGGTCTCGCTGGGCCGCACGCCGGTCCACTTGCCGCATACGTCGAACCGTATGCCACGTTGATCCAACGCCAAGGTTATCGATCCGCGACGCTTCGGTTGCACTTGCAGCTGATCGCCAGTTTCAACCGATGGCTGGTCTGGACGCATCGCGACCTCCGTGATTTCGACGAAAGTGTATTGGGGCGATTCCTCCGCAGCCGGTTTGGGAATAGGCGTCCTGTCAATGGCGCTCCGCTTGTGCTCCATCGTCTCATTGGGCTGATACGCGTCTCGGGCACCGCCCTTGCGGAAAGACCCTTGTCGCCGAGTCCGGCGGACCGCCTGATCGACAACTACCGACGCTATCTGTTGGCCGAACTGGGCCTCGCCCTCTCGACGGTAGCGGGCTACGAATGGCATATCAGGAAGTTCCTGCTCAGGCAGTATGGAGGCGGCCAAATCAAGCTTCATCGACTCCGGCTCCAAGACGCCATTCGGTTCATCCGGGAGGTAGGCGGCCGCAGTGGTCCGCGGCACACACAATTGCTCGTCGCGGCCTTGCGGTCGTTCCTGCGCTTCCTGTATCACCGGGGCGAAATCGAGAACGACTTGGCGCCGGCGATTCCCAATGTTCCACACTGGACGTTGGCCGGTCTGCCGAAATACATCAGCCAAGAGGCGGTCCAACGAGTGTTGAGCGGATGCGAGCGGCATACGCCGCTCGGGCGTCGGAATTACGCAATGTTGCTGCTGCTTGCGCGCCTGGGCCTGCGCTGCGGAGAGGTTCTCCGCCTCAATCTTGGGGACATCGACTGGGAGGCGTCGCGAATCACAATCCGGGCGACCAAGGGGCCAGGTTGGGCGCAGTTGCCGCTGCCGGCCGATGCCGCCAAGGCTATCGCGGATTACCTCCATCGAGATCGGCCCTCCTGCGACAGCCGCCGCGTATTCCTTCGTGCCCGTGCACCCCACGCGGCTGTGTTCACGCACAGTGCGATCCTCTTTGCCGTACGCACGGCGCTCAAGCGTGCTGGCGTCACAGCTCCACGGATGGGCGCCCATCTTTTCCGCCACAGCCTGGCCACCGGCATGCTCAAGCAGGGTGCGTCGCTGGAAGAAATCGGCCAGTTGCTTCGTCATAGAAGTCAAAACACGACGGCGCTGTACGCCAAGGTGGATATGAACGCCCTGCGTCCGCTGGCGTTATCCTGGCCGGGAGGTGTCCAATGAACGCCCTGAATCGGGCAGTGACCGAATACGTGAAGCTGCGACGCGGACTCGGCTTCAAGCTCAAGCGCTACCCTGTTTGGTTGCACGAGTTCGTCGCGCTTCTGAACCGTCGCAAGGCCCGCCACATCACGACAGCCCTGGCCGTCCAGTTTGCGACGCGAAATTGCTCCCACAGCCCCAAGACCAGATCCATGCGTTACCAGGTCGTGCGGGGCTTCGCCCGCTATCACCACGGAATCGACCCCGACAGCGAGATTCCACCCATCGGCTTGGTGCGGGGTCGCTCTCGGCCGGCACAACCCTACCTCTACACCGACCAGGAGATCCGCCGGCTGCTGTGCGCAACTCAAAAGCTTCCTTCGGCCTACCCTTTGCGACGGTGGACCTATTTTTGCCTGTTCGGCCTGCTCGCCGTCACCGGCATGCGCATCAGCGAGGCGCTCAACTTCCTCCATCAGGACATCGACTGGGATGAAGGCCTGCTCACGATCCGGAAAGCGAAGTTCGGCAAGTCGCGCCTGATTCCGCTCCATCCTTCGACGCTTCGGGTCCTGGCGGCCTATGCACGGCGGCGGGACCGCTTTTTTGCCCAAAGGCACCGCAAGCCCGGCCTTCACTTCTTCGTGACACGCAGCGGCACTCGTTTGAACGACGGGTATGTTCATCGCGTTTTCTGGCAGGTCTCGCGGGCAATCGGCATACGGAAGATCGGGGCCAGCCACGGCCCCCGATTGCACGACTTCCGGCATCGCTTTGCCATCGAAACCCTGCAGCGCTGGTACGACGACGGGCAACCCGTGGATCGCCGTTTGCCCGTGCTCTCGACGTATCTAGGGCACGTACAAGTCACCGATACGTACTGGTACTTGCGTGCCACCCCAAAACTGATGGCCGCGGTCGCCGAGCGCCTGGATCGGCGCTGGAAAGGCACCCTATGAATACCACCGGCGACCTCGCTCCGTTGCTCGAAGGCTTCTTCGCCCAGCGATTGATTGCCCAGCGAAGGGTGAGTCCCCACACCCTTGCTTCCTATCGGGACACGTTTCGATTGCTCCTCGTGTTTGCAGAGCAGCGTCTGCGCCGCCCACCTTCCGATCTCATGCTGGGCGACTTGAACGCCGAGTTTATCGGAAACTTCCTCAATCATCTCGAATCCGGCCGGAAAAATAGCGCACGCAGCCGCAACCTGCGTTTGACCACGATCCGGTCGTTCTTCCACTACGCAGCGGTGGAGGCACCGCAGGATGCCGCGCTCATCCAACGCGTGCTGGCCATCCCCCGAAAGCGCCACGT
>Ga0302266_10001258_pt1 | contig 23495 bp, 16 predicted proteins | sample III_Bog_E1_2_FD_194559 | JGI IMG/M metagenome (GOLD analysis project Ga0302266, IMG submission 194559) | Peat permafrost microbial communities from Stordalen Mire near Abisko, Sweden - III_Bog_E1_2 | ecosystem: Environmental > Terrestrial > Soil > Wetlands > Peat | place: Sweden: Abisko... | reverse complement strand
CCCTGGCGCAGACGCGCAACAACATCTATATCGCCGTAAAGAGTTGGGCGACGTACAAGTCGTTGGAGCTGATGTTCCGCGAGTCAGGCGATAGATCCAACCAAACCCGCTGCAAACAGCTGGCTGCCAAGGTTGCATCCGTGGTTTGCGATCAGGCAGTTGACGGTGTGCTTCCGGCGATCTTCGAGAAAGCCAACCCCGGCTACTCCTCACGCATTCTTCCCGCGGTGGAGGGATGCCTTTATCCGCTCTATTTCGTCAACACTGGGTTCGCCGGCTGCACGTTGGAAGAGGTCTACGCCACGGACTCAGAAAAGCGGATGTTCGAAGTCCTGAAAGAACATACGCGCAACCTGCTTCTCGATCCCGAGCGGCGCAATTTGTTTGCGGATGGAGGCATTAAGCTTTCCTCCACCAGCAACAATTCGTGGATGAGCAAGATCTCCATCTTCATGCACGTTACGCGCAAAGTCTTTCATCTCGACGCGGATCCTGCCGTGGCCGAGGTCTTTCGCCAGGCGGATGCCGCTCACGTGAAATGGCAAGTGGAGGGCAGCTCGTATTGGGCCTGCTGCGACCAGATCGTTTCCGGCGAAGGCAAGGCCAGCCGCTACTATCCGCGCATCATTACCAGCGCGTTGTGGATGGAGTAGGCGTGGGCTGGGGTTCAGCGGGATAGAATGGGCACGCACGGCCGCCAGCGTGCCCTTCTCTTTTGAATTCGCGGATACTTCGAATTTGCACGAAGGCACTATCGGCACAGAGATTTGAGGAGGATGAACTTGCTGCATCGTCGGCTATTTCTTTTGCTTTTCCCCTTTGCTACCGTTGGAGCATTCACCCTTTCAGCCCAGAGCACGAACGCCCAGAATGAGAACCACGACGCGACGCCGGCCTACCTGGAGCCCACTCGCCCCGCCGCGGAACGTGCCCACGACCTGGTTGGGCGCATGACGCTCGATGAAAAAGCCGCCCAGCTTGAAGATTGGGCTACTTCCATACCGCGGCTCGGCATTCCCGACTACCAGACCTGGAACGAGTCGCTGCATGGTGTGGCGCGCGCGGGCTACTCCACAGTATTTCCGCAGGCGATAGGCATGGCGGCAACATGGGATCCGGCGATTGTTCACAGCATGGGCTATGTCATCTCCACTGAGGCACGTGCCAAATACAACCAGGCGCAGCGTGAAGGTAACCACCGCATCTTCTTCGGACTCACATTCTGGTCGCCTAACATCAACATCTTTCGCGACCCACGCTGGGGCCGCGGGCAGGAGACTTACGGCGAAGACCCGTTCCTGACCGGCAAGCTCGGCGTAGCCTTCATTGGCGGCGTGCAGGGCGGTGACTTGAACCATCTCCGCGCCGTCTCCACCAGCAAGCATTTCGCGGTGCACAGCGGTCCTGAATCCCTTCGCCACGGCTTCAACGTGAACCCCTCGGCACGCGATCTGGAAGAGACTTACCTTCCTGCGTTTCGCGCTACCGTCGTCGATGGACACGTCCAATCCGTCATGTGCGCCTACAGTTCCATTGACGATTGGCCGGCCTGCACCAACAAGATGCTGCTCAAAGAACATCTTCGCGACGCCTGGGGCTTCAAAGGCTTCGTCGTCTCTGACTGCGGCGCGATTGTCGATATCAACCAGGGCCATAAGAAAACTCCTGACATCATGCACTCCGCAGCACTCTCCCTGCAGGCTGGGACCGACCTTTCCTGCAGCATGTGGACCCCCGGCTTTAATACCCTTGCCGAGGCGGTGCGCAAGGGGTTGGTCACCGAAGACCTCGTCACCAAGGCGGCCGAGCGCCTCTATGCAGCGCGCTTCCAACTTGGCCTTTTCGACCCGCTAGGCTCCAATCCTCTCGACAGCCTTCGCTATACAGCTCGACTTATGGATGAGGATCGGCAGACGAGCCTTAAAGCTGCGCAGGAAAGCATTGTTCTGCTGAAGAACAATGGCGCATTGCCGCTAAAGGCCGCTCCCGGCCACATCGCAGTCATCGGACCGACTGCCGACCTGCTTCCTTCCATCCTGGGCAATTACGTCGGCACGCCCATCCGCCCTGTTACACCCCTCGACGGCATGATGCAGCAGTTCCGTTCCTCGCCGATCCTCTACGCGCAGGGATCCACGCTGGCTGCCGGGGTGGGCGTTCCCGTTCCGCGAACAGCATTCGGACTGAATCAGGGATTGAAGACCGAGTTCTTCGCCACGCCTGATTGGACCGGCCGTCCCGTAGCCACGACTACCGAACCCGCCGTCCAAACTGACTGGGAGAACGCGAAGCCCGTTCCGGAGTTGGCCACTCATGACTACTCCGTCCGCTGGACGGGCAAACTCGCTGTTCCCGCCGCCGGTCATTACGTTTTCACACTTGAGCAAGGAGACAGCTTCCCCTACTCTCCCGTCGAAAGCTACCGCTTCATCCTTGACGGCAAGGTTCTTTCCGAAGGCAACCTCCGTCAGGTCGGCGACCTTTCAGCCATGGGCAACTTCACCACCGCGCCGGGCAACTCACCAACCGCACCGCCGTTGATGAAATTCGCCAAAACGCCCGTGATTCCTGTCGATTTTACTGACACCAACCCCCACGATTTCCGGCTCGAGTACTCTCACGCGGGCGACGAGTCTGGCGGCGGCCTTACCCTCAAGTGGGTAGCTCCTGCCGACGCGCAACTTGCCGAAGCCGTATCTCAGGCTCAGAATGCCGATGTAATTGTTGCCTTCGTCGGCCTGTCTCCGCAGCTTGAGGGTGAAGAGATGCCCATCAAGATTGATGGGTTCAACGGCGGCGATCGCACCAGCCTCGACTTGCCCGCGCCCCAGCAGAAGATGCTTGAAGCGCTGAAAGCCACAGGGAAGCCCCTGATTGTGGTTCTGCAAAGCGGCAGCGCCGTGGCGCTCAACTGGGCCAATCAGCACGCCGATGCCATTCTCGAAGCCTGGTACCCCGGAGTTGAAGGCGGCAACGCCATTGCCCATACCGTTGCAGGGCTTAACAATCCAGCGGGACGGCTGCCGGTCACGTTCTACGCATCGCTTGATGGATTGCCTGCATTCACTGACTACGGGCTCAAGGGCCGCACCTATCGGTATTTCACCGGCAAGCCGCTGTGGGGTTTCGGCTACGGACTCAGCTATTCCACGTTCAAGTATGGGTCAGTGAAGCTGTCTGCCGAGACTCTGAAGGCCGGCGACCCGCTTACCGCAACAGTTACTGTGAACAACACAAGCGCCGTGCCAGGGGACGAAGTCGTAGAAGCCTACGTAAAGACTCCGCAGGTGGATGGCCCCATTCATTCACTGGTTGGATTTCAGCGCGTCAACCTCGCCGCCGGAAGCAGTCAGGAAGTGACTATCACCATCGATCCTCGCTCGCTCTCAAGCGTTGACGACAAGGGCGACCGCTCGATTCTCCCGGGCAAATACACGCTGACCCTTGGCGGGGCGCAGCCAGAAGAAACCAATGCCAAGTCGGAAGCCGCCTTCACTGTAACCGGGACCGTGCCGTTGCCGAAATAAACCCGCAGACCGGTTCTGAACAAACGAATTCCCTGCTCGCGATATTTACCGTCGCAAAGCAGGGCATTCCTCTGTGTCTGAATTGATCCCGTCTTCCGTTAGTCTTTGGGATAGGAGGCACGGAGCCGATCCTGGCGCTCCACTACCTTTTCTTCGCGGGCTAGCCGCTTCTGCTCCAGAACGTTTTCACGGTCAAGCCGCTTCTGCTCCAGCCGCTGGGCGCGTCCCAGGTTATCGCGATAAGCGCCTGAGGGCGTGAACAAGCCAACAAGGGCGCAGATGAGCGCCCAGGCCATGATGAGCAATCCCAGTGCGGCCAGGGCGAGCCCACCCACCGCGGCAGGTCCGGCAGTTGCAATAGAAAGTTGCAGGTTCGCACCCGCAAACGGGTAAGCGGCGTTGAAGCCCGCCGTGCCCACGCCGTAGAAAAAAATTACTGTCAGTCCAGCCGCCAAAAACAATACAGCCAGAAGGAGGGGTCCGTCGGATCTCATGAGAATCACCTCGCGCGCTCGTTGTGCGTAGCCTCTGACTTGCCGGAACGCACGAACCCTAATCGGGCTCAATCAATTCAGATGCAATCCATCAATTGAAAGCCGCCCTGTGACTTGCCGATAGCTTTCCCCGGGCGGCACAGGACGTTGAATTGCCGGCGCTGAACCATCCTCGCCAAGCATCGACCTGGTGACTTCCGAACTTCGGCTGAACTTTCTAACATCATTGTGGGATTGCTTTCGTTCGGGAACTCAAGCATTTTGTCCTATAAGGAACCAGCGCGTGCTTCGAATAAACCTGATCCGGGGCCGGGGCTTTGCCAGCCTCTTCACCCGGGCTGTTCATCCACGCCAAAGTGCCGCCACACCGTGAAGGAGCTGCATTGCTGCATTCAATTTCTTGCCTGGAATACGCCAAACGTTGGAAGACCACGGGACTTCTGTTAGCAACTTGCCTGCTGGCGCAAGCGCCCATGGGGCTATCACAGTCAACCAGCCAGCCTGCAACCGCGTTCAATGCGGTGAATTCCGAAGAAAACCGCGCTGAGGGAGGTGCCTCCGCTGGAACCGCGAGCGCACTCACGCCTCACCACTCAGTCAAGCAGTTGTCCGAAGGACTGAAGAATCAGGACCCGGCGGTGCGCGCAGCCGCTGTAGAGATGCTGGGTGACGCCCGCGATCCAGGCGCCGTGAAACTTCTGGTCGGCGAATTGCATGACCAGGACCCCTACGTTCGCGCAATTGCCGACACTATGTTGATCAAAATTGGTTCCCCAGCCGCCCAGACACTCATTGTGGCTCTCGGAGAGAGCGACCCCTATGTCCCGGCGCTGGCGGCCCTTGCGCTGAGCACAATGAAAGACCCGCGGGCGCACGAAGCCCTGATGAAGGTGCTGAACGAGCGTAATTCGCGTGCAATCTTCGGAATCCATACCTATTACGTCAAGCTCGGTGTGCCGGGGTCGGAACCTGCACTGATCGAGGCGCTCGACAAGTATCCCTCCAGGGAAATGGCCGAGGAGTTCCTCAATTCCGGTAACCCGGCCCTGCAGGAGGCGGCAAAGCAATGGGCGGTCCGTTTCAAGCGAACCCTCAGAACCGCTTCTTCCGCGACAACTGTACGCTGGGCCAGTGCCGAAGATGCGCCGGAAACTTCCGCGACTCCCACCGTCGGCGCACAGTGACCAACATCACATGGTCCCACTTGCCTGATCCTCAATAATCCTTCATGATCGCTGCTGACCCGTCCGCGCGCTTTTATCCTGTCCGCGCTGACCGCAGACGATCACGGAGGCATTTTGCGTTTAGGCATTCTCCATGAATCCGCTCCCGGCGAGACGCGCGTTGCTCTTCTCCCAGAGAGCCTGAAAACGCTGCTGGCTCAGGGCATCTCGATCGTTATCGAGGCCGGCGCAGGCATCAACGCGGGCGCGTCGGACCAGGCATACGCGGACGCCGGCGCAACAGTCACCGCCGATCGCGACTCGATTTTGTCCGGGGCTGATCTGCTGCCAATGGTCAATGCTCCCGATCCAGCCGACCAGGCGCGGCTGAAACCCGGCGCCGTGGTCATCGGATTTCTGAGACCTCTTGAATCGGCGCAAACACTCGCCAACGCTATCGCTCGTCCCACGACGCTTTTCAGCATGGAGTTGGTGCCGCGCATCAGCCGCGCGCAATCCATGGACGCACTCTCTTCCATGGCCACAATTGCTGGCTACAAGGCTGTCATCTCTGCAGCCGACCGGCTTCCAAGACTCTTTCCCATGCTCATGACAGCTGCGGGAACCATTCCGCCTGCGCGTGTCTTTGTCATCGGTGCGGGCGTTGCGGGATTGCAGGCAATCGCCACTGCCCGGAGGCTCGGCGCCGTGGTTGAGGCGTACGATGTGCGCGCGGCGGCAGGCGAACAAGTGCGTTCGCTGGGCGCAAAATTCCTCGATGTCGATCTGGGCGGAATCAGCGCCGAAGGCGGAGGCGGATATGCCGCCGAGCTGACTGAAGAAGCGCTCGATCGGGGCCGCGATCTCATCACGCGCACCGCAGCGCACTCAGACGTCATCATTACTACGGCTCAAGTGCCAGGCCGGCCCGCTCCGTTACTCATCCGGGGCGCCGCCATTGAGGCCATGCGTCCCGGCTCCGTCCTTGTGGATCTTGCTGCGCCCGCAGGCGGGAACTGCGAGCTGACCCAACCCGGCATTACACAAACCATCAACGGAGTCACGCTGTTTGCGCCGCTGAATCTGCCCTCGGAAGTCCCGGTGCATGCCAGCCAGCTTTATGCGCGCAACATTCTCAACTTCCTTGCCCTCATTGTGAAAAAGGGCGAACTGGTGGTCGACCTGGCCGACGAGGTGCTTGCCGGCGCCTGTGTGTCTCACGAGGGCAAGCCCGTTAATCCGCGCGTCGCCAAGCTTTTGCAATCGGCAACTACCTCTACGTAAGAATCTCATCGGCGGCGAAGTCGGTCGCCGCACCGCAGGTGCTATGAACCCCGCTGTCCTCATCGCTTCGGTTTACGTCTTCGCGCTGGCCGCATTCCTCGGTTACCAGGTCATCAGCCGCGTGCCGCCACTGTTGCACACTCCGCTTATGTCCGCCACCAACGCCATATCCGGCATCTCGCTCATCGGCTCGCTGGTGCTTGCCGGAGCAATGAAGAACCAGCCCTATGCACACATCCTCGGCTTCGTCGCGGTCACCGCGGCCACCATCAACGTGGTGGGCGGTTTTGGCATTACCGATCGCATGTTGAAGATGTTCGGCAAGCGCAAGCCCGAAGCCAAGCCCGACACAAAGGAGACGGCAAAGTGAGCCTCACCTCCTATTTCATGGAAGCCACGTACCTGATCGCCTCCATACTTTTCATTCTGGCGCTCAAGGGAATGTCGCACCCGGAGACGGCGCGGCGCGGCATGTTCATGGCCGAGGCCGGCATGCTTGCTGCTATTGTGGGCACGCTCGTCGGTACGCAGATCGTCACCTGGGTGTGGATCATCGCGGGCCTCACTCTCGGATCCGCCATCGGTGCATGGATGGCCGTCAGCGTACCGATGACCGCCATGCCGCAGCGAACCGCACTGTCGCACGCATTTGGAGCCCTGGCCGCGGCATTGGTCGGTGTGGGTGAGTTCCTCGTCCATGCAAACGAAATGACCGTTGTGACCCGCGGCGCTCTTGGTTTCGAAGTCATGCTCGGCGCACTAACCACTACGGGCTCGCTGATTGCCGCGGGCAAGTTGCAGGGCGTCATCGCCGGCAAACCCATTCAGTTCCGCGGCCAGAACGCCGTCAATCTGGCTGTTGCACTGGCCATGATTGGTTGTTTCGTCTACTTCTGGATTCATCCTGAGAGCGGGGCAGTGTTCTACACCATGCTGGGCATGGCGTTTGTCTTCGGCATCATGCTTGTCATCCCCATCGGCTCGGCGGATATGCCTGTGGTAATGTCGCTGCTGAACTCGTACGCCGGTTTGGCCGCGGCTGCGACAGGCTTTGTGCTGCAGAACAACGTGTTGATTATCGCCGGTACCCTGGACGGTTTCTCCGGCCTTATTCTGTCGATACTGATGTGCAAGGCCATGAACCGATCCATCACCAACGTGCTGTTCGGCGGATTCGGCTCGGTCATTGCGGAGGCTGGGTCAGCAAATGCCGATGGCGTCATGCGCGAAATCTCGCTCGACGATGCGGCGATGCAGTTGGCCTTCGCCAATCGCGTCGTCTTCGTCCCTGGCTATGGGTTAGCCACCGCGCAAGCCCAGCACGCATGCCGCGAACTCGGCGAACTTCTTGAAGCGCGCGGCGTCACCGTGAAGTATGCGATTCATCCGGTTGCGGGCCGCATGCCGGGACACATGAATGTGCTGCTCGCAGAAGCCAACGTTCCCTACTCCGCGCTCTACGAGATGGAGCAGATCAACCCCGAGTTTCCCTCAACCGATGTAGCCGTGGTCATCGGCGCCAATGACGTGGTGAACCCAGATGCGCGCGACAATCCCAAGTCGCTGATCGCGGGTATGCCCATCCTCGAAGTTGACCGCGCAAAGAGCGTGATCGTGCTGAAGCGGGGACAGGGACGCGGCTTTTCCGGCCTCGAAAATCCGCTCTTCTACAAGCCATGTACAACCATGCTTTACGGCGATGCGAAGTCGAGCCTGAGCCACCTTGCCCAGGCGGTGCAGCACGTCTAGCGAATAGTGACCAGGAGCCCAGCTTTTCTATTCCTGTTCTCTATTCCCTGTTCCCTGTTTCAAAAAAAATGGGCGGCAAAGGTTTTAGCCTTTGCCGCCGCCCGTCCCTGGGTTGTCTTGAAGTCGCTTCAGTGTTACGTTGATTCAAAAACTTGTGCCGCTCAAAAGCGGGTTACTGCAAAAGCTTGGTCACTTCCTGCTGCACGCTGTTGGCTTGCGCCAGCGCGGCGATGCCGGTTTGGCTCAAAATTTCGTATTTCGACATATTCGAAGTCGCCGAAGCGTAATCTGTCGCCTGAATGGCGTTCTGCGCCGAAACCACGTTCTCCTGCTGCGTGCTCATTACCTGGCTCAGCGAGTTCAGAGTATTGATCTGCGCCCCGATATACCCATCCTGTGCCGCCACGTCGCTGATCGCCACGTTCAAATCGTTCAAAGCGCTTTGCGCATCGGTCTGGTTCAACAGGTCGCTGCCTTTAAGCGACTGGCCCGCTGCATCGGTGTAGCTCATCGTCGCAATCTCGCCCGACGCGCTGATATCCATCGTGATGCCCGTGTTCGTCGTTCCGCCTATTGTGGCCCCAACCTTGGTGGTCTGATCCTGAATGCTGCCGCTCGAGATCCCGATGCTGTAGTAGTCTTGCGCCGTTGTCACCGGGGTGGCTGCGGCATAGCCCAACGTTCCGGAAGCATCGGTTTGATCGCCGTTTCCAGCCGAAGGCGTGGAGCTTAGGGTCAACGAGGCGTTGGACGATGTAAACACGATGTCCTTGTTGGTTTGGCTGTATGTCGCTGTGACGCCGTATGCGCCTGCATCGATCGTCTTCGCAAGGTCCTGAAGTGTGTCAGTGGTCCCCGACCCACCCAGCGTGATCGTGTTCGTTCCGATCGTAAGAGTGCCATTGAGCACATCCGTTATCGCCACTCCGGGGCCGGTGAGACTCAGAGTGCCAATCGTACCTGCGCTTGCAGTATCGACCGTCGGGGTTCCAGCGATGGTAATATTCGAGGAACTTGCCGCAGGTGTCGCCGAAGCCGGCACATTGCCCGCTCCAACACCTGCTACAACGCTCGTCGCACTTGCACCACCAGCCGTGGAAGTAATCGTCAGTATGCCGCCCGCGACACCGGCCGAAAGCTTGGAGGTGGGGTCGGAAACCGTAGCCCAGTTGTTGATGGTCTTTTCCAGATCGGCGAGATTGTCGGTCGTCCCAGCCGTTCCCAGTGTGAAGACCTTGGTAGTGCCATCGGCGCCGGTGAGGCTAAGCGTCCCGCCGGTCAAAACATCGGAGGCGCCGCTGAGCGTAAATGTGCCAACCGTACCTGCGGCCCCCACAGCCAAGGCGGAGGAAACCACGACAGGTGCGGCAGGGCTAGCGCCGCCATTGTCCTGGGTTAAGACCGTGTCCGTCAGATTTGTTCCGCTCACGCTGGCCGTATCGCTTGCCGACGTAAACGTAAGTGTATTGCCGGTAATCGAGGCGGTGATTCCATAGCCAGCGGCGTTGATGGTCGCGGCAAGATTGGTAATATTGTCGGTGAAGTCCGCCAGTCCAAGGGTTATGGTGTGGCTTGTGCCGTCGGCTCCGGTTACGTTCAGGGTTCCGGCCAGTGCATCCTGGGCCATGCCATTCACCGTAAGCGCTCCAACCTCGCCGACGTTCCCGCCAGTGCCCACGCCAGCGCCAGAGATGATGATGCCGGTGTCAGCGCCACTTCCGCCTCCATCCAGAGACGCTCCCGCAGTCGCCACAGCACCACCGCCAGCTTCAGCCGCCGTGCCGAAGGTCGCTGTTAACCCCAGCCCGGAATTGTTGATCGCGCTGATCATCCCTTGCACAGAGTTTGCATAATTTGTTCCGTTGCCTACCGTGATGGGCGTCGTCGCTGAAGTGAGCGCGCCGTTCGCACCGGTCTTCAAATAAGCCACATTGATCGTAGTAGCGGCGGTCGAGAGGCCAAGGCTGTCACCGGTTGTCGCCAGCGTCCCGTCATTCGACAAGTCCACAAAGACGTTACTCCCGGTCTTGCCATTTCCGTCGCCGTATGCCATCACGCCGTTGCTATCTCCAACGCTGGTCTCAGACAGCGCGTGAATATTCAACTCGTCGAGCGACGAGCCGGACGTCGAAGAATCGCCCGTATAGATCGCGACGTTGGTTCCGTTGAAGACCTGATCCTGGTTATAGGTGGTCGTCGATCCGATGTTGTTTACTTCGGCCAGGATCGATTGATACTCCTGATTCGCCGCGCCCTCCTGCGTACTATTGAGGGTGCCGTTCGAGGCTTCCGTAGCCAGCGTAATCGCACGGTCAAGCAGGTTCGTCACCTGGGAGAGGGCGCCATCCGCCACCTGCAACAGGCCTACTCCCTCTGTCGCATTGGTCCCGGACTGCGTCAGAGCCGCCGAGTTGGCCTGCAGGCCATTTACAAGCGAGAGACCGGCTGCATCGTCTGCACCCGAGTTGATCTTCGACCCCGATGAAAGCTGCTGCAACACCGTCTGCAAGCTGTTGTTCGTGTTGTTCAGATTATTCTCTGCGTAGATCGCCGACAGATTGTTCAAGACACCGAGGGCCATGGGATTAACTCCTTCTCCGATGCAATCCTTCTCGCCCTTGCCTGCCGGTCGCGTTTCCGTCCGTCAGGCTCCTGCAATTTCCGGTTGGGCTTTGTTGCATCCACCCACTTCATCGGACCTGGGGAAAATAACTTTAGTAACAATTCTCTGCATCGTTTCCAACCATAATGTCGCACTCCGATTCAGCGCTGTTCCGGTTTTGTACGCAGACTGTGCTAAACCATTGCATACGCTGCATCAATGCGAAGCAACTGGTGTCCAAATCCGCTCCAGGCGACTGTCTCATAAACCGACAGAATCGCCTCAGAGTCCACGTCGCTCAAGGTCCTTCATCGGGAGTCCGGCACGGTCATTGAGTCGGGGAAGTCTCATTCAACGCACAAAAAAATCGGCGGCAAGAGGGTTGCCCCTTGCCGCCACCGGTCCGGACTGCGACCGCATTGCTCTCTGCCTGAAACATCGGTCGTGCTTAAACTCGTCTACTGCGGAACGCCAGTTCCAATTCCGCCCGGGCCATCGCCCACCAGGTTCTGTGGTCCATCTGGCACGCCTGCGCCCGGAGGCGGGGGTGGTGGCCCTTGCCGCCGGAATTGTCCGCCCGGTCCCGGCCCACGTCCTTGTCCGCGCGCCCAATCGTGGTGCTCCATTGCGTGGCTGGCGCGGTCCGCCTGCAACTGCTTCCACTGGTCCGGAGTCAGCTTGCTGCGAATCGCCAGAAGGAAGCGGGCATTTGCCTTTTCCAGTTCGGCGCGTGCCTGCGCCACCGAGTCAATCTGCGCCAGAATCTGCGACTCATTCGGCTGGTCCTGGCTCATAAGAGGTTCCAGGCTAAGCTCCGCCTTCTCCAGACCGGCGCGCAGATCAATCAGCGTTTCGCGATGCTGAAGCAGGGTTGCATCCATCGCCTTGCGCTGCTCGTCCGTCAACTTCAGCTTGTCTATCATCGTCTGGTTGTTCCACCAGTGTGGATGGTCGCCCGTCGCTCCCAACGCCCGCTCGAATGGTGGACGGTGATCGCCGAATCCCGGTCTTGATCCCCCACCAACCGCCGGTTCCTGCGCCAGCGCAAGCCCTGCCAGCGAGACGCAGGCGATTGCTGCGCCAAGCCGCCCCAACCCGAAAATCCGTCTTCCAAAAAAAGCTCTCATGGAAGTCTCCATCCCTTTACCCCCAAATTGAATCGTTTGAAGCACTGCCAGTGGCAGATGCTTTCTGTTACTTCTGAACTTCGTCCTCAGCCATTAGTTGAGCCAAAGGCTCCATGGCGCTCGGCGTTTCTCTTGATACATCGCTGTCCACCTTGGCCAGCAGATCCTCTTCGTCCTGGCGAGCCTTCTCGGCCGCAACCAGCCTTTGCTGATCGGCTACCTTCGCCTCAGCGGCGATCCTTGCCGCTTCCTGCTTCTGATGCCGCTCATAAACCCCTCCGCTTACACCGCCCGCGACCAGAGTGCATCCCATTGCCAAACCCACAGCCAGCCGCCAACTCCTGCGCCGCACTCCCTGTGCCACCGTGCGCGGTCGGCTCAACTCCGCATCGCTCCAGGCATGAACGCTCAACTTGAAGTTGACCAGTGCCTCACTCAGCTCCTTGTCCATCGGGCCGCCCGCGGCCATCTTGTCCAGAGCCTCTCGCTCATTCATTCCGTTTCTCTTCCTTGTCCATTTGTCCATCAAACTCATCGCTTGCCTCCCATTTCCGCGCGCACCCTGCCGAGTGCCCGCGAAAGGTGCGCCTTGACCGTTCCCTCGCTCAATCCCGTAGCCAGCGCAATCTCGCTCAACTCCTGCTCTTCCACAAACCGCAGCAGGAATACAGTCCTCTGCCGCTCGCTCAGCCCCTTCACCGACTCCCATACCCGCTTCACCTGCTCCTTGGCCAGCAGCTTTTGCTCCGCCGACCGCTCTCCGCTCGGCAGCCACTCGCTGGCTTCGTCCAGATCCACTGAATTAACACGCGTCTGCCGCCAGAACTGCATTCGCCGGTTGCGCCAGTGGTCCTTTTGCAGGTTGATCGCAATCCGCATCAACCAGGTCATTGCCGTCGACTCACCCCGAAAGCTGCCCCAGTTCCGGTGCGCCTTCAGGAAACACTCCTGCGTCAGCGTTTCCGCCAAGTCCACGTCGCGCGTGGACGCCAGCAGGAACCGGAAGATTTGCGGCCGATGCCGCTCCACGACGCGCGTAAACTCCTGCGCGGCAATTTCAGCAGCCGTGCCCATGGTCATCGCTTCGAGTGCGGTGCCGGTCGCCATCACTCATGTAGACGCCTCCGTTTGGCGCAAGTTTACAGCGCCAACGCGAATCGCGTCCCTATCGCCTGCATTTGGCGTTTTTTTGTACAGATCACTTCTTGTTCGAAGGCGGCGCGACGGCGGGTACCGGCTCAATCGGCATGTCCTTGCCGTTTTCCGGGTCGAACTGATGCTTCACCATCCAGTCCTTGAACTTGGCGGCCGTTTCCTGCATCACATCGTCGTCTTCACCCCAAAAGAACGCAATTCCCGGCTCAATTGTGGTGCGCAGAAGGCAGGACTCGTTGTTCCACGGCTTGCCCGGCTCCGGCACCAGGATTTCGAGCGTCTTGCCTGGCTTCTTCCACCGGGCCGGAAACGTTTCATATCCTCCCGAAGGCCGCATTCCAGGCATGCAGTTATAACTGAATTCGAAGCCCACCGGCGTGCTGTTCTCGAACAGGTCTGCCTGCCCAATCCCATCCAGGTATTCGTGCATCTCGCTGGAATTCTTGGCTTCTCTTTGGCGCTGCCCGTGCTCGGTATTGTGAAAAATCACCACCCGTAGCGGAAAATCGTCGGCATCCTTCGCAAAAGCTCGAAGGTCAGGCAGCAAACAGAAACCGAAAACGCCCAGAGCGACCAACCACGCATTCCGCATCCGAAACTCCCCCGCACGCTTTGCCTTCATGAGATTACTCCCCATCCTACTGCCCGCGCGTCACGTCATCAATTCAGGCGTCCGCATGTTTCCGCGGCTCCGGGTTCAGGCTTGAGAGTGATCTCATCCTGGCACATGCCCGCTGCTATACTTATGCCGGCAAACGTTTTCTACCCAGCCGCTGACCGGGAGCCCTCACTCCATGCTGCTTGCTTCTCTTCGCGAACAAGTCCTGATTGCCAATAAGGAGATCGCCCGCCGGGGCCTGGCGCCGCACACGTTTGGCAATGCCAGCGGCATTGACCGGTTGGGAGTTGACGGTTCCGGCCGCGAGCCCCTGGTGGTCATCAAGCCAAGCGGTGTGGACTATGGCGCGCTGACCGCTGCCGACCTGGTAGTGACTGACCTCAATGGGAAAATCGTGGAAGGAAATTTGCGCCCCTCCAGCGATCTCGACACCCACACCTTGCTCTACCGCGAGTTTCCTGACCTTGGCGGCATCGTCCATACCCACTCTGAGTTCGCTACCTCCTGGGCGCAGGCCGGCCGGCCCATCCCCTGCTTCGGCACCACCCACGCCGACTACTTTCATGGGCCCGTTCCAGTCACTGAACCCCTGACCGCCGAGGAGGTTGCCGAAGCCTACGTCCGCAATACCGGGGCAGTCATTGTCCGTCGCTTCCGGTTGGAGAATCTCGACCCCGCCGCGGTACCCGGTGTCCTCGTCGCAGGCCATGCCCCTTTCGCCTGGGGAAGAACTGTTGCGGAAGCTGTGGAGCACGCAGATGTTCTGGAGTACATCGCGCGCCTCGCGTTCCGAAGCACTTTGCTTCGCCTTGGATTCGATCCTTCAGGACCGTCCGATTCCGCAATTCCTGTGTACGTTTCCGAACACCACTTTCAGCGGAAACATGGTCCAAAATCCACCTATGGCCAGTTTTAAAAGAGGGAAAACCACACTGTTTGGGCACTCCCGAACTGTCTCTTTGCGAAGTAAATCTTGTCCCTTCAAGTGGCTACCTATTTCCATAGACTGATCCCTTTCTCTGTATATCCCCTACCATTTCCTGCATTTTTTAAGGAAGTCCATTCACAAACGCATGACGTTTCTCGGAACCTTCCGTCCCTATCTTGCGTATTCTCAGCTGGTTGCTATTCAGGGGTGCAACAAACCGTTTCGGTCTAACGCATGGCAACCAACGTGCAACAGGTATCAGCGGATCTAAATTTTGATCCGTAAGAGTGTCCCAAATGGAATCGAGCCTCTTCAACAGGTTGCAGGCGACCTTGCTGGCCGTAGCCACGGCCGGCCTGTTCCTGTTGGCGGTCTTGAATCTGCAGCAGGAGCGGCATTTCCAGCAGCCGGATGATGGCGTATGGTGGCGCGAGGTTCCCGGCGGGCTCGAAGCTGAAAAAGTTCTTCCGGACATGCCAGGCCAACGTGCCGGCATCCAGGTACACGACCTTCTGACCGGTGCCGCGGTGCTGCCGGACACTCCTGCTCAGCGCACCGATTCAAGCGACCGCTCTGACCTTGAATCGACGGATATCATCCCAGGGGTCAACCCGCTTTCCGCTCCTTCCGGTCAGCACACCGGGATCCACCCCAAAGGCTATGTGCCCAAGGCGAACTACACTCCCATCCAGAGAGTCCCGGACCTTGAAAAGGTTCTGTACGATACAGGCCCCTATGGAAAGGCGAGCTACGCAGTTACCCGCAGCGGCATCGCCCTGGATACAGCAGTTGTGGTCATCCCCGAGCCGGCAGACAGAAGCCTGCAGCTTGGTCTGCGTGTCATCGGTGTTATTTACCTGGCCATTGGCATCTACGTTCTTTTCCGTCGCTGGACTGCTCCCCGCGCCACCCACTTCTATCTCTTTTGCCTGGCATCCTTCGCTCTTTACTCACTGAAGTACACAGGAAAACTCAACGGACTGGATTGGGGAGTTTTCTGGTGCAATGTGTTGGCCGAGTCGCTGCAGCCTGCACTGTTTCTGCATTTTGCGCTCAGCTTTCCTGAGGAGCGACTTAAGAACATCCGCCGTCGCTGGCTATTGCCGCTGGTCTACACGCCCGGCGTGGCACTTCTCGGCCTCTGGATCTGGGCAATGGAAACGCGTCAGGCAACTGCCCTGCTGCTGCATGGGCTGAACCGAACCGCGACCGGCTACGACGCCTGCTTCTATGTTCTGGCAGCCGCCCTCTTCGTCCGCAGCTACAGCCTTGCGAATACCCCCCTGCAGCGCCAGCAGTTGAAGTGGCTCACGCGCGGCGCGCTGCTGGCAATCATTCCTTTCACCCTCTTCTATGCGGCCCCATTCCTTTTTGACTGGACGTGGTCTGGCTTCATTCCCGGCAAGCTTTCGGACGCGGCCGCTCTTTTCCTGGTATTCCTGCCGCTCACCTTCGCCTGGGCCATCGTGCGCTACCGCCTGATGGACACGGACCTCATCTTCAAACGCGGCGTCGCTTATACCCTGGCCACCGGACTGATGCTGGGCGCCTCTTACGGCGCCATCGCGGTTATCGCCGTGCTCGCGCATAACGGCATGCCCACAGCGGTGCGCGAATGGGGATTGGGCATAACGATTGTGCTGCTCGCGGCCATCTTTGAGCCGCTCAAGAGGCGCATCCAGGGCTGGGTCGATCGAGCGTTCGACCGGCATCGTTACGACTATCGCAAAGCACTGGTCGACTTCGGCCGCGGCCTGAACTCTGAAACCAATCTCGAAGCGCTGCTCGACTCTATCGTAGAGCGGCTGCCGCGCGCGCTGCTCGTGGCCCGCGTCGCGGTCTTTCTCGCGCCGGACTCCACCGGAAACTCGACGAGCCTGCGTCTCGCCGCCTCCCACGGGCTCCCTCCCGAAGCGCATGCATGGCTCCATCGTCTTGACCTGGGATTCCTGGATTTCGACCAGGCCGCCGACCACTCACATATTTTCCTTGAAAACGCGCAGGCCGCCCTTCATCTTCCGTCGAACCAGCAGCGCACGGCCGCGCTTCTTGACTTGAACTACTACCTGCCCTGCCGCGTGCAGGATGGAGCGGCCACACGCACGATCGCCGTCATCGGACTCGGCCGCACGATTGGGGGCGACTTCCTCTCCAGCGAAGACGTGGAACTGCTCGAGTCCCTGGCCAGCTACATCGGCATCGCCCTCCAGAACGCGAGCCTCTACGCCCGCCTGCAGAAGAAGATCAACGAATTCGAGCGGCTCAAGGAGTTCAACGAGAACATCGTCGAATCCATCAATGTGGGCATTCTCGCGCTTGATCTCGAAGGCCGCATCGAGAGCTGGAATGCGCAGATGGAAGCGATGTATGCCCTCAGCCGCAGCGAAGCACTCGGACAGGATCTTGGCTCCGTCTTTCCCGCGGAGTTCATTGAGGCTCTGGCAGGTTTCGGCAATGAGCCCGGCGTTCATCACCTCTACAAGTTCCGCCTCACCACCCGCGCCGGCGAGCAGCGCATGGCCAACATCGCCATTGCTCCCCTGCTCTCGCGCGACTTCGTTTCCGTCGGCCGCATCATCCTTGTCGACGACATTACCGAACGCGTTTCACTCGAGACCCAGCTGGCCCAGGCAGACAAGCTCAGTTCCATTGGTTTGCTTGCCGCCGGTGTGGCTCATGAGATCAACACGCCGCTCGCCGTCATCTCCTCATACGCACAGATGCTCTCAAAGCAATTGAAGGGCGACGCCAGGCTGGGGCCGGTGCTCGAAAAGATCACGCAGCAGAGCTTCCGCGCCGCTGAAATTGCCAATGGTCTGCTCAACTTCTCGCGCACGTCCACTACGGAATTCCGCGACACCAACCTCAACCAGGTCATTCTCGACACGCTTTCCCTGCTGGAACATCAATTCAAGACCGCTCAGATCGTTGTGGATCTGGACCTGACCGAAACACTGCCTGCCATTCACGGCAACCAGGGAAAGCTGCAACAAGTCTTCCTGAACCTGCTTTTGAATGCGAAGGAAGCCATGCCCGAAGGCGGCCGCCTGCGCGTCACCACGCTGGTCAACGGCCATGTGGAAGCTGTCATCAACGACTCCGGCGCTGGCATCGCTCCGGAACATCTCAAGCGCATTTACGATCCTTTCTTCACCACTAAAACCATGCCCAAACCCGGCGACCGCCGCGGCACCGGTCTCGGCCTGTCAGTCTCCTACGGAATCATTCAGGAGCACGCGGGCAAGATCCATGTTGAAAGCGCTGTCGGGCAAGGTACAACTTTTCATCTTGAGTTTCCCCTCATAAGGAAGTCAGTACATGCCTGAGGTTGAATTGCCCTTGAATCTGCCCGTGCCATCATCCACCGCCTCTCCCTCCTTCAGCAGTGCAGGCGGCGGTGCGAGCATTCTTGTCATTGACGACGAATCCGCCATCCGAGAGTCGCTCGAAGTGCTGCTCATGCTCGAGGGATACCACGTCACCATGGCTGTCGACGGCGAAGAAGGATTGCGCACCCTGGGGCAGGACAACTTCGACCTGGTGCTCCTCGACCTGGCCCTTCCCGGTCAAAGCGGCCTGGAACTGCTACCGCAGATCAAGGACCGCCATCCCGAACTTCCCGTCATCATGATCACCGCCTATGGCACGGTTGAAAATGTCGTCGATGCCATTCGCGCCGGCGCGGAAAACTTCGTTCAGAAGCCATGGGATAACGAAAAACTGCTTGCCGATATCCGCTCCGCCGTAGCTCGCCACAAAGCGGAAGAAGAAAACCTGCAGCTCAAGCGCACCCTCAAGCAGCGCTATAACTTCGTCAACATCGTAGGCAAAAGCGAGATCATGCTGCGGGTATTCGATCTCGTCGCGCAGGTCGCGCCCAGCCGATCCACAGTTTTAATCCAGGGCGAAAGCGGCACCGGCAAGGAGCTCATAGCCAAGGCCATCCACGCCAACTCGCCCCGCCGTGACAAGCCATTCGTTCCCATCAATACCGGCGCCATGCCCAGCGAACTGCTGGAGTCCACACTCTTCGGCCACGTCAAGGGCGCTTTCACGTCCGCTGTCTCTGCAAAGAAGGGCCTGTTTGAGGTGGCCAACGGCGGCACGCTTTTTCTGGACGAAATCGCGACCATGGGCATGGACACTCAGGCCAAGATTCTGCGCGTCCTGCAGGACCGCCGCTTCATGCACCTCGGTGGCATTTCGGAGATTCAGGTGGATGTGCGCATCATTGCCGCCACCAACATTGACCTTCGGCAGGCTGTCCGCGACGGCCAGTTCCGCGAAGATCTCTTCTACCGCCTCAATGTCATCTCCGTCGATTTGCCCCCACTGCGTTCGCGTCGCGAAGACATTCCCCTGCTCGTCAATCACTTCCTTGAGTTCTACGCCAAGGAGAACGACGTGGCTCCGCGCAAGCTCTCTGCGGACGCGTTGCGCGCCCTTGTCGACTACGACTGGCCAGGAAACGTTCGCGAGCTTGAAAATTCCATCGAGCGCGGCGTGGTGCTTTCGAGCGGCCCCGTCATCGGCTCCGACCTGCTTCCCGGCCACATTACCGGCCGCAGCTTTCAAGACGCGCTGCTCGAGCACAACCCCAATGCCTCGCTCTTCGACATCCTCGAAGACATTGAGCGCCGCATCATCATAGAAAAGCTCGAGCGCTGCAATGGCAATCAGACGGACGCTGCCGAGCAGTTTCACATCCCGCTTTCCACGCTCAACCAGAAGATCAAGCGCCTCAATATCGAGATCCGCAAGAAGGGCCGCGAATAAACCGTACGGCCCGGTCCGTCCGATTGCGAACACCCGTTCCCACCAGCGAACAGGCCCCCAATTCCGGACCTTCGTAACCCCATTATTTTCAGGGGCATCCAACTCGTGGACATTGGCTCTCCGCATGCAACACTCTCCCATGACGACTTTGAATCGATGAGGAGGCGAAATGCTGGCCGACTTTAAATACGCAATACGGCAATTATGGAAGTCACCAGGGTTTTCAGTGACAGCCATCCTGACGCTGGCACTTGGAATCGGCGCCAACACTGCAATCTTTACGCTGGTGGATTCCATCATGCTGCGACCGCTGCCGTTTCCCCAGCAAACAAAGCTGATGCGGATTGGCTATGGGGATCGCGATCCCAACTCAGCCTATTTCCCAAAGGGATGGCTTCGCGCGATCAATGAAAAATCGACCTCGTTTTCCGGAATCAGTGGGTTTGGCGCGGACGCTGAATGGAACGTAGGCGAAGGAAATTCCGCCAGCCGCGTCTTTGGCGCCGAGGTGATGACCAACGCCTTAAGCACGCTGGATTTGACTCCCGCTGCGGGACATTTTTTTTCGCCACAGGATGCTGCGGCGGCGAATGAGCCGGTTGTGGTGCTGAGTTATGGATACTGGCGTGAACATTTCGGAGCGAACCCCGATGCAGTGGGGCAGACTCTGCGCATCGATGGCATATCGCGCCGTGTGATTGGCGTTATGCCGGCAGGAGTACGGTTTCCCTATGAAGACACGCAGTTTGTTATGCCCGTAACCTTCAAGACCGGTGACGCGCTGGATCCTTGGCAGCAGTTCGATCTTCGCGCCTTTGGCCGCCTGAAAGTTGGCGCAGACCCGGCAAACGCCCAAGCTGAACTCCGCCAGATGCAGAAGCGCCTGTTGCCCTTATTCCCCTGGCAAATGCCTGACACCTGGCCGGAGAATCAGGTTGTAGTTCCCCTGCTGGAGTCGGAGGTCGGCGCCATAGGGCCGCGACTCATGCTCCTGTTTGGCGCGGTTGGGTTGATTCTGTTGATCGCCTGCGCAAACGTCGCCAACCTCATGCTGGCGCGCGCCTCTAGCCGGGAGCGGGAGATTGCCATTCGCGGTGCCTTGGGCGCTTCGGCAAGACGCCTGGTCCGTCAATTGTTATCTGAGAGCGTTGTCCTCGGCGCTCTTGCCGGTGCCTTGGGATTGGTTGTTGCTGCGGTCAGTTTGCAGGCGCTGGTTACGCTATTACCCGCCGACACACCGCGAATGAACGACATTTCGCTGCATTGGCCGGTGTTTCTATTCGCCGCCGGTGCTTCCGTCGTAACTGGCCTTCTGTTCGGACTAATTCCGGCACTCAAGATGGCATCGCCAAACCTGCGCGAATCGCTGCTCTCCGGCAGCCGCAGCGTAGCTGGCAAGGCGGGACAATTTCGGGTGTCCATGATGCTTGTCGTCGGCCAAATTGCATTATCTGTTGTCGTCATCACAGCCGCAGGGCTCATGCTTCATAGCCTGTGGAGCCTCTCCAAAGTGAATCCGGGCTTTGTGAGCGATCGAGTTGTGACCGCGGAAGTTTCCCTCGATGCCAACGCGTGCAGCACCCAGGGTCGCTGCCAGGCCTTCTTCGCCACCCTGCTTGATCGCACGCGCGGACTCGCCGGCGTCGAAGATGTTGCCCTCACGGATTCGCTGCCCCTCAGAGCTCCGGTGGGCGGCTTCGTTTATGATGCCGAAGGTCATCCCCGCAGTGCGCGAACCGAAGCGATGCAAGCGACAGCTCGGATCATCTCGCCGGAATATATGTCCGCACTTGGCATCCAGTCCGTGCGCGGTCGTCTGCTGGAACAACAGGATACATCTGGAACCAGCCGCGCAGCCGTCATCAGCCAGACCATGGCGAACCGCCTTTGGCCGAATCAGGACCCGGTAGGCAAGCACATCTTGAATGTGGTCGACGAGGCACAGCCAACTGTATGGAATGCGGATAAGGCTGCCATCGTAATTGGGGTCGTCGGAAATACCCATGAAGGAAGCCTGGCCGCGGACTACGGCGACGAAATCTACCTTCCCATGACCGCGACGCGTGAGCGGCCCACCATGTACGTGCTCTTGAGAACGCGAACAAGTGCGGTAGCGGCGGCGGATGGTCTGCGCCAGGTGGTGGCGGAGATTGATTCGCAGGCGCCGGTCACACGAGTGCAAACCCTGAATGAAGTCGTAGCGACATCGGAATCGGCCTCGCGCTCCCTTTCATTCATGCTGCTTGCCTTCGGGGGTCTGGCCGTCGTCATCGGCGGAGTCGGTGTCTACAGCCTCATTGCTTACATCGTTAGCTGGCGTACGCGGGAATTCGGCATCCGCCTGGCTCTGGGCGCGCAACGCTGGCAAATCGTGAACGGAGTAGTGCGGCAAAGCCTGATGCTGGCTCTTGCGGGTTCGGCCGCCGGGCTTGTGGCTTCGTTTTTCGTAGGGCAGGTGATGCACAGCTTCCTGTTCGGAGTCAGGCCGCTTGATCCTGTGACATTTGGTGCGGTGGCGCTGCTTATGACTTTGCTAGCGTTGGCTGCTGCGTGGGTGCCCGCGTTGAGAGCGGCCAGCGTAGACCCAATGAAGACGCTGCGGATGGAATAGACGTTGTCATCATGTAACATCTGATGTTACACTTCGCATGTGATTCGGAGCTTCCGTCACCGAGGTATCGAGAAGTTTTTCACGACCGGTTCCAAGGCAGGAATTCAGCCCACTCATTCGGCACGGCTGCGTATTCTGCTCACCACCTTGAATCTCGCATCAACCCCCGCCGATATGAATCGTGATGGTTGGGGCTGGCATCCCCTCAAGGGAGACTTGAGAGGGCACTGGTCGGTAAGCGTAAACGGTAACTGGAGACTGACTTTCACATTCGAGGGCGAGGACGCAATCCTTGTCGATTACATGGATTACCACTAAGCGGAGCATGACCATGACGATGATGCACAACCCTGCCAGCCCAGGCGAACTGCTCAAGGAGTTTCTCGGTACCATCACCGCAACTCAGCTTGCCCAGCACATCGGCGTCGCGCGCGCCACCGTCTCGCGCATCCTCAATGGGCGCAGCGCCGTCACCATGGACCTCAGCATCCGACTCGGGCAGGCCCTGTCTCTTTCTCCAGACTTTTTTTCCAAGGCTCAGCTTCAGTACGATCTTTGGGTCGAATCGCAAAGGAAGCGCCCAAAAATTAAGCCGCTTGCTGCCTGACCGGTTCGCTGAATTCTACCGATCTGATCGAACCAATTGAGCGTTTCGCAATTCCGCGCCACGCTTCATCGCGTCGAGCCACCGCTTCAGAAAACTCCTCAGTTCCTCCGGCGGCCGGAGCCAGATCTGCGCCTCGGTCGCACGCCATTCCCGGCGGACCAGCACGCTCAGCCCACGCTGTCCCAATGCGTTTACCACCCGGAACGCCGGCTCGTCCGTTAGATCGTCACCAAGGTACGCGACGGGCCCATTCGTCCCCGCCTCCGCAAGAATCGCCTCGACCGCTCCACCCTTATCGCGGCCCACGCGCAACTCCAGCCCCGCCTCAAATTCCAGCAACCGCAACCCATCCATCTTCGCCAGCGGCTCAAACAGCGCACGCGTTCTGGCTTCGATATGCTTCGCCTTCTGCGGAGAGGCCCCACGCCAGTGCATCACCGCGCCATTGGCCTTGTCCTCGAATAAACCGCCCAGGCTATCCCGCTTCAGCTGTTCCCGCAGCTCAGCAAGCTTCTCCATCGTGGCCGGTGGCCCCTGCTGCAACTCCCTCCGTCCATCCGGATAGAGCCTCTCAGCGCCATGCAGGCCCCACACTTCGAGAGCCGGCTCAAGCCCAAGCAAGGGCGCAATCTCTCCCGCGGGACGGCCGGTAACCACCGTCATCTGCGTCCGCAATCCCTGAGGATCACCGCGCTGAATGCCCGCCAGCAGTTCCCGCACACCGGCCCACGGCCGCGCCAAATATCGATCCAAGCGAAACGGCGCCAGCGTCCCATCAAAGTCCAGCAGCAAAACCGCGTCCGCAGACTGTGCGAACCCCTGGAAAAACTCGCTCAACCTGTCCGCCGCCTCT
>Ga0302266_10001255_pt1 | contig 23523 bp, 20 predicted proteins | sample III_Bog_E1_2_FD_194559 | JGI IMG/M metagenome (GOLD analysis project Ga0302266, IMG submission 194559) | Peat permafrost microbial communities from Stordalen Mire near Abisko, Sweden - III_Bog_E1_2 | ecosystem: Environmental > Terrestrial > Soil > Wetlands > Peat | place: Sweden: Abisko... | reverse complement strand
CGGAAGCGGATTTTGTCGGGCGCAATCTGGCGAAGGCGCAGCTTGCATTTGGCGATGTGCTGCTGGCGGCGAATGGGCAATACCATTGGAGTTGTCGCGAGCGCCACGCGCGGCTGGCGAAATTGTCTGGAGCGAAAAACCTGCCGCTGGCGGATTTGATTCGTCATCACACGAACGGAGTTGAGTTCAAGTTGCATCCGACGCGTTCGACTGAATCGCGCGAAACTCTGGCCGCACGACACGCCGAACTTTTGGAACTTGGGGAAAAACTCTGGCTGTGGCTGGAATCGAAACGGCTGGGAACAAAATTCGCGTCGCCGCGCGACTACGCTTTCGCTGAAACAAATCTTTGCCCTGAAACTTCGTCGCCACGCAATCGGCTGGTAAATTTCCGCGCGTTTGGTGCCGGTGGTTTGGCGTGTGCGCGCTATCCGCGCGAGCGGTTGTTCCGCGCGTTGGCGTTGCTGCTGTGGGAGAAAAATGATTTTGAAAAAGTTCGTTCGCAATTGCGGACGAGCGCGCCAGATTTCGCCGGATTGGTTTCTGCTTACGAACAGCTTTGGAAACGATTCAACTGATTTGCCATGAAAAATATCACCATCGTCTCGGCGTGCGACCGGAATTTTCTGTGGGGCGCGTATCTGCTGGCCGCCAGCGCGGCGCGGTTTTTGCCGGAGACGCCGGTGCATATTTTGCAGACCGGGTTCACCGACGATGACAAGGCGTTGCTCGAACAATTTCCGACGGTCAAGGTGCTGTCGCTGCCGGACAACGATCCGCGCAATGTGGCGAACCGTAAGTCCGAGGCGCTGTTGAGCGCGGACACGGAATTCGTCGCGTGGCTGGATGCGGATTGCATGGTCATCGGCGACATTTCAAAATATTTGATTCCGAAGAATGGTGAATTTCAAATCCGTATGCGCGCCGCTGCCGAGAACGCGTGGGTTTGGCGCAATCACTACGCGCCGGGCGAGCCGCGCGGCGGGCTGCCGAAATCGGTGCTGGAAAAATGGCGCGCGGATGTGGGGCAGTTGGAAAAGCCGCTGGTGGATTCTGCCTGCGTGACGAATTGTTTTGTGCTGCACCAGCGGCATCAGGATTTCGTGCGGCAGTGGAAATCGCAGATTGCGAAAGTGATCCCGCCGGCGCATGCGGGCGTGGTGGACAATCGCAATCCTGCGTATTTCATGACGGATGAATCGGTGATGACGTCGCTGCTGGCGTTCTCGAACATCGCACCGACGCCTGGCGAATTTCTGCTCGACCGCGATGCGAAGGCGCACGTCGCGCATTTTGGCGCGAACCCGAAGCCGTGGACGCAATGGCGGTTGCGGTTGTGGTATTGTCATCCGCACATCATGAGCCTGCTCGACTGGGCGCGGGCGAGCGGCTACAAATTGCCGCCGTTGCCGTGGAGTTTTGAAAAACGCAACCGGCTGCCGGCTTACGCGCTGGCGCTCGCGGGCGAAGCGAAGGCGAAGTTGCGCAGCACGGCGGGTAAAATTCTGCGGACGATCAAAAAATAATTCCGAAGACCAAATTCAGTTTTAACCAATCTAAAATTATGAGCGAAAAAATTGTTTTCACCGGCATCACCAGTTTCCGCAATCACGGCGTCGAGGCGCTGGTCGTCAGCGCCATCGCGCAACTGCGTGAGCGGCTGCCAAAGGCTACTTTCGTCGTGCTCGACCGCGAGCCGGAGTTTGACAACTCGCGACTGTCGGCGGGCGAGGTGAAGTTCACGCAGGACTACACCATTCGGCCGCTCTACGCGAGCAAGTTGCGCAACACGCTCACCCGCGCCGTGCCGTCGCTGGACAAATACGCGGCAGCGGCGCGTGCGGAAATCGAATCGGCTACCGCTGTCATCGCCAGCGGGGGTGATGTGTTCGCGTCAGAATACGGCCACCGCTCGTTGCTCACGCATTTGCAGCCGTTGAAAATTGCGCGCAAAAATGGCGTGCCATTTTTCTTCGCGGCGCATTCCATCGGGCCATTCAAGAACGATGAGGATCGCAAAGCATTTTTGGATGTCGCCAAAGATTCGGCAGGTATCACGGTGCGCGAGGCGAAGTCGTATGAGTATTTGACCAAACAGCTTGGCTTGCCGACGTCGCTGGTCACGCTCACGGCGGACGCGGCATTTCTGTTGAGCAAGCCCGCACCGGCACAACTGGCAAAGCTGCGTGCATATCATGGCTTCACCAGCGCGCGGCCGGTCATCGCGCTGACGCCGAGCCAGGCGATTTGCAACTGGATGAACTCGAATTATGACCTGCATTTCAAGGTCTGGTGCGCGGTGGTGGATATGTTGCTGCGCGAACTGGATGCCGGAATTATTTTTATTCCACACGTTCAGGAAACTTCACCGAAGAATGATGATCGCGTGCTGGCCACGGCGATAGTCCGGCATTTTAACTTCGATCCGCGATTGCAGATTGCCGGCGGGGACTATTCGGCGAGCGAATTCAAGGGCATCATCAGCCAGTGCGACATGGTGGTGGCGGAGCGTATGCACGCGTGCATCGCCGGTTTGTCGAGCGCGGTCTGCACGGTGGCAATCGGCTACTCGGTGAAGGCGGAAGGTATTCTCTCCGACTTGTTTGAGCTGGAGCAGTTGCAAAACGGATTGTTGCTGCCGATCAAAGATTTTCTCGATGAAAAAATCGCCTGTGAAAAAGTGCGCCGCGCGTGGCAGATTCGCGACGCGGTGAAAACGCAGTTGCAGGCGAAGCTGCCCGAAGTGCAGCAGCGCGCGGGAAAAACGTTTGATCTAATTGCCGCCAAGTTGAAATCGGCAAAATCCAAAAAATAATCGCGTCCGCTTCAATGCGCCATTTGGCTTTGGTTCGCTTGACGTTGTTCGACGAGCGCGAACAGCGCCAGCGCTGGGCCTTGCGCGTAATTCGATGGCTTGAATGATTTGGCGTAATGCCCAACGCCGTTGCATTCGCCGAGGGCTTGATCCACCAGACCGTTTGGATGTGTGTGCCGCAACACGCCGCGCAGGGCATTCTCTGACAAAGTTTGCCATGACGAATCAATGGCACCGGCTTGAACAGCTTTTTCGACGGCGTAGCCAATCATTGCCGTGCCGGAAGTATCGAGTTCCGCCACGGGATTATTCACGTCCCAGCGCCAACAGCCGTCGGGCTCTTGATAAGTGCGCAAAGTTTCCAGCATCTTGGTTAGTGCGGCGGCAAACTTGGCGTGGGCTTCATGATCTTTTGGCAGATATGTGAGCGCATCCGCCAAACCCATCGCCAGCCAGCCGACGCCGCGCAGCCAGGTGTCGGGACCAAACTTGCGGTCCAAGTTCAAATCATAAGCGTGATAAGGCAGACCGGTTGATTCGTCCAAGCCATGTTGGAGAAAAATGCGGAGCTGCCGCACTCCGAGATTGAGTGCTTCGGCATCGCCAAACTCCGCGCCATAGCGAATCAGAAAACCGCAAATCATGCCTTTGTCGTCTACCATCAAAACGTCAGGATGTTCGACGCGATACGACAACGTGCCGAGTTTGTTCGTCGGATAAGCTAACAGCCAGCGCGCCATCTTTTGCGCGCCAAGCCGATAAAAATCTTTTCCGGTGCGCTGATACATTTCCAAAAAAACTTCGCCAACGGTGAAATCATCAATCACTCGCAAATCGGAAACGGGCGTGCCGTCGGCAGTCGCATTTCGCTCGCAGTATTTTTCGAGCGCGGCGAAGGCGGGCGAGTTGGTCGCAGGCTGGCTGGCGGCGATGCCGATGGCCAGCAACGCGTGCGACGGATTGAGTTTTTGTTTTTCAAAACCTTCGCGAAACAATTTTTCCAGCGGGCCGTAATCAGAAGTTTCGGCACGGCTCAAGGGTTTTAACTGATTCAAATCGGCGACAGTTTGCTTGAGCAGCAGATTGAAATTATTGTCGCTGAAATTTTCGTCCAGCGTGCCGGCGGGCAGTTCCGAGCGGGCGGCGATGCGTTCAAACAACCGCGCCTCGTAAGCCGCTAAAAATGCCGTCACAAGAAAAAAAATGACGAACAGCGCGCGCCAAAACTTGCCGATGCAATGATTATCGGCATGGCTGCGACAGTTTTCTTCGGACGGATTATTTTTGTTGGGAGAATTCATGTTTTTTAATTGTGTTTTATCAGCGCCGCCACCAGGAAATCTGGTCGAACGCCTCGACTTGTCCGTCCGGCAACAGCCGGATGGTCACGCGGTGGCCGCCATGCGGACGGATGAGTTCGCCGTCCCATTTCCACGGCGGGTCGGTGGCGAGTTCGAGGTGAATGGCGCTTTCGGCTCCGTCCGGTTTGAGCGCGAAGCACACGGATTCCTGGTCGGCGAGCGCTGGAAAAGTCCGCATCTGGCCGCACGCGCCGACCAGCAGCGGCGGCAGCGGATTGTCCGTCTCGTTGTAAATCACAATCGTCGAGGCGTCGGAATTCACGAACGCAATCAGGCCGGTGATGCCGATGCCGACGAGCAACACCAGCGGAAACAAAATTCGTTTGCGCAGCCACCACGGGCGAAGTGGAATTGGATTCATGCGTTTTTGGCGGCGAGTTTTTGTTTTTTGGCTTCACGGCGCATGACTTCAAGCCGCGCGGTGATGCCGAAAAGAATGAGCCACAGCATGAGATTGCGCGGCTGGACAAGGACGCGTTCAAGCGTGCTCTGGACGTAATTTAGCAGGCAGCCCATGAAGATGCCGAGGCTCAAGCAGCGGAGAAACGAGTGTCCGAAGAAAAAAAACGCGCGCACATTGCGCCACAGTCCAATGGAAATCAAAACCAACCAGGCGATCAATCCGACGTAGCCATTTTCGGCGAGCAACAAATAGTAGTGGCTTTCGACCACAGGATTGGCCTGATCCGGTCGAACCTGCATATTGCGGCTGCGCACCCAGTCGTAATAAATTTCGGCGTAAGGGTAAGGCGGGTTGACGACGAGCGCGTAGTTGTTCCAGCCGACGCCGAGCGAATGGTCATGAACCATCGCGCGACAAGCGTCCTTCATCACTTCGCGCAGGTCAGCGCTGGATTGATTTCCCTTGTCGTGGAAGCGCGAGATGATGGTGTCGAGCGCGAGCACCAGTCCGAGCGCACCGACCACACTCATCGTGGCCGTCAGCAGCACGCGGCGGGAAGTCACTTTTTCCATCAGGCTCAAACCAGTTACAGCGATTGTGCCCAGGCCGAACATCACCAGCGCGCCGCGCGACAAGGTGCATTCGACGATGGCGGCGCAGGCGAGAAAGCCAAATAAAATCCAGTTGGCGCGCTTGAACGGCGGTCCGAGCGCGGTGGCCAGAAACACCATGCCGATCAAAATGGAATACATCGCCAGCGGATTTTGATGCTCGAATGTGCCGTGCACCTGATACATATGCTGAAGATATTTCATCTTCAGACACACGAACAGTTCCCACGCCATCGTGCCCGTCATGACGCGCAGGAAAAATTTCAAATCGTCTTCCGTCCGCAGCGTATTGAACGTCGCGAGCATCAGCACGGTGGCAAAAATCTGTTTGTGCGCGGCCATGAAAACAAGATTTTTGTCCGGCGCATTTTCCAGTGACAGCAGCGAAATGCCGCAATACAAAAAATACCAGCCAATTCCCGGCGGTAACCAGCGGAAGGATTTTTTATCCTCGCGCCATTTCGCGACGATAAGCGCGATGGCGAGCGCCTCGTTGAAGAAAAAATGGTAACCCTTGGTATGGCCGCGATATGTTTCGATGGAATCGAGCGTCAAGCCCCAGTTGCCGGCGGCGAGCAGGCCGTTGATGGTCATGAAGCACATCGCGGCGAAAACGCCGCGCTGCCACGCCAGACGGTCTTTGAGGAAAAATCCGGCGGCGGGCGCCAGCATGAAAAACAGCGGGGCGACAATCGCAAGCTTGATGAAGTCAACCGTTGTCAATGGCGCGAGCATAACGGAAAAATTGTGCCGGCAAACGGATTTTCTCGGCTTGGAGTTTTGACACTGGAATGCTACACCTCTGGCGATTAATGCAGGCATCACCGCCAGCCGCCCCAGCCGATCGCGCGCCCATCGCAATTTTGGGAGTGCCGTTCGACAACGTGACCACGGAGAAAACGCTGGAGGTCATCGGCGAGATGATTGCATCCGGCCAACCGCATTACGGCGCGACGGCGAATGTGGATTTCATCGTGCAGGCGCTGGATGACGTGGAGCTGCGGCGGATTTTGTTCGATGCGCACTTGGTGCTGGCGGACGGGATGCCGATTGTCTGGGCCTCAAAATTTCTGGGCAACCCGCTTCCCGAACGCGTGACCGGTTCCGGCATGATCCCGCAACTGCTAGCGCGGGCGGAGCAAAAGGGCTGGAAAGTTTTTTTTCTGGGCGGCACGGAACAAAGCGTGGCTACCGCTGCCGAAAAAACCCGCGCCAAACATCCCAAACTTAAATTAGTCGGCGTCTATTCGCCGCCGTTCAAACCACTGCTGGAAATGGATCACGCCGACATTTTGCGGCGTCTCCATGAAACGAAGCCGGACATTGTGCTGGTCGCGTTCGGTTGTCCCAAACAGGAAAAGTGGATCAACATGAACTATCGCGCGGCCGGCGTGCCGTTCATGGTCGGCGTCGGGGCGACAATCGATTTTCTTGCCGGCACGTTCAAGCGCGCGCCGGAGTGGATGCAAAAATCCGGCACGGAATGGATTTTTCGGATGCTACAGGAACCACGGCGGCTGGCGGGCCGCTACGGCAACGGCCTGCGAGTTTTCACGTTTGCAATTCTATGGCAATGGTGGCGGTTGCGCGCCCGGAAAGTTTCACTACCGCCCGATGGCCCGGCGGCGGTCGAGCCCGACCCGTTCGGCAATTTCATCATCCGCGCGCCGGTGCGGCTTTGCGTCGCTGAGTCACAGGCGTATGGCGGCGAATGGCGGCGCGCCGTCGAAAACGGCACGGTCATGTTCGATTTGGCTGGGACGAGCTTTGCCGACAGCACCGGTCTGGGCGTGCTCATCCGGTTGCGTAAACGCGCGCGCGAGCTCGGCCATCAATTTTTTCTGGTCGCGCCCCGGCCTTCGCTGGCGGCGGCGTTGCGCTTGATGAAGCTTGATGAATTTTTTACCGTGCAAGCCAGTGTCACCGGCGCACACATTTTGATGGAAAGCCTCGAACGATCGCCGGCCGTGACCAGCGCCGTGCAGTCGGCGGAACTCCAGATCCGCTGGTCCGGCGAAGTCACCACGCTCAACGCCGTCGAGTTGGGCGTCCACACCGAAGCTGAGCTTTCCCAGACACTGCCCGGCATGGCCGTGATGATTGACCTTTCGCGCGTGACGTTCGTGGACAGCACCGGCATCGGCCTGATGCTGCGGTTCAAAAAAAATCTGAAGGGCCGGGACATTGATCTCAAGTTTGTAAACCCCACCACACCCGTCCGCAATGTGCTCCGCCACACCCGGCTGGAAGAATATCTTCTGGGTGAAACGAAATGAAAATCGGCTTTTCCACTTCCGTCATCCAGCGCGGCAAAACCGGCGTGGCGCAATACGTTTTTGCGTTGCTGCGCGCCATGCTCGCCCACGCGGACAAACATGAATTCAACCTGTTCGTGCTCGAAGAAGATCTGCCGCTGTTTGATTTTGCGAAAGAAAAAATGCAGTTGATTCCCGTCGCCGAAAAATTTCGGCCGGCGGTAAAAAATGTTTTGTGGCATCAGACGGAACTGCCGAAGCTCGCGAAAAATCTGAACCTCGACGTGCTGCACATTCCGAGCTATCGCCGGATGCTCTGGCGCGCGCCGTGCCCGCTCGTCGCGACGATTCACGACCTCGCGCCGTTTCACATCACCGGCAAATACGACTGGAAACGCATGATTTACGGGCGCGTCATCGTCAAGCGGCTCGCGCGGCGACAAGATGAAATTATCGCGGTCAGCGAAAATACGGCGCGCGATTTGAAAACTTTTTTCGGCCTCGACCGCGACCGCGTGAACGTCGTATGGAACGGCATTGATCATCGGCGTTTCCAGCCCGGCGATGTTGCCTTCGCTAAAAAATCGGCGGTGGAAAAGTGGAAGCTGGATCGCCCGTTTTTTCTATTCGTCTCGCGCCTCGAACATCCCGGCAAAAATCACGTCCGCCTCATTGAGGCGTTCAATCAGTTCAAGACGGCCACAAAATCCGACTGGCTGCTCGCGCTTGGCGGCAGCGACTGGCACGGCGCGGAGGCGATTTACGCGGCGGCCAAAAGTTCGCCGTTCGCGGACGACATCCGGTTTCTCGGTTTTGTCAGCGACGCGGCGTTACCCGGACTTTATCACGCCACGGACGTTTTCATTTATCCGTCGCTGTTCGAGGGTTTTGGTTTTCCGCCGATTGAAGCGATGGCTTGCGGCGTGCCGGTCATCAGCTCCACGCGTGGCTCTCTGCGCGAAGTTGTCGCCGACGCCGCGCTCACCATCGAACCAGAAAATATCGGCGACATCGCCGGGGCGCTCGCAAAAATGTCCGGCAACGCCGGCGAACGCGAACACTGGCGCGCGCGCGGATTTGCGAATGCCCGGCGTTTCGACTGGAATGAAAATGCCGCGCAGACTCTGGCCATTTACGAGCGGGCGATTCGGCGCGGAAAATAATGACCGGCACGTCGCACTTTGATACCTTTTACGGCAATGGATTTATTGCGGCACTGGAATTTGCGCGAGCGTCCTTTTGAAGCGACGTGGGATGCGCGTTTCTTTTACGCCGGTCCGGATCACGAGGAGGCGTTGAGCCGGCTGGTTTATCTCGTCAGCGAAACGACCATGAACCTGGGTTTGCTTACTGGCGAAATCGGCAGCGGCAAGACTTTGACCCGCGCGGTTTTCGCTGGCCGCATTGACGCGACGCGCTTTCACGTTCTCACCGTGGAGAATTCCGGCTTCCAACTGGATGAATTGCTCGGCTCGATTCTGCGCCGACTTGATCCACAAATTCATTTGAACGGCGAGGGCAAACTCGCGCGCTGCGAAATTTTTGAACAACTCGTCCGCAAGGTGAATGCCAGCGGACGTCATCTGGTTTTGCTGCTCGACGAAGCGCAGGACATGACGCCGGAGACGATTCACGAATTGCGCTGGCTCACGAATTTTAACGGCGGCGGCGCGTCGCTGCTCACGCTCATCCTGATCGGCCAGCCGGAATTGCGGAAGATGATTCTCGACGACGCGGCCATCAATCAGCGCGTCAGTTTGCGCTTCCATTTGAAGCCGCTGCGCGCGGACGATATGGAAAATTATCTGCGCCATCGGTTGCGCACGGCGGGACACGCCACGGGAAATTTATTTTCCCCGACGGCGGCACTGGAAATTTTTAACGCCACGCATGGCATTCCGCGCGAGGTCAACCGCCTCGCCAAGCTCGCGCTCGAGCACGCGTGGGTCAGCGACGCGGAGAAAGTCGAGACCACCGCCGTCACCGCCGTCGTCCGCGATCTGGAACGGCATCAATTATTGCCCGCATGAACGAACCCGATAATTTCAGCGTCAGTGCCGTGCAAAAAAAGCGCGAACAATCCGCCACGGCGCCGCCGAAAGCGCCCGCGCCCGCTGCGGTGATGAATCCGTCGTCGCCCGTGGCCAAGCTAGAAACGCCGGCGGCGAATGAAGTTAAAGGTGGTTTGCCATTTGACCCATTACGATTGGCGGTGGCGATTTTACGGAAGTGGAAAAAACTACCGCTGGCGGGCGTGGCGTTCGCGCTGCCGATTTTCGCCTTTGCCATTTTCAAATTCCACACGAGTTACACGACGACGATCCAGCTCATCCGGCGTGAGGTCACGACGACCATCCGGGAGTCGCAGTTCGGTGAACCCTTCAAGCCGCGCCAGGTTACGGCGGGGACGATTGTCAGCGTGATGCAATCGCCGAAACTGCTCGATAAAGTCGCCCGCGCGGCGCATCCACCCATGAGCGGGAACGCTTTATTGAGCAGCCTGACCATTGCGCTGGAGCGCGAGACGGATCTGATTGATGTGACGCTCAAGGGCGGCGGCAGCCCCAAGGCGACGGCGGATTTGATCAATGCCTATGGCAATGAAGTTGTGGCGTTGACGGCGCAGATGCAATCCGAGGAAGCGGCGGAACTCGACAAATTTTTGAGCGACCAAATCACCCGCAGCGATGCGGAACTCGAAGATGTGAACAAGGAATTGTTGGAGTTCAGCCAGACCAGTGAATTTTTCGGCGCGGATCGCGAAGTGGAGGCTTACTTGCACGACCTCGGGGACGCCGAGATGCAGTTGGAAACGGCGAAGACGGATTTGCAGACCACGGATTTCCGGCTCGGCAGCGTTGAACGTGAACTTGCGTTGCAGGATCCGTTGGCCATGTCTTTGAATCAGGCGCGCCAAGATTTGAACAACCTGCGCACCACTTACGCCGACGCGAATCCCATCGTGAAAGACGCACAGGAAAAAGTTGCCGCGCTGGAAAAGCAACTGGCGGATGCCATCGCCAGCACGAATCCGCCGCCGTTTCAATTCACCGGCAACACCGTGGCCAACGATCTTTATTTGCAGGTCGTCAATTTGCGCAGCGAGCGCGAAGGCCTCACCAAACGCGTCGGCCAATTGACCGAATTTTATGACAAAGTGAAACAGAAGCTGAACGGCGTCCCTGAAAAAAGCCAGCGCTTCGCCGAAATCACAGCGCGGCAGCAGACGTTGCAGGCAACGCGCGACCTGCTCGCCGGCCGCCAGCGTGAAGCGCAGGTTTACGAGGCCAACTCACCGGGGCTTTACCGGCTGTTCGCGCCCGCGACCGAAGACAGCGTGGAAGTTGGCAGCCGCTGGAAAAAAATTATCATCCTCACCATCGCGGGATTTATTTTCGGTCTCGGCGCGATGCTTGTCTGGATTTGCGGGCGCGAGTTGATGGACTTGCGCGTGCTTTCAGCGGGCGATTTGCGCCGCGCGACCGGTGTGCCGGTAGTGGCGCGGCTGCCGGATGTGGCCAATTTTTCCGCAACGGAACTGGCGCAGTGGCGTTTCCGCGCGTGGTCGCAATTGTTACGGCAGTTGAAATTGCAGAACGAGCCGCGCGTAACGCTCGGGTTCACGTCGGCGAAAAGTGGCGAAGGCAAATCCACTTTGATCGGTCATTTGCGCGATGCGGCGCATGACCGGCGATTGCCGGTCGTGACGGTGACAAATTTGCCGTCGGCGAATGCGGAAATAAAATTCATCGCGCTGGCCGAGGCACTCGCGACGCCGGAAATTTTGGTGCGCCATTTCCGCGAGCAGCCGGGTGTGCCGCTGGAATTGCGTTATGACGCAAGCTGGAAATGGAGTTTGGAAAATCGCGCCGGCTGGCAGCGCGCGCTGGAGGCGTGGCGGCAGATTCCGTCTTTGATTTTGCTCGTCGAACTGCCGGCGATGATTGGTTTGGACGCGGTGCTGGCGGCGGAATTGATGCCAGCGGTTGTGTGGGTGGCGGCGAGCGGCGAATCGCAGCAGAACGAACTGGCGCAGACGCTCGAAACGGTCGAAGCCGGCGAAGTGACGCTCGCGGCGGCGGCGCTGAATCGCGAGCCGGCGGATTTTTCGCGCGTGGCATTTCTGGAAAAACTGCTGCCGCTCGCGCTGGTGACTGTAATTTTGGGAGCCAGCGCGGTGCACGCCACGGAAACCAATCTGGTGGCGATTGATGGATTTTCCGGTTCCACACAGACGCCGTTTTATGCGGACTGGCAGAAACATTACACCGTCGGCGCGGGCGACATTTTTAATCTGCGAATTTATGGCCGCGCCGATTCCGGCCACAATTATGTGTCGATTGGGCCGGACGGACGCATCAGTTTTTTGGAGGCGCAGAGCATCATGGTCGCGGGACTGACCGTGGATGAAATGCGCGCGAAGCTCGACGCGGAACTGGGGAAATATTATCGCAACGTCCGCACCATCGTGACGCCGGTGGAATGGCGCAGCAAACGGTATTATTTGATGGGCGCGGTGGTGGATCGCGGCGCTTACATTCTCGACAAGCCGCTGACGCTTATCGAGGCCGTGGCGCGGGCGCGCGGCATCGCGACCGGACTTTACGAACACAATACGATTGAACTGGCGGACATGAAACGCGCATTCATCGTGCGCGACCAAAAGCGGTTGCCGGTGGATTTTGAGCAACTGTTTGACCACGGCGACTTGACGCAAAATATTTTAGTGGCGCCGGGCGATTATATTTATTTTCCGTCCGGCACGGTGAACGAAGTTTATCTGCTCGGCGCGGTCGGCACGCCGGGGCCGCTCGGACTGACGGCGGAAAACACGCTGGTCGGTGTGTTGACGGTGCGCGGCGGATTTTTGCCGACGGCTTACACGCAAAAAATATTGGTGGTGCGCGGCTCGCTGCAAAAACCAGAGACGTTCGTGGTCAATCTGTCGGCAATTCTGGCGGGCCGCGAAAAAGATTTTGTGTTGCAGCCGAAGGACATTATTTACGTTGCTGACAAACCGTGGCAAAGCGCGATGGATCTCTTGCAGGTCGCCCTTAATTCCTATGCGCAAGGCATGACGACGACCTGGGTGGGCTACAACATCCGCCCGCTGACCACGTCACCGTTGCTGCCATCAATCCAATGATGCGTCTTCTGCTCCAGATTTTTTTTGTGACCGCCGGCCTGTTCGCGGCCGGTTGCGCGAATGTGCGGCACGGGCCCACGTTTGATCCGCGCCAGCCGCCGAACGGCGGCTTTCATGATTTAGGCGGCACGAACGTATTGAATCCGGTTTTATTGCAACCACCTACTAATGAATTTCGGCTGGGGCCGGGCGACCATGTAGAAATTGAATTGCTGGGCAGCGGGCAGGGTTCGCAGTCGACATTAGTCGGGCCGGACGGGAAAATTTATTTCGATTTGCTGCCGGGCATCAGCGTGTGGGGGCTCACGCCGACGCAAACGCGCGACTTGCTGGAGCGCGAACTGGCGCAATTTTACAAGGAGCCGCATGTGTCCGTCAGCGTGAGCGAAGTCCGCAGCGCGCGCGTCTGGGTGCTGGGCCGGCTCAATACGCCGGGCATTTATCCGCTGGAAGGGCCGATGACCATCATTGACGCCGTCACACGCGCCGGCGGTCTTTATACGGCGCAGTTCACGGGCACGACGGAGGAACTGGCGGATTTGCAACACAGCTTCCTGCTGCGGCACGGAAAATTTCTACCGGTCGATTTTAAGAAACTCATCCACGAGGGCGATATGTCGCAAAACATTTATCTCGAACCGGATGATTTTATTTTTCTGCCCTCGGCGCTCGCATCGGAAGTTTATGTGCTCGGCGCGGTGGCTTCGCCGCGGCCGGTTTCGTTCAAGGATCAAGTCACATTAAGTTCTGCCATCGCCAATGCCCACGGCACCTTGCCCGATGCATGGTTGGGCGAAGTCGTCATCATCCGCGGCTCGCTGACCGATCCGCATTACGCCGTCGTGAACTATCTGGACATCCTCAAAGGCAAGGCTCCGGAAGTGCCGCTCCAGCCGCGCGACATCGTGTATGTGCCCGATCATCCGCTGGACATGGTTCGCAACACCATCAAAATCATCGTGGACACGTTTGTGCGCACCGTGGCCGCCAACGAAGGCATCCGCGCGGGCGGCGGCACTGGCAATGTCGGCGTGGGCGTCAACGTCGGGCCGTGATTCACGGCGCGTGATAATGCAGCGGCCGGCCGTTCATGATATTTTCGACATTGTTCCACAACACCAACGCCGTAATCGCGAAGAACAACAACCAGTTCAAAGCACACGCCAGCAGTAAAATTCCACCGCTCCGATGACGCGCCCGTAATAATTGCCAGCCAACAACACTGCCAAAAATCAGGCTAAAAAAATAAATCGTGAACGACGGATAAAAACTGGCGAACACCAAGTCGCGCAAGGCGACCGGATAACCGCCGGCGTTGCGCCAGAACGACGGCGTCTCCCGGAGCAACGCGCCGGCCAGCACCGCGAGACCAAATATTGTGAGCGCGGCGGCCAACGCCAGCGCACCGAAAAATCTGACCGGCGACGGCTTCATAACTTTCCCGTCTTCCGCCAGCGCCAGAGCGTCGTCGGATTGATGCCAAGCTGCGCGGCAACCAGCGTGAAATTATTTTCGCTGGCGGCCAGCATCTGTTTTGCGCGCGCCAGTTTTTCACCGCGACTGGGAAAATTTTCCGGCGACGCCACACTCGCGTTTGCAAGTGAAATTTTTTCCGGCACGGCCACCGGGCTGGACGGCGGCGCGTCCCACCAGCCTTCGCGCAAGACCGGGCCGTCGTAAAGCAGCGCCAGCCGGTCAATCGCACTTTTCAATTCGCGCGCGTTGCCCGGCCAGTCGTGATTCGTGAAACGCTGCAACAGCGCGGGCTCCACGGTCTCCAAATTTTTGCCGAACCGTTCGCCGGCCTGCCGCAGGAAAATTTGCACGAGCGGCGCTATGTCCTCGCGCCGCTCGCGCAGCGGTGGCACGTTGAGCGTGATCTCGGCCAGCCGGTAAAACAAATCCGCACGGAATTTTCCCGCCTCCGCCTCGGCGCGCAAATCACGGTTGGTGGCGGCGACGATGCGCGCCTTGGATTTGTATTCACCCTCGCCGCCGACGCGCCGGGCGACGCGCGTTTCCAAAAAGCGCAGCAGTTTTGGTTGGAGCGACAAATCCATTTCCCCGATTTCATCCAGAAACAAAGTGCCGCCGGATGCTTGTTCGACGAGGCCGGGCCGCGACTTGAGCGCGCCGGTGAAAGCACCTTTTTCCACGCCAAAAATTTCCGCCTCGATCAGGTCTTTCGGAATTGCGGCGCAGTTCAGCGCCACAAAACTTTTCCGGCGGCTGGCGTCGTGCAATGCGCGGGCGACTTTTTCTTTGCCCACGCCAGATTCGCCGAGGATGAGCACGTTCACGTCCGTCGGCCCGATTTTTTCCACGGTCTGCCGCAGCGCGCGCAGCGCGGCGGATTTGCCGGCGAGTGCGTCCTCGGCGTTGAGCGGTTCGCCGCCGTAAAGTTGCAGCCACAACTTTTGCGCCTCGACCGCGCGGTGGAGCGCGGAACGCCAGCGTTCGTCCGAATCAGTTTCATCCAGCACATCCGCCGCCCCGTCGCGCATGGCCGCCACAATTTCGAGCGAAGTAAGATTTTTGCCGACAATGATAAACTGCCGGCTGGCGCGGGCGAGCTGGACGCGCAGGGCATTCCAGCCGCGCGTGGCGAGTTCGTCACTGGGAATGAGGTAAAGCACCTCGGCGGATTCGGGCGCGAGCACTTGGATGCGCGCTGGGTCAAGGGTGAAGACCGGCACGCGCAACGCCTCCAGCCGCTGGCGCAGCTGGCGAGAATGCAAATGCGGGGGCAGCCCGATTCTCATGCAATGCAAAATGGATTATCTGCAATGCAAATGCAATTAATAATTGCAATGCAATGTTGCCGGCTTGTAAAACCGCTGAAAATATGGGCAAATGCGGGTTGGCACGCCCGCTGCTGAAGAGCCGTTGTCGTAAAACATAAAACTCTAAAACTAATGAAAAATAATTACATCAAGCACGGTTTGGTTGCCGGGGTCGCGGCGCTATCCGTTTTCACGGCGGCGGCGCAGTCGGCCGGCGTGGTCTCGCCGGTCCAATCCAAAGCCGATCCTTACGGATTGAAAATCGCCGGGCCGGTGATGCAGTCCGGTTCAGACGAAGCCTCCAAGAAATTTGACCAATCCATACTTCCCAGCCTGAACGCGTTCGTCAAGTCGGCCTTGCCGGAACAAAAAAACAACACCAAGAGCGCGGCGTTTGAAATTGATCCGAACAAGATTGTGCTCGCGACCAAGACGGACGTGCGGGCGTATTTTGTTTCTGAAGGTGCGGCGTATCATAATTCCATCGGCGTGGATGCGGTCAAGGTGGGCAACGATCCCAAGACTTCCTATGACGAAGTGACGGCGGCCTCGTCGCAGCTCGTTTTTCCGGACGCCTCCAGCACCGAAGGCGGTTCGGCCAGCGGCAAATATGGCACGCGCACCGCGAGCGAGCCGTTGCTGCCCGGCGATTTTGTGAACGTCGGCACTTTTACCGCCGGCACGAAGCTCGATTTTTTCCTGCTGTCCAACGGCGCGAACCAGCCGTGGGCGAATGTCATTTCCGCCGACGAGTCGCTCAATGGTGACGGCTTCAAGCAGCACGTTGCCGCATTCACCACCAAGCTCTTCGTGCCGAAGCTTAACAGTCCTTTTGTGTTCCTCTCGTTTGAAGATTTGTGGGGCGGCGGCGATAAGGACATCAACGACACCATCATCGCGCTCGACGTCGGCAAGGCCACGGTGAAGGCGCTGCTCGCTACGCCGGAACCGGCCATGTGGTTGACGCTCGGCTCGTTCCTAGCGCTCGGCATCTGGGCGAAACGCCGGATGGAAAAAACCGTGCCAGCGGCCGCCTGAAATAAAAAACCGCGCCGGATGAAATCCAAAAATAAATTTGTCCTAATGGTTGCCGTCGTGCTCGCGGTTGCGGGCACGGCGGTTTTTTTGGGAATTCAATCCTGGCGCAATGGCGTAATCCTCCGGCAGGAACAGCGCGCGTTTGCCGAGACGCAAAAGCTCCTTGCGCAAAATAATTTTTCGGACGCGCTCGCCATTATCCAACAGCAGCCGGCACCGACCGCCAAATTAAACTGGCCGCCACTTGAAATTCGCGCCCTCGCCGGCCGGCTCGCCGCGCCGCAGCTCGCGGCGATTTATCAGCGCGCACCACAGCGGATTCTCGACAACGAAGAAGCCTCGCTCGTTTTGGAACGCGCCTTTCTCGCGAGCCACAACAATGCCGCGTTCGCCGCCATCCGCTCCGCTTGGGCTGGACACGAAACGCAGAAGGCCGACTGGCTCACGCTCGACAGCGATGTTTTTCTCGCCGCCGGCAAACCGCGTGAAGCCGAAAAATTTTTGCGCTCGCAAAAATTCACTGGCAAAGCCGAGGCCGCACGCTTGGAACGCCTTTCACTGCTCGTCGCCAAACGCGATTTGCCGCAGGCGTGGCAATTGCTTTCCGACGCGACGCAACTCGACTCGCGTAATTCCGAACTTCGCTCCTTCCGCGCGCAAATTTTGGAAGCCGCCGGCAAGCCCGAAGCCGCGCGCATTGAATACCTCGCCGCCGTCATCGCCGAAACCAACAACCCGCTGCTGACCGACCAGCTCGCCGAATTTTATCGCCGCCAAAATAATTACGACGCTGCGCTCGCCACTTGGGAAATGGCGTTGAACCAACCAACTTTCGACTTCGTTGCGCTTAAAACTGCGTTTTGGCAAAAATTGATTCGCCCCGGAAATTTTGACGCAGATAAAATTCCCGACGGCGAACTTGCGCCGCTCGCAAAATGGATTGCCGGTCTGGATGCCTCCAAATTTTTTGAGACGAATTCCTTCAACGACTTGCCATCCGCCCAACAGGTCGCGCAACAACGGCAGGAGATTTTCTGGCTGCGGCTTGCCGACGCACTCCAGCAGAAACGCGAAACCGAGGCCGCCAGCCTGCTCCAGTTCAATCCGTTCCGCGCACGCTCGTGGCAGCCGGATCTCGAAGCGGCCCTCGCCCGCATCATCCATTATCGCCAAAAACATTCGCTGAATCCGCCGGAGATTGCCGAGGTCACGGACGCGCCCGCCGACCGCCATGAATTTTTCGCGCAACTTGAAACGCTGGCCGCGCAGGAACGCACCGCCGGTCGCGCCACCGTTCCCGCCGACCTCGACGCACTGCTGCGCGGGCCGGATGCGTTTGCCGCCGCGTTCATGGCCGCCGGCTGGCGCGAAGCCGCGCTGCGTTTGTGCGATCCAGAAAAAGTTTCCACCAACGAGCCGACCTGGTTCGCCTATGGCCTCGCGCAGATTTTGCGGATGAATCGCAGTCCGTCCACCGCTTTGAATTTTCTCACGCAACAGAAAAATGATCCATCCCTGAAACTTCTGGCCGCCGAAATTAAAATTGAATCTGGCGATCAGGCCGCCGGTCTCGCGGAGCTGACTGCGCTCGCGCCGCAAAACTCGGCCGTTGGTTTTCGCGCCAGCTATATTTTGGCGCTGGCTGATGTGGACGCCAAAAAATTTGACGCGGCAAAAAAATGGGTTTTGCAAAGCGCACCGCTGGCCTCCGATTTGCTCGGCCGCGAACTGTTGGCCAACATCGCCGTGCAAACCGGGCAGATGGACGAGGCTGGTAAAATTTATTCCGCCATCGCCAGCCAATCCATTCCCGCCCGCGCATTTTTGGCGAAACAGGCATTCGACCAGCACAACTGGAACGAAGCGCGGCGGCTGACGAGCGAATTGGTGCAGGTTGCGCCGGAGGATTTGCAGTTCCGCGCGAACCTAGCGGTGATTGACAAAAAAATTTCCGCCGAATGAAATTGCGCGACCAACTTTGGCTCGCTGGTCTGCTGGCCGTCGCCGCGTTCATCTGGCTGCGCGACCGCACCTGGCTCACATCGTCCGACGAAGTGCTGCCATTGCTCGCGGCGCCGGCGGTGTTTCTCTGGCTGGGCGAACCGTGGCGCGGCTGGCGCAAAACGGCTGCGCCCATAAATTTCAAATGGCTGGTGGCCGCGCTGATAATTTTTATTTTGGGAGTCGCGCTGGACGTGACGTTGCTGCTCGCAATTGCGTGGACGCTGGCGTTGGCGGCGTGGCTGGCCGCCAACATTCCGGCAGAAAAAACTTTTGCGCTGCACCGGCTGTTGATTTTTCCGCTGCTGGCGTTTCCGTGGCTGGCGCTGGATTTGCCGTCGCTCGGCTGGTGGTTTCGTTTGTCGGCGGCGTGGTCGGCGGAACACATTTTCATGATGCTCGGCCTGGCCGTTTCGCGTGAAGGCACACAGATCATCGTGCAAAATTTTCCGGTGGACGTTTCCGCCGCGTGCGCAGGGTTGAAAGTCTTGCAGGCGATGCTCGTGGCGGGCGGCCTGCTGGTGTTTGTGCAACTCGGGCGCACCCGCTGGTATTGGCCGGCGGTCGTCGTGCTGCCGCTGGTCGCGTGGCTGGCGAACACGCTGCGCGTGGTAATGTTGAGCGGCGTGGCGTTGACGTTCGGCGCGGACGCGGCGCTCGGCTGGTTTCATGAATGGGGCGGCTGGCTGGTCTTGGTGGTGATGTTCGCATTATGCGGCGCGGTCTTTGCGTTTTTTGGTCGCGACCAAAAAAAATCGGAGGCGCAACCGTGAAGCCCCCAAAAACTTTTCCATTGGTAGAACTGGCGATTCTGTCTTTCGCCGCATGGCAGGCGCATGATTTGCTGAACGCCTGGCAACATTCACCGCACGACCGGCTCGGCTGGCTGGCACTGATGGTATGGCTTGCGCCATGGGCTTTTTATTGGGTCGACAAGCGGCGGCCTGAACTTTCGGCAAATCCATTTTTGCTCGGCGCGGCAATTCTGGCCGGCGCGTTGAGCGAATTGACCGAGCTGCATTTTTTCGGTCACGTTGCGCTGGCGTTGGCGGTCGCGGCCTGGTTCAAAATTTCCTGGCGTTGGCTGCTGTGGCTCGCGGCGGCGGCGGCGTGGATGCCGGTGTTCGGCTGGTGGCTGACGGATTTTTCCGGGGCAACTGTTTTTTTGCTGCGGCTGCTGTTGGCATTGACGGGCGTAATTTGCGTGTGGCCAAAAAATAAAATTGCGGATGTATTATGACTTCGCGGGCGCAAAAAATTCTGTTCGCAGCACTTATTTTGGCGGGTCTGCTCGCGCTGGCGTGGGATTTGGTGCCATTGCCCGATGCACAGAGTCGCGTGGCGCATCTCGCCACGGTCGGTCTGGGTTTTTCCAGCCGTGAAATGCCGCTGAACGAGACGGAAAAATCCATCTACGGCGCGGCGCAGGTCGTGAAACGCATTTACCGCGCGGGCCATGAAAATTTTGTGGTCGTGATTGTTGACGGCACGCGGAACCGCCATGCAGTCCATGATCCGGGGTATTGTTTTCGCGGCGCGGGCTGGACGATTGCCGGCGAACGCGCCTTGGTGCTGCCCGGCGGCGCGGGGAAAATTCTGACACTACAAAAAAACGGCGAGACGCGCGAGGCGGTCTTCTGGTTTTCCGACGGTCGCGAACGGCACGCGCAGATCGCGCGCTGCTGGTGGCAAACGGCGATGCGACGGCTGACGTTCGGCGGCTCCGGCCCTGCGCCGGTGCTGGTGGTCGTGCAGCCGTTGGGCGACGGCTGTTCGGACTGGAACCTATTGCCCGCGCAATTGCCGGCATTGTTTGAATTTTAGCGCGGTAGAGGAAAAACAATTTGGGACGGATGAATCGGTGACAAGCCGCGCACTTGTGTGAAGTGTGCATCCACGGTGATTATGTCCGGTTTGAAAGAGTTCCGAGTTCCGAAAACCGTGAATACACAAATCAATCGCCTTAGTAGCGGCCGTTTATCTAAATACTGCTATTCAGCGGTCACCCCACCATTGCGCTGGTCAGTGGCAAGGGCAAGCGAGCGGCTAAAGAATTGATGCGCGAACCTATCATTAAGGCAACCGAACCAACGCCAAAGAAAAAATAACAGTTCGAGAATAGCGAAACCGAATTCAGAAATTCGGGGTGACAATGTATATAAGTCCCAAAATAAAATAGCCCTTTTAGGTTGGGACGTGAACGCGATATGCTGTGGCGAATTCGACTTGAGCAGAATTAAAAAATGCCATGAAATCTGGTTTCACCTGCGCCGCCCTTTTATCCGTGATCCTCACGGTAGCCGGCTGTATGTCGCCGGGCCGGGGCAAAACCACCCAGGTGGTCAACACGGGCAAGCCGGTTTCCTTAGACATCATCTATGTCACCACCGCGAGCGCAGAGGAGAATTTTGGCGACGCGGGCCAGCGCTTAAATGACGCGATCGTTTCGCAACTGAAAGAATCCGAAATGTTTGCGACCGTGACCAATCAAGTGCCCGACGCCAGTTTGGGCCAGGGGATAAAAATAGCCGTGGAGATCAAGCACCTCAAAAAAGTCTCGCAGGAAGCGCGCGACTGGACGGGGGTGCTGGCAGGGCGGGCAGACATTTCGATTCAAACGACCATTACGGATTTACAATCGGGCCGGCCAATTCAGAGTTTTGAGGTGGAGGCAGAATCGGGCAGAGCCCCCTATGCAGAAACGACTAGCGAAGCGATCTACCAGGCCGCTAAACAGATCGTGAGCGAGGTGCTTAAACTGAATGCCCAGTCGGCCGAGGGCGAAGAGTTAAGAGTTTTGTGAAACCCGGTGTCCCGAAAGTTAAAAATGCCGGCGCACACGGAGGTTCGAGCCGAACGGCCCGCACGCCTGATCTTCAAAAGAGAGAGCCTTGAACCGGTTTCGCCGGGCCGTCCGCACCCCACAACTTTGTGATCATTTCCTGTTGCGTTGTAAATGGACATTTCGCCTTCGGTTGCTATTGCGATTCGTCAATGTGCCGGAGCGCGAATTGTGCGCCGGTCATCAGCGCCGTTTTGCCAAGCTGCTCATTCAGCTTTTGCGCCACGTCATCCACGGCGCCCCAGCGTTCTTCAGTTATTAAGTCCGGGTGCATCAGCGGGCCACCTGATCAACAGCATGCGATATTTCTCGCGTTATGGGGGTGCCTGTTGCGTTTATGGGTGGTTTTAAACACAAATTTCCCGAAACTGCCGGCGAGGATTTGGACATGGGCTTAGGTTGCGGAGTTTGGCGTGATTGTGTGGGCACCTGAGGCAAAGGAAAAAATTTCACGCTTCTTCTGTAACAAGCACCTTTTTTCCGGTAATTCATCTGGATACGCTATTCCCATGAGCAGCCTGACCTCATCCAGTGAAGCGCCACGGATTTTTCCGCACACGCGCTGGTCGCTGGTGCTGGCCGCGACGCAAAAGGAGGCTCCCGAATCGGCGGCGGCGCTGGAACTCATCTGCCAAGCCTATTGGTATCCGCTTTACGCCTATGCCCGGCGTTGCGGTAAGTCACCACACGACGCGCAGGATTTAACGCAGGAGTTCTTCTGCCGCCTGCTTGAAAAGCGCTGGCTGGATTCCGCTGACCGGGAAAAAGGCAAGCTACGGACGTTTCTGATCGTCGCCTTGAAAAACTTCATGAGTAAGGAATGGCGGCGAGCCTGCGCCCAACGTCGTGGCGGAAGCCAATCACAAGTGCCATTTGATACGGAATTCGCCGAAAGCCGCTATGCCGCCGAGCATTCGGCCAAACTTGCGGCGGATGAAACTTTCGACAAACAATGGGCATTGACACTTCTGGATTTGACCGTGAATCGTTTGCGTTCAGAATTCACAGCGGCAAACAAGCCGGATGATTTCGAGGCGCTCAAAGTCTGCCTTCTGGCGGCGCACGGAGCGATTGATTATGCGGCGGTGGCGTCCCACCTTCGCTTGAACGAAGGCGCAGCTCGGGTGGCCGTGCACCGGCTACGCAAACGCTTTCGTGAAATCTATCGCGAGGAGATTTCACAAACTCTGACTGACGGAGATGATCTGGATGCGGAATTGCGCCATCTCGCCGCTGCCTTGGCTGAAAAATAAAAATGCACCCAGCGTGTAACAACCTTCCGTCAACCGGTAAGTATCGGGCATGAGCAACGAATCATTGCCAAGATGTCCGCAGTGTGGCGCACCGCTGCCAGAGAATGCGCCTGCCGGTTTATGCCCGAAATGCCTGATGGCGTTGAACCTGAAGACGGAAACCGTTTTCACCGATGACACGCCCGCCGCGCAGCCGCCGTTGCCGCCCGAACAGATTGCCCCGCATTTCCCACAGCTTGAAATCCTCGAATGCCTTGGTCGCGGCGGCATGGGCGTGGTGTATAAGGCGCGGCAGAAATCCTTGAACCGTTTCGTGGCCTTAAAACTCCTCGCACCGGAACGGGTGCAGGATGCCAAGTTTGCGGAACGCTTCACGCGGGAGGCGCAGGCGCTGGCGGCGTTGAATCATCCGAACATCGTCACCATTTACGATTTCGGGCAGGCGGGCGGTTTTTATTTCCTGCTGATGGAATTTGTGGACGGGTTGAACCTGCGTCAGCTTCTGCGCACGCGGAAATTCACGCCGGAAGAGGCGCTGGCCATCGTGCCGACGCTGTGCGACGCGCTGCAATTTGCCCACGACCGGGGCATTGTTCATCGTGACATCAAGCCGGAGAACCTGCTGCTTGATAAAACTGGCAAGGTCAAGGTCGCCGATTTCGGCATCGCCAAGATGCTAGGAATGGCCAAAGACGGCAGAGTTGGTGCAACCGCCGCGCCGGAAACCGTCACCCAAAGTGCCGTTGGCACACCGAGTTATAGCGCGCCGGAACAGAAGACCGATCCGCAGCGCGTGGACAGCCGGGCGGACATCTATTCGCTAGGGGTGGTTTTTTATGAATTGCTCACCGGCGAACTGCCGGGCAAACCCATTGCACCGCCGTCCAGCAAGGTGCAGATCGACGTGCGGCTGGATGAAATCGTTTTGCGGGCGCTGGAAAAGAAGCCCGAACTCCGCTACCAGCAGGCCAGCGAGTTGAAAACTCAAGTGGAGACCATCGTGGCGAGCCCGCCC
>Ga0302266_10001254_pt1 | contig 23549 bp, 26 predicted proteins | sample III_Bog_E1_2_FD_194559 | JGI IMG/M metagenome (GOLD analysis project Ga0302266, IMG submission 194559) | Peat permafrost microbial communities from Stordalen Mire near Abisko, Sweden - III_Bog_E1_2 | ecosystem: Environmental > Terrestrial > Soil > Wetlands > Peat | place: Sweden: Abisko... | reverse complement strand
TGGGAAACATCCTGAGCATGTCGATGACACGCACGTCAAGCGAGCGCGCCAGGGCCAATTGGGACTGAAACTCGCGCAGGGCCAGCTCGTTGGGCAAAATGCCGTTCCAAAGCAGGTAGGTGGTCTCTTCGAACGTGGAGTGGACGGCCAACTCGTGAATGTCGATCCCGCGGTAGGCAAGAACGCCCGCCTCCCCGTCGATCCAACAAATCCCAGAGTTCGCGGCGACAATTCCTTCCAGACCCTTCCCAGCGACAGCAGTCGACATAGCTTTCGGATCTCCCTCTTGCACTGTTTTATGGTTTGCAGCCCCGTGTCGGACCGGAAAGAAAGCGGCCCAGCGTATGAATTGCAGTAAAGATGTTTATAACGGAAGCGTTCGGCCCTTGTCACGGAGGGTGGGACGGGGGTAGTGTCCTAATTTGAAATCCACAGGCTCAGTCTCCAGATTTGGTAGAAGAATTGCTCTGCGCGTCGTTGTTCTTGACCACTGATTTAGGCTTTTGGTCTGGGCCTTTTCCGAACTCCACCCCATATCCGTTGGCATACAGAACAACGACGACCACGACGACAAGAGAAAACCACAAATCTTCGATTGAGGTCATCATATCGAGAGCCTGGGCGGCCGACATTCCCAAAAACAAGTTGTGAACGTATTGAGCAAGAAACCAAACTGGAATCAGGAGATAGCGGCGGTTGTGTGTGACTCTTTTACCGCCGGTTTTAGTCGGCAATATGGCTGGTGCAGGTTCCGGCGTGGGCGCTTCTCTTTTTTTTCGGCGCGCAATCATCATCCCCACATAAAACAGAACCGAGACGCACAAAAGGGCCAATCCAACATCGAGAGCATATAGCGCCGAGAAATAGGCACCTGTGCCGAACCCTACTCCTCCTTGAATGTTGGAGTTGAAATTGGAAAACTGTCCGGCCATCTCGGGGAAAAACCAAACGGCTAGCAGAACCGTGAGTACGAAGAACAAGGAAGCAAGGAAAACTCTCGGAATGGTCTGCATGTCAATACTCCCCGATAGCGATGCTGGAGCTAGAATAACCCATAAAAATTCCCGCGAAACCCTGATAAATCCTCAACATTCATTTATCCTGTGCGCGGGAGGGGTGCGGGCATGTCTACTTGGTCGGCAGGTGCGGCGCAGCGCGACAGCGAGCGGCAGGAACTTTCAAGATTACGATTGGAAAAAACTGTACAGGACCGCAGGATCATAGACAAGAAAGGCGGCGCTGAATGGGCTAAACTTCGCGCCCTCATTGGCGCAGAGTGCGAAGCGTTCAACAGAGAGCCTGGGAAAACCGGGGTGTTGAGTTGCGATGCCGATTTTCTCCAATGCCGGATTTGGTTGACAGGTAGACACCCAAGTATCGCGGGCAAATTTGACGGCGCCACCATTAAGTTTAATGGTCAAGGTCCGGTGCATTATGAGGAGTATTGGCACATCAAATTAACCGATGACGAATTAGATGTGTGGTTATCAAACGGCACGGGCTCACCTACGACCATAGAGGAAATCGCAAGTTGCGTGATTGATGCGTTGCTTGAGTATCGGTGATAGTTTCCGCTCATTGTCCATCATCTTCATTTGCGGATCGGGAATTACTTGCTTTGAATTGCTGCGGACAATGTATTGCGTATCCACTCGGACGCGGTTTGATCGCTGGCCTTCGCTAGAACCGCGATAGCTAACCGCTCATCCGGCGTGACCCGGACGCGAAGCATAACCGCTCTCGCGTCTCCTTTTGGGAGCGGTGGTCGTCCGGCTTTATTAGGCTTCTTCGATTCCGGCATTTGCTCTTAACTCCTGAGTGATCGCAAGTCTAACTGCGGTGATAGGGGAAACTGCTGGGGGAACATGCAGGACGGTCACGCTTCGCCTTGGCTTTTCAGGATCGTCTGTTTCGTGGGTCCAGGCGTAGGCGGTATTGGCTTTAGGATGCCCATGAAGATCGAAAACCTCGACTATCCCCTCCCAAATGGTCTGTCCTCGAAAAACCTCTTTCACTGGAACACTTTCCCTGTGAGTGGACTCCACGCCATGCAGATTGCGGATTACACCCTTTAATTCCTCTAAGTAGGCCATTCAGTCGCCTCCACCAGATCCCCGACGCTCCAAAACGTAGCTTCGACGCCAGCGGCCATTGCCGGAGTGCAGCGGAGCGTGTTGTGTCGCCTCACAAAGTTGTAGTAGGCGAAGTGTAGGCCAACCGCCGCTTCAAAGTTCTCCAACTTCTTGCTGAAAGCGTGGGTAAGCCTAGTTAGACGGCGCATGTGTAGCCTGGTGGTAGCGTTCAACCGCTCGACGTAGCTGGTAGAAATCAAGTCATAGGCCGGATTGCCGACCATCACCTTTTTCTCGGTTCCGATGACTTCGGGAGGAGTGTAGCGTCGTTCGTCCTGATGCTCATGGCCGTAAATCTTGATGATTTGCGCATAATCCACATCGCCGCCAAAGGCCCCTTCCATCGCCTCCAGATACTGAGAGAGTCCATCGGTGGATACTTGAACCCGGTTCTTCATGCGGCTGGCAACATCCGCAACAAACGCATTAGCCGTCTTGGCGTTGCGCTTGCCGCACTTGAAGGCCGGAACCAGCTTGGTTTCCGCGTCGATGGCGCAAAACGTCCAAACGTCTCCCTTTTCCGGATCATCTTCCGGCTTTACTCGGATTTCCTTTTTCCCGATGTACCCCCAAATCTCATCCATCTCCAGCCGCTTGCAGGGAAGGTTAACCAACTTGAAATCCATCAACGCCTTGCACCCTTGACCGACGCGAACGCCCAGCCGCATGATCGTATCGCGGTGAACGCCGGTCATGCGCTCGACGGCGCGAATGCTGGATCCTTCCGCCAGGGCTGCGATGATCGCGATTTGTTTATCGGTGTTGAGGACGTTTGCCATGTTCTCTCCTGATGTATTTAATGTACCCCAATAATTATAGTATGTCAAATGATTTTCGTATCGACTCTATTTGTTTCCTGAATCAAATCCGCGACCTGTAGGAGGTGATCTCCGACCGCTTTGACGGCTCCGCTACTGAAGGGCGTAGAGCCTGATTTCTCTAAAAAGTCGGCAGACAGACCCAGCGATGGAAGTGATTTAATCACTTCTGCAACGTGATGCGAATACCTGTATTTATATATTTCCAACGTCTCTGATTCGTACCTCATAGATGCCGTTATCTGTTCGCTGGCCTTTGACGATTGTTTAAGCATCTCTTGGGTATCGCCAAAAAATGGTTGCCAGCCAGGAACCGGAGGGGCATTTTGAGTGCGCTCATAGAGAAAATCCAAAATAGATACAGCGAGTGTGCGAATCTCTTCTTTGGGAGATGGTTTAGAGGGTCGTACCTTGGCCTCTAATTCCGCTTTGAGTTGTTGGACTTCTTTTTCCTTATCTCTCCAAGCGAGAAAGCAAGCCCAAAATAAGCAAAAGCCGGCGAGGGCTAGTGTGGCCTGAAAAGCCCAACCGTTACTCTTGTTGGCGTAGAGTATCCACATCCCGAGAAGCGTGAAAGCAGCGCAGCTCATAAGCGCCCACAAATGCTTTCGGACAGCGTCAAGGAATCGGAGGAGAGACATGCTTGGAATGCTCCCACTGGGAGCCCGCAAGCGTCCAGAACTTTATGTAATCCGGTTCGCCGGGGCTCTTGTGGGCAAATTAGGACACTACCGGGACGGGGAACTCGCGTACAGATCACCGCAGACGGCCACAAAGCCTATGTAGAGGCCGTCGAGGGTGCATTGGGTATGGATGTGGACTGCGCGATGCTGATAAAGCTATGTGGGAACCCGGCAGGGCAGGACACGCGCTACAGTCCTAGCGTGTGTATCGGAACAGAATCCCATGTCGTTTCAGAAAGCCCGGACAGAAATTTCATCAGCACATCCTACATGGAACGCTAAAATCTGACGATGCGTATGTCAATGAGACGATTCACGCGTCTAACCAACGGATTTAGCGCGAAAGTGGAGAATCATGTGCTTATGCTGGATATCTACCTTCTTTACTATAACTTCCGCCCCATTCATCAAACATTGAGGGTTACCCCGGCGATGGAGGCAGGAATTGAGGATCGCGCGTGGTCGATTAACGACATGGTTGCGTTCCCGGAGCAACGGTCAGTTTTGAACGGACTCTTCCATGTCGCATGACTCAAATTGGTTATTGCTAATTTGAGCAACGGTGGTCTACGTTATATATAAAACTGTTTTGCACTAGGGTGAAGGCACATCCTAGTGTCGGGGCGTTCTGCTTATGTTTGCAGAACGTGAGGCAACCGAAGCGTAGCCTGCCTCATTGTACCGACCACCTGCGGTACAAGAGGGCGCTTCACAATCCGCAGGTGTGGATCGAAGGATAAATGATGAGCAGCGTAGCGATACCACTGGACGGGGTGGAGATCCTTCCAAAAGTACTCAGCTGCCTCTTGACGAAGGATGCGGAAACTGGGCGATGGATAGGTCACTGCTTGGACTTCGACATTGTTACATCAGGCTTGAATCAAGATTCTGCATGGTCTAACATGAAGGAAGTTGTTCGCCTTCACGTTGAACAATGCTTCACTAATTGGCACCCCGGCTTGAAGATTCGAGCCAAACAGGACCGCTGGGACATATTCGAATCGCTTGAGAAATCCGAAATGCCCTTCCGGCAAGACAAGATCGAATTTGACCTTGTAGCGCCAGCGGTTGACGACTTACACGCCTTATGGCTCAAAGCGCTGGCCCCGTTTGAAGGAAGTTGCCATGGGAAAATTGAAACCGCTCAAGTACAGTAGGTTCATTCACGTTCTCTGTCTGATGGACGCATATCTAGCGCCAGAACAACACGGCGCTTTTATGATTTATCAATCTAGCGGGACCGGCTATTTTCCCACGCCTAGGGGGCCTCAATGCGCCTTCCATTCGAGAGGGAAAGATGAATGGGTGACGGTGCCAGAGATTGAATATGTTCTCTCCCATCTGCGCTACAGCGCAAAAGTTTTCATTGAGACTGAGGCTGCATTGTTGATCCCAAAAGATACTGCCAGCACTCCACCAATCCAACCTCACTTAGAGAAATAGTTCGCGAGGCCCTCTTCGGAGGGCCTTTCCTTTTCTTCCCTCGATGCCTTGTGGAAAACATCTGACCCACCGCCGGGACGGGCCCTACTTTTCTCCCACGGCCGGAATTCTTTCGATATTCTTGTAGACGCACCCGTGACGCGCTGAGTTTGGACTGCTGGACTTTAGTTTTGATAGGCCGGAAAGTCGCGAGCGGCCTGTAGGACGATGCACGAAATCTCGCACAAGCGTCTAATGGGGATAGAACCAAAAACTAAAAGAGCGGCCTGTTACCGGCGCCTCTTGGGAGACGAAAGGTAAACAAATGACGGATGAATTTGAAAACACCCCTAGAACTTATTCCGGCGCATTGCTGGCAGTAATCGCCGTTGCACTGTTTTGTGCGCTGGGTGGACTGATCTGGACCTACACGTTGAGTACCAAGGTGACGGCCCAGCAGACAGAATTAGCCGATGCCAGGCAACAAAACGTGAAGCAGGCGGCCGAATTGCGCGAGACCAATGCGCGGTTGAACGTGGCAACCGAAGAGCTGGGCAAATCGCTGGGCCTGACGCAGAAGCAGATGGATGAGCGGGCCGAGCAGATCATTCGCCGCCAAGCGGCAGTGGAAGCCAACACGCAGCAACTGGCAACCGCGCAGAAGCAGACGGCGCAGCAGGTGAGCGCAGTTTCAAGCGCGGTAACCGATGTGAAGACGGATGTGGGCGGCGTGAAAACCGACGTGGCGAAGACCCAGAGCGACCTGGCCGGGGCCATTGCCCAGTTGACGACGATGAAAGGCGACCTGAGCGACCACGGCAGCCTGATTGCCCGCAACCGCGACGAACTTGAGGTTCTGAAGCACAAGGGCGACCGGAACATCTACGAATTCACGCTGGCCAAGGGGCAGAAAAAGCCGGTGGGGACGGTCAGCCTGGAATTGAAGAAAGCCGACGCCAAGAAGAGCAAGTTTACGATCGTGGTGTACGCGGACGACAAGCAGTATGAAAAGAAGGACCGGAGCCTGAACGAGCCGCTGCAGTTCTATGCGGGCAAGGATCCGATGCTGTTTGAAGTTGTGGTGAACTCGGTGAGCGCAAAGAACACGGTGACAGGGTATATGTCCACGCCGAAGAGTGCACCCGCCCCCGCTGCTATTGGTCGATAACCGGGCTCTGGGGCGTCAGCGTAAGGCTTGGCTGATAGCGCAAGGCAAAGGTGAAACTCAGGTCTTTGCGGGCGTCCCACTGCTGCTTGCTTAAACGGAACGACGAAACGAAAGTCCCCTCCAGTGTTTGCCCCGGTGCAATGGTCGCATCCGTCGTGGCCAGCGCCGTTGCTTTCGGCACGGGCATGTTGGGATAGGCGATATATATCCGCGCGTAATCTGCCGCGGAAGCCGCGTAGCTCGAGTGAATGCCGTCATCCAGCTTGATGTTGGTCATCACATTGTGTACGTAAAGCGGGTCTTTGCTCTGGTTGTGGAGCCTGACCTGGGTGAAGACCAGCATCTGATCGAAGCTCACCTTGCCCATTGACTCGCCGTTGGCGTCGAGACCGGAGCTCTCAGCGTGCTGCGCATGAGCCCAGACGCCGACAATTTCGCCGGTGGCCACGGGAGGTTTCTGGTTGGCCATCACAAAAATTGCGATGGCTGCAGTGACCAGTGCGGCTGCGAGCCAGGCGGCCCAGACAACATGGCTGGAACCCTTGGCGTAGTCCTCGCCGGGCTTAACTTCGACCAACTCGGGGGAATCCTGCAATAGACTCATGGCGCCCTTATCTTATCTCCAACAGAGAACATTTAGACAAAAATTCGTCTTGTGGACTGCTGAAAATCTTTTTGGGGTGCACTGAAACCGGTGCTTTTGCTTCGGTTTACGGCCGGGGACGGAGAGCCGCGAGGAAATCTGGCGCACTGAGCGTATTGAGCACGTCGGCCGGGCCAAGCCATGCGCGACGCAATTGGCGGATTCCATAGTCCATTTTTCCCAGGTTGCGGGCATCATGGGAGTCCGAATTGATGACGATTTTGCAGCCAAGTTCCTTGGCCAGGCGAAGGTCGCGGTCATTCAGGTCAAGGCGTTCGGGAGCGGCGTTGTGTTCCACGGCCACCCCGAGTTCGGCTGCGCGACGCAGCACCGCGCCCATGTCCAGCGCGAAGGGCTCGCGGCGCAGTAGCAGGCGACCGGTCGGGTGGCCCAGAATCCGCACATAGGGATTTTCAATGGCCCGCAGCACGCGTGCCGTGGTCTCTTCGCGGCTCTGGTCGAAGCGGGTGTGGACGCTGGCGATGACTACGTCCATCTGCGCCAGGACCTCGTCAGACAGGTCGAGCGCGCCGTCGCCCAGAATATCCACTTCGATTCCCGTGAATACACGAATCCGGCCAGCCATCTGTTCGTCGACTTCACGGATACGCTTCACATGTTCAAGGGCGCGCTGGTCGTCGAGCCCGTTGGTCATGGCGAGGTTTTTGGAGTGGTCGGTGATGGCAATATATTCAAATCCGCAGGCAAGAGCTGCCTCGGCCATTTCACTGATCGAGTTGCGCCCGTCGGTGGCGTGGGTGTGCATGTGCACGTCGCCGCGCAGGTCAGATTTCTCAATCAGGCGAGGCAGCGCATGGCGGGCGGCAGCTTCAATTTCACCTAGATTTTCGCGCATCTCCGGCGGCATCCAGTCCATGCCGAGAGCTGCATAGATCTTCTCTTCCGTGGCGGCGGCAACCACGGAATTGTCGTCCAGACGCGCCAGAGACCACTCGCTGAGGGTATAGCCCATCTTGAGCGCGCGTTGGCGCAAGCTGACGTTATGAGCCTTGGAGCCGGTGAAGTATTGCAGCGCAGCCCCATAAGACGCGGAAGGAAGCAGGCGCACATCCACCTGCAGTCCATCGGCAAGGTGAAAGCTCACCTTGTTTTCGCCCTTGGCGATGATGTCGCGAATGCCGGGATAGGCAGCCACATATTCGACCGCCGCACCGGTTTGCTCAGGCGCGCAGGCCGGCCCTGTGACCAGCAGATCGAGGTCGCCCGCGGTTTCGCGGCCACGACGCAGGGAGCCGGCGGGAGTGACCCGTTCTATGCCGGGGAAAGCCATCAGATACGCGGTGATTCGCTGCGCAGCATCCTCGGCCACGTCGATGCGATACCGGCCGGAACTGCGGCGATATTCATCGATCCCCTTGCGCAGCTTTTCAATCTGCTTCTCTCCCATACGAGGAAGGCCCGTAAGGCGCCCGGCGTCGATGGCCTGGGCAAGCTGGTCGATGCTGCCGATTTGAGCTGCGGCCCAGAAGAGCGCGACGGTTTTGGGGCCCATGCTGGGCAGCTTGAGCAGCTCAAGCAAACCGGAGCCGTATTTCTGCAGCAGCTCTTCGCGCAAAGGCAGAGTGCCGGTGAGGACAATGGCCTGGATATTCGCGGCCATTCCTTTGCCGATGCCTGGGATTTCAAGCAGCCGGGCGGAGTCAGAGGCGGCATCTGCGAGTTCGACAGTGGTTTGTTCGGCGGCTTCGGCGGCCCGGCGATAGCTGCGAATGCGGAAACCATCTCCGCCATCGATCTCAAGCAGGTCGGCGGTTTCAGACAGCAGATGGCCAATGGTGGGGTTGTCCATTGCGGAAGCGTATCAGAATCAGATATCTGAAAAAAGGCGTGGATTTTGCGGGGCGTGAGCGGCGGCAGGATGAGAACGGGGGCAGAGCGGGCTGGCCTTCTGGTATTGATCGCTCATTGAGAAGCTTTGGGACAAGACCCTGCGCGCCGGGCACACTTTCATTTCGGCACCTTTAGACGGTAGCCGCTACGCCCGGCGATTCCGCGTGGCTAAGCTGCGTTGTGGGCAGCTTGATCTTTGAAACGCATGACAGAATCTGCCTGGGGGCCCTTCTGGCCTTGGACAATGTCGAACTCTACATCATCGCCCTCTTTCAAGGTCTTGTAGCCATCCAGTTGGATTGCGGAATAGTGAACGAAGACATCCGGCCCGTCGTCGCGACCGATGAATCCGTACCCCTTGGCGTTGTTAAACCACTTGACCTTCCCTTTGTGCTGAGCCACAGGCTCCTTCTTTCTTTGGGTCGTGCGGGGATCTGGTGTACGAGGAGAATCGAGCACCAATAACGAATAAGACGTGAGAAGCCGCCGAAAGGTTGATTGGAATTGAAAAGTGGGGTCCCGCAAAATGATATGGGCCGGCAAAGAAGGCCGGCCCAACAGTCAATCAATTTCCTAACTGTTCTATTACTTGCGCTTACCCGACGCAAGGCGCGCAAATAGCAAAACGCTGGTCAGAGTTTTTCCATCGAGAATCTTGCCCTTCTCAATCATCTTGAGCACATCTGAGAGCCTGACCAGGCGGAATTCGATCTCTTCGTCATCTTCTGGATGGGCGTCGCCGGCCTGAAGTCCCTCGGCCAGAAACACCTTCATCGACTCGCCGAGGAAGCCGGGGCTGGCGAAATATTCCACCAGCGGCTTCCATTTTTTGGCATGGTAGCCGGTCTCCTCGGCCAGTTCGCGCTGTGCCCCCAGGAGCGGATCTTCCCCCGCCTCAAGCTTGCCCGCTGGGAGCTCCCACAGGAATTGATTGGCAGCATGACGGTATTGGCGCTCGATGACGATCCAGGGGTTCTTCTTGCTCTTTGATTTGTCGACCGCGAGGATCACGACGCTGCCGTTGTGGCGGATGACGTCACGCTCACTCGGTTTGCCGCCCGGCTCAATCAGCTTGTCATGCAGTACACGGAAGAGTGGGCCCTGGTAGACGACTTTGGAACTGATCAGTTGCGCCACCTCAGAAGCGGCGGGCTCTTTTTCCACCTTGCCCTTCTTTTTCAGCGCCTTGGCCGGTTTTGCTTTCACGGCTTTCGCTGCTTTGGGCGTCTCGGCGCTCACCTTGCTTGCTGTCTTCTTTGCCTTCTTTTTCGTGGGACTCTTCTCTTCAACGGCTACTTCAGCCTTCTTTTTGGGGGCCATCTCTTGTTTCTCTCCTCACGTCGCAGTAAGGGAAAGTATACGCATTACACTTGAATGCGGCAGTCTCGACCGACACTGCTGCATCGATTTTGCCTGGCGTGTCATCTTTAAGTGAGCCGAATCAAACCTGAGCCCCCAGCGATTGGGAATCTCCGAGCGCAGCGAACCCCCGAGTGAACGAGTTGTTGAACGCAGATTGCTATCCCATTACCGTTGCGCCGGGGCTAAGCCGGCTGTTTCTCGACTACTGTGCCGGCGAGGCGAGAGCACGAGGCTTCTATGGCCCCAGCCCTCTGGATCAGACCCCGCTGGATGAGTCATGGGCTGCACGACCGCCTGTGCCCGCGCACTGGCCTGAGTTGGTTCAACTGCTGGCATTGCAGAATGCTGGGTCTGGGCCGCAGGCAGATGCAGCTCTCGAAGCGCTGCGCCAAGGCGCGGGAACCGTGGTTACCGGGCAACAGGTTGGCCTGTTTGGCGGACCGCTATTCACGCCGTTCAAAGCCGCAACAGCCCTAGCCCGCGCGCGAACTGCTACTGCGGAAGGGCGGCCGCATTCCGCTATCTTCTGGCTGGCCAGCGAAGACCATGACTTTGCGGAAATCAATCACGTCACCTTTCCCGCACGCAGGGAACTGAAGAAACTTGAATACGCCGCGGCGCCGGAAGCGGCCATACCGGTCGGACCCATCGTGCTCGACGACTCGATTACGCCGCTGATTGACCAGGCGTGGGAACTGCTGGGCGGCTCCGATGCAATGGAGGCTCTGGCTGCTGCGTACCGGCCAGGCCGGACGTTTGCCCAGGCGTTTGCCGAGTTCTATTCGAAAGTATTTGCGGCGCAAGGTCTGCTGGTGCTGGATGCCTCGGGCCGCGAAGCTCATCGCATGGGCGCGCACGTCCTGAGGGCCGGATTGGAGCGGGCGGACGAGCTCCATACAGCGTTGCAGGAGCGAAACCGCGAGCTTGAGACGGCCGGTTATCACGCCCAGGTGGCTGTGGGCGCGCAGAACAGCCTGCTTTTCCTGATTGATGAAAAAACCGGCGCACGGATGGCGCTGAAGCGAACGGCTCCGAATGCCCAGGAGCCTGCAGGTCTGTGGCAGGCGGAGAGACAGGATTATTCAACGGCCGATCTGGTTGGAATTCTGGAGGCCGAGCCGGAGCGGATTTCACCAGCGGCGCTGCTGCGTCCCGTGTTTCAGGATTTTCTGCTTTCTACGTCGCTCACCATTGGCGGTCCCGCGGAGATTGCATACTTCGCGCAGTCCGCCGTGCTGTTTGAGCGGATTCTTGGCCGCATGACTCTGGTGCAGCCGCGCTTCTCGGCAACGCTGGTCGAGCCGGCAATTGGAGATCTGCTCCGCAAGCACGAGCTGACGCTTGAGCGGGTGTTTCAGGTGGGAGCTGAGAACCACGGAGACGACGGGGCGACGGCGCTGGCTCAATTACTGGCAGCCCGGGCTATGCCGATTGAAGGCAAAACGAAACTGGCCGCAGCGGGCAATGCGCTGGATGCCGACCTGACCATCCTTTTGGACTGGATGCGGGGGCAGGATGAGGGATTGTGGCGGTCAGCCGAAACCGCGGCAAGCAAAATGCGCTATCAGATGAACCGGTTGCGGACGCAGGCGGCCAATTTTCAACTGCAGCGGGAGGCTTCGCTGGGACGGCACTCGGAAACCATCTGGCAGGCGCTCTATCCCGGCGGCGGCCTTCAGGAACGTCTTCACGGGGCGGCATATTATTTTGCACGATACGGTTTTGAGTTGGCGGAGGAGCTGACCGCTCATGCAGCCAACCCTTGCCCGGGGCACACGGCGTTGTGGTTGTAAAGCAGTAGTGGTTAGTGATCAGTGGTTAGAAAAGTGCGGCTTGGATAGTCCTGGCGAACGACGGGAGGCTTGATTTGAAACAGTTTGCGGCCCTTTTGGCCTTTGGGATGCTTGCCTCCTCGACAGCGTTGGCACAAACGGACCCCTGCGCTGTTGCGGGTACCAACAACGCCTTTCTGGGGATTCAGACCGTCCGGCTATGGGCCGGTGACGCACCCGAGGCCAAGGGCAAAACCTGTGAAGATATTCCCACTTTGACGGTCATGGGGCCGCGCCAAGGTGCGGAAAACGGCTCCGCGGTCATCATCCTGCCCGGAGGCTCCTATCGCATGCTGGCAGCCGATCTTGAAGGCCGTGAAATTGCCGACTGGTTCACCGCGCGTGGCTTTCGCGCCTTCATCCTCAGCTACCGCCTCACCTCGAACGGTTACGTGCTCCCCATTCCGCTGCTTGACGCCCGCCGCGCCATCCAGACCGTTCGCGGGCGGGCCGCCGACTACCACATTGCCCCTAACCGCATTGTTCTCATAGGCTTTTCGGCCGGCGGCCATCTGGCTGCCTTGGCCGGAACGCAGTTCGTGGCTGGCAATCCCGAATCGGACGAACCCATCGAGCGCGTCTCAAGCCGGCCGGACTACCTGGTGCTTGGCTACCCGTGGATCGGGGCCATCTCGCTGGATACTTCACATCTGAATTACTGCAAACTTTATAACCTGATGGACCAATGCGCAGCGCTGCAAGCCGCTTATTCACCGGATTTGTTCGTTACAAAAGACACGCCGCCCACGTTTATGTACCACACGTTTACCGACAAGACAGTTCCCGTGGAGCAGGGTCTGAAATTCTATGAAGCTCTGATCAAGGCGGATGTGCCGTCAGAAATGCACATCTTTCAAAACGGCGGGCACGGCAGCGGGCTGGGCAAGGGGGACTCGGCTTTGGGTCAGTGGCCGGGATTGCTCGAAACCTGGCTGCGCGGACAGGGACTGTTGACGGTGGACAAACTCGCGGTGAGCGGCAAACCTTAGGGCCTGATTTCCGCGAAAACTTGGCAGAATGTGAGTGGGCAGATTTGCGTCCAAAATTGAGGCGGGCCGACAGCCTCGGGAGTGGAAGGACTTCCCGGAACTGCCGGCCCGCTGGACCCTGAACCGGGTCTGGGTGGTATTGTTAGTTTAGGCTTGTTTTGACCGAAAGCAAGCATTTTCTTAAGAATTTTCTCATTCCGTGACAGCAGTCACAGGACCCCTTCAATTTAGCGCCTGGCGCGTTGACTTGGAGGTTCGCCCCTGATAAAAATGGGTGTTCACCACCGAACAAAGAACAACATAGATTGTGTGAGCCGCCGGAACCAATATGCAATTAATTCTTCAACAAGTCGGGATACTTCTGCTGGGCTCCATACCAACGATTTTGCTGTTTATCGTGATGGTTTTGTCCTATCAGTTTCTGGTGCAGGGTCCGTTGACGGCCACACTGAAAAAGCGCTATGCGCTGACGCAAGGCGCGCTGGAAGATGCTCAAAAAGCCATCGCCGCAGCCGAGGCCAAGGCCTCAGAATATGCCGACAAATTGCGCCAGGCGCGCGCCGAGGTTTACAAGGTCCGCGAGCAGCGTGTGAAGCAATGGAACGCCGAGCGGGATGCCGCTCTCGAAGCCGCGCGCAAGTTGTCCTCTGTGAAAGTAAGCCAGGCCAAGTCCGAGCTTGAAGCCGAGGCCGCAACGGCCCGCCAGACGATTCAAGGCTCCGTCGGAGAGTTGGCCAGCCAGGTGGTGCGGGCCGTGCTTCCGGCAGCCTCCGGGGGTTCCCGTTGAGAAATTCGATCGCGCGTATCCGTTTTTCATCTCCGCTTTTTCTTCTTGCAATCTGTCTGATTTCAGTAGCCGGGTTCGGGGGAGTTTCACTCCGGTTGGCTGCTCAGGAGCCCGCCGCCCCTGCCGCCCAGTCCCAGCCCACCGGGCAAAATGCGGAAGCAGCCAAGCCCGAGGGAGATGAAAACGCCAAGTTCCTTCACGGTCCCATTGTGCAGGCAACAGCAAAGGCTCTGAACCTTCCTGTCGATACCGTTGCGGTTGGTTACGAGTTCATCAACTTTGGCATCATTGCGCTGGCCATTGTGGTTCCCCTGATCCGGTTCATGCCGAAGTTTCTCAAAAACCGCGCCGCCAAGGTGCGCGAGGATATCGACTCCGCCCGCAAGGTGACCGAGGATGCAAATTCCCGGCTGAGTGCTGTCGAAGCCAAGCTCGCAAGTATCGGCGAGGAGATTGCAAAGTTCCAGGCTGAAGTCGAACGCGAAAGCGCCCAGGACGAGACGCGCATTAAGTCGACCATCGAAGAGGAAAGCGCCCGGATTGTGGCTGCAGCCGAACAGGAAATTGGCGTGGCTGCGGCGCAGGCCCGGCGCACACTGCGGCACTTTGCCGCCGATCTCGCCATTGAGCAGGCGGCCAGGCAACTGGTATTGACGCCGGAAACCGATCGCGCCCTGATTGCTGAATTTGTGGGTGATGTTGCGAAGGGAGGGCTGAACTAGATGGCCGCCTTTGTTTCACGCTACGCAAACGCGTTCCTTGATGTGGTTACGTCCGCAAAACTGGATACGGCCGCAATTGAAAGCCAGTTGGCCGATTTTCTTGGCACCTGGCAAGGTAGTCCCGAATTGCGGGAATTCTTTGTAAATCCTTCCATTCCCACCCCGCAAAAGGTGAGGATTCTGGATAAGTTGAATGAGAAGCTGAAGCTCCAAAAGGAACTTCGGAATCTGCTTGCGGTGCTGATTGACAATGATCGAATTGGATCGGTGAATGAGGTTGCGCAGGCCTATCGCAAGCTGTTGCAGGAACGGCTGGGCATTCGCCAGGCGGAGGTTGTGACGGCTCGTGAACTCTCCGCGGCGGAACAAACTTCTCTGCTGGCGGAGATCGGGAAAATGGCGGGATCGCGCATCGATGCCAGCTTCAGGCTGGACAAGAGCATTCTGGGTGGCACGATTGTGCGGATTGGCTCCACGGTTTACGACGGTTCCGTACGCGGGCGTTTGGACCGGTTGAAAGAAACGTTGGCGGCGGGCTGAAACCCGCAGGTGTCAGGGATCAGGGTTCAGGGATCAGCACCAACCTGCCCGTAACGACTTTGCATTTTGTGATTGAAGTAACAGACGTTAGAGATTGAAACGAGGGCGATGAAGAGATCGGTGGTTTTTGATCGGTTTGCCGCACACAACGGAAGACTGATCCCTGAACCCTGATCCCTGATCCCTGAAGGAAAGAAATGGCTCAGATCAAGGCAGACGAGATAACGCAGCTCCTTCGCGAACAGATCGCGAATTATGATTCGAAGGTTCAGGTCGACGAGGTCGGAACCATCACATCGCTCGGCGACGGTATTGCCCGGCTTCATGGTCTCGATAAGGTCATGGCCGGCGAGTTGCTCAGCTTCCCGCACGACATCGCTGGACTGGCCCTCAGCCTGGAAGAAGACCAGGTAGGCGCTGTGATTCTGGGCGACTACACCGAGCTTCGCGAAGGCAACGAGGTGAAGCGCACCGGCAAGATTCTCTCCGTGCCCGTAGGCGACGCAATGATTGGCCGCGTGGTCAACGCACTCGGCCTTCCCATTGACGACAAGGGGCCCATTGCGACCACCGAAACGCTGCCTGTAGAGCGCTTGGCGCCCGGCATCATCGATCGCTATTCGGTGAAAGAGCCCATGGCCACCGGGCTCAAGGCCATCGATTCCATGATTCCCATCGGCCGCGGACAGCGCGAACTGATCATTGGCGATCGCCAGACCGGCAAAACCGCCGTCCTGCTTGACACCATCATCAACAACGCCAAAAACGACCTGATCTGCATCTACTGCGCCATTGGGCAGAAGCGCTCCTCCATCGCGCAGGTCGTCCAGACCCTGACCGAAGCCGGCGCCATGGGCCACACCATCATCGTGGCTGCTTCCGCTTCCGAACCCGCGCCGCTGCTGTATCTCGCCCCCTATGCGGCCACGGCCATTGGCGAGTTCTTTCGCGACTCCGGCCGCCACGCGCTGGTGATGTATGACGATCTTTCCAAGCACGCAATGGCGTACCGCGAAATTTCGCTGCTGTTGCGCCGTCCGCCAGGCCGCGAAGCCTATCCCGGCGACGTCTTCTATCTCCACTCGCGCCTGCTCGAGCGTTCGGCCAAGCTCAGCAAGGAAAAGGGTGGCGGCTCGCTCACCGCTCTGCCGGTGATTGAGACCCAGGCAGGCGACGTCTCGGCTTACATTCCAACCAACGTCATCTCCATCACGGACGGACAGATCTTCCTTGAGACCGACCTGTTCAACTCCGGCGTTCGTCCCGCCGTCAACGTGGGCCTCTCGGTTTCGCGCGTAGGTTTCTCGGCGGCCATCAAGGCGGTCAAGCAGGTGGGCTCAACGCTTAAGCTCGATCTGGCGCAGTATCGCGAATTGGCTGCCTTTGCGCAGTTCGGATCGGATCTCGACCCGCTCACCCAGAAGCAACTCAACCGCGGTCAGCGACTGACGGAATTGCTCAAGCAGCCGCAGTTCCATCCGCTTACCTGGCAGCAGCAGGCAGTGGTGCTGTTTGCCGGAACGCAAGGCTACCTGGACGACTTCAAAGTTACTGATATTCGCGGCTACGAAGACGGCTTGTACAAGTACTTCGAGAGCGCGCAGACCGCGTTCATGGAAGAACTGACGCAGAAGAAGGCGTTCGACGACGATTTGCGCGGCAAGCTGCACGCGGCGCTCAAAGAGTACTCGGCCAACTTCAAGGCAGAGCTCGAGTCGGCGGTAAAAGCGTGATTGCAGGTTTCAGGGATCAGGTTTCAGGGGTCAGTAAGATGGTCCGATCGTTTCGCGACTTAATCGTTTGGCAGAGATCAATTCAAATGTCTGTCGCGGTCTATCGGCTGACTCAGCAGTTCCCAAGGGAAGAGTTGTACGGGATAACAAGTCAAATGCGGAGGGCAACCGTTTCGGTTGCCAGTAACATTGCAGAGGGCCACGGAAGACTGAATAGGGCAGAATACAGGCAATTTCTTGGAATAGCCCGTGGATCGAACTTTGAGCTTCAGACGCAAATTGAGATTGCAAGAGCGATGAAGATGGGTGACTCCAAATCACTTGATGAAACTGAAGGATTGTCGCATGAAGTTGGAAAGATGATTTTTGGGATATTAGACGCATTCAAGGGGAAGAACTCGGAAAACTGATCCCTGACCCCTGAAACCTGATCCCTGGAAGGCTTATGGCAAACGTACTCGATCTACGGCGTCGCATCCGCAGCGTGAAGAACACGCGGCAGATCACCAAGGCCATGAAGATGGTCTCGGCTGCCAAGCTGCGCCGCGCGCAGGAGCGGGCGCTTTCCGCGCGTCCCTACGCCAAAATGATCACCAGCGTTCTGGAGTCGCTGACCCGGCGCATTGACCGGTTCGATCCGGAGACCGGCAACCTGCGACATCCGCTCTTTGCCATTCGCGAAGAGAAGCGTGTGCTTGTGGTCGTTGTCAGCGGCGACAAGGGATTTGCCGGTGGCTTCAACGCCAACATTCTCAAGATGGCGTTTCAGTTCATCAACGGCAATCCGGACAAGGAAATCGACGTCGAAGCCGTGGGCCGCAAGGGCCGCGACCAGACGCGCCGCCACTATCCAGTCGCCATCTACAGCGAACAGACCGACGAGAACGGCAACAAGATCCAGGTGCGCGAACGCAAGGTGAAGGTCGAAGTGACCGGCGACCACGTGGGAATGCTGCTGAAGCTCGAGACCAGCCGCGTTTATGAGCTCGCGCAAAGCATCATTTCCCGTTTCGTTCATGAGGAGATCGACGCCGCCTACATCGTCTACAACGAATTCAAATCGGTTATCCAGCAGCGGGTCGTGGTTGAAAAGCTGTTGCCCATCCTGAAGATCGGCATTCCGCAGATTACGGGCGCTGCCGAACCGACGGAAGAAGAGCGCGAGCGCACCGCCGAGGCCGCGGCCAGCGCGGGCATTCCGTTGGAGCCGGTGGATACTGCCGAGGCCGACACGGAAGCCAAGAAATTCGGAACGGCGGAGGTGGATTACATCTACGACGATCCGCCGAACGAGCTTTTCGACGGCCTGCTTCCGCAATACATTTTTTCCATGCTGTACCACGCCATGACGGAGTCGGTTGCCGCTGAACATGCGGCCCGCATGACGGCGATGGATTCGGCAACCAACAACGCCTCGGACATGATCGACTCGCTCACGCTGCATATGAACCGCGTGCGCCAGGCGGCCATTACCAAGGAGATTATCGAAATTGTGAGTGGAGCGGCGGCGCTATGATCCGCGTTGCTTTATCATCGCTAATCGTTTCCCTTGGCGGCATAGGAGCCACATTTGCGAACGCGCAAGTGTCGGCTGCTGTTCCTTCCGCCTCGATGAATGTTTGCGGGAAAGATGTTGAATTAGGGTCGATGCCGAAGGTGGTCTTTGACAAATTTGAGGGCACAGGATGCACAGTCTACAAAGTTGCTGGCGACCCAGATCTTTTCGCTATCGGGAAGGGCAGCGCACAAGTTGGTACGGTGAAGTTTTCACATGGTCAACTTGCAACGATCACTAGGGAGTGGGCGGCCGATATCAAGAGTCCGGAAGAATTCGCGAGGGCGGTGGTGAACGCTCTTCAAGAAGTCCAAGCGCATGGATCTCCTGAATGTGCGTTGAGCACACTTAATCAGGCTGATCCTTCATTTGAAGCAAGAGGAACTGTGATGAAGTGTGGCCGAAGAACGCTTGTGTTTTCGGTCAACGCAGAATCAGGTCAAGAGAAATTTCAGATCGAAGAGATATTGGGTGGGTAAAATGGCAGAGAACATCGGCAAGGTAATTCAGGTTTCGGGCCCGGCGGTCGACGTGCAGTTTGAAGAAGCGACCATGCCGGCGATTTATCAGGCGCTGCGCGTGGTGTCGGACGGCTTTAATGTGCCATCACCTATCAGCGTCATCCTTGAAGTCCAGCAGCACCTCGGCGAAGGCCGCGTGCGCACCGTGGCCATGGAAGCCACCGACGGCATGGTCCGCGGCATGAAGGCCATCGACCTCGGCGGCCCCATCCGCGTGCCGGTGGGCAAAGAGACCCTGGGCCGCATCATCAACGTCATCGGCGAGCCGGTCGACAACCTTGGCCCCATCGGCGAGAAGTCGCGCATGCCCATTCACCGGCCCGCGCCCCTGTTCGACGAACAGACCACGCACGAAGAAATGTTCGAGACCGGCATCAAGGTCATCGACCTGATTCAGCCCTTTTTGAAAGGCGGCAAGATCGGCCTGTTCGGCGGTGCCGGCGTGGGCAAAACCGTTGTCATCATGGAGCTCATTAACAACGTCGCCAAGAATCACGGTGGCTTCTCGGTGTTTGCCGGCGTCGGCGAGCGTACCCGCGAAGGCAACGATCTCTGGGTCGAAATGACCGAGTCCGGCGTCATCAATCCCGGCAAGTTTGAGGAGTCAAAGTGCGCCTTGGTTTACGGCCAGATGACCGAGCCGCCTGGAGCCCGTCTGCGCGTGGCACTGAGCGCACTCACCGTTGCCGAATATTTCCGCGACGTCGAGGGTTCTGACACGCTGCTCTTCATCGACAACATCTTCCGCTTCACGCAGGCGGGTTCTGAGGTTTCCACGCTGCTGGGTCGCATGCCTTCCGCCGTGGGTTACCAGCCAAACCTGGCCACGGAAATGGGCGAATTGCAGGAGCGCATCACATCCACCAGCAAGGGTTCCGTAACGTCTGTCCAGGCCGTGTACGTGCCCGCCGACGATTTGACCGATCCCGCGCCGGCGACCACCTTTGCTCACCTTGACGCGACCACCGTGCTCAGCCGTCCGCTGTCGGAACTCGGCATTTATCCTGCCGTCGATCCGCTAGCCTCCACCTCACGCATTCTTTCCGCGCGCATTGTGGGTCAGGAACATTACGACGTGGCACAGGGCGTAAAGAAGATTCTGCAGCGCTACAAGGATCTGCAGGACATCATCGCGATTCTGGGTATCGACGAATTGTCTGAAGACGACAAGCTCACCGTGGCCCGCGCACGCAAGGTGCAGAAGTTCCTGTCGCAGCCGTTCCACGTCGCCGAGCAGTTCACCGGCATTGCCGGCAAGTACGTAAAAATCGCCGACACGGTGCGCAGCTTCAAGGAAATCATCGAAGGCAAGTATGACGACATCCCCGAGCAGGCGTTCTATATGCAGGGATCAATCGAGGACGTGCTGGCCAAGGCCGAATCGTTGAAGACGACGGCGTAAGTACAGTGGGTAGTGATTTGTGGATAGTGGTTAGTAAAAACCCGGCTGGCGTAGAGCTTGCGCCTACTAATCACTGATCACTAACCACTAATCACTGGCGACTGAAAGGAGCCCCGTGGCTGACGAAACGAATCAACTCCGAGTCCGGCTGGTGACGCCAGAACGTGTGCTGTTTGAGCATGCCGCGTCCGCGGTGGAGTTGCCGGGAAAATCGGGTTACATGGAAGTGCTGTACGGAGCCGCGCCCCTGCTGGCCGAGTTGGGCGCAGGCGATGTGACCATCCATGGAGGAACAGACGGCGGGGCAGACGCTTCGTCTCGCTACAACGTGAGCTGGGGATTTGTTGAAGTGCTGCCCGACCGCGTCACCATCCTTGCCACCGACGCGCTCAAGCCCGAGGAGATTGACGTGCCTCGCGCCCAGCAGCAACTCGACCGCGGCAACAAGCTGTGGAGCGAAGCTGGAGACAGCGAAGAGAAGTACACCGAAGCGCTCCACGTCATCGCGGAAGCCGAAGCCAAGCTGGCCTCGGCGGCGGAGAAGCATTGAGACCCGTTCCACCGCCCAGACTAAACCAGAAAAGCCCTGCTCTCACCAGCAGGGCTTTCCGCTTCCTTCTTGCTTTTCTCCCGACGCTTGTTCTGCTTTGCGCCATCGGCCAGTTGCACGCCCAGGCTCTTCCCCCGACTCACATCGACGACTTCACCGGCCATCCCCGCGTCATCATCATCAGCGACATCGGCAACGAGCCCGACGACCAGATGTCGCTGGTGCGTTTGCTGCTCTATTCCAATGAGCTCGACATCGAAGGACTGATCGCCACCACCTCCACCTGGCAGAAGACCGCGACTCATCCCGAAACCATGCGGGCGTTGATTGCCGCCTACGGCCAGGTGCGGCCGAATCTTCTGCTGCATGCGAAAGGGTGGCCTGAAGCATCGGACCTCGCCGCCCGCGTCTACACCGGGCAGACAGCCTACGGCATGGCAGCCACGGGCAACGACAAGACTTCAGTGGGCGCGCAAGCCATCATCCGCGCCGTGGCGCGCGATGACACCCGGCCCGTCTGGATTTGCCTGTGGGGTGGCGCCAACACGCTGGCTCAGGCGCTGATTGAAATTCGCGCGGCGCACACCCCCGAAGAGACGGCGCGGCTCGTCGCCAAACTCCGCATCAGCTCCATCAGCGATCAGGACGACGCCGGCCCGTGGATTCGCCGCGAATTCCCTGCCCTCTTCTACATCGTGAGCCCCTCCACGCCCACCGGCGGCGAATATGCCTACGCCACATGGACCGGCATCAGCGGCGACGCCTATTACCGCAACGGGGCAGGCGCCGACTCAACGACCGTCACAAACGAGTGGCTCGAAGCCAATATTCGCAAAGGTCCGCTGGGCAAGCTCTACCCGCGATTCATGTTCATCATGGAAGGCGATACACCCTCATACCTCGGCCTCATCGACAACGGCCTCAACGCCTTTCGCCGACCTGACTGGGGCGGCTGGGGCGGGCGCTACGTCTACCGCCAGCCTTATGGTGAGGCGCATCCGATCTGGACCCAGGGCGGCGACGAGTTCGGCCGCGTCACCTCGCAGGACACCGTGATCGGCGTCGACGGAGTGGACCACGTCTCAGACCAGGCGACAATCTGGCGCTGGCGCGAGGCATTCCAGAATGACTTCGCGGCCCGCATGGCGTGGACCATCGCAGATTACGCGCATGCGAGCCATAATCCCCTCGTTGACGTAAACGGCACACCCGGCACCTCGGTCATTGAGATGGACGTGAACGCGGGCCAGACAGTCGTGCTGGATGCAGGCCGCAGCGTCGATCCCGACGGCCGCGCACTGCACTTCCATTGGATCCACTATGCTGAAGCCGGCCTGGCAGACGGCAACCTCGCCGCCCTTACCCTCACCGGTGCCGAAACTCCGCGCCTGACCGTCCGCGCCGACTCCGCCTGCCGCCCCCTGTGGCTACCAATCATCCCCTGCAAGGGCGCCGGAACCGCACACATCATTCTTGCAGTTACGGGAGAAGGATCGCCAAAGCTCACTTCCTATCGCCGCATTATCCTGCATGTCAAGCAGACGGCTGGGAACAACGGGCCCGCAACTACGTCAAACAACCAGTGAACACGCCCGCGGCCCCGGGCCAGCGCTTGCCGCGCGCCGAACTGCAGTTGTATCTTCGAGTTGGCGCAGTACAACACGCGGGGCGCGTTCTCATCTGCGAGGAAGGAAACTTGCAATGCAGCTTGAATCATCGGGCCGGAGCTTTTGCTTGGCCTGCAGGCTTTTTCTTATCGCCCTTTTCGCCATCGCCTGTCTCACTTTGACAGCCAACGCAGAAACCAAGGTGGCTACCGACGCCGACAAAGGCAACGACATCCAGGTCAAAGTTGGAGATGTGCTTGAAGTCAGGCTGAATGCGAATCCATCCACAGGATTCAAGTGGTACGTCCATCCCAAGTCGACGGCGCTATTGAGGCTGACCGGCGAAACGCAGTCCGCCGGCGCGGAACCGGCGTCGGATCGGCCTAAAGTCCAGGTGTTCACCTTCGAAATTAAGCGCAAAGGAGATGGGATTCTGCTGATGCGCTATGCGCCGCCAAAAGAAAAGCCTCAACTGGGTGAAGAGCAATACACGCTGCATGTAGTGATCGATCCGTAACCCGATTCTTATTGCTTCAGAATCCACAACGCAATCTTGTCCAAAGCCACCGGCGAAATGGTCTCCTCAATCTCCACGTATTCGCTGGGTGAGCCAGTCTTCGCGGTCTGAAAGAGATGGTTCAGGCCAGGCAGTTCCTCCACTTCAAAATGCTTGTTGCCAGCCTCTTCAAGCGCTTTGCGAATCGCCGGCAGATTTTGCGCGGGAGGGACCTGAAGGTCCAGCGATCCGTTGAGCACCAGCACCGGAACGGTCAACTTGCGCAGCGCAGTTGCCGGATCGTATGTGATAAAGAAACGGAACCACGGTGAAGTGGCGGCTTTAATCTGCACGGCGATCTGCGAATCGGGCATACCCTCGGCCGCGAGTTTCACACCGAGTAAATGTTCCAGATCCTTCGGATCCTTTATGGTTTCAACCGCTGTCAGCGTCTCGCGTTCCGTATCAGTGTCTTCGTCCACTTTTTGCTTGCTCTCCCCGTTGGCCTGCGCAATCAGCTTGACCTGCTCCGGGATGATTTGATCGCCTGGAACGCCGGAGCCTGCCATCATCACGACGAATGCGACGCTGGGGTCGGCCACCGCCGCCATGGGGGCAACGATGCCGCCTTCGCTGTGGCCGATGAGGCCAATTTTGTGCGGATCGACCTCGGAGCGGGTCTTGAGCCACGCGACGCCTGCTTTCGCGTCAGCAGCAAAGTCGGCCGTAGTCGCAT